>Ga0302326_10015200_pt1 | contig 16209 bp, 18 predicted proteins | sample Palsa_T0_3_FD_202264 | JGI IMG/M metagenome (GOLD analysis project Ga0302326, IMG submission 202264) | Peat permafrost microbial communities from Stordalen Mire near Abisko, Sweden - Palsa_T0_3 | ecosystem: Environmental > Terrestrial > Soil > Palsa > Peat permafrost | place: Sweden: Abisko... | reverse complement strand
TCATCGCCTGCGCCCAGCACCTGGTTCGGCAAGGCTGGACGTCATCGGACCGGCTCATCGCGCGGGGCGGCTCGGCGGGCGGGCTGCTGATGGGCGCGGTCGCCAACATGGCCCCCGAGGCCTTCGCAGGCATCGTGGCGCACGTGCCGTTCGTGGACGCGCTGACCACGATCCTGGACCCGTCGCTGCCGCTGACCGTCACCGAGTGGGAGGAGTGGGGCGACCCGCTGCACGACCCCGAGGTCTACGCGTATATGAAGTCGTACACGCCGTATGAAAACGTCACCGGCCAGGTGTATCCGCCGATCTTCGCGCTGACCGGGCTGAACGACACCCGGGTGACCTATCACGAGCCCGCCAAGTGGATCGCCCGCCTGCGTTTGGTGGCCAAGGGCGGCCCGTTCCTGTTCAAGACTGAGATGGAGGCGGGCCACGGCGGCCGGAGCGGCCGCTACGACGCGTGGCGGGAGGAAGCCCTCGTGCTGGCCTGGATCGTGACCACCGCTAGTGATCGAACAGGGAGCTGACCGACTCGCCGTTGTGGATGCGGTTCATGGCCTCGGCCAGCGCCGGGGCAACCGAAAGGACGCGCAGCTTGTCGTGCTTGGCGGGGACGGGCACGGAATTCGTGCAGACGATCTCGGTCACGTCGGTGGCGGCCAGCTTGCCCAGTGCGCCGTCGGCGAAAATACCGTGGGTACAAGCCACGATGACCGAACGGGCGCCCTGTTCCCGCAGCAGGTTCAGCAGCTCGAGCACGGTGGTGCCGCGCGCGATCTCGTCGTCCAGAACGATTACGTCCCGCCCGGTCACGTCGCCGATGAGGGCGTTGATCGCCACTTGTGAGTCGCTGAGCCGCTCCTTGGCGCCGGCCGCGACCGGCACGCCGAGCCTGCGGGCGAACGCTGCGGCACTCCTGGCGTTGCCCAGGTCCGGGGAGACCACGATGGACCGGGACAGATCCCGGTCGCGGAAGTGGACGGCAAGCTCGCGCAGCGCGTGCAGGTGATCGACCGGCACCGAGAAGAATCCATGCACCTGAGGCGAGTGCAGGGTGAGCGTGAGCACCCGGTCGACGCCGGCCGTGACCAGCAGGTCCGCGACCAGTCGAGCCCCGATGGAAATCCTCGACTCGTCCTTCTTGTCCGACCGGGCGTACGCATAGTGCGGCATCACCGCGGTCACCCGCGCCGCCGACGCACCCCGGGCCGCGTCTGCCATCAGCAGCAGCTCGACCAGGTGCTCCTGCACCGGCGGCACCAGCGGCTGGATCAGGAAGACGTCCCGTTCCCGGCAGTTGGACTGCAGCTGGACCCCGAGGCAGTCGTTGGCGAACCGCTGCAGCCGCACCGGACGCTGCGGCACGGACAAGAACGCGCAGATCTCGGCGGTCAGGGCGGGGTGAGCGCTGCCGCCGAATACCGCGATCTCACGCACTCGCGGCTTCCTCATGGGCCTGGTCCGCGGACTTGGCCATTGGCGGCAGGCCGAGACGCTGCCTGATGGTCCGTTGGACGACCTCGGGCTCCGGCCTGGCGTCCACCGTAACGACGTACTCCTTGCGCCGGAATAGGTCCAGGGCCGGGTTGGTCTGCTCGTGATAGTCCCGCAGCCGGACCTCCAGCGCCTCCTCGGTGTCATCCTCCCTGGTGATGAGCTCTCCGCCGCACAGGTCGCACCGGCCGGGAACCTTCGGGCTGTTCGCGATCAGGTTGTAGTCAACCCCGCAGTTGGCGCACAGCCTGCGGTTGAGCACCCGGCGGCGGACCTCGGAGTCCGGCAGGTCAAGCTCGATGACGCCGTCGATGTCGTAGGTCTCCAGGAAGAACTCGGCCTGCCGCCGGTTCCGCGGGAATCCGTCGATGATGAAGCCGTAGTTCCAGTCATGCCCGGTGAGCCGGTCGCTGACCACCGACTCCACCATGTCATCGCCGACCAGCTCGCCCGCCGCCATGACCCGCCGCACCTGCGCACCTATCTTGGTGTGGTTCTGCACATTCCAGCGGAATATGTCACCCACGCTGATGTGCACGATGTCCAGGTCGGCGAGCATCTGGCTCTGCGTGCCCTTGCCGCTGCCCTGCACCCCCATGATCACGTACTTGCGCATATCATCAGCCTGGCATACGCGAGGGGGCGTCCGTGCCCTCCGGGGCGGCAGAAGAGCTCTCGCCAGGATCGGGAGAACTCTCGGTGGCCTCGGGGGCCCGGGGTTCGCGGTGCGCGGGCCGCTCGGGCATGGCGGCTATCCCGAGCCGGGACCGCGGCCCCGACCACATCGCAGGCGGCAGGTCCAGATGGGCGGCGATGTCGTACGCAGCCGCCTCGTAATTCACCCGCCAGCCACGGAAATGCGCCCACGCCTCGTCCGGCGGCCGCTCAAACTCCCAGCCCGCCTCGGCCACGTGCCGCACGCCCTCATCGAAGTCCTCCCTGGTCAGGACCAGCGGATCGTCCGGGTGCGGGTCGTTGTTCACCTCGAAGCCCAGGGTGCCGGCGATCGAGCGCATGGTGATATATCCCACCCGCAGGAACGGCCTGATCTCAGCGGGGGCCGACTCGGGGTTCAGCGACAGGTGCAGCGCGGCAGCGTCCAGGACGGCCAGCAGGGCCAGCGGCCAGGCCTGCTCGGCGTAGCGGGACCTGAAGTAGATCAGGGTCTGGTACGTAGTGTGGCTTTCCGATATGTCGGCCGCCCACTCGGTCCATCGCTCGTAGAGCCTGGGCAGGTAAGAGGTGTTCCTGATCAGCTGCTGCCGGGCCAGCAGCTCGGGTCCCCACGGGGGCTTGCCCGACAGAGCCTCCAGCATGATCACCAGGGTCTCCCGCCGGTTGTACGCGGCGTACAGCGTGGGCAGGTAGCCGATCATCAGGGCGATCACGCCGAGCCCGCTGATAGCGGCGGCGAATACGATGCCGTAGGGCGCCGCCCCGGCCGGATCCGCGAAGCCCAGGGTGAACAGCGACGATCCGGAGAGCCGCAGCGCGAAGTCCACACTGTGGCGGGAGAACGGCAGCAGCATCAGCGTGTAAGCGACGTACAGGCAGATGATCCAGCAGACCAGCAGGGCGAACAGGTAGGTCGGGGCGCCGCTGGCGTAGATGCGTTCCCGCCGTGTCACGTCGTCGTGGATCCTGGCCGTGACCATCCGGTAGACGGCGAACACGCTCGCCGCGACCGCAGTGCCGATGACCGAACTCAGGTTGCGCGGGATCAGCAGGGTCTTGATGACGCTGGAGCCGGTGATCAGCAGCACGCCGAGACCGATCACGAACCCGAGCCAAGCCAAGGCCTGCATCCGGCCCCGTCCTCTCCTGCTGAGGTAATCCCGATTTGCAGACTACGACAGTCCGTCAGGACAGGGAGAGCCCGAGCTTGCGTTCCAGGGCCCGCCGCATCCTGGCGCTGACCAGCGGCCGCAGCTGCGGCCAGTCCTCGCGCAGCCGCTGCGCGTTGAGGAATCGGGCGACGTCGTTCCGACGGCCCTGGCTGATCACGATGCTGTACAGCAGCAGCCGGGGCTTCTGGCGGGCAACGTCGAACTCGCGCAGCTCGTGCCAGGTCAGGTGTACGGGCAGCACCACCACCCCCTGCCACGGGCCGTGCAGGTCTTCGAGCCGGTCAGGCAGCCGCCTGACCGGACCGGTGATGGCCGCGGTGAGACTCATGGAGGAATTATCCAGGTCCGGGCCGCCAGCGCGACCCAGTTGACCAGATCGCGATGGTCCGCCCTTGGGCATTCAGCTTCCAGCGCTACCCTCATGGCATGGAAAACGCTGCCCCGATCGAGGGCACTGGCCTGGCGGACGGCGCTGGCCCCGCGGACGGCACTGGCCTGGCGGCGGCTGCCGCCCCGGCGCCTTCCGGTCCCGGGTGGCGATTCCTCGTCGCGCCCCGGTGGCTGGGGTGGCACCTGCTCATGGCCGTCTCCTTCTGGGGCATGTTGTGGCTCGGTGACTGGCAGTTCCACCGGGCCCTGTCAGGCAACGCGCTGAGCTGGGCTTACACGTTCGAATGGCCGCTGTTCGCCGGTTTCGCCGTGGTGTTCTGGACCAAGACGATCAGGGATGAGTTCCGCATCAAACGCGGTGAGACGCTCACTGGTTCCGCCGAGGAAGCCGAAAGCCTTCCCTTCGGGGTCGGGATGATCCAGGCCCGCGCGGCCCAGTCCGCGACGCCCGCCGACGATGAAGACCCGGAGCTCAGCGCCTACAACGCCTACCTGACCCGGCTCAACGCCGAGGTCAAGAACCATGGCAGGTGGCACGGACTGCGATAAAGCGGTCTCGGGACGATCAGGAGATGAAAGTCGTGGAAGCAGCGGTGCTCCGGTACCGGGTTATGGCCTACATCACCGGCGTGGTGCTGGTGTTCTTGTGTTTCGTCGGCATCCCGCTGCAGGTCGCAGGGCATCCCGCCGTAGCCAACAATGTCGGCGTGGTGCACGGCATCTTGTACATCATCTACCTGGTATTCGCCTGGATCCTGTCCAGGAAACTCCAGCTGGCGAACAAGCCGACCGTGATCATGCTGCTGGCGGGCACGGTCCCGATCATGACGTTCATCGTCGAGCGGTGGATCACCCGCCGCTTCATCACCCCCGCGCTCGCCAGCCAGGCCGAAACGGCCGAACCGGTAAGCCCCCGGGCCTCATGAGCCGGTGACGGACCATTATTTCTCGCCGCATCCGCAGGCGGGACACCACCCCGGCCAGGTGCGGGTGATCCTGCCCGGCGTGTACCTGGAACTGGCGACCGACGCCGGGATGTTCTCTCCCGAGCGTCTCGACCCGGGCACCCGCCTGCTGCTTGACGAGGCCCCCGCGCCGCCGGCCTCCGGTGACCTGCTCGACCTGGGCTGCGGCTATGGGCCGATTGCCTGCGTGCTGGCGGCCCGCTCGCCGGGCGCCATCGTGTGGGCGGTCGACGTCAACGAGCGGGCCCTCGACTTGTGCGCGCGGAACGCGGCCACCGCCGGACTGACCAACGTGCGCTGCATCACCCCGGAGGACCCCTCGGTGCCGGCCCGCTTCGCCGGGATCTGGTCCAACCCGCCCATCCGCGTCGGCAAGCAGGCGCTGCACGAGCTGCTGGGCCGCTGGCTAGGCTGCCTGGCCCCCGGGAGCCAGGCGCATCTAGTGGCCGGGCGCAACCTCGGCGCCGACTCCCTGCACCGCTGGCTCGCCGAGCAGGGCTGGTCCGTGACGCGGCTGGCCGCACGGAGCGGCTACCGGCTGCTGCAGGTCGATTATCTGCCCGAACGAACCGTGGTGAGTCCTCCGTGACCGCGTCGGTGCCCGGCGGCGGCACACCCAAAGACCAGGCCGGTCCGCGGCAGCTCCGCCCCACCGAAGTCAAGCGGCTCAACCGCGAGTGGCGGCGGTCCAGCGGATCGCGCCTGGCCGTGCTGCTCGATTCGGTGAGCCAGCCGTTCAACGTGGGTTCCATCGTCCGCTCCGCTGCCGCCTTCGGAGCCGAGCAGCTGTGGCTGTGCGGTAACACGGCGCCGTTCGGCCATCCGGGAGTGGGCAAGACCGCGCTCGGCACCCAGCGGTTGGTCCGCGCCACCCAGGAGCCGGACCCGGTTGCCGCGGCCAAGGCGGCGGCGGCGCTGGGCCTGCGCGTGGTGGCGGTCGAGCTGGCGGCCGGTGCTGTCCCGCTGCACGAGGCTCCGCTGGACGGCGATGTCTGCCTCGCGGTCGGTAACGAGGATCATGGCTGTACGGCGGCGCTGCTCGCCGTCGCCGACGCGGTCACCTACATCCCGCAGCCTGGTCGTGTCGGGTCGCTGAACGTGGCGGTGGCGGCGGCGGTGGCGATGGCCGAGGTCCGGCGGCGGAATTGGACCGCTGCCGTCGCGCCGTTTTCGCCCGATCCGCGGGACGAGAAGGAGCGTGATGAGTAATCCGGCATCTGCCGGACAGCCGTAGTTCACCAGGTCAGTGCCGGGAACAGGCATACTAGCCATCGTGGTCGTACCGTTCCTTGAGCAGCCGCACCCCATCGCTTTCGCGCACCGAGGCGGGGCGGCCCACGCGCCTGAGAACTCCTGGGCCGCCTTCGAGCATGCGGTCAAGCTGGGTTACGCGTACCTGGAGACCGATGCCCGCGCGACCTGTGACGGGATGCTGATGGCGTTCCATGACCGGACGCTCGACCGGATGACCGATGCGTCCGGCCCGATCGGCGCACGCTCCTACCGTGAGGTCACCGACCTGCGGATAGCGGGCTCGGAGCCGATACCGCTCATCGAGGACCTACTCGGCGCATGGCCCGACGTGCGCTTCAACATCGACCTCAAGGATGATCCCGGGATTTCCCTGCTGCCCGGCGTGCTGCGCCGGACCGGTGCGTGGGACCGGGTCTGCGTGACCTCCTTTTCCGGCAGCAGGCTCCGGGCCGCGCGCGGGCTCCTCGAGCGGCCGGTGTGCATGAGCACCTCGCCAGCCACGATCGCCGCCGTCCGGTGCACGATCGGCACAACCCACCGGGGCCCGCAGATCCGCTTGCTCGCCACCAGGCTGTCACGGTCGGATGTGCGCTGCGCTCAGGTTCCGGGGCGGGTGGCTACCGGTTCATTCGTACGCCGGGCGCACGCACTCGGCCTCGACGTGCACGTATGGACCATCAACGACCGGGCCGAGATGACCAGGTTCCTGGATCTGGGCGCCGACGGGGTCATGACCGACGACATCGAAATGCTTCGCGATGTCCTCATCGAGCGGGGTCAATGGCACCCCCGGAGCCAGTAGCAGAACGCCTTCGGCGGACGGTGGCGGTAGCCTACGACCCGATAACTGCGATCTTCTTGCCGAAACACGATTGGGTAACGCCCGCAGGGGGAATCTTGTCCGGGTATTCAGCGTTGATGAGTAATACCGCTGACCGCCTGGGAGGCAGCAAGCATGGCTGAACGCGCACTTCGCGGCACCCGGCTCGGTGCGACAAGTTACGAGAATGACCGTAACACTGACCTCGCGCCCCGTCAGGATGTCGCTTTCGACTGCCCGAATGGGCACCATTTTAGCGTGCCTTTCGCAGCTGAGGCGGAACTTCCTGGTACGTGGGAGTGTCGTGTCTGCGGGGCGGTGGCGATCGCTGCCAGCGGGGAATCGCCGTCTCCGAAGAAGGCGAAGCCGCCGCGCAGTCACTGGGACATGCTGATGGAGCGGCGGACCGTGGAAGACCTCGAGGCCGTGCTGGCCGAGCGCCTTCAGGTCATCAGGGAGCGCCGCGGCACCGATCGCGGCCAGGACGTCAGCACCCACCGCACGCAGCGCCGGAGCGCCTAGCTCTTACCTGCCCTGACGCAGGTTCCGGGCTTCTACGTGCGAGCTGAGCTGCCGTAGCCGTCTCGCCATGCCCCACTGCGCGACCCGCCAGAATGCCTCAAGCATGATGTTGCTGCTCATCTTGGAGGCGCCGTGCTCACGCTCCACGAACGTGATCGGCACCTCGACGATCTTCATGCCTGCCCGGGCGACCCTGATGGTCAAGTCAATCTGGAAGCAGTATCCCGTCGACTCGACCTCGTTCAGGCTGATCTTCGCCAGCGTGGAGGCACGATAGGCGCGGAAGCCCGCGGTGGCGTCCCGGACGCCGAGGCCGAGCATGAGCCGAGTGTAGATATTGGCGCCGCGAGAGAGCAGCTCGCGGGACTTGGGCCAGTTCACGACCTTGCCGCCGCGCATCCACCGGGAGCCGATGGACAGGTCCGCGTGGGCCAGCGCGCTTACCAGGCTGGGCAGGTGCTCCGGCTGATGCGAGCCGTCCGCGTCCATCTCCACGATCACGTCGTAGCCGCGCTCGAGCGCCCAGCCGAAAGCGGCGATGTACGCCTTGCCCAGGCCCGCCTTCTCCGTCCGGTGCATGACCTGCACGTGCGGGTCGGCCTCGGCCAGCTTGTCCGCGATGTCGCCGGTGCCATCCGGGCTGCTGTCGTCGACGACCAGCAGATCGGCCGCCGGGAGCGCCGCCCTGACCCGGCCCGCGATGGACTCAAGGTTCTGCCGTTCGTTGTACGTCGGCATGACGATGACGATCCGGCCGGCCGACGGTTCGGCGGATGGATTTGGCTCTATCACGACCCCTGCCTATCGCTGCGTCTGGTTGAACAGGCGGTACTTCTCAGGCAACTCGTCACGGACGGTGCAGGCCATGATATCCCTGCGCGCGCCGACGTCCCGACGCGCGGTTTCCCGGTCAGCAGCACACGCTCTGCTTTTCTTCAGCTGACAACGATTTTCTTCAGCTAACAACGAACCGGCCCTGAGATTCGTGCCCCGGCCAGGTTCACGGCTGCTCCGTGGGTTGGCTGCTCCTCGTGGGAGGAGGGGGGCAGCGGATGAGGAAAAGGACCCGGGCAGCGCCTTCGGACCGAAGTCCATCCCGTTGGCAACAGGCTTGGTCTCCGTTGTCTACTGGGTGCCCGGGCCCTTTCCAGGCCCAACCCCCGTCCAGCCGGATGAGCGCCGCAGCCCCTTCGGTGCCACGCCTAGCCACGAGGGCGGCTGGATGCGCGCGCCCTCACCATGACGTAGCCCGAACCTGACGAGGCTGCCGGTCCGGCTAGCCAGCCCTGGTGCTGGACTGAGCAGCAACTTACCGCTGATCCCGGCAATGTCAACCACGAAGCTGACCCTTACGCTACAGAGAGACAATTGTCAGTTACTATAAGTGACAGACGAGAGTCGCAATTCGTGGCAGCTAGGGGAAATATCCTTGAGCAGGGGCAGGCGCGCAGTCCTCTGGGTTACCGGGCTGACCGCGGCCATCGTGATGGCCGGCGGAATCGTGATGGCGCTTCGCGCGCACCATAGCGATCATGCGGCAAGCACGGTGACTTCCGGCTCAGACGCGAACCGTCGCGGCGCCCAGACGGCCACGGCACTGCAGGCGCTGAGAGTAGTGTCCTCCATACCGAGTGCGGGCGCACGCGACGTGGACGGCACGCAGCCAATCCGGCTGACCCTGTCCGGTGTCCCTGCGGCTAGTTCGCCGCTCCCCCACCTCTCCCCCTCGGTGCCGGGAACCTGGAGCCACAGCGGTACCAGCCTGATCTTCACCCCCTCGGCCGGCTTCCCCGAGGACACCCAGGTGACGATCTCCGTGCCCGGTCGTCGCGGGCACGGCCAGGATCGCGTGAACGGCTCGGCCGGGTGGACTTTCAGCTTCAGCACGGCCTCGTATTCCACGCTGCGCCTGCAGCAGCTCTTGGCCCAGCTCGGCTATCTTCCGCTCACCTGGTCCCCCCACTTCGACGGTGCCATCATGCCCGACGGCGCCATCATGCCTGGCGGTACCATCATTCCCGACGGCGCCATCATGCCTGGCGGTACCATCATTCCCGACGGTGCCGAGGCCCAGCTCTCAGCCGCCTACCAGCCGCCGGGCGGCCGGTTCACCTGGGTCAGCGGCTACCCGTCCAGCCTGGCCAGCTTCTGGCAGCAAGGCGTGGCCAACCTGATCGACACCGGCGCGATCATGGCGTTCGAATCCGACCAAGGGCTGGCCCTTGACGGAGTGGCCGGCCCGAAGGTGTGGACGGACCTGCTCCGGGCCGCCGAGACACAGCAGGACAACCCGGACGGCTACACCTACGCAATCGCCGGCGAGACCCTGCCGGAGACGCTAACCATCTGGCACGACGGGTACGAGGTAGTCAGCAGCCTCGCGAACACCGGGATCCCCGTCGCACCCACGTCAGACGGCACCTTTCCGGTCTACCTGCGCTACCGGTTCCAGGTGATGCAGGGCATCAATCCTGACGGCACCCACTACGCCGACCCAGTCCAGTACGTCTCGTATTTCCAGGCCGGCGAGGCGGTCCACTACTTCCCCAGATACTCCTACGGCTTTCCGCAGAGCCTGGGCTGTGTCGAGCTCCCGCTGGCCGCGGCGGCGCAGGCCTGGCCCTACCTCACCTACGGCTCCCTGGTCACCGTCTCGCCCTTAGCCTCGTCCTGACGGCCTGAACCTCGCCGCTGCGCCCGGTCACAGCTCCGTTCAGTGCCGGGAGCAGTGGGAGGCGGCCCGCCTGTTCCTGGACATCTTCACTTACAAGTCACGGACCCTACGGCCTGTCGTTGGACAACAGCCTGGCCAGCGACGAATCCCCGCCGCTAGGACGCGAGCAACTCCACGATCCTGCGCCAGGCGTCGTCCCGGGCCTCCCGGCTGAATGGCGGCGTGCTCGGCCAGAAGAACGCGTGCCCGACCCCGGGGTAGCTGACCAGCTCGTGGTCCACGCCTGCGGCGGCCAGCGCGGTGCGGATCTGCTCCCGCTGCCCGGCGTCGATCAGCGCATCGTCCTCGCCTGCCAGATACAGGATCCGGCCGGTGATTCCCGGGGTCAGGTCCAACGTGGGCGTGGGCTGGCTCATCGGGATGTCGGTGCTGGGCAGCCAGCCGCCATACAGCACGGCGGTCCGGCTTACCGGCAGCCGGCAGGCCGCCAGGTAGCTCAGGTGGCCCCCGGCGCTGAACCCGACCACCGCGACCCGCTCGATCCCCGGCTCCGACCTCAGCCACTCCAGGGCCGCCGCGACGTCGGCCAGCGCCTGGTCGCGCCGCAGCCGGTGCAGGTAGCCGAAGCCCTCCTGCCGCCCGGCGTCATCGCGTTCCAGCCAGCGGCCCGGTGCGGCGTCCCGGTGGTAGAACTCCGGCGCGATGGTCAGGAACCCGGCCCCGGCCAGGTCGTCGGCTACCCCGCGGATGTCCGGGTTCACCCCGAACAGCTCGTGCGCCACGATCACGCCGACCGGTGCCGGGGCCGCCGCGGGCCGGGCCAGATACGCGGGCAAGGTGGTGGCGTCTTCGACGGGGATCTTGATGGTTGTCATAGTTCCTATCGTCGGCTCCCCGGACAGTGGTAACCACAGCGGCTTTTTACTGGTACCGGCATGAGTACTCTTAGGACCATGACTTCCGGCGGAGATCCCGCGGCGCTGGGCCAGCTGCTCAGGTCACGGCGCGAGCGCCTCGTGCCCGCCGACGTGGGCTTGTCTGCGGGGCGCCGCCGGCGCACGGCCGGCCTGCGCCGCGAGGAAGTCGCCCTGCTGGCCAACCTGTCCGCCACCTACTACACGTTCATGGAACAAGGCCGCCCAGTGCGGCCTTCGGCGCAGGTTCTGGACGCACTGGCCTCCGCGCTGCGGATGTCCGCCGCCGAGCGCCGCTACCTGCACGTCCTGGCCTACGGTGCCAGCGGTCCAGCCGCGGCCGCGTCGGCCCCGCCCGAGCAGCTTGATCCCGCCGTGGCCGACCTGGTCCAGCGGCTCGAGCCGTTCCCGACCCTGGTCAAGGGCCGCCGCTGGGACGTCCTGACCGCCAACCCCGCCGCGCGCGAGCTGTTCGCCGACTGGGCGGCGGGGGCCCCAGGCGAGCGCAACCTGGTGCGCTGGATGTTCACCACCGACCAGGCCCGGGAGGTCTACCTGGAGTGGGAGCCGGAGGCCCGGGCCATGCTCGGCCGTTTCCGGCTGTCCACCGCCCGGTACCCGGACGACCCCGATGTCCGCACCCTGATCGCCGAGCTCCAGCGCGACAGCGAGCACATCCGGGACTGGTGGCCGCGCCACGACGTCGCCGCCATCGGGGGCAGCGGCTCAAAGAAGCTCCGCCATCCCCGGCTCGGCCCCGCCGAGTACTCCCACGTGGTCCTCCAGGTCGCCGACCACCCGGACCAGACCCTGGTCACCTACTCCCCGGCCGCCCCGCTGGAGTCAGGCCGATAGCCATCCTCCCTGGCCATCTGCCCGGCCCGCACGAGTACGCTGGCCGACGCGCCCGCCAGCCGTACCGCCTCACTAAGGCCAGCTGACCTGCCTGGATTCCCCGGTCAACGATCTAGGAACGGCAGGCCCGGCCAGGCCCCGCGGCAGCCACCCCGGTGGCGCAAGACCGCGACGGCACCCGGACACGCCAGCCCGACCAGGCAGCCCAGGACCGTCCGGGGCCGCCGGCTAGGCAGGACCATCTCCTGCTAGTTCAGTAGGAACGGTCTATACCTTTGCCTCCGCGAGGAGAATAATAGGCAGCGGCTAGCCTCTTGCACACCGCGCTTTCGGGGTATGGATCACCCCACTTAGCGTCTTATGACGTTCTCGGCCTATATGTCGCGGCCGACGCCGCAGCTCCCTGGGAGGTGATCGAATGGATGGCAGCGCCGACCGGTTCCTGGATCTCATCCATCAACTTGAGGACTTCACGCGCACGGTATCCCCGGAGCAGGCACAAGCGGATTTCGATCAGACGACTCTGCAGCTGTTCTGGATGCGGTGGCCGCAGCTGTCGGCGTGGTCGGGTTCCCTGTGGCGCCTGCTGTCCGAAGAGCTAGCCGGCCCGTCCCGTCCGCATGACGACTCAGAGCTTTTCGAAATCGGCGAAAGTGGCTGAGGTCAGCCGCCGGGCTCTCACGGTCGGAGAACTGGCCCACCCGCGGCCAGTATCAACCAGCGCGGACAGCCCGGTCGCGGAGGCCGCGGCCGCGATGGTACGGGAGAAGGTTGGTTCGGCCCTCGTCATGCAAGGCCCCTTCCTGGCCGGCATCCTCACCGAACGCGACGTGCTCAAGGCGGCGGCGTCCGGGTCGGACCTCACCACGCTGCCGGTATCGGCCTGGATGACCAAGGACCCGCAATCGGCGGACCCGGACACCCCGGTCGAGGAGGCCGCCCAGATCATGCTGCTGAACGGTTTCCGCCATCTGCCCATCATGCAGGGACGGCAAGTATGCGGCATCGTCAGCCTCCGTGACCTGTTCGCCGCCAGGATCAGCCGCCCGCCCCAGCAGCGCGCCGCCCCCGGCTAACGGGCATCCTTGAGGCACCGGCCCGCGAGGTAGACAGGAACCCGGCTCGCCTGACGACCACCTCGCCTGCTAGTCCTATTTGGACTAGGATGCGAGCCATGGCACGTGACCAGGATCTGCCGGCGACCGCGTACGTGGTCCTCGGGCTGGTGTCGATCCGGCCGATGACCGGCTATGAGCTGACCGGCTATGCCGAGCGATCGATCGGCAACTTCTTCCCCCTGACCAGGAGTCACATCTACTCCGAGCTCGACCGGCTGGGCCGTCTGGAACTGCTGGAGGCGACCGAGATCGCGCAGGAGACCGCGCCGACCAAGCGGGTGTACACGATCACCCCGGCCGGGAGCGCCGCGCTGGCCCGTTGGCTGGAGGGGACGCTGGAGAGTGAGGGGCGGTCGCGGAACCTGTTCCTGGTGCGGATCTTCTTCGGACACCGGACGACGCCGGGACGGCTGGCGGAACTGCTCGACCAGTTCGAGGCGGCCGCGCGCTTCCGCCACGACCAGCTGGCCATGATGGCGGAGAAACTGGCCGACCGGCCCGGGTCGGCGTTCCGCCGCTCCACGGCGGTATTCGGGCTGCGCCACGAGGCAGCCAGCTTGCAGTGGGTCACTGAGATGCGCCCAGTGCTGCTCGCGGCGGCCGCGGCGGGCGGACTCCCCCCGCATAAGGACAGCTGACATGCTTCGCGCGCTGGCGGACGCGGCCATTCGCCACCCCCGCCGGATGCTGCTGTTCGCGCTGGTGGCCTTCGTGATAGCTGGGGTGTTCGGTGCCACTGCCGTTGGCCTGCTCAACGCCAGGAACGCGTTCACTGCCCCGAGCTCGGCCAGCGCGCGCGCCGAGGGCGCCATTGAGCGTGCCACGGGCGCGGAGTCCAGTCCCGGCGTGCTGGCCCTGGTATCGGCACCACCCGGCAGCCCGGCCGTGACCTCAGCCGCGCGGGTCATCGCGCACGTCCCTGGCGTGGCCGCGGTGACGGCTCCCGTCCCCGGCCACGAAGCGGGCCTGGTTTCCGCCGACGGGCGTTCCTCGCTGGTGGTCGCGACGCTGCGGGCCGCGCCGGACCCGAACACGGTTGTCTCGGCCATCCAGAGGGCGCTGAAGGGCCGGTCAGACGTCGAGCTCGGCGGCGCCGACGTGGCCGGCCAGCAGACCGGCAAGCAGGCCACGTCAGACCTCGGCTTCGCCGAGGCCCTCGCCTTCCCGCTGCTGGCGATCCTCGCCTTCTTCATCTTCCGCGGCCTCGCAGCGCTGCTGCCGATCGCGGTCGGCGGAATGGCAGTGCTCGGCACGTTCCTCGTGCTGCGGCTGGTCAATATGGTGCTGCCGCTGTCCATCTTCGCGCTGAACCTGGTGATCGGCCTCGGCCTCGGGCTCGCCGTCGACTACAGCCTGTTCCTGGTCTGGCGGTTCCGTGAGGAGATGTGGGCGGACGCGGACGCCGAGCGCGCGCTGCGGGTGACGCTGGCCACCACCGGCCGGACGATCCTGTTCAGCGCGGCCACGGTTGCGGCCGCGCTGGCCAGCCTGTGCGTCTTCCCGCAGCGCTTCCTGGTCTCGATGGGCCTAGGCGGCGCGATCGTGGCGATCGTCGCCGTAGCCAGCGCCCTGCTCATCGTCCCTTCGCTGCTGATGGTGCTCAGCCGGCGGATCAGCCGGGTCAAGCCGGCCGCCCCCGCCGGCGGCTGGTACCGGCTGGCCAGGGGCGTGATGCGCCATCCCGCACTGGTCGCCGCCGGCACCACGGCGTTGCTGCTGGTGGTCGCGTCTCCCACCCTGGGCGTGCACTGGAGCGGCATCGACGCGACCGTGCTGCCGACCAGCCAGAGCGCGCGGGTCGTCACGGACTCCATCGCCCGCGACTTTCCTTCGTCGAACGATGCCAACGCCATCCTCGTCGTCGCATCCACGCCCGCATCGGCCTCGGCCCGGCCCGCACTGGCCAGGTACGCCAGCCGCCTGGCCAAGATCCCCGGGATAACCCAGGCCAGCGCGCCCGTGCAGCTCTCTCCTGGGACATGGGAAATTACTCTGGCCAGCCCGGCCGACCCGATCTCGGCGGCCGGCCAGCAGGCCGTCAAAGCGGTCCGGGCCCTACCCGCCCCCGTACCGGTCCTGGTCGGAGGGTCGGCCGCCGACTTTGCCGATCAGGGCGCGTCGATCGCCGCCTCGCTTCCCGTCGCCCTCGCGATCCTGGTCCTCGTCACCATGCTCGTCCTGTGGCTGCTGACCGGTTCGGTGATCTTGCCGGTAAAGACATTGCTAATGAACGCGCTCACCGCGGCCGCGGCCACCGGCATCCTGGTGTTCATCTTCCAGGACGGACGGCTCAGCGGGCTGCTCTCCTACACCAGCCAGGGCGGCATCGAGGAAACCGACTTCCTTATCCTGGCCGCCATGGCCTTTGCGCTGTCCACCGACTACGGCGTGTTCCTGCTGGCCAGGATCAGCGAAGCCCGGCAGCCTGGAGTGCCGGAACGCGAGGCGATCGCCGCTGGCATGCAGCGAACCGGCCGGCTGATCACGTCGGCGTCGATCCTGCTGGCGGTGGCAATCGGCGCGTTCGCCACCTCCAAGCTCGTGTTCCTCAAGGAAGTCGGCCTAGGCGTCGCCGCCGCCGTCCTCATCGATGCCTTCATCGTCCGGGGGCTGCTGGTTCCGTCCCTGATGGCCCTGCTCGGACGCTGGAACTGGTGGGCACCGGCGCCGCTCAGGCGGCTGCACGAGCGGCTCGGCCTCGCCGAAGCGGAACCTCGGCCACCTCGGCCACCTCGGCCGGTCAGCACAGGAGCGGGGAGTTAGCGTCGCAGCTCGCGGGGTAGCCGATCGGGCCGTGACGCGGGTCTGTCCAGGTCAGCGTGAGGCGGCCAGGCTCACGCCGGTCAGCCGCTCGGCCTCGGCCCACAGCCGGTTCGCGATGACGGCGTCCCGGGCCCGCCGCGGCGGCCGGACGGTCGTGGTGGGACCAACCAGCCCGAACCACCCGCTCGGGCCGTAGTAGCCGCCGTTGACGGCATCGGGGCTGGTCGCCGCGTACAGCAGAGGCTCGGTGCCCGGACCGACCGGCTGCGAGGGAAGGAAGCCGAAGCTGTTCATCGGCGTCCGCTTCGGCTTGTCGCGGCCGAGGCTGGCCCCGGCGGTCTGCAGGTTCGTGCGGGTGAAGCCAGGGTGCGCGGCGTTGCTTATCAGGTTCCAGCCGCGCTGGCGGGCCAGATCCGCCAGGTGCAGGGTCATCATGAGGTCAGCCAGCTTGGACTGGGCGTACGCCAGGTTGGGGCGGTAGCCGCGCTTCCACTGCGGGTCGTCGAAGCGGATCCGGCCGTAGCTGGCCACGCCGCTGCTCATCGTGACCACCCTCGGCCCTGGCGCCGCCAGCACCAGTGGCAGCAGCCGCA
>Ga0302326_10015198_pt1 | contig 16210 bp, 16 predicted proteins | sample Palsa_T0_3_FD_202264 | JGI IMG/M metagenome (GOLD analysis project Ga0302326, IMG submission 202264) | Peat permafrost microbial communities from Stordalen Mire near Abisko, Sweden - Palsa_T0_3 | ecosystem: Environmental > Terrestrial > Soil > Palsa > Peat permafrost | place: Sweden: Abisko... | reverse complement strand
GTAACAGACTTCTCATCCCGACCGGAGCGTACCCGGATTTCCTACTTCGCGCAGCTAGCGACGACCACGTGTGCGGCTCTCTTTAAAGAGAGCCGCATGCAGATCATCAAAGCCACGGGTCTCGACAGGAAATCCGGGGGAGCGGAGTGGAGGGACCTGCGGTTTAACGCTTCCCATCCAAAGCTCCTTCATCGAACGCCAGTGAGCGCGAGTTACAATCGACAGGGTTTGTGATCGCGGTTCATGTTCAAACTTGAGACCCTAGTCGATGTTGTCGCGCTGGTCGCGGCCAGCAAGCGCGAGCGCGCTGTGTTGTGGCAGGACGCTTCCCATATTTGGCATCCGATATCGACCGACGAGCTTTTGACGCGCGTACATACTCTGGCCAATGTCTTTCGCTCCTGGGGCATCGTCAAGGGCGATCGTATCGCGTTGCTGGCCGAGAATCGCTGGGAGTGGGCGGTGGTGGATTTCGCTACCCTGGTGCTGGGCGCCGTCGACGTGCCCATTTACCCCACCCTGACTGCTGACCAAATTGCCGGCTTGCTCATCGATTCAGGCGCTCGGGTCGCGGTGGTCTCCACTGAGGCCCAATACAGCAAGCTTGCGTCCATCCGCAGCCGGACCCAGTTGGAGCACATCATTGTCATGGACGAGATAGCGGACGACAAGGCCACGCCCCTCTCGTCGCTGCTACAAACGGCGGAAACCTCCCCGGCTGATATGCAACAGTGGCTGCGCAGTTTTCAGGTCAAACCAGAAGACCTGGCCACTCTGATCTACACCTCCGGCACCACTGGTGAGCCCAAGGGCGTGATGCTCACCCACGGCAATATCGCGTCCAACCTGAATTACTCCACGCCAACGTTTGCGTGGGACACTGACTCCTCCTGCATCTCCTTTTTGCCCCTCTCCCACATCACCGCCCGCCACCTCGATTACGCGCTCTTTTGTAAGGGCGCTACGCTTGCTTACTGCGGAAACTTCGACCGGCTCCCCGCTGCCCTCACTGCTGTCAAGCCGACAGTCTTCGTCGCCGTGCCCCGGGTTTACGAGAAAATCCGGGAAGTGGTCGAGCGCCGTGCGGGCAGCAAAGCCATGCTCAAGAAGCTGTTCGCCTGGGCGCTGGCTACCGGCCGGCGGCATCGCGAAAAAGTTCTTTTGGGCCAGACGCCCTCCTCTTTCCGCTGGCGCCTTGCCGACCGTTTAGTGTTCAAGAAAGTGAAGCAGGCGTTTGGCGGCAAGGTGCGCGACTATATCGCTGGGGGAGCGCCCCTCGGGTTAGAAACAGCGGGCTGGTTCGCCGATGTAGGCATTCGCATTTTCGAAGGCTACGGGCTCACCGAAACATCCCCCGTGCTGGCCCTGAACAATGCACAAAACCATCGTATCGGGTCGGTGGGCAAGCCCATCGAATCAGTAGAGTGCCGCATTGCTCCCGACGGAGAATTGCTGGTCAGGGGACCGTTTGTCTTTGCCGGGTATTGGCACAAGCCGGAGGCCACCCGTGAAGTGATGGAACCCGACGGCTGGTTCCACACCGGGGATATCGGCCGGCTCGACGGAGATGGATTTCTCTACATCACCGACCGCAAGAAGGAGCTGCTCAAGACTTCCGGCGGAAAGATGATCGCTCCCCAGCCCATCGAAAGCAAGCTGAACAGCAGCCCCCTGGTGGCCAGCGCGGTGGTGGTTGGCGACCGGCACAAATTTCTCAGTGTGCTGATTGCGCCTGACTTTCCCGCGCTCGAGAGCCTGGCGCGGCAGCAGGGGATCGCCTTCGCCTCGCGCGCCGAGCTGGTCAGCGATCCACGAGTGCAAGCGGAATACCAGGCGCTGGTCCACCAGGTCAACCAAGGCCTGGCAAACTTTGAAACGATTAAGCGCTTCCATCTCGTCACTGAAGAGTGGTCGATGGATTCGGGTGAGTTTACTCCCACCATGAAGCTGAAGCGTAGGGTGGTGGCGCAGCGCTACTCCCAGGAGATTGACGCCATCTACCATGATGAAGCTACCGCGCAACGGTGAACAGCAGCATCTAATCAGAGTCCAGAGGTGTACCTGTGAGAAAGCATCCGCTTATAAGTGTTTTGGTCGGCGTCGTCGTTCTCCTGCTGCTGGCTGTCTTGCTGGTGCCGTTATTCATCAACGCCAACACCTTCCGTTCGACACTTGAGACGCAGCTTTCCTCGGCCCTCGGCCGCAAGGTAACGCTGGGAAACCTGAGCTTTTCTGTTTTCTCCGGCAGCCTGGTGGCGGACAATATTTCGATCGCCGATGATCCGGCCTTCAGCGCCAAGCCTTTCTTGCAGGCCCAGTCGCTGCATATCGGGGTGGATGTCATGCCCCTGCTGCTCCATCGGCAACTGCTGGTCACCAGCTTTGTGGCCGATTCGCCTGCGATCAACCTGGTCCACAATGCCCAGGGAGTGTGGAACTTCTCTAATATCGGCAGCAACGCGGCCAGCCGTACGCAAAATCCAGAAAAGGAAACTGCCCTGCCGAATTTCACTGTAGGCCAAATGAAGGTGGTGAACGCAACTGCGGTGATCTCGGACGTGCCGTCAACCGGGCCTCCGTTTACCTACAGCAATTTGAATCTGTCGGTGCAGCAGTTCTCGTTTGCCAAGGCTTTTCCGTTCGTGCTCACCGCCAGCCTTCCCGGGGGCGGTTTGCTCGATGTCCATGGCAATGCCGGACCAGTGAACCAGCAGGACGCCTCGGAGACACCACTGGGCGCAAACATTAGTTTGAAACATTTCGATCCCGTGGCCGCCGGCGTGGTTCAGAAGAGCCAGGGATTCTCCATGCTCGCCGACATCACTGCCCAGGTCACGTCCAATGGTCAGACTCTGGACAGCAAGGGGACTGTGCGCGCAGCCAATTTGCTGCTGGTGGCCGACGGATCGCCAACTCCGTCACCGGTTGATATCACCTACACCATCACCCAGAACCTGACGGCCAGGAGCGGCCAGATTACTGATTTGGCGATTACGACCGGAGGGGTGGCCGTGCACGTGACGGGGACCTATGCCATCAAGGGAGCGCAAACGATATTGGCGCTCCATCTTGCCGCGCCTAACCTCCCCATCAACCAGGTCGAGGCGCTGTTGCCCGCGGCCGGCGTGCGTCTGCCCAGCGGCTCGCGTCTGCAGGGGGGCACCCTCTCGGCCAATTTGTCTATTACCGGCCCAAGCATCGCCCCGACCATCAGCGGGCCGGTGGAGGTGGACAACACCCGGCTGGCGGGCTTTGACCTTTCCTCGAAGATTGGTGGACTGAAGCCGGTTTCGGGATCGCAAGGGGGCACCGAGATCCAAAAGGTTTCTGCCGATGTGAACTCTTCGGCGCAGGGAACACGCATCGAGAATCTATACGCCTCGATTCCGCTCCTGGGCACAGCCACCGGCGCGGGGACGATTGCGCCGGGCGGCGCACTGAATTTTGAATTGGTGGCCAAGCTCAACACCACCAGCGGTGTGGGCGGCCAGGCGTTGGCAGGCCTGAACGTGGGGGGAGGAGTCCTAGGACAGGCAGTCAGTTCGGCGGCTGCTAACGGCATTCCGGTTCATATCACCGGCACCACGTCGAATCCGGTGATCCAGGCGGATCTGAGCAAGCTGCTGCAGAAGAATGCCGGCAATATCTTGAAGCAGCAACTTTTGGGCAACGGCAACAACAAGCCCAATCCCGGAGACGTGCTCAACAAGCTCTTTCATCACTAGCCTCTACCTTGAGTGGGTGGCCCAGATCTCGCTTTTGAGACCTGGGTTGGCGAAGCGGGGTGGCTCCTTCCCCTGGGCGCGGTTATGATGCACAAGGCGTTACCATCAGGAGAAAAACAAAATGCGAGTTGGAATGTTGACCGGGGGCGGAGACTGCCCCGGATTGAATGCAGTGATCCGCGCGGCCGTACGCAAAGGCATTTTCCATCACAACGATGAATTTGTCGGATTTATAGAAGGCTGGCGTGGGGTGGTGGAAAACAAGACCAAGCCTTTGACCCTGGAAACTGTGTCGGGGATCCTGCAACTGGGCGGCACTATCCTTCGTACTTCGCGCACCAACCCGCGCAAGATGGAGGGCGGCATCGACAAATGCCTGGCCAGCATCAAGGCCAATCAGCTGGATGCAATCATCACCATCGGCGGAGATGACACCCAGGGCGTAGCCAATGCGCTGGTCGAGAAGGGCATCAAGGTGGTGGGCGTGCCCAAGACCATCGATAACGACCTGAGTGGCACGGACGCCTGTTTCGGTTTTGACACCGCGGTTTCGATTGCCACCGAAGCAGTCGATCGGCTGCATTCCACCGCGGAAGCCCACAATCGCGTCATCGTATGCGAAGTGATGGGACGCGATGCGGGCTGGATCGCCATCACCTCCGGCATCGCCGGAGGGGCGGACGTGATCTTCGTCCCGGAAAAGCCGATCGATATAGATCTGGCGGTGAAGATCATCAAAGACAGGCACGACCGGGGCAAGCTGTTTTCCATTGTCGTGGTGGCGGAGGGCGCCAAACTCCCTGGCACTGACAAGCAGGCGACGCAAGGAGCTAAGTTGGACGCCTTCGGTCACGCCCGGCTCAGCGGCATCGGGCAAACGGTTGCGGAGTTGATCGAGGAGAAAACCGGGTATGAAACACGCTCGGTGAATCTAGGGCACACCCAACGCGGTGGCACTCCGACGGCCTATGATCGTATGCTTGCCACGCGCTATGGCTCGGCTGCCATCGACCTGGTGCATGAAGGCAAGTTCGGCCGGCTCGTAGTGCTTCGCGGAACGGAGATTACGCACATCCCGCTGGCCGATGCGATCGCAAAAACACGGACGATAGGTAACGACTTGATTTCTCTCGCCGCCGGTCTGCAACCTAAGTTTTAGCCAGCGCCGGCGCGCGAGAGGCAAATTCTGCTTCTCGCTTAGCCATCGAGAATGAATAGGATAGTCGCAATACAGAAACTTGAGGATTAACCATCCTGCGGCGCGCACCTGTTCGGATACGATGTCCTTGGTAACCGGGCGTGGCCCGCAGGTAATGCTTCGCGGACTTGCAAATTCTGCTACGCTCCAGACGGAACTAAAACGAAACCGCAAAAACCCAAAGCACTCGATCAATACGCGATAATTTCTTGTATTACAGGGTGAAAACGCGGTATAAGCACAACGGCGGGTTTGCAATCTCGCCCGGTCCCGCAGTTCCCAGAGGAGAGCACTTCGATGAGAACCACACCGGCGAGGGATGAGGTTCGTGAAGTCATGGATATTCGCATGGCTTCCGATTATCTCGGCATCAGTCCTGACACACTTTATAAATACGCATCAGACGGGTTCGTGCCCGCGTTCAAACTTGGGAACCGCTGGCGCTTCAAGCGCTCCCGCCTGGACGAATGGATGGATCAGCAGTCGTCCCAGGGCGCCCAGCCGCGCAAGCCAGAAATCCATCCCGAGGTGACGCAGCCAAGAAAACCGCAATCGGTTTCTACCCGCCAGAAAAGGGCCGTAGGAGCGGGGCGGTAGTCGAGGGCTTTACTTTTTGCGTGAGAACCAATGTTCGGGTGCCCCATCCTTCGTGCTCTTTGCGAAGGGTGGGATGCCACTGCTCTGCCCCCCGAGATTCTTCCCCCGCACATTCTGTTTTCCCACCCTTCGCAAAGAGCGCGAAGGATGGGGCACCCGAATATTTTCCAGTTCTCTACTGGAGATGGCTTTTGAGGATTACCAGCAGAACGCTGGCGGCAATGAAAAGCAACAGCGTCAACGTGCTGTAGGCTACTCGCAGGCGAAGCTTTTCTTTGACCGAGGGACGGCCAAAAGCAAGCCGGATTTTTTCCCGGCGAAACGACATGGCGGTTTGCTGGGTGCCCAAAACCAGCATGACCAGCGCGGCCAGGAAACTAACCGGCAGGTGCTCGCGACTTGAGTTGTTGTATGCGCGGTAAAAGAACTGACCCGTCAGCACGGAGAGCCCTAGTATGGTGGACAGTTCAAAAATAAGAGCGAGCTTCAAAAAGCGCAGCAACGGACGCCTCCAGGGCCGGAAGCATTTCACGATAGGTGCAGCCGATGAGAATGCCCTGCGCGGGGCGTTCCGCCGGCAAAAGACCCCAGTTAGTTGAGGCCACATCGGGTACCGAAATCGTGAAAACGCTTATTCCAAGGTAAGTTTAGTAAGGATTATCGGCATGGGGCAAGGCGGATTACAAAAAAAGAAAACCTTCGGGTGGGTTACCCGGCGGGGCCTGCGGGAGTACGAGACAATTCAGGAATGACCGGCTCGCCGACAACCGAACAGATGGTGCAAGGCGGACTCCGCTCCTCCCTGCTGGGCATCGTCATCAACCTCAGTCTGGCGCTGGTCAAATGCGCCGCTGGGGTCATCGGGCATTCGTTTGCCTTGTTGGCCGATGGAGTCGAGTCTTTCCTGGATGTGATCAGTTCGTCGGTGGTCTACTACGGGCTGCGGCTGGCGATCAAACCGCCGGACAAGGATCACCCGTACGGTCATGGCAAGGCTGATCCGATCGCGGCGTTGGTGGTCGGGGCCGCCATGATCGCTGCCGCAATTGGTATCGCCGCGGAAAGCATCAACCTGATTCGTACTCCGCACAAACTGCCCCAGGCTTACACGCTTTTGGTGCTGATCTGCGTAGTGCCAGTCAAGGCTTTGCTGTCCAGATACGTCTCCGGTGTCAGCCAAAAAATTGAAAGCTCAGCCCTCAGGGGCGACGCGTGGCATCATCTGAGCGATGCCATCGTCTCGGCCTTTGCCTTTATTGGTATCTCAGCAGCATTGTGGACCGGCAATCCTACAGCGGATGACTGGGCCGCCTTGTGCGCCGCTCCGGTGATCCTTCTCGGGGGCTGGCAGCAGCTGCGCAGACCGGTAGCCGAGCTGCTGGACACGGCTCCAGCGCCCGAGATCGAAGAACATGTGCGCCACGTTGCCGCGACCGTGCCGGACGTGTTTGGCGTGGAAAAATGCTTTGTGCGCAAGGTGGGCTTCCGCTACTACGTGGATTTACATGTGGTGGTGCGGGGTGATCTTACGGTCCGCCAAGGGCACCAGATTGCCCATGCTGTCGCCGATCAGGTGCGCGATCAAGTGGACAAGATTGCTGAGGTCCTGGTGCACATCGAGCCAGAGGAAGAGCTGCTGGGGGGAAGTCACCCGGGTGAGTTAATGGGCGAAGAAGTGAGGGAAGTTCCCCCTCACGTGTGAGCCGCTATTTTGGTTGGGCTGGGTACGGGGGAAACTCGCGTTCAAGCTTGCGTGTTGCCCGGTATTTCAAACCTACCCAGCCGGCATACGCCAGTTGGCCCAGGATCGTGATGACGTATGCGAGAACCAGATGTCGATGCTCCATCGCTTTATTTCCCTCTGCGGCCAAACAGGTTACGTACGGCCTAAAGGCCGGACCCTTCAAAAACTCTGTTTTGTATCAGGGCACGACTTTTGTCGTGCCGTATATCCTTCAGGCTTAACGCTTTGGCCCGAGGTTCTTAAAGCGTCACTTCGAGGTTGGCTTCCAGCGCGTGCAGGGCAGCATGCTGCTCTGCGACTTGCCTGCGGCGCTCGATAGTGTATCGCCAACCGGCTATCAGCAACCCCCAGGCAAGCCAGGCGGCCAGGTTCCACAAAACCGCGGGCCACATCGCTGGATCAAGCCCGGAGTTCGCATCGCCCCCGATCACCGGGGCCGGGTGCTGGGTGCGCCACCAGCGGGTTGAGAAGTAGACGATGGGAACATCGACGTAGCCGAAAACAGCCAGGACTGCGGCCACCGTCTGCATTTGTGGACCGTCGGTAAACTTACGCAGGAGCAGGTAGCTGGCATAGATGAGCCAAAGCACCAGGGTGGAAGTCAAACGGGCGTCCCAGGTCCACCAGATACCCCAGACAGGACGCGCCCACAGCGGGCCCTGGATCAGCACCAGGGTGCAAAAGACCATTCCCATCTCAGCTGCAGCCAGCGCGGCGGCGTCGGCACTGAGAGCCCGCTGGGGATGGTTGCGGCGAGTGGCAAGGTACACGATCGACGCGACGAAGCTGATAAAGAAGAACAGGAACGTCATCATCGCCGAGGGGAAGTGGTAGTAGAAGATGCGCTGGATGTCGCCCATGGTAGCCTCGGTTGGCGCGACATACATGCCCTGGTAAAAAGCGTAGCCCAGCAGGCCAACGGTGAAGGCAAGCCAGATCCAGCGGAAGATCTTCATCACACAACTCCTGCGAACAAGATCAGTTTAGATCATTCTGGCAGGGTCGGGCAGATGCGTCGTGCAGATGCGAAGAGGATCTATTTAACGGAGGGATAACGATGACCTGGTTCCTGCTTGCGGTGGGTTTTTTCCTGCTGATGTCCGGGGTCCTGGGGCAGGTTTACAGTCTTAAGACGAAGCGGGGTGTTCTGCCCCCGAAAACGCGTGTTTGGCGGGTGCTTGCCAGACTGTCGCTATTTCTAGTGGGGCTGTTGCTGATGGCGATGGCGGTGGGCCGGATCGTGCTTCATCACCAATGATTACTCTGCGTTCAGAATGGTGGAAAAGAGCAACAGGCTCACGGTGGTGAAGATCACATCGTAACCGGCGAGAAGTTTGATCCAGAGCGCGGGTTCGGAATCGCCCAGCAGGATGGCCGTCGTCGCCTCGACCAGGCCCAACAACGCCGGGATGAAGATGGGAAAAAGCAGCAGGGGCAGCAGCAGTTCCCGGTTTCGGGTGCGGACCGAGAGCGCGGCAAAGAAGGTTCCATTCACCACCAAGGCCCAGGTGCCCAGGGGTAAGACCAGCAGCAGCAGCCACTTCTGCCCCAGCGGGTGCAAGTTGTAAAAAATGGCAAAGAGGGGCGCCAGGACCACCTGCACCACGGTCACGAAGATAAAGTTGGCAATGACCTTGGCCAGGAAGAGCGCCGCCGGCGGGGCGGGGGCCATGCGTTGCGCGTCCAGCACCTGGTGCCGTAGTTCCCGGGTCCAGGCTTGATTGAGCGCGGTCACGGATGCGAACAGTGTGGCCACGCAGAGGATGCCGCCGGCGATCTGGCGCGAGATGGCAGCAGTGGGATCAAAGGCCAGACTGAAAAGCACCACCACCATCAACGCGAAAAACAGCATGCCATTGAGGGCGTCTTTGGAACGCCATTCCAGGCGCAGATCCTTGGCCAGATGGATGAGGACATAAATCACGAGGACGCCTTGGTCAGGCCTTCGAGGATGCGGGCGGCGTTGGTCTTCATCGTGCCGGCGCCTCGGTGATCGCAGCCAGCTGGCCCCCCTCCATGGTCAGGAAGTAGTCAGCCAGCGGTTCTGCGAGCGATCTCTGATGGGTAGTGAGCACCACCGTCCGGTGGGCGGCGCGAAGGCCGGCGAGCAGGGCGACCATCCTGGCTGCGCTGGCCGCGTCCATGTTGGAGAAGGGCTCGTCCAGGAGCAATAGTTCAGGTTGGGGCAGGAGCACTCGGGCCAGCGAAGTACGCTGCCGCATTCCCTGCGAAAACTTGCCTACCGGGCGGGCAAGGCTGGGATCGAGGCCCACTGCTTCCAGGGCCGCAGTAGGGGTGAGACAGGAGCAGGTGCGGTAGAGTCCGGCAAAGTACTGCAGGTTTTCCGTAGCCGAGAGTTCGTCGTAGAGCATCGCAGCATGGCTCATATACCCGATGCGGGCTCGCTGGTTGGCGATATTGTCCGGCTTGCCGTCGATGAAGAAGTGCGCGCTGCCGACGCTTGGCTCCAGCAATCCCGCGAGTACGCGCAGCAGAGTGGATTTGCCCGCCCCGTTCTCTCCCAGCAGAACGTAACAGCGCCCGGCAGCAAAGCTGATAGAGATTTTGCGTAACGCCGGGAAGCGGCCAAAGAGGCAGGAAACGTTGTCGAGCTGAGCTAGAACCGAGGCCATCCCATTGGAGTATAGAGCGGGAAAGCGTTCTCTCTATTTGGGTGTTGTCGCTGCCGGGGTTTTGAGCGAAGCGGTATTGGGGGCGGGCTTGGCTGCCGCATACTTCGAAGCGCACTTGGCTTGCAGCTCGGTGGCATGGAAGACACCATCGCGCCCGTAAGTGCCCATTGCCAATGCCTGCGAGCCATCTTTGAAGGTATCGGGGGGTGGTTCGATTCCCTGGTAGCTGACCTGCAGCGTATGACCCTGTTCGGCGAGAACAAAATGCGCGTTGGTGCCGCTGCGCTGAATGGAATTGGGCGCCACGTCGCCAGCTACTCGCAGATGACGCGTGTAGGCCTTGTTGCCCATGGACTGGAGTTCGCCGATGGTGACGTAGTAGCTTTTGTCGGCGTTCGCGCCGCTCACCGCCAAGTAGGCAATGGTGCTGAGGATGATGATGGCTGCGGCGCCAATGCGTAATGTTTGCGGACGGATGCTCATCGCTAGTCTTAGGGTAGGAGGGTAGCCCCCTTCCGTCAAGCACGGCATCTAACCGTATAATTCTTCCGAGAGGCGAGTCGACAATGAGCAGCAATGGAAATGGCACGCACGAGATTCTGAAGCCGCGGGCAGAGTGGATCGTAAAGCGGAAGCTCGAAGCAGCCCGGACCGGCGATTCCAACATGTCGCAGATGCACTTTGCCCGCCGCGGCCAGGTTACGGAAGAAATGGCCTTTGTCGCCGAACGGGAAAAGATTCCCGTGGGGTTGATTCGGGACGAGATTGCGGCCGGCCGGCTGATCATTCCCGCCAACATTCATCATCCCGAATTGGAGCCGATGGGGATTGGGGTGGCGACCCGGTGCAAGATCAACGCCAATATTGGCAACTCCGCGGTGACGTCGAACGTGCGCGAGGAGTTGGAGAAGCTGCACACCGCGGTCAGCTACGGCGCAGACACGGTGATGGATCTTTCTACGGGGGGTAATATTCCGGAGATCCGCGAAGCCATTCTTCGCCACAGTCCGGTGCCCATCGGCACGGTGCCGATTTACCAGGCATTGAACCGGGTCAAAAAACTCGAAGATCTCAACATTGATGTGTACCTGGAAGTCATTGAGGAGCAAGCCGAGCAGGGTGTGGATTATTTCACCGTGCACGCCGGCGTACTGATCCAGTATGTGCCCATGGTGGCCAAGCGGATCACTGGCATTGTCAGCCGTGGAGGAGCGATTCTCGCCCAATGGATGACCCACCATCATCGCCAGAACTTTCTCTATGAACACTTTGATCGCATCGTTAAGGTGATGGCGAAGTACGATGTGAGCTTTTCTCTGGGCGACGGGCTGCGGCCCGGTTGCATTGCCGACGCCAGCGATGAGGCGCAGTTTGCCGAGTTGAAGACGTTAGGCGAGCTGACCAGGACGGCGTGGAAGAGCGATGTGCAAGTGATGATCGAAGGACCGGGCCACGTGCCGTTGGACAAGATCCAGGAGCAGGTGGAGAAGGAGGTAGAGCTGTGCGATGGCGCTCCGTTCTATACCCTGGGACCGTTGGTGACCGATATCGCGCCTGGATATGACCACATCACCAGTGCCATCGGCGCCGCCATCATTGGCTGGCATGGGGCGTCGATGCTCTGCTATGTCACGCCTAAGGAGCACCTCGGCTTGCCCAACGAAAAAGATGTGAAGGACGGCATGATTGCCTATCGTATTGCCGCCCACGCGGCCGATATCGCCAGGCGCAGGCCGGGAGCACAGGACCGGGACGACGCTATCAGCTACGCCCGCTATACCTTCGACTGGAATAAACAGTTCGCGCTTTCCCTGGATCCGGAGACGGCGCGCTCCATGCACGACGAGACGCTGCCCGATGATTACTACAAGGAAGCGGCGTTCTGCTCCATGTGCGGTCCCAAGTTTTGCTCGATGAACTGGTCGAGCAAGGTGGATGCCTTTAACAAGCAAGTCCACGGCCTGGAAAAGAAGGATCTGAGTGAGCTGGTGACTCTCCAGGCAGAGACGCTCGCTACCCGAAGCTAACAAATTCCCGAAGGGTACGGCCTTCAGGCCGTACTTAACTGTTCTCTTTCCCTACTGCGCGTCTTCCAGAGTCTCCGTTGCGCGTACCAGTGCAGCGGTTACATTCGCCATCTGTGATTGGGCTCTCCCCGCATCACGAGCGTCGATGGCTTCATTGACTCCCGGAATCACGACCGCAGCATAGCCGGTGTACTCTCCCGGAGCGAAGATCGTGTGCCGGAACCAGGGCCGGCCAGGGAGCCCCTCCGGCGCCAGCAGGTCTTCTTCTACCGCCCGCAGGGAAGTGTTGAGCGCAGTCAGATTGCCCTTTGCGGAGAGCTGTCTGGCAAAAACGATGGTGGCCTCGGCCGCGAAACGGTTGGCCGCAGCCAGCGCAGCGTCGAAATCTATACTCACCAGCCCCGCATCACGGGCGCGCGACTGTGCAGCGAACAGATAAGCCTGTATCTGCCTGGTGTAGGTGACGTAATCGTAGGGGAGAACATCGGTATCGGCCATGTGCAGTACTTCCAGTCCGAATACCCGGGCCATCTGCTGCTCGTACACGAAAGTCGGGTCGGCATTCATGACGAACCAGGAGTAATTGTCAAAGGCCGAGTGATAAACGCCATAGCTACCGGTCGAACCGATGTCGGTCGAAGGCACACCCAGATGTTGGAGAAAGGGCGTGTAGTCCGAACCGCTGCCCAAGTCTCCAACCCGGACCTCACCACCGGCCAACGCCGCCAGTGGGGCTTCGTTGAACTCTTTGCCCAGATGATGCCGGGTAGCAGAATCTACCAGGTCTTTTTTCCACTCTTCATAGACAGACCCGCCTTTAGGACTGGCCACCTCCATGGTGACCTCGCGGATGAACTGCTTCAGCGAGGGGACGGCGGAGGCTTCAAAATGAACCCCGGAAACGCTGGCGTCGGTGTTGATGTAAGCCACCGCATGAGCCAGTTGTTTGGCGTGTTCCTCGGCCCACTCGGTAGAACCGATCAGGCCTTCCTCTTCCGCGTCCCAGCTGCCCAATACCAGGGTCCGGCGCGGCTTCCAACCTTGCGCCAACAACACCCCGATGCCATGCACTGCCTCCAACATGGCCGCGGTGCCGCTGCCGGGGTCGACGGCGCCAAACACCCACGCGTCGCGATGATTGCCGGCCACCACCCACTCATCGGGAAGCTCAGAACCGGGGATTTTGCCGATCACGTCCCAAACCGTGCGTTGCGCGTAGTCCATCTTGAGCCGCATGTGGACTTTGATCGAGCCTGCGCCGCCAAGGTGGTAGCTAAACGGTAGGGCGCCCTGCCACTCCCGTGGCGCGACCGGGCCGCCCAGACTTTCCAGCATCGGCGCCGCATCCTTGTAGGAGAGCGGCATCGAGGGGATGGTCGGCAGGCTGCTTATCTGTGAAGGAGACAGCCGCCGCGATGCGGGCAAGCCCGGCGTAGACGCCACATCCGGCGTGGTCGCGTCGCCCGGATACTTGAACATGTATTGCACCGAGCCGCGCTGCACGCCGCTATCCGGGCGCCACGGGCCGCGGGGATATTTGTCACCCTGGAAGTAGCCATCATCCGCAGGATCGGAATAGAGGATGACCCCGGCCGCTCCTCGCTGCTGCGCCAGGTAAACCTTGACCCCGCGAAAGTTCATTCCGTAGCGAGCGATCACGATCTTTCCCGCCACACTCAGGTGCAGGTCGTCCAGTTTTTTGAAGTCCTCGGGGCGCCCGTAATTGACGTAGACGGCGTCGGCGGTTACGTCGCCGGAGGGAGATCCCCCATGGAACGCGGGAAGGATGCGGGGATCATCCTGGTAGGGATCATTGTCGACATGCTCGCGGCTGGGGCCAGTGAGCAGGAGTTTGCCGTCGCTGTTTTTGGCCTCGAGAAAGACCTCCTGGGGAAGATTCAGCCATGCTTTATAAGGAACGATCTGGGTGTCGAGCCCGGCAGCCTTGAACTTGCTGGCTACGTACAGGGCCGTATCGTAGTCCTCTTTGCTCGCGGCCACATGGGGGACGGCGGTCAGTGTCTTGAGCTCTTCCTGGGCCAGCTTGGGATCGGGCACGGCGAGGAAATCCTGATCGATTTTGGCTTGCCGGCTAAAGTCACGGAAACCTAAGACTCGATCGGGAAAGGGAGAAACCTGGGCCAGCACGGGGAAGGAAGCGAGGACCAGCAAAGGGAAAACGAATCGTTTTGTCAATGTGCAGGAGATATCAAAGTTTAAACGATGGGACTGCCACCGCTGGAAGCAGCCCCATCGGCAACGATTTACGCCACCAGTTGCGTGCAGTGAGAGCAACGCGTGGCAGCGACCGGAATTTCACTCAGGCATTGTGGGCAAGGCTTGGTGGAGGGCGCCGCAACCACCTTCGGTCGAAACCTGTTCAGCAAGGTGTTGACCGGCAGCACGACCATGAAGTACACGGTCGCGGCGATGATCAGAAAGGAAATCAGCGCGTTGAGGAAGTCGCCATACTTGATCACGCCGCCATGAAGATGCAGGATCAAAAAAGAAAAATCCGGCTTGCGTACGACGGCTGAGATCAGCGGGTTGATGATATCGGCGACCAGAGCGTTGACGATGGCCGTGAAGGCGACGCCGATGACGACCGCGACGGCAAGGTCGACCACATTGCCGCGCAGGATAAAGTCACGAAATCCTTTAAGCATTCGTTCTCCTGATGAGGGGGATTTGTCTTGGGCCGGCCTGCCGGAAGATTCTACTGCACCACAACAGTTGCTCCTACCCTTAAGTTGGAAGAGATTTTGGTGACTACAACAACCAGCGGCCGTAGGGATACAGGAACAGGAAGAGGATCATGCACAGGGCCATGATGTCCATGTAGATGAGCACCACCACGGCGCCGTGATAGAAGCTCCAACGATGGCGCAGGCAGCGAATGGTGTCCCAGGTTCCCAATCCGGCGGCGATCGTAGGAATGAGCATCTTCAGCGAGGGACGATCATCAGGGAAGCCGGCCAGCAGGAAGGCCAGCACCAGACTGCCAAGAACCAGCGCGATCCCTCGGGGCAGTGAGCGATGACGCGGGTTCAGAGCGCTGAGAACCATGATTCACTCTACCGAAGCCTGCGCCCGGTGCGACCGCCGGGCCGATGAGGTGAAAAAAAGGCAGGCTTATTGTTTGCACCCCTAACGGACCGAGGCGGTCGCCGTCTCCAGGCCTTTGAGCGCTTCGCCATAGGGCGCGCGGAGAATGCCGCGCTCGGTAATGATGGCGGTGACATAGCGGGCGGGAGTCACGTCGAAGGCCGGGTTCTCAATCCCGACTCCGTGGGGAGTGAGTTGCTTGCCGCCATGGTGGGTTACTTCCACCGCAGGCCGTTGTTCGATGGGGATGGCGTCCCCGTTCGGAGTGGCCAGGTCGATGGTTGACCAGGGGCAGGCAACGTAAAACGGGATGCCGTGCTCTTTGGCAAGGATGGCGACGCCGTAGGTGCCGATCTTGTTGGCTACGTCGCCATTGGCCGCAACCCGATCGGAGCCGACAATCACGGCCTGAATCTTTCCCTGGCCCATGATGCTGGCTGCCATGTTGTCGCACAAAACGGTAGTGGGGATGCCGTCGTGCATCATCTCCCAGGCAGTAAGGCGCGCGCCTTGCAGGAAGGGCCGCGTTTCGTCCGCGTAGACATGGAGTTGGTGACCGCGTTCGACAGCGGCGCGGATCACGCCCAGCGCCATGCCGTAACCGCAGGAGGCGAGGGCGCCGGCGTTGCAGTGGGTTAAGACTCCACCAGCGGCCGGCATCAGTTCCGCGCCATGGGCGCCCATAGTGCGGCAGGCAGCGATGTCTTCGTCGTACATGGTGCGGGCCTCGGCGATCAGTGCATCCTGAATCGAAGAGACAGTAACGCCGGGCTCAGCGGCGAGTGTGAAGTAACGCCTCCGCATGCGTTCGATGGCCCAGAAGAGATTGACGGCAGTGGGGCGGGTGGCGGCGAGGGTCTTCGAGATGCTCTCGAGTTCGCTGCTTAGCGCTGAGAGGGTGGTGGCGGAGCTGTTCTTGATACCCAGGGCCACCCCCATGGCGGCAGCAACGCCAATAGCGGGCGCGCCGCGAACCACCATGGTGGTGATGACGTTGGCCACCTGATCGCTGGTGGTGGCCAAAACGTAGGTTTCTTCCAGCGGTAAGCGAGTCTGGTCGAGAAAGCGGACTCCGTCGGCGGTCCATTCAAGGGTCGGTATCATGCAGTCTCTAGTCTAAAGCAGATATCGAGTGGGTGGCCCAGGTCTCGCTTTTGAGACCTGGGTGTTCCGGATAGGAC
>Ga0302326_10015194_pt1 | contig 16212 bp, 15 predicted proteins | sample Palsa_T0_3_FD_202264 | JGI IMG/M metagenome (GOLD analysis project Ga0302326, IMG submission 202264) | Peat permafrost microbial communities from Stordalen Mire near Abisko, Sweden - Palsa_T0_3 | ecosystem: Environmental > Terrestrial > Soil > Palsa > Peat permafrost | place: Sweden: Abisko... | reverse complement strand
CGTCATCCTCGGCGCGCGCCACGAGCGACTGGCGCGCCTGCGACTCCCCGCGGCGTGGACGGGTTGGCTTCTGGCGGCGATCAGCGAGGAGGAGCGGGAGCTCGAGGTGGCCATCCATCCACGCCGCGGAGGAGCCCGCAACGCCCTGCTCGCGCTGGGCGCGGTCGTGGTCGTTGTGGGCGCGAGCATCGCGATGGAGCGGACGGGCTCCGAGCTCGGCTCGCATCATGCCGTCCCCGGCATCGTCGTCGGCGGGCTCGTCCTCGCCGGCGTCACGAGCCTGCCCAATGCGGTGGCGGCGGTCTATCTGGCAAGGCGCGGCAGGGGAGCCGCGGTGCTCAGCACCGCTCTGAACAGCAACGCGCTCAACGTCTTCGCCGGGCTGATGATCCCGACGACGATCCTGGGAATCGGCGCACCGTCGTCGCAGACGACGTTCGTCGCAGCGGGCTACGTGGCGATGACCGTGCTCGCGCTCGTGTGCGCATATTCAGGGCGCGGCCTGCGGCGCGGCGCGGGGGCGCTGATCATCGCCGCCTATCTCCTGTTCGCCGGCGTGCTGCTCGCGAGCGCATACTGAGCCGCGCGCGGTCGGCCCCGCGCGGCGGGCCTGCTCAGAAATGCCCGCTCACCGCGTTGGCGGAGATGCGGCGGGTGTCCTCGGGGGCGGTTCTGAGGATCAGGATCTCGGCCGGCACGCGCTCGAGCATCCACTTCAGATCGTCATAGCCGAGGCCCGCCCTCGGATCTTCGTCGGCTGAGACGATGATGCGGTCGAAGTGCTCCTGGTCGAGAAGTTTTCGAAGCGCATCGCGAGCCGAGCGCCCACGGCCGACTCGCGAGTCGACCGGGATCCCCTGCGAGGAGACCCGCTGCTCGATCGCCTCGAGCAGCGGCATCCCGCGCGCGCACTGCACCGGCAGCGCGGTTTCAAGCGGCAGGTTCATCGGCACGCGCGCGAGGAAGGCGGGCATGATGATCGCGTTCTCGGCCCTGGCCAGGCGCACCGCGGCCTCAAGCGAGCGGCGGGAGATCGCCTCTCCGCTGAACGGCAGAAGGATCCGGCGCACCGACTGGGCATCAGAGCTCCGGGCCGCGGGCCGGCGCCCGTGCGGCGGCAGCCAGTAGCCGGCGGCGATCCCCGCAAGGACGCCGACCACGGCGATTATCAGGACCAGGGCGATGGTCATGGCCGCTCGCCGTTCGGGCGCCCGGAGCGGTCGGCGACGATGCGCACGTCCACGCCCGGAAGGAGCTCCATGAGCCGCTGGGGGAGCGGCACCCGCAGGCGGGCCAACCCCCGCGCCGGGCGCGAGCGGCCGATCAGGATGTAGGTGGTCCCCCGCCGCGAGGCGGTCTCGACGACGGCCGCCGCGATGTCATCAGATTCCTCCTCGAGCATCCGCGCGCCCAGCACCGCTGACAGCTGGCGAAGCGCCGACAGCGAGCGATCTTCATCCTCTGACAGCGCGCGGCCCGGTGGGCGAACCCACAGCAGATCGAGGTCCGCGCCCAGGCGCTGCGCCGAGCGCCACGCGCGGCGCACGAGGCGCTGGGCTCCGGGGTAGGGCTCCACCAGCGCGAGCAGCCGCTCGCCCACGGCGTGCGGCGCCTCGGCGGCAAGGCTCTCTTCGCGCGAGCCGACCAGCTCGGTGGTCAGGCGCTTGGCGCCCACCTCCTCGGCCACCTGGCGCAGCGCGACCTCGCGCAGCGCGGCGAGGTTCTCGATCTTGAAGAAGTTGTTGAGCGCGGCGTCGATTCGCTCGGCCGGGTAGACCTGACCCGAGCGCAGGCGTTCGAGCAGCGCCTCGGGTGTGATGTCGATCAGCACCACTTCCTCCGCGCGCCCGAGGATCGCGTCGGGAATCGTCTCGCGCACGCGAATGCCGCTCAGCTCGGTGATGTGATCGTTCAGCGACTCGAGGTGCTGGACGTTGAGCGTCGACAGAACGTCGATCCCGGCCGCCAGTATCTGCTCGACGTCCTCATAGCGCTTTGAGTGCTCGCTGCCGGGCGCGTTGGTGTGGGCGAGCTCGTCGATCAGGCACAGCTCGGGCGCGCGGCTGAGGATCGCGCGCAGGTCCATCTCCTCGAGCACCGTGTGCCTGTAGGTCACGCGCAGGCGGGGCAGCGTCTCAAGGCCCTCCGCCGCGCGTGCGGTCTCGGCACGGCCGTGTGTCTCGAGCAGTCCGATCACCACGTCGTGGCCCGCCTCCTGTTCTGCGCGACCCTCGAGCAGCATGCGAAAGGTCTTGCCGACCCCTGCGGCCATCCCGAGAAACACCTTCAGACGACCCCGGCGCCGGTCTGCGGGCGCAGTGATGGCGAGCGGTACCTCGGGTGCGGTGGGGTCCTGGCTCATCCCCCGAGCAGGTTGTAGACGATCAGATCGATCAGCTTGATCCCGATGAACGGGGCGATGATCCCGCCGAGCCCGTAGATCCACAGGTTGCGGCGAAGCAGCGCGCTGGCCCCGATCGGCCGGTAGCGAACACCCCGCAACGACAGGGGGATGAGCAGCGGGATGACCAGCGCGTTGAAGATGATCGCCGAGATGATGGCCGACTGCGGGTTGCCCAGGCCCATCACGTTGAGCACGTGCAGAGGCCCCTTTGATCCGGCTCCCCCGGTCGCGTAGGTGGCGACGAAGATGGCCGGCAGAATCGCGAAGTACTTGGCGATGTCGTTGGCGATCGAGAACGTCGTGAGAGCGCCGCGGGTGATCAACAGCTGCTTGCCGACCTCGACGATCTCGATCAGCTTCGTCGGGTTGGAATCCAGGTCGACCATGTTGCCCGCCTCGCGCGCGGCCTGGGTGCCGGTGTTCATCGCGACGCCGACGTCGGCCTGCGCGAGCGCGGGTGCGTCGTTGGTGCCGTCGCCGGTCATCGCCACCAGCCGGCCCTCGGCCTGCTGCTCGCGGATCAGCGCGAGCTTCGCCTCCGGGGTCGCTTCGGCGAGGAAATCGTCGACACCGGACTCCTCGGCGATCTTGGCGGCGGTCAGCCGGTTGTCGCCGGTCACCATCACGGTCTTGATGCCCATCGCGCGCAGCTGGTCAAAGCGCGCGGCCATCCCCTCCTTGATCGTGTCCTTCAGGTAGATGACGCCGAGCACCTGGTTGTCGCGCGCGACCGCCAGCGGCGTTCCGCCCTCGCGCCCGATCCGCTCGAGCTGCGCCTGAAGCTCGGGCGGCGGCGAGCCGCCTTCGCTCTTGACCAGGTCGATGATCGCGTCGCCGGCGCCCTTGCGCAGACGCCGGCCGTCGATGTCGACGCCGCTCATCCTGGTCTGCGCCGTGAACGGCACGAACTCGGCCTTGATCGAGGCCATGTCGTGCTCGCGGATGCCGTACTGCTTGGCGAGCACCACGATCGAGCGCCCCTCCGGGGTCTCATCCGCAAGCGAGGACAGCTGGGCGACCTCGGCCAGCTCGGACTCCGCCACGCCGGGCATCGGCACGAACTCCGAGGCCAGCCGGTTGCCGATCGTGATCGTCCCCGTCTTGTCGAGCAGCAGCACGTCCACGTCGCCCGAGGCCTCCACCGCGCGGCCGGACAGGGCGAGGACGTTGCGGCGCACGAGCCGATCCATGCCGGCGATCCCGATCGCCGACAGCAGGGCGCCGATGGTGGTGGGGATCAGCGCGACCAGCAGCGCGATCAGGGTCGTCTCGGAGATCGCCGTGCCCGAGAACAGCCCGAACGGGCGCAGCGTGGCGACCACGATCAGGAAGATCAGCGTCAGGGCCGCCAGCAGGATGTTCAGCGCGATCTCATTCGGCGTCTTGCGCCGTTCGGCGCCCTCGACGAGCGCGATCATGCGATCCATGAAGGACTGGCCGGGCTCCTGGGTGATTTCGACGAGGATCTCGTCAGAGGTCACGCGCGTTCCGCCCGTGACGGCGCTGCGATCGCCGCCGGACTCGCGGATGACCGGAGCGGACTCGCCCGTGATCGCCGACTCATCGACGGTGGCGATGCCCTCGATCACCGTGCCGTCGCCGGGGATCAGCTCGCCGGCCGGCACCACCACGACGTCGCCGCGCACGAGCTCGGCGGCGGCCTTCTTGGCGCCGTCGCGCATGGTGGCGACCGTCTCCTTGCGCATCGTCCGCAGCGTGTCCGCCTGGGCACGGCCGCGACCCTCGGCAAACGCCTCGGCCATGTTCGCGAACACGACCGTCAGCCACAGCCAGATCGAGATCGTGAAGGTGTACCAGGCCGCCTCGTGGCCGCCGCCGAGCGGCTTTCCGCCGAACACCTGGATCAGCCACGTGACCGTCGTGATGGCCGAGCCGATCTCCACGACGAACATCACCGGGTTGTGGATCTGCACGCGCGGGTCGAGCTTCTTGAAGCTGTCGAGCAGCGCGCGCACGACGATGTCGCGCTGGAACAGCGAGATCGCCTCCCGTTCGTGGGTTGCCGGCGCCTGTGCGGACATCAGCCCTTTCCTCCTGTGAGGCGATCGAGTGCGAGGTTGAGCTCGAGCACGTTCACGCCTTCCTCGCCGGAGAAGCCGAGCCCGCGACCCGACGTGTACCGGGAGATCAGACCGTCGACGGTGGCAAGCTGAAGACCACGCACCGCGGCCACGCGGTGGGCCTGGATCCAGGCGTTGGCCTTGGAGATTTCGGGGTCCAGCCCGGAGGCTGAGGTGTTGACGGCGTCCACGGGGATCCTCGCCACGGTCAGACCCGCGTCGTATTGCTTCTTTGTGCTCGGGTTCGTGTTCAGTTCGAGATAGGCCTTGATGTTTTCTTCGTCCGCTTCCTTGGTCTTGACGCTGTTCGGCCCTTTGTTGGAGAACGTGCTGGCGGCGGCGTTGTCAGCCCCTCCTTCGGTGGCAGAGGGACGGGTCTGGAAGTAGCGCGGGTCCGGTTCGGTGACGAGTTCTTCTTCCTTTTCCTCCGGCTTGCCGTTCTTGCCGATCACCGGGGAGGCGAAGCTCTGGCCGATGATCTTCGAGCCGACGAGCTTGCCGTCGACGTGGATCTGCTGGCCGTTGGCGTTGCCCGGGAAGGCGAGCTGGCTGAACCCGGTGATCGCCAGCGGGTAGACGAGCCCGAGCAGGATCGCGAACACGATGATCGCGATGACCGATGTGAGGATGTCGCGGCGCCAGGACTTCATGTCAGTACAGGTGTCCGGTCAGGCCCTGCACGATCGGGCCGAGCAGCAGGGCGGGGAAGAACGTCAGCGCGCCCACGAGCACGATCACGCCGATCAGCAGAACGACGAACGTGGGGTTGTCGGTGCGCATCGTGCCGAGGCCGGCCGGGGTGACGCGCTTGCCGGCGAGAGCGCCCGCGACCGCGAGCGCGAACAGGATCGGCGCGTAGCGCGCGAAGACCATGTCGAAGCCGCCGAGGATGTCGGCGAACGTGATGCCATGTGATCCGAGGCTGCCGGCATTCGGCTGGATGAAGCCCGTGTAGCCTGCGAACGCCGAGCCGTTGTTGTTCGCCTGGGAGAGGTAGGCGTAGAAGGTCTCTGAGAAGGCCTGCGGCGTATGTGTGCCCAGCGCGGCGGAGGTCGCCCCTTCGGAGATCGACGCGCGCCCGGACTTGCTGGCGGTGGCAAGCGCGGTGCAGAACAGCGCCGCAAGCGGCGTGATCAGGATGCCCAGGCCCGCGAGCTTTATCTCTTTGGTCTCGAGCTTCTTGCCGAGCCACTCGGGCGTTCTTCCCACCATCAGCCCGCCGATGAACACCGCCAACAGGACGTACAGGAGGATCGAGTAGAGGCCCGTGCCGACGCCGCCGAAGATCACCTCCGAGGCAGACAGGTTGGCGAAGGGAACCGCTCCCCCTATTCCGGTGAACGACTCGATCGCGCTGTTGACGGCGCCGCAGGAGGTAACGGTCGTGATGACGTCGAACAGCGCCGATCCGGCGATCCCGAAGCGCTGCTCCTTGCCTTCCATGTTGCCGCCGGTGGAACCCGAGACGACGTGGGTGTGAAGGCCGGCCGCGTGCTGCGCCGGGGATCCGTGCGCCTCGGCGATATAGGCGACCGCGACGGCGCCGAGGAACATCACCATCATCGCCCCGTAGATCGCATAGCCCTGCCGGCGGTTGCCCGTCATCCGCCCGTACATGAACACCAGCGCCGCCGGGATGATCAGCACGACCAGCATCTCGAAGAAGTTGGTGAACGCGGTCGGGTTCTCGAACGGGTGGGCCGAGTTGGTGTTGAAGAACCCGCCCCCGTTCGTGCCGAGCATCTTGATCGCCTCCTGCGAGGCGACCGGGCCCATCGCGATCGACTGGGTCAGGCCGGTGATCGTGTGGGCGGTCAGATAATCGGAGAAGTTGGCGATCACGCCCTGGGAGACGAGCACGATCGCCGTGATCAGCGACAGCGGCGCCAGCACGTACAGGATCGTGCGCACGAGGTCCTGCCAGAAGTTGCCGAGGCTCTTGCCGCTGCGCCCGACGATGCCGCGCACGAGCGCGACCGCCACGACGATCCCCACGCCCGCTGACAGCCAGTTCTGCACGGTCAGCCCGATCATCTGGCTGAGGTAGCTCATCGTCGTCTCGCCGCTGTAGTACTGCCAGTTGGTGTTCGTCATGAACGACGAGGCGGTGTTGAACGTCACGTTCCACGGCGCCGAGTGGTAGGCGAGCGGGTTGAGCGAGTGGGGAACGAAGAACGCGTCCTGCGTGCGCAGAACCAGGTACAGGAACAGCCAGCCCGCGAGCGAGAAGACGATCAGGCTCCTGGCATAGGCCTTCCAGTCCTGCCCGCGCTCTGCATCCACTCTCAGGATGCCGAGCAGAAAGCGCTCGGGGCCGGCGAATATCGGTGACAGGAAGACCCTCTCACCGGTATACACCCGCGCCATGTAGCTGCCTAGAGGAAAGCCGAGCGCGGTCAGGATGACCACGAACAGCACGATCGTGAGCCAGCCCGCGAATGTCACCTGCTCAGAGCTTCTCTCCGCGGATCAGGGCGTAGAACAGATATGCGATCACCACCACCGAGACGACCAGCCCGAAGAAGTCGGCGCCGCTCATGTGCGCGATGAAATAACCGAGCGGAAGCGAGAAGCTCATACCCGGTCGATGCCCTCGATCGCGAGCAACAGGATCGCGAACATCACGATCCCGATAGCGATGGCCACAACGTCCATGACCAGCACTATGCAAGCCCTCACATCACAGCCGCATAACGATCAGCGTGCCGGGCGTAACGATTTTGTGACGGCGCTTTCACACATCCGGCGCGCTGTCGCGCGCGGCGCTCAGCAGCCCACCACGCACGCACTCAAGGCCCCAACGGGGCCTCTCATAAGGAGAATCGATAACCGACGCCGGGGTCGGTCACGATGTAGCGGGGCCCCTCGGCCCCCGGCGGCTCGATCTTCGCCCGCAGACGCGCGATGTGGGTGCGGAGCGGCTGGATGTCATCGACATACTCGGGCCCCCACACCTCCGCGAGCAGCTTGCGGTGGGTCATCAGCCGGCCGCGGTTGCGCACGAGCACACGCAGGAGCTCGAACTCGATCGGGGTGAGGTGGACAGGCTGTGAGTCGCGCCGCACCGCGCGCGCGGCCAGGTCCACCTCGAGGCCGTCGACCACGATTCCCGGCTCCTCATCCCCTCGCCCCGCCCGCCGCAGCGCGGCCTGCAGCCGAGCCACGAGCTCGCGCGTTCCGAAGGGCTTGGTTATGTAGTCATCGGCGCCCGCCTCGAGCGCCCTGACCTTCTGCTCCTCCTCGCCCACCGCCGACAGCACCAGGATCGGCATCTCAGACCACTCGCGCAGTCTGCGCGTGACCTCCACCCCGTCGCCGTCCGGCAGCACCAGATCGACGATCGCCGCGTCCGGTGGGCGCACGGCGGCGAGATCGAGCGCCTCGGACGCAGTCTCGGCGGGAACGGCCTCGAAGCCCGCCTCGCGCAGCACGACCTTCAGCGCGCGCACGATCTGGGCCTCGTCGTCGACCACGAGCACGCGTGGCGGCCTGGCCGAAGCGGGTTGCTCAGAGGAGCTCACCCGCCCTGCTTCAGCGGCAGCTCGAACACGAACGCCGCTCCCTGGCCGGGCAGCGACTCGACATGCAGCGAGCCGGCGTTCGCCTCGGTGAAGCCGCGTGCGATCGCCAGGCCGAGGCCCGAGCCGCGGTGCCCACCCGCGGCCGTGCCCGCTCGGTAGAACGGCTCGAACACGCGCTCGAGCTGCGCCGGCGGGATGCCCGGGCCGCGATCGACCACGCGCACGATCACGCGGTCGCCGGCGGGGCCCTGCTCCTCCGGGCGCTCCTCCGCCACCGCCCCGCCTCCGGTGGCGACCGCGCGGCGGCGGGCGCGCGCGAGGCTGCGCACCGCGCGGGCACGCACCGACACGGGATGCCCGCCGGAGTGCCGGCGCGCGTTCTCGAGCACGTTCACGAACGCCCGCTCCATCTGCACCGGGTCGACGCTCACCAGCGGCATGTCGCGATCGATCGACAGGCTGAACTCATCCGGGCCCGCCGCAAGGTCTCCCAGCGCGGCGCCGATCAGCTCCTCCACCGAGGTCCAGTCCCTGCGCGGCTCGGCCGCGCCGGCTTCAAGCCTCGAAAGATCCAGGAGGTTGTCCACCAGCCGCGACAGCCGCCGCGTCTCCTCCTGGATGACCGCGGCCAGCTCCTCGCGCTCCTTCTGGGACAGCGACGGCGAGCCCACCGCCTCGCCGGCCGCGGAGATCGCCGTCAGCGGCGAGCGGAGGTCATGGGATACCGCGCGCAACAGCGCCGTCTTGACAGTGTCGGCGCGGCGCAGGGCCGCCGTCTCCACCACCCCGCCCAGCAGGCCCTCGCGCTCGAGCGCGGCGCTGAGCAGCGCCTCGAGCGCCGGCACCACGCGCTCCTGCAGCCGGCGCAGGTTGGCCTCGGAGGTGTCGGCTCCCACCAAAAGCGTCCCCAGCCGCGTGGTGCCCTCGCGCAGCGGAAAGGCGACGCGGCGCTCGTCCCCCTCGATCGCCTCCATCTCGATCGCCGCCGAGCTCAGCTCGAGCGCATGCGCCAACCGCGCGGCGGCCGTGGGCAGCGCCTCGGCCAGGTTGTCCCCGCGCAGCAGCAGCCGCGCCATCTCGGCGGCCAGATCGGCCTCGCGCCTGCGCGCCTCGGCGTCGCGCGCACGCGCGCGCGTCACCTCGGCGATCGAGCTGACGAGGACGGCGGCCACCAGGAACGCGATCAGGGCGACCCAGTTGCTCGACCCCCTGACGTCGAACTGCCCGACCGGCGGCAGGTGGAAGAAGTTGAACGCCGCAGCGCTCAGCACCGCCGTGAAGACCCCCAGCCACGCGCCCCAGACCGCTGAGACGACCAGCACCGCAAGCAGGTACACGACGCCCAGCGAGACGACCGCCGCGATCTCCTTGAGCGGATAGATCACAAGCGTGCACAGCGCCACCGCCGCGACGGCCACGAACACCCCCGTCCGCCGGGGCGGCGGCTCTGTGGCCAGCAGGAAGCCGAACGGTCGCATCGCCCGCCTAGCGTAGTCGGCGCACAGGCCGCCGGCCGGGCACGCGCGCCCCCCGCTCGCACCGGCCCGCGCACCTGAAATGGGGCCAGATGCCGGGCCTTTCCTCAAGCGCCGCCGGCCGCGAGTCGATCACTGAAGCCGGATACAGCGCTCGGGGCACGTCTCTGAGCTGAGGAATGAGCAGAGGCAACCGGGAAAACCGTCTCGCCCGCATCCAATGAGCAACCGTTCACACCGAGCCGTCCTCCGCGCCACGCTGCTCGCGCCGGCCGTGTTCGTGTGCGCCCTGTTGCTCGCGCCCGCGGCGGGCGCCGCGCTGTCCACGTCAGAATTCGAAGTGGGCGCGCTCTGCTCTGCGCCGGCGCCCGGCCACGCCGGCTGTCTGGGCCTGCGGCTCCGCGCCAAGCGGCCGCTTGAGCTGCACGGGGCGCGCTCGCTCAGCGCCGCACGGGCGAGCGCCGTGCGCTCGCCGGCGCCCGAAACCGCAAGCGCCGCGATACCGGCGGTCCAGTACACCGAACCGTGGGGGGGCAGCCTGAGCCCTCAGAACCTGCTCACCGCCTACAGCCTCTCGGGCGTGCCCGCGCCGGCGGCCCCGCAGACGCTGGCGCTGGTCGACGCCTACAACGACCCGACCGTGGCAGCGGACCTGAAGGTGTTCGACGAAAAGTTCGGGCTGCCCGCGTGCACGACGGGGAACGGCTGCTTCACCAAGATCGAAATGCAGAGCGGCGGCAGCGGGCCCCCCACCGAAGCCGGCTGGGCGGAGGAGATCGCGACCGATGTCGAGGTCGCGCATGGCGTCTGTCAGAGCTGCCACATCCTGCTGGTCGAGGCGCACTCCTCGAGCTACTCAGACCTCGAAGCCGCCGAGCGCGAAGCCGAGCTCCGCGGCGCGACCGAGATCTCCAACTCATGGGGCGGCTCAGAGCTCGGTGAGACGACCGCGCAGGAGGCGGTGGGCCCGTTCAACCATCCCGGCACCGTCATCACCGCATCCTCCGGCGACCATGGCTACCTCGGCTGGGGAGCGGGCGAAAGCTCGGTCGAGTACCCGGCCTCCTCGCCGCACGTGGTGGCCGTGGGCGGCACCCGCCTCGGCCTCGGATCGGGCGGGGCGTGGGCGAGCGAGAAGGTCTGGAACGGCGACGGCGCCAGCGGCGGCGGCTGCAGCACCATCTTCGAAGCGCCCGCCTGGCAGCAGAGCGTCGCCGGCTTCGCGGCCGTGGGCTGTGCCGGCAAGCGCGCGGTGGCCGACGTCTCCGCCGATGCCGACCCCTACACCGGCGTGGCGGTCTACGACTCGACGCCGGTCAAGGAAGAAAACGGCAGCGAACGCTCCGGCTGGGTGACGATGGGCGGCACGAGCGTCGCCTCGCCGATCATCGCCGCGACGTTTGCGCTCGCCGGCGGCGCCGGCAGGGAAGCGGGCGGCGAAACCGTCAAGTACCCCGCCCAGACGCTGTATGCCAACCTCGCCGGCGATCCGGGCTCGCTGCACGACGTCGTCTCGGGCTCGAACGGGAAATGCTCCAAATCGTTCAACGGCGCGGGCGAATCGGGCTGCACGATCGCCGAAGAGGACGCCTCCTGCACGCCGAAACTGATCTGCCTCGCCGGCAGCGGCTATGACGGCCCCTCCGGCGTCGGCACGCCCGACGGCATAGCGGCCTTCGAGCCGGGCGTCTCACAGCCGGGGAGCAAAGGCACCGGCGACGGCTCATCCGGCGCAGAAGAAGAATCCAGAGCCAAGGCGACCGGCGGTGGGGGCGGCGGCGAAACGCCCGGCGGCGGGGGCGGCGCGCCCGTGACCGCGCCCCCGGCCACCGCCACGTCCACCTCGCAGACGCTCTCGAGCACGCTCGGCCCATCGCTGTCGGGGCTGTCCCTGACCCACAACGCGCTCGTCGCGCTGCGCCGCGTGCGCCCGGCGGCCTCGCTGCTGGGCTTCGCCTTCGCCATCACGAGCGCCGCGCGCGTGCACGTCACCCTGGCCAAGCTCGTGCAGGTGCGCGGCCGCGTGCGCTGGCAGCTGCTTCAAGACACGCTCACCGTCGCCGCCACGCGCGGGCGCAACAGCCGCCGCCTGCACGCCCATAACACGCTCGCCGCAGGCCGCTACCGGCTGACGCTCGCGCCGGCGCGCGGAAGCGCGCGGTCGCTCACCTTCAGGGTCCCCTGAGGCCGCCTTTCGCCTCAGAAGGGCGCCGTCACGACCGTCGCCGGGCGATCGCCCGAGCGCTCGGCCGTGGGCGGGGCCTCGGCTGGGCGCGCGCCCTCTTCGCCGCGGCGCCGCGGACGCCACACGCGCAGGTACTGCGCCCCGAAGTAGGACCCGATCACCACCGCCAGCGCCAGCGCCTGCGCGGCGAAGGTCTCCACGTTCGCGAACACCGAGAACCACGTGCCGGCCCAGCCGGGGATGCTCAGGCCGGGGATGTTGGTGGTGCCGATCCAGCCGGCCAGCTGCATCTCGTTGATCTCCTCGCCGACCATCACCCACAGCACCACCACGAGCAGCCCGCCGGTGATGATCAGCAGTTTGCGGTAGGGAAGCCGCTGGTGCAGGCCGAACGTGAGCACGCCCACGGCCGCGGTGAACAGCAGGCCGAGCACCACGCCCTCTAGCACCACGCTCGAGCCGAAGCGCTCACGCAGGCCCTGCAGGAAGATGACGATCTCAAAGCCCTCGCGGTAGACCGAGGTGAAGCCGAGCAGGCCGAACCCGAGCAGCAAGGCGCGTTTGCCCGCCTGCTCATCGGAGCCGAGCAGCCCCCGGCGGCGCTTGTGATGGTGGGAGATCCAACCCGTCCAGTACAGCCTGTGGAAGAACCAGTTCATCACCACCAGCAGCACCAGGATCGCCGGGATGCCGGTGGCCGCCTGCACCGACAGCCCGCCGTTGCCGAACATGCCGATGAACCACACGGCCAAAAACCACGTCCCGACCGAGGCCGCCAGCGCGACCGCGCCGCCCGCGGCGACCGGCTTGCGGTAGGCGCGGTTGCCGCCCAGGAAGCTGGCCGTGATGGCGGCCAGCACGAGGATCGTCTCAAGGCCCTCGCGGAAGACGAGCACGCCGCTGTTGATCACGGCGGTGGTGGGGCTCATGCGGTTCCCGGCTTCGTCCGGGTTGGGCGTGCCGCCGTGGGCGTGCCAGCCGAGCACCACCCCCGTCACGCACACCGCCAGCACGACCGCCGTCCACACGTACAGGCTCCTGCGCTGGCCCAGCCGGTTGGGCCGGGCGGCCGAGGCGGCGCCGCCGGCCTCCTCAGATGTTGCTGTGGACTGCTGCGGCAAGACGATCTCCCTGCGGATTCCCGGCGAATCCCGACTTCGACGCTTGGATATCGACGAGATTGAAAGGTAGCACAGATTTAGGGGTCCCTAACTCCGCCCTGGACACGATGCCCTGGGTGCCCCCTGCGCTACCCCTGCGGCGCCGCCGGCAAACGCGCGGGCGCCCCGTATGCCACGAGCGTCTGCGGCAGCTCGACGCTGCCGTCCGCCTGCTGGCCGTTCTCCAAGAGCGCGACGATCGTGCGCCCGACGGCGACCGCCGTGCCGTTCAGCGTGTGCGGCGTCTGCGTGCGCTTGTCCCGGCGCATGCGGATGTCCAGGCGCCGGGCCTGGTAGTCGGTCGTGTTCGAGCACGACGTCAGCTCCCGGTAGCGGCCCTGGCTGGGCAACCAGGCCTCGCAGTCGTACTTCTTCGCGGCCGAGCTGCCCAGGTCGGTGACCGCGATGTTGACCACGCGGTAGGGCAGCTCTAGCCCTGTGAGGATCTCCTCCTCGATGGCGAGTATCCGCTCGTGCTCGGCCGCTGAGTCCTCGGGGGCGACGAAGCTGAACATCTCGACCTTGTCGAACTGGTGCACGCGGAAGATCCCGCGCGTGTCCCTGCCCGCCGCGCCGGCCTCGCGGCGGAAGCACGGCGAGAACCCGGCGTAGCGCAGCGGCAGCCGCTCGGCTTCGATCAGCTCGCCGTCGTGCAGCGAGGCCAGCGCGACCTCGGAGGTGCCGAGGAGGTACAGATCGTCCTCGGCCACGTCGTAGATCTGCTGCTCGGTGTCGGGCAGAAAGCCGGTTCCGTAGAGCGCGCGCTCACGCACCAGCACCGGCGGGATCACCGGCTCAAAGCCGCGCCCGCGCAGCTTCTCGAGCGCCCAGCGAACCAGCGCCAGCTCGAGCATCACGAGGTCGCCTTTCAGATAGGCAAAGCGCGATCCCGACAGGTTGGCCGCGCGATCCATGTCGATCATCTCCCCGGCCAGCGCCAGGTGGTCGCGTGGCTCAAACGACGGCTCGGGGACCTTCCCCACCTCGCGCAGCAGCTCGTCCCCCGGCCCGGGCGCGGCGCTCGGATCGGGCAGGTTCGGCAGCGGCGCGAGCGCCTCCTTCAGATCCAGCTCGACCGCCACGAGCTCGCGTTCGAGCTCCTTCGCGCGGGCGGCGACGGCGCGCATCGCTCCTATCTCGCGACCCCGCTCGGCCTCGTCGCTGGTCGCCCTGATGCGCGCGTTGGCCTCGTTCTGCTCGGCTCTGAGGCCCTCCAGCTCGGGCAGCAGCGCGCGGCGGCGCTGATCCAATGAGACGACTCGGTCGAGCCCCGCCGCGTCGTGCTCCCCGCGCCTCCTAAGGGCGGCGCGAACGCCGTCGGGGTCCTCGCGGATGCGCTTCAGCTCGAGCACCCTCCGCCGCCTCCCCGCGGGCGTCCTATTTCGTCGAGAGCGTGATCGGCACGGAGGGCTCCTTCTTGGCCTGGCGCCCGGAGTACTCCGCGAGGAAGGCTGCGACTTCCTGCGCATCGTCGCCGAGAACGATGTTCTCGGGCATGATCGCGCCCGAGAAGCCGCCGTTGCGGATCGCATACAGCACCTGTTCGACGTTCTCCTTGCGGAAGTTGAAGTTCGGCCCGTTCGTGCGCAGGCGGTTTGAGATGCTCGTGGCCGAGCCCTCGGCGCCGACCGCCGACAGCGTGTGGCAGCCCGAGCAGTGGTCGAGGAACAGCACCGCTCCGCGGTAGTAGGGGCTGCTCTTTGAGACCTGGATCCCCTGCGAGCCGCACGCGCCGAGCAGAGCGGCGCAGATCAGCAGGAGCGTCGTCGGGGCGGCGACCTTCATGCGCGGGGAATATATAGGCCCCATGCGAACCCGTGAGCCCGGGCGCGACTCACAAGCCGTGGGCCGTCGAGGCCGCGCGCAGCGCGAGGAACACCACCACCAGCGCCGACAGCGCCATCACGCCCGTCTCGCGGCGCACGATCTGCTCGACGATGGCCTGCTGATCGGCCTCGGCCAGCCCGCCCACGGCCCCGGCGTCGTGCAGGCCGCGCTGGTCGAGGATCGTCTGCGCAGAGACGATGCGAAGCTGCTCGGCGACGAACGCCACCGGCAGCGGGATGAGCGCGTACAGGTAGAACAGATGGTCGCTCGAGTAGTGGCCGGCGACCGCCAGCGACCCCACCGCGATGGCCAGCGCCAGCGCGGATCCCTGCCCGATCCGCAGCAGCACCCAGAACGCCCGCTGCGGCCTGTGCCCGGTCGGCGCGCGGCGGTACCACAGCCAGCCCCCGAACAGGCCCGAGAGCAGGTTCAGCGCCGCGACCGCGAGCGCACCCGCCACGACCGCCTGCGTCATGTCGGCGATATCGAGCCGATTGTCACTATGTGACACTTTGGCACAAGCGGTGATATAACAGCGCGCGGTGCTGCGAAGCTATCTACCGGCGGTCGTCTTCGTGATTCTCGGCGGCGCCGTGGGCGCCGCATTCACCGCGCTCAACTCCTTCATCGGCCCGCGTCGCGCGGCGCGCCACAAGCAGGACCCCTACGAGTGCGGCCTGCCCTCGGAGGTCGTTCGCGAGATGCGCTTCGGCATCAGCTTCTACCTGATCGCGATGCTGTTCATCCTGTTCGACATCGAGGTGATCTTCCTCTACCCGATCGCGATCGAGCTGCGCGCATACGGCAGCTTTGCGCTGGTGGAGCTGATCGTCTTCATCTTGCTGCTGTTCGTGGCGTTCGTCTACGTATGGCGGCGGGGTGCGCTCGAGTGGAGGTGAGGCGTGAGCCGATCGGGCCGGACGGCGCCGGCGCCCCACGAGCGACAGGGGCGGCGGGCCCTCAGCAGAAGCTGCGCGTCCGCAACCTGAACGCGCGCCAGCTGCTGCGCGGCGGGGACCTCGAGGGCGCCAACCTACCGGCCCAGCTTGAGGGCTCGGACTTCGAGCACTACGTCTCAGAACGCGTGCTCACGACCACGCTTGACAAGACCGTCGCGTGGGCGCGCTCGAACTCGTTCTTCCCGCTCGGGTTCGGGCTGGCCTGCTGCGCGATGGAGCAGTTCCAGGCCGCCGGCCCGCGCATGGACATCGCGCGCTTCGGCTACGAGGCGTTCCGCGCCTCGCCCCGCCAGGCGGACCTGATCATCCTCGCGGGCCGCGTGTCGATCAAGATGGCGCCGATCATCCGCAGGCTGTACGACCAGATGCTCGAGCCCAAGTGGGCGATCTCGATGGGCGCCTGCTGCAGCTCGATGGGCGTGTTCAACAACTACGCGCTGGTGCCGGCCGACAAGTTCATGCCGATCGACGTTCACGTCCCCGGATGCCCGCCGCGCCCGGAGGCGCTGATGCACGGAATCCTGAAGCTGCGCAAGATGGTGCAGGACGACCCCGACATGGGCTGGCGCGAGCGCTACGACGCCGTCGGCACGGAGGAGG
>Ga0302326_10015192_pt1 | contig 16212 bp, 14 predicted proteins | sample Palsa_T0_3_FD_202264 | JGI IMG/M metagenome (GOLD analysis project Ga0302326, IMG submission 202264) | Peat permafrost microbial communities from Stordalen Mire near Abisko, Sweden - Palsa_T0_3 | ecosystem: Environmental > Terrestrial > Soil > Palsa > Peat permafrost | place: Sweden: Abisko... | reverse complement strand
CGGGTCTGGGTGTCCGCCGCAGCCGGTGCCGTCGGATCAGTCGCGGCCCAGATGGCAAAGGCCCGCGGCGCCTCGCTGGTAGTAGGAAGCGCCAGGGGGGACGGCAAGGCGCGGTACCTCACTGACATTCTCGGGCTCGACGCGGCCGTCGACTCCGGGGCCGGTCATCTCAGCGATCAGCTGCGCGCGGTTGCGCCCGAGGGTATCGATCTCTACTTCGACAACGTTGGCGGTGATCACCTCGAGGCAGCAATCGACCTTCTTCGCATCGGCGGCCGGGCCGCCATCTGCGGGATGATCTCGGGCTACGGGAAACCGCCAGGACCAGGGCCGGGTAACCTCACGCAACTCATCGTCAAGCGTCTTCGAGTCGAGGGCTTCCTGGTTCTCGATCACCTCCACCGCAGAGCCGCATTTGAGGAAGAGACCCTCCCGCTGGTCGAGGATGGCACGCTCCGCTGCGAGGTGACCGAGTTCGACGGCCTGGAAAGCGCGCCGCGGGCACTGCTCTCACTGCTGGACGGTGCAAAGCTCGGCAAGGCGCTGGTCAGGCCCTGACGCGAGCACAGGGGTGGTCCACTCGGGCCGTCTCTGGTTCGATCCAGCGCTCGCTCGCGCTGAGCCCGTCAGGATTGTCACTGAGAACACCCTCGATGGCCCTGGCGATGACGGCGATGGCGTCTCGGGACCGTGTCCGTGCCGACGGGAGCAGGACCAGGCCCGAGTGCACCCTGCCCTGCGCTAGATGCTCCGCCGCGAGAGGACGGAAAACCTTAATGTTGTTTGTCACGACGGCGCGTCCCTCACTGCACGCCCCGTCAAACACTGCCCGATCGCTGCGCCCGACGAGATCATCGCGCTCGGCGACGGCATCCACGTCGTAGCCGGCCTTGCGCAGCAGCACCGCGATCTGCGGCGACAGTTGCTCATCCAGGATGGCCCTCACGAGCGCAGCGCCTGTGGGGTATCGCCAGCCGGCGCCGGCAGCCGCGCGGTGACCCGCTCCGGGCCTGCTTCGTTTTGTGGGGCGGCTGGCTGGTGACCCTTTTCGCGGTTTTCTCGGTGATCACGACGCTCCAGCCCTATTACACCGCGGCGCCGTCCCCGGCGGTCGCCGCCGTCATCGGGGCCGGCGTCGCCGAGGCCCGGTCAAGGGACCGGGCCCCGGTCAGCCAGACAGTAGGCCTGGCGGTCATCGTCGCGGGCACGGCCGTCTATGCGGCCTGGCTGGTGTCCTCATCTGCCCGCGCGCCAGGGCGGCTGGTCCCGGTTATCATCGCCGCCGGCGCCGCAGCTACCGGATTGATCGTCTGGTCGCTGGCGGGCCGGCGCTCTGTCCCGTTCGCCGTGGCTCTTGTCGCGGGCCTGGCCGCGGTATCGCTGGCGCCGGCCGTCGCCTCGGTCAGCCTGGCGGCTCACAGCCAGGGCGCTTTTGATGCCCCGTTCGAGTCGGCGCAGGCGCAGGAGGCTGTCGCTATCCGCACAGGGGAGCAGGAGGTCGTCAGCGTGCGGGCCGCGATCCCCTCCTGGCAGGACATCGAGAACGGAGCCCCCTACCTGATGGCGGCGCAAAGCATAGGGCTGCCGTCGGCGATCATCTATGACACCGGCCGTGAGGCGCTCCCCATCGGGGGATATGACGGCGCAACTCCATCGCCGACCCTGGCCCAGCTGCAGGCCGACATCCGGCACGGCCTGTTCCACCTCGTCTGGATAGACTCCGCCACCGACCCCCGGCTGCGATGGATCACGACCCACTGCGCCCAGCTAGGGAAGCACCTTTATGACTGCGTGCCCGCTCATGCGGGCTGACAGCTCCCGGTGATCCGCGCCCGAAATGTTCCAGGCCCGGTTCACGCAGGCTCTCGTATCATCTCAGCCGCCAGACATCGGGCGCTCACGCCAGGAGGTCACGCCCTGAAATCGGCGGAGCCGGGCGCCAGTCGAGCTGATCTGGGCTCCAGCGGAGCTCAACACCAGCGCGCACTGGCGGCACGCCGCCGGCCTGCCCGGCCGTGGGTGGAACACCCGATTACCACGCGGTTGAACCGGTTATTCGGCGCGCAGGGCGGTGCTGGTTTTGGATGTAGCGGCCCACGTGGCGGGGCCGAGGGCGCCGACCGCGGCGATGCCCAGTCCGGCCAGGGCTAGCAGCAGGAGGCTGGGGGCGCCTAGGACCTGGACGAAGCTGGCGGGGAGCACCATGCCGACGCTGGAGGCGAGATCCCGGACGAGGAAGTCCTGGGTGATTAGCCCGGCGGGCAGCGCGATGGCGGCGGCGGCGATGGCGGGGGCGGCGACCGAGCTGATGACCATGGCGAGGGTTTGCCGGCGGGTCATCCCGACCGCTTTGAAAACCCCGAGGTCGTGGACGCGTTCGCGGGGCCACGTCCCAGGAGGTGGTGAAGGATCACGAGGTGGCCGTCTCACCTCACGCCGACACGCCCGCAACCGGCGAACCAGTCACAACCAGATCAGCTACCCCATACACCACTCCCGTGGACGTGAACCTGGGAAATGAGACTGAGGGCTCACTAGGTGCTTGCGCATCAGCAATCGAAGTCAACGTTTACGCAGGTCAGCGTGGCGGAGGATAAGAGATTCGAACTCTTGAGGGGTTGCCCCCAACACGCTTTCCAAGCGTGCGCCCTAGGCCACTAGGCGAATCCTCCGCCGATCAGCCTACCGACTCGCGGCCCGCATCCCGACCAGGACCGGTAACAGGCGGTGCGCTGCGGGTCCGAGCGTGCCCGGAGATGGCCCAGGAACGGGGCGGCAGTGGTGCAAGGTGCGGCATCCGAACGCCGGGCACCTGCGCGGCTGGCTAGACTGGCCCGCAGACCCCTCGCACGGCGTTTATCCCGCCAACCCCCCCAGGGCCGGAAGGCAGCAAGGGTACGCGGGCTCTGACGGGTGTGCGGGGGGTCCCTTCCGGTCCAAGGATGAGGTCATGGCAGGCGACGTCCCCGGTCCCAGCCCCAGTCCCGGCACCGCCGATCCTGCGGGGCCGGGTGGTCCGGCCGCGCCGCTGGCGCTGTACCGCAGGTACCGCCCGGCCACTTTCGCCGAGGTGAAAGGCCAGGATCACGTAACGGAGCCGCTGCAGCAGGCCCTGCGCAGCGGCCGCGTGCATCACGCTTATCTCTTCAGCGGCCCCCGCGGCTGCGGCAAGACCTCCAGCGCCCGGATCCTTGCCCGGTCGCTGAACTGCGAGTCCGGCCCGACGCCCGATCCGTGCGGGATCTGCGCCTCCTGCGTTGCGCTGGCACCGTCCGGGCCGGGCAGCATCGACGTGATCGAGATCGACGCTGCGTCGCACGGCGGCGTGGACGACGCCAGGGACCTGCGCGAGCGGGCCTTCTACGCGCCGGTATCGGCCCGATACAAGATATACATCATCGACGAGGCCCACATGGTGACCAGAGAGGGCTTCAACGCCCTGCTCAAGCTGGTCGAGGAGCCTCCGCCGCACCTGAAGTTCGTCTTCGCCACGACGGAGCCGGAGAAGGTGATCTCCACCATCCGGTCCCGTACCCACCACTATCCGTTCCGCCTGGTTCCGCCGGCTGTCCTGCGGGAACTGCTGGAGGAGATACTCGCCAGCGAGAAGGTGATCTACGAGCCGGCGGTGCTCCCCGTGGTGATCCGGGCCGGAGCGGGCTCGGTGCGCGACTCGCAGTCGGTTCTTGATCAGCTGATCGCCGGCTCGGACGAGACCGGCCTGCGGTACAAGCGCGCCGTTGCCCTGCTCGGCTATGCCGACGACAGGCTCCTGGACGAGATCACCGAGGCATTCGCCGCCGGCGACGGGGCGTCGGTATTCGGCACCATCGACCGCGTTGTCGAGGGCGGCCACGACCCGCGGCGGTTCGCTGCCGACCTGCTGGACCGGCTGCGCGACCTGATCGTGCTCGCGGCGGTTCCCGACGCCGGCGCCTCGGGGCTGATCGACGCTCCCGCTGACCGGCTTGAGCGCATGCGCGCGCAGGCGGCAGGGTTCGGCCAGGCACAGCTCGTCGGCGCCGCAGAGACGATCAGCGCCGGGCTGGTGGAGATGCGCGGCGCTACCTCACCGAGGCTGCAGCTGGAGCTGATGTGCGCGCAGGTGCTGCTCCCGGCTCCCGGTTCCGGGGACCGGGCCACGCTGGCCCGGCTTGACCGGCTGGAACGCCGACTGGAGAACGCACCGCAGAGCGCGGGCGGGCACGCCGCCACCGGACCCGCTCCGCCCGCAACGGATGCGCAGGCAGCCCTGCGGCAGGCAGCGCCTGCCGGCCCAGGTCAGCAGGCCGGGCCGCCCGACGCGCCCGCGGCATACCCCGCGAGCGATAGCGAGCCTCCTTCGGCAGGACCAGCCGGCCCCTCCGGCAGCCCCGCAGGTCCCGATACGGTCGCTAACGGTCCTGCTACAAGCCCCGCCGGTCCTGCAGCGGGCGCTGCCGGTCCTGCAGCGGGCGCCGCTGGTCCTGCACCGACCGCCACCGTGACCGGGGGGACTGCCGCGGACGCCGGAGCGCTCCGTGATCGCTGGGAGGACGTTCGCGAAGCGGTCAAGCGCGAGCGCAAGGTGGCCTGGATCCTGCTCAGCAATGCCACCGTGGATTCCCTGACAGACGGGGTTCTTACCCTCAAATTCGGCCGGGAAGGCGACGCCAAGGGCTTCTCAGGCAGTGGCTGTGACCAGGATCTTGGGCAGGTACTGCAGGCAATGTTCGGGATCACACCGCAGATCAGGGCGATCTTCGGACCAGCGCAGGGCCAGGCGGGGGCCGGATACGGTCAGCCCGGACCGGGCCAGCCCGGACCGGGCCAGCGCGCCGACGGTGATCAGCAGGGTCAGCGGGGAGCTGGCAGACCTGGCCAGGCCGCGGCAGGCGCCAGGCCGGCCAGCCGCGATGCCCCGGCGGCCGGGGAGGTCCAGACTGCGCCGCGGCAGGCGCCCGGCTCTGCGGCCGGGCGCAGCCCGGGCGGTGCCCTCGCCGGGGGCACACAGCCCGACGACGCGGTCGAGTCTGCCGACTCGGATGCACTGACAGGGACCGATCTCATCAAGCGCGAGCTCGGCGGCCAGATGATCCAGGAGCTCGGCGAGCCCTGAGGCGGGCTCGCCGGCAGTCAGCCGGCGCCTGCCGGCGGGCGGTCGCCAGCGCGCCGGACCGTCGGCTGCATGAGGATGCGGGGCGCAGCGGCCACCGCGCGTCGGCTGCGGCGCGCCGGGTGCTGGCCGCGCGAGGATGCCCATGGCTCCGCCAGGCCGTAGGCTCGGACCGACAGAGATCGCGACGGCGGAGATCGTGCAGCTGTACCGCCGCGCCGTCTGCGGTTTGCCACCGCGCGCGGGCGCGGAGACCGAGGGAATTGAGGGCAGCGTGGACCCTAGCGGCCAGCTGGATATGCAGCAGCTTCTTGCTGCGGCAGCCCAGATGCAAAGCCAGCTCATGACCGCGCAGCAGGAGCTGGCGGAGGCCACCGTGCAGGGAACGGCAGGCGGCGGCCTGGTCACGGCAGTGGTCAACGGCCAGGGCGAGCTGGTGGATATCACCATCGCCGCCGCGGCGATTGATCCCGCTGACCCGGAAGAGTCGGCTCAGACGATCGCTGACCTGGTGCTCGCTGCGTGCCGTGCCGCTTACGACGCCGCCGCGGACCTGCAGCAGGAGCTGATGGGCCCCTTCGCGGCAGGGTTCGGCGAGCCCGGCAGCGGTTCAGGCCTGCCCGGCCTGCCCGGGATGCCTGACCTGTCCGGCCTCGCCGGGCCGTCCGGTCTGCCCGGCCTGTTCGGCGGGTCAGCGCTGCCGGGCAGCCCCTCAGCACCGCCGGACGACCTCGGCACCGGGGACGCGGGCGGAAGCTGACGTGTACGAGGGCGTCGTCCAGAATCTCATCGACGAGCTCGGCCAGCTGCCGGGCGTCGGGCCCAAAGGTGCCCAGCGCATTGCCTTCTACCTGCTGTCGGCCGATCCGGTGGATGTGCGCCGGCTCGCGGCGGTGCTCATCGAGGTCATGGAGCGGGTGAAGTTCTGCCGTACCTGCGGGAACGTAGCCGAGGAAGACGAGTGCCGCATCTGCCGGGACCCGCGCCGTGACCTCTCGGTCATCTGCGTGGTCGAGGAGCCGAAGGACGTCGCCGCGATCGAGAAGATCCGCGAGTTCCGCGGCCGATACCATGTTCTCGGCGGTGCGATCAGCCCGATCGACGGCGTCGGCCCGGATGACCTGAGGATCAAGGAGCTGATGGTCAGGCTCGCTGACGGTTCCGTCACCGAGCTGATCCTCGCCACCGATCCCAATCTCGAGGGCGAGGCGACGGCGACCTACCTGGCCCGCCTGATGAAGCCCCTGGGGCTGCGGGTGACCAGGCCAGCCAGCGGTCTGCCGGTTGGCGGCGAGCTGGAGTACGCCGACGAGGTGACGCTGGGACGGGCGTTCGAAGGACGGAGGCTGCTGGATGTCTAGTTCCGGCTCGCGAACTGCGCCGCAGGGCCGGCTGAGCGCCGCTGCGCCCGGCCGGGACGCTGCGCCCGGCCAGGCCGCATCCGCCGGCCAGGCTGCATCCCGCGGCCAGGCCGAGGAGTGGCGGCCGCTGGCGGACGGGATCGCCCGGCAGGCCGAAGATTTCCTTGACGGTCTCACCGCTCTGGCCCGCGGCGAGGGCAGCGACGAGACAGTTCCGCTGCTGCTGCTCGAAGTCGCCCAGATCATGCTGGCGGGCGCCCAGCTCGGCGCCAGCAGGGACGTCATCCTGCCGGGCAACTGGGAGCCGGACGTGGGCGCGGACCCGGATCTCGACATGCTCAGGACCGGCCTGGCCGAACGCCTCCTCAGCTGCAACGAGTACGCGGAGCTTTTTGACCCTTACAAGGACACCCAGGCGTCCTCGTTCCGGCTATCTGATGATCTTGCCGCGATTGCCGCTGACCTTATTCATGGTCTCCGGCATTACCAGGCCGGCCGGGCAGCCGAGGCACTGTGGTGGTGGCAGTACTCGTATGTGAACCACTGGGGAACGCACGGCGGCGCTGCGCTGCGGGCCCTGCATTCGGTCGTCGCGCACTCCCGGCTGGATGTCGCGGAGGAGGGCATAGTCGGCTAGCAGGTGCTCTGCCTGGATACACTCCCCATACAAGTCAAACCGCTGTCCGCCACCACAGTGACACTCCGCCAACAGTGACACCGGGAGGAGCAGGCCGCCCGTGCCCCTTGTCGTACAGAAGTACGGTGGATCCTCGGTAGCTGACGCTGACGGCATCAAGCGTGTTGCCCAGCGCATCGCGGCGACGCGCAAGGCCGGTCATTGGGTGGTCGTCGTGGTCTCGGCCATGGGCGACACCACCGATGAGCTCCTTGATCTGGCTAACCAGGTCAGCCCGCTTCCGCCGGGCCGCGAGCTGGACATGCTGCTGACCGCGGGCGAGCGGATCTCGATGGCCCTGCTGGCGATGGCCATCGCCAACCTGGGCCTGGAGGCCCGATCCTTCACCGGCTCGCAGGCGGGCGTCATCACCGACTCGGCGCACGGCAGGGCCCGCATCATCGACATAACGCCCGGCCGGATCACCGTCGCACTCGACGAGGGCGCGATCCCGATCGTGGCCGGGTTCCAGGGCGTATCGCAGACCAGCAAGGACATCACCACCCTCGGCCGCGGCGGGTCCGACACCACCGCGGTGGCACTGGCCGCCGCGCTCGGCGCGGATGTGTGCGAGATCTACACCGATGTCGACGGGGTCTTCACCGCGGACCCGCGCATCGTGCCGTCCGCGCGGCGCATCCCGCGGATCTCCTACGAGGAGATGCTGGAGATGGCCGCGTGCGGCGCCAAGGTCCTGATGCTGCGCTGCGTGGAATACGCGCGGCGGTACGGCATCCCGATCCACGTGCGCTCCTCGTTCAGTAACCGAGAAGGCACCTGGGTGACCGACGCCGCAGCACCGGACACGGAGGGTATCCAGATGGAGCAGGCAATCATTTCCGGCGTGGCGCACGACAGGAGCGAGGCCAAGATCACCGTCGTGGGGGTGCCGGACAAGGTCGGCGAGGCGGCACGGATCTTCCGGGCGATCGCCGGTGCGGCGATCAACATCGACATGATCGTGCAGAACGTCTCCGCCGCGGCGACCGGCCGCACGGACATCTCCTTCACCCTGCCGCGGGAAGACGGCCACCGGGCCATCACCACGCTGCGCGAGCTGCAGGACGAGGTGGGGTTCGACTCGCTCCTCTACGACGACCGGATCGGCAAGGTATCGGTCATCGGCGCCGGGATGCGCTCGCATCCGGGCGTCAGTGCCACTTTCTTCGGCGCGCTCGCGGAGGCAGGGGTGAACATCGAGATGATCTCGACATCGGAGATCCGGATCTCGGTGGTGGTGGACGAGAACGACGTCGCCGTGGCCGTCGACGCCGCCCATCAGGCGTTCGATCTGGGCCGCGGCCAGGACAAGGCCTTCGTGTACGGGGGGACGGGCCGGTGAGTGCCGGGCCGGTGAGTGCCCGGCCGGTGCTGGCAATCGTCGGCGCCACCGGCGCCGTCGGTACCGTCATGCGCGACATCGTCTCGGCCCGCGATGATGTGTGGGGGGAAATCCGGCTGGTCGCCTCGGCCCGGTCGGCCGGCACGATGCTCCCGGTGCGCGGCGAGGAGGTCGAGGTCCGCGAGCTGGCGCCCGGGGTCTTCGACGGCGTCGACCTTGCCATGTTCGACGTGCCCGACCAGGTATCGGCCCGCTGGGCTCCCGTCGCCGCTGAACGCGGCGTGATCGTGATCGACAAGTCCGGGGCGTTCCGGATGGATCCGGCAGTTCCCCTTGTCGTGCCGGAGGTCAATGCCGAGCAGGCGGCCAGCCGCCCGAAGGGCATCATCGCGGTGCCGAACTGCACCACGCTGTCGCTGATCGTCGCCCTGGGCGCGCTGCACCGGGCATTTCACCTGCGTGAGATGACCGCTGCGTCTTATCAGGCCGCGTCCGGAGCGGGCCAGGCCGGCACCGACTCGCTCTATGACCAGCTCGGCAAGGTGGCCGGAAACCGGTCGCTTGGCCAGCGTGCCGGTGACCTGCGCGGCATGATCGGCGACTTCGGGCCGTTCCCGGCACCACTGGCGCTCAACGTCATCCCCTGGGCCGGATCACTGCGCGCGGCGGGATGGTCGTCGGAGGAGCTGAAGATCCGCGAGGAGACCCGCAAGATCCTGGGCATGCCGGAGCTGCGGGTATCCGCCACTTGCGTCCGGGTTCCGGTCATCACCGGCCACTCGGTGGCGCTGCACGTGGTTTTCGAGCAGGAAGTCACCCGGCAGGACGCGCAGCGGGTGCTCCGCGCGGCACCGGGCGTCATGCTGGCCGACGACCCCGAGCACGGCGAGTACCCGACCCCGGCGGATGTCGTCGGCACCGACCCCACCTGGGTGGGGCGGGTAAGGCAGAGCATGGATGACCCGCGGGCGCTGGAGCTGTTCGTCTGCGGTGACAACCTGCGCAAGGGGGCGGCCCTCAACGCGGCTCAGATCGCCGAGCTGCTCGTGCCGGAGCTCACGGCCCGGCGAACCGGGTCTGCATGACGGACGGGACCGGCGGCACGCCGGGCTCGTCCCGGGTGCGGCCGCGGCCCGTTCGCGACCTGGCCGACGCCTACGTCGTCTCGCTCGCCGAGCTCAATCCGCTGCTCGCCACCCGGCTGGGCTTGCAGCCTGGTGCCGATGGCCTGCCCGACCTGTCACCGGCTGGCCAGCAGGCCCAGGACGACCTCGCGCGCGCCACACTCACCGCGCTTGACTCGGCCGAGCGGGCCCGGGGGCCCTCCGCCGGGCCTGCGGCCGTTCCTGAGGCCGGGCCCTCCGCCGGTCCTGCGGCCGGGCCCTCCGCCGGGCCCGCAGCCGGGCCCGCAGCGGGGTCTTCCGACGCCGACGAGCGCCGCTGCGCGCGGCTGCTGCGCGAGCGTCTCGAAGCGGCCCTGGCCATGAGCGCGACGGGGGAGAACCTGCGCGCCATCTCCAACATCTTCGGGCCCGTGCAGCAGGTCCGCGGCATCTTCCCGATCATGCCGGCCGACACCGACGAGGACTGGGCGGTCATCGCCCGGCGAATGGCGCGGGTCCCGCAGGCCCTGGCCGGTTACCGCGCCTCGCTGGCGGCGGGAGCAAGCCGCGGCCTGCTCGCCGCGCCGCGCCAGGTGCGCACCGTCGCCGCCCAGCTCGCGGAGTGGGCAGCCGCCGCTGGCGGCCGCGGCTGGTTTGCCGACTTCGCGGCCGGCGCGAGCGTGCCGCCGGCCCTGCGTGCCGACCTGGACCAGGCAGCGGCGACCGCGGCGTCGGCTACTGACGGGCTGCGGAGCTGGCTGACCGACGAGTACCTGCCGCGGGCAGCAGGCACCCCGGACGGCGTCGGCGCGGAACGCTACCGTGCCGGCGCCCGCCGCTGGACAGGCGCCGACCTTGACCCGGCAGAGGCCTACGACTGGGGCTGGTCGCAGTACCAGTCGCTGCTGGCGGATCTGGCCAGTCAAGCGGGCCGGGTGCTTCCCGGCGCTTCCGCGCAGGAGGCCATGCAATACCTGAACGAGCACGGCGAGCGCATGGACGGGACCGAGGAGATCCGGCTGCGGTTGCAGCAGATTATGGACGACGCAATCGCCGACCTCGATGGCACGCACTTCGAGCTCGCTGAGCCGGTCCGGCACGTCGAGACGTGCATCGCCCCGGCGGGCAGCGCTGCCGCGCCGTACTACACGCCGCCGTCCCAGGACTTCGCCCGCCCGGGCCGGACCTGGCTGCCCACGCTCGGCCGGACCAGTTTCCCGCTCTGGAGCCTGGTGAGCACGTGGTATCACGAAGGCGTCCCCGGCCATCACCTGCAGCTGGCCCAGTGGGCGTATCTGTCGAGCCAGCTGTCGCTGTACCAGACCAGCGTCGGCGGGGTGAGCGCGTGCAGCGAGGGCTGGGCGCTGTATGCCGAGCGCCTGATGGACGAGCTGGGCTATCTGTCCGCTCCCGGCGCCCGGCTCGGCTATCTCGACGCCCAGATGATGCGCGCCATCCGGGTCGTCATCGACATCGGCATGCACCTCCAGCTGCGGGTCCCCGGGGACTCGCCCCTCGGCGCGGGCGAAAAATGGACGCCGGAACTCGCGCGCGTGTTCCTCGGCGCGCACAGCGGCCGCCCGGGACCGTTCCTGGACAGCGAGATCGCGCGCTACCTCAGTGCTCCCGGACAGGCCATCAGCTACAAGCTAGGCGAGCGAGCGTGGCTGGCCGGGCGCGAGGCGGCCCGGGCAGCCCGCGGAGCCGGCTTCGACCTGAAGGACTGGCACATGGCCGCGCTCTCGCTGGGCTCTCTCGGGCTCGATGACCTCACCGCCGAGCTGGCCGCGCTGTGAGGTGCCCGGCTCGCTGGGCCGACGCTCGGTTGGGATCAGCAGCAGGGTCCCTCAGGATGCCGCCCTCGGCGGGGCGGGCTGCGCCGGGACCGGTACGGGCTGGCCGATGAGCTGGTCAAGGGTCTGGAGCAGCTGCCGCACCCCGATCGGCTTGGTGAGGTAGGCGGCGGCGCCGGCGGCGAGGATCCGGCTGATGTGAGCAGGGGTCGTATCGGCGCTGAGAATGATGATGGGGATGTTGCAGGTGGCCGGGTCGGCGCGGAGCTGGCGCATCACGTCCTGGCCGGGCATATCAGGCAGCCGCAGGTCCAGCAGGATCACGTCCGGCAGGTGCTGGCGGGCGAGGTCGAGGGCGACCCCGGCGAGCATGGCGGGGATAAGAGTGGTGGAGGGCCGCTGCTTGAGTATCTGCTCGACCAGGCGGACGTTCTCGACCATGTCCTCGACGTAGAGCACGGTCTTTGCGGCAGGGTAGACGCGGCTGGCGACGATCGGGTCGTGCCCGATGGCGGCCTGGGTGACGGCAGCTGGCTCGGTTACCGGCAGCTCGATCCAGAAGATGCTGCCCTCCCCGTAGGTGCTGGTGACGCCGGCGGCACCGCCCATCCGCTGGATGAGGCGCCGGGAGAGGGCCAGGCCGAGCCCGGTGCCCTCGATTCCGGCGTGGGCGGCGTCGAGCCGCTCGAAGGGGACGAACAGTTCGCCGAGCTGGTTTTCCGGGATCCCCCTGCCGGTATCCGCGACGCTGATCCGGAGCCGCCCGCCGGGCCGGTCGTCGATGGTGACGGTGACGTTACCGCCCGGATGGTTGTACTTGATCGCGTTGGACAGCAGGTTGAGCAGGACCTGACGGAGCCGCTGCAGGTCGGCCGCGGCGTACAGGCTGACCTCCAGGCGCGGCGGCGGGTCCAGATGCACGCCGCGGGAGATGGCCAGCGGGCGGATGATCTCGATCGCATCGGCGATCACTTCCTGGACCGGAACCGCTTCGACCGACAGCACCAGCTGATCGGTCTCGGTGCGGGAAATGTCCGACACCTCATCCAGGAGCCGCACGAGCTGCTGGGCCGCCTTGAGCATCATCGACATCCACTCGCGGTGCTCGGCGGTGATGTCGCTGATGCTCAGCAGCTCACCGAAGCCCAGGATCGTGTTCAGCGGAGTGCGCAGCTCGTGATTGACACGGGCCAGGAACTGGGATTTGACGTCATTGTCCGCGCGCAGCGCGCTGTTGTCTTCCTGCAGCTCCCGGGAGCGGGCGGCGACGTCGGACTCAATCTGCTCGGTCCGAAGCTGCAGCTCGTCGATCTGCTGCTGCTGCCTGAGCTGATGCTGCTTGAGCCGCGTGTACTCGGTGACGTCCTGCACCGTGTGAATGATGTAGGCGAGCCTGCCGCGGCTGTCGAGGACGGGCGAGTTGACCCGGCTCCAGTACCGGACCTCGAAGCCGCCGCCCTCGGACTCGGACCGCCGGACGTCATATTTCTGCACTGTCATGGTGTCCGGCACGCCGTCCCGGCGGACCCGGTCCAGCGAGGCGCTGAGGTCAGCGATCCCGGTCGCCTCAGGGTCGGCGGAGTAGTCGGGGAACACCTCGAATATGCCCTGGCCGACGATGTCCGCCCGGCTGGTCATGGTGTCCCGCAGATACCCGTCGCTGACTGCGACGATCATCAGTTCGGTCGTCAGGACCAGGTAAGAGCCGGGTACCGATTCGAACAGCGCCTGGAAATCGGGTTCCTGGCCCTCCCGTTCCGAAGCGACAGCAGCCGAATCCTGCGGCTCCCCCCAAGCGCTCCCGACTGTCACGGCAAGCCTCCTAGGCAGCACTATTAGTAGTTGAATGGCTACAGATCGTAGCACGCAGGTGATGCCCGGCCCGACAGCCCCCCGGCCCGCGCGAATCCGGGCTTTGCGCCGTATGTTCCTGCTGTGCCAGAGGGCAATATCGCAACTGACGACCCGCGAGCCGATGACGTTCGCGAGCTACTGGAGCGCCACCTCGCGTTCGCCAACGAGCACACCCCGCGTGCGGACGTCCACGCGCTGGACATCGACGGTCTCCTTGATCCTGCCGTCACGTTCTTCAGCTTCCGCGTCGACGGTGAGCTGCTCGGAGTCGGAGCACTCAAGCAGCTTGACGGGCCGCACGCGGAGCTGAAGTCCATGCACACCGCACAGGCGGCGCGAGGTCGCGGGATCGGCCGGGCGATGGTCGATCATCTGATCGGCGTCGCCCGTGATCGCGGCATGCGCCAGGTGAGTCTTGAGACAGGATCCGGCCCGGCGTTTGCTGCGGCGCGGTCGCTCTACGCAAGCGCGGGATTCCGGCCGTGCGGACCATTCGCCGACTACCGTCCCAGTCGCAACAGCACCTTCATGACGCTGTCGCTGGCGGGCCCAGGCGCCGCGGCTTCGCCCGCCGCGGCTTCGCCCGCCGCGGCTTCGCCCGCCGCGGCTTCGCCCGCCCCGGGCGGGGCCCGCTAGCCGACGGTAAGAACGCTGCTGCTCAGCCTGCGCAAAATGGCAGCTGCCTCTTCCGCCATCGCGGGAACGAACTCAGCGACGTGGATCAGGTCGTTGATGCCCGAGGCGACCTGGCCGGTCAGGACGAGGCTGTTCTCGACGTCGCCGTCGGTCTGCGCCCGCTGCATGGACTCGATCTTCCACCGGATCAGCTCGACCGGATCGGGCACCTGCCCGCCGTCGGCCTCGGCGTGGCCTGCCGCCAGTAGCTGCTCCGACGCGTGATTGCGCAGGCCGCGACACGGCCCGTAGACGCCGCTGAAGGCGACGTCGTCGCCCTCCTCGGCGTCCAGCAGTGCCTGCAGGTAGGCCGGGTGCCAGTCAGCGTTGTCGTAGCTGGTGATGAAGCGGGTGCCCATCGCGACTCCGTCGGCGCCCAGGGCGAGCGCGGCGGCGAGGCCGCGGCCGTCTCGGGCGCCCCCGGTGAGCAGCACCGGGACATCCACGGCCTGCGTAACATTCGGCAGCAGCACAAAAGTGTGCACGGCCTTGCTCGGGGCATGCCCGCCCATCTCGAACCCGGCGGCGATGACCACGTCGACTCCTGCGCGCGCTGCCTTGACCGCCTGCCGCGTGGATCCGACCTTGTGCTGGTGGATCAAGCCGGCGTCCTTGATCCTGGCGACGTAATCGCCAGGGAATCCGGCGGACGTTGTCAGCACGCGCAGCTGGTCAGCCAGCGCGCTGTCGGCCTTCCTGGCCTCGAATACGGCGCGGATGTAGACGTCGGTGAAGGGAAGGACCTGTCCGCTGCCATCGACGCCGACGGGAATATTGACCGCGAACGGCCGGTCGGTCAGCGCGGCGCACTCCTCGATGTGCTCGCGGAAGGTGCGGGCTCCCGCAGCCAGGTCCTCGGGCATCCCGGGCATGGAGACAGTGCCCAGACCCCCTGCGTTGGAGACCGCGGCCGCCAGCTTGGGGGTGCGGAACGGGCCGAGCCCTTCCTGCACGATGGGGTGATCGATTCCGATCAGGGCGGTGTAGCGGTTCGCGATGGGTGGCATCCGGTCTCCAGATCACGTAGAAATTCAGCGCTGCGCGCCCTCACTGGCTCAGCCGGAGTAGTGGTCGTCCCTGTCCTTGAACGCCGAGCGGGTGCCCTTCTCCAGCCGCTGCCGGAGGAAGTTGAACTCGTCGGGCTCGAACCGCAGGTTGGTGCCAAGGGTGTGGCCGAGGTAGCCGCGGGCGAACTGCGCAGAGCCGCCCAGGCTGTCCAGAGCCTGCTGCCACATCGCCTTGCCCGTCACGAGCGCATCACGGGGATGCTGGGCGATGCGCGCCGCCCAGTTCTCCACCGCTGCCTCGAGCTCTGCCTCCGGGACGCTGCGGTTGGCCAGTCCCCACGCCGCCGCCTGATGGCCGTCGAACTCCTCACCCAGCAGCAGGAGCTCGCGGGCCCGTTTGGGGCCGTAGGTGAGGATCTGGGTGTTGAGGTGCCAGGTGTTCCCGGCAAGTCCCAGTCGCTGCTCGGCATGGCTGAACCGCGCAGTGTCGGCGCAGATGACGAGATCGACGAGTTCCACCAGATAGAGCCCGGCACCGGTGCAGACGCCGTGCACCTGGGCGATCACCGGTTTCATCGAGTTGTGAAACGCCTTGTAGTTGTCTCCCAGTTTGCGATCCCGCAGCAGCCGGCTGCGCTGGCTCGGCCGACGCGGGCTGGCGCCGTCGGCCCCCGGTTCCAGCCCGTAGGAGCGGATGGCATCGTCGTAGTCGTGCCCCGCGCAGAAACTGCGGCCCGAGCCCTTCAGGATGATCACCCGCACGTCGTCGTCGTCCTCGGCCTGGTGCAGCAGCCCGACCAGCAGATCCAGGTCGTCGAACCGAAGCGCGTTGTGTTTCTGCGGACGGTTGAGTATCAGGCGGGCCACTGCCCCGTCCCGCTCCAGCAGCACGGGCGCTGGCTCGGTGTCTGCGTTCAAGCGGGTCTCCGTTCAGGCGGCCGGGTAGGCCAGTCTAAACATATTACATGAATAGATACTCGAACACTAACCATGTAGATTCTGATCGACAGGGCACGGACAGCGACGGACAGGGCCAGGGCAGAGGAGCCGCACATGAATCTGAGCGCGTCAGCTGAGGATTCCATGTCCGCGACCCCGCTGCACGGCGTGCGGGCCGTCGAGGTCGCGCACTGGATGGCTGGTCCTGCCGCGGGCGGCGTGCTGCAGGACTGGGGCGCTGAGGTGATCAAGGTCGAGCCACATGGCGGCGAGCCGATGAGGCATATCTGGGGGTCCATGGGCGCCGATCCCGACGCGCCCAACGGGGCCTTCATCTCGGCCAACCGCGCGAAGAAGTCGATCGAGC
>Ga0302326_10015191_pt1 | contig 16215 bp, 19 predicted proteins | sample Palsa_T0_3_FD_202264 | JGI IMG/M metagenome (GOLD analysis project Ga0302326, IMG submission 202264) | Peat permafrost microbial communities from Stordalen Mire near Abisko, Sweden - Palsa_T0_3 | ecosystem: Environmental > Terrestrial > Soil > Palsa > Peat permafrost | place: Sweden: Abisko... | reverse complement strand
ATTGCTCTCTCCTCGAAGCCCGATTCTTTTCAGATCTGGGGCATCCGCGCGGTACTCAATTACCCCAATCCCAACCCTCGTTCGCCGATCCAGATTATCGATGAAAACCAGGTTCGCGCGCTCCCCTCCAATGCTCCCGTCATCTTCATCAACTGGGATCGCGATCGTAACAAGGTACACCTCCTCTCGAAGGATCCGAGTCAACCTGAAGCGGCTTATCTGAAAATGGGACCGGAGACGCCTTTTTGGCAACTGGATCACGGCTGGTACGGTCTCGACGACTATTTCCGTTGGACCGAACCACAAGCTACCGCGCACCTCTCCTGGCCGGAAGGCGCCAAGCAGTTCGAAGTTGTAGTCAACGTCAGCCCTTCGATCATGCGCACCAACGGTTATACAGAGGTACGCCCGACGATCAACGGACATGATTTAGGCGCCCGCCGCTTCGATCGCCCCGGCATCGAGAGTTTGCGTTGGAACATCCCGCCACGCGTCAGCGCGGCGGCGATCGTGGAACTGACCATTACACCGCCCAGTCACTTCCCGCCGGACCCAAGACTAATGGGCGCGCCGATAGTTTCGTTCGGTTTCGTCAACTCGGAAGACGGCCACTAAACTGCTACTCCCTAGTCCGGGAGCGCAAACAAATGTTGTGGACAATTTTCGTTATTCTGCTGGTTCTGTGGCTGCTCGGGCTAGTCTCCGGCGTCGCATTTGGTGGCTTTATTCACCTGCTATTAGTTCTCGCCGTGATCGTGCTGGTAATTCAGTTAGTATCCGGCCGGCGAGTCGTTTAGACCGACATAATCTCTTTCTCCTTGGTCTTCGCCGCAACGTCGATTTTGGAGATGTAGCTGTCCGTCATTTTCTGGATGTCGGCTTGCGCGGTTCGCTCGGCATCCTCTGAGATCAGTTTGTCTTTAAACAGCTTCTTGAACTGGTCATTCGCTTCGCGCCGCACTGTTCGTACTGACACGCGGTGGTCTTCCGCAATGCTATGCAATCTTTTCACGAACTCCTTGCGCCGTTCTTCGTTTAATGGTGGAATTGGGATTCGAACCAGCTTCCCATCGTTCGAAGGATTCAGTCCCAGGTCGGACGTACGAATCGCCTTTTCGATCGCGCCGATGATCGAATGGTCCCAAGGCGTAATCGTGATCATGCTCGGCTCCGGCACATGTAGATTCGCCACTTGATTCAGGGGCGTTGCGGTCCCGTAATAATCCACTCGCACATGATCGAGAATACTCACCGAAGCGCGGCCTGACCGTATGGTAGAAAGGTCGTGCTGCAACGCGGTCAGCGCGTTGTCCATCTTCGTTTTTGCGTGGTCTTCGACTTCCTTGACTGTAGTGGCCATGTGATTCTGAAGGTGTTTATCTTATAACGGTTCCGATGGGCTCACCCATCGCCATCTGCATTATATTTCCTGCTTTGTTCAAATTGAATACTTTGATCGGCAGCTTGTTATCGCGGCACATTGCAATCGATGTTGCGTCCATCACACCTAGCGATTTCGAAAGTACCTCTGTGTAAGTAATCTCTTCGTACATCACCGCGTCCGAGTGCTTCATTGGATCTTTGTCGTAGACGCCATCCACTTTGGTCGCCTTCGCAATGACCTGCGCGTGGATCTCAAGCGCCCGCAGTGTTGCCGCCGTATCCGTCGAAAAGTAGGGATTCGAAGTTCCTGCCGCAAAGATCACTACGCGGCCTTTTTCGAGATGCCGAATCGCCCTCCGCCGTATATACGGCTCGCAAACCTGATGCATTTGAATCGCGCTCATCACGCGAGTCGCCACGCCGTTGTGCTCCAGCGCATCCTGCATCGCCAACGAATTAATCACTGTTGCGAGCATCCCCATATGGTCGCCCGTCACCCGGTCCATGTTGCGCGCTGCCAGCGCGATCCCGCGGAAGATGTTCCCTCCGCCAATCACCAGCCCCACTTGCAGGCCCCTTTTTGCAATATCGCCCACTTCGGACGCAAGGGCCTTCACCCGGTCCGGATCGATGCCGAAATTACCGCTTCCGGCCATCGCCTCGCCGCTTAACTTCAGTAGGATTCGCTCGTAGGCAGCCATGTTCGCTATCGCTTACTCTGCCGCCGTTGATTCAGCGGAGGCCGTTTCGCCGACCTTGAACCGGACAAAACGTGCGACTGAGATGTTTTCTCCCAGCTTCGCAATCTTCGTCTTGATCAACTGATCGATCGACACAGTGTTCTCTTTCACGAATGGCTGCTCATACAGGCAGACCTCCTCGTAAAACTTGGCCATGCGCCCTTCAACAATTTTCTCCGCGACCTTCTCCGGCTTGCCTTCGTTCATCGCACGAGCCTTTTGGATGTCTTTCTCCCTCGCCAGCGCCGATTCGCTCACGTCTTCTTTCCGGATGAATTGCGGATCTGCTGCGGCGATGTGCATCGCCAGATCGTGAACCAGTTCCTGGAAATCGTCCGTACGCGCCACAAAGTCGGATTCGCAATTTACTTCGATCAGCACTCCCAGTTGCCCGCCGTGATGGATATAGGTAGCCACCAGACCCTGCTTGGTCGCACGGGACGACTTCTTGCTCGCCGACGCGATGCCCTTCTTCCGCAGCACCACTTCCGCTTCCGAAATTACGCCGTTTGCTTCTTTGAGAGCGCTCTTGCACTCCATCATCCCCGCGCCGGTACGTTCACGCAGTTCTTTCACCTGTTGTGCGGTAATCTCCGCCATATTGTCCTTTGTCCCTTATGAATGTTTTGATTAGCTGGCTGATTCGATCGGCTCCGCCGCTTCAGCCGCCGATTCCACTGCCGTCTCTGCTGCCGGACCCTTACGGCTGACCGGCTCCTCACCCATCAGGCTCTCTGCCATGATCTGCTCGTTAAACTTCGGATCGACATACTCGGTGTATTCGGGGATCGCTTCTTCCGCGGGCGTCTCATCCGTAATCAACTTCTCTGCGACGAACTCATGCTCGGTTGCAAGCGCGCGTCCTTCGATTACCGAATCGGCGATTTTGGTCGTGAACAGGCGAATTGCCCGCAGTGCGTCGTCGTTGCCCGGAATCACCCAGTCCACTTCGTCCGGATCGCAATTGGTATCGACAATCGCCACCACGGGGATTCCTAGCCGACGCGCTTCTTTCACCGCGATGGCTTCCTTGTTCGAATCGATCACGAACAGAATATCCGGCAGACCAGGCATATCTTTGATGCCGGCCAGATTGCTTTGCAGTTGTTTCCTCTCGCGTTCGAGGCGAATCACTTCTTTCTTCGGACGCGCTTCATATCCGCCGTCGGTTGACATCGTATCCAGCTCTTTTAACCGCTTGATCGATTTCTGAACCGTCGTCATATTGGTCAGAAGCCCACCCAGCCAGCGCTGATTGATGTAGTACATCTGGCAGCGATTTGCCTCTTCAGCGATGGCTTCCTGCGCCTGGCGCTTGGTGCCGACGAACAGAACGTTCTTTCCCTGCGCGGCCATCTCGCCCACAAACCGGGCGGCGTCCTTGAAGAGCTTCAGCGTCTTCTGCAGGTCGATGATGTAAATCCCGTTGCGCTCACCGAAGATGTATTCTTTCATCTTCGGATTCCAACGCTTGGTCTGGTGCCCGAAGTGAACGCCGGCTTCGAGCAATTCTTTCATGGAAATCGCGGGCAAATGGATGCTCCTATGTGTTTCTGGGGTTAAGGGACAAGAGAATCCTCATCCGAGCTAAAGGTTTGATCTCCTTACAACCGGAAACTCCGGCAGAAGACCGTGAATACAAGCGCCGCGCGGAGGTTTGAGGGCCATTCCGCGCGGCCCCGTTTAGTAAAAAACTTACCGCTTCGAGAACTGAAACCGCTTGCGGGCGCCCTTTTGGCCGTACTTCTTACGCTCACGCTTACGCGGATCGCGTGTCAGAAAGCCGGCTTTCTTCAAGGTGCCACGCAACTCCGCGTTGAATTGAACCAACGCACGCGCAATACCGAGCCGTACCGCAACCGCTTGACCGATAATCCCGCCGCCATCCGCCAGAATCACCACGTCGAACTTGTCGAGCATCTCTGTTGCAATCAGGGCCTGACGCACGGGAGTGCGCGACGCCTCGGTCACAAAGTAATTCTCAAAAGGACGGTTGTTAACTTTGATCGCGCCGGAACCCGGACGCAGGAACACGCGCGCAACAGCCGTCTTGCGGCGGCCCGTGCCGAGGTATTGAACAATTTGCTTAGTTGCCAAAACGATAACCTTTCCTTAGGACGCCTTGCGCGCCAGTTCTTTAACCACCGGCTGCTGCGCCACATGCGGATGCTTCGGACCCGCGTACACATTCAACTTCCGGTACATCTGCTTGCCCATCTTACTCTTTGGAAGCATACCGAAGATCGCGTCTTCGATCATTCGCTGCGGGCGCTTAGAACGAACGCGTTGCACCGTCTGCTCCACCAGACCGCCTGGATAGCCGGTAAAGTGCCGGTAAACCTTCTGGTCTTCCTTCTTGCCCGTCAAGGCAACTTTCTCAGCGTTAATCACAATCACGTGATCGCCCGCATCGATGAAAGGTGTATAGGTGGGCTTATGCTTGCCCATCAGGATATTCGCCGCAAGACTGGCGAGCTTTCCAAGAACTGCGCCATCTGCGTCCAGGACATGCCACTGGCGCGCTACGGCATTCTTGGTGGGAAACTGGGTACTCATGAGGACACACTACTCCGCTTCTGGTTTTCTAACTATTTAGGTTACTTGAGCAGCAGCCAAATTGTCAAATTCCGTCAAGCCGCACCGAGCGCTGCAAGTCTCTGCGGGCCAGTCTTAACTTTGACCTGGTAAAGCTGCGCATCCGCCATTGCCAACGGATCTTCTACAGTTGATTCTCCCACACCGAATGAACATTTCACTCGAAACTCCGTTCCTCCCGCGCTCGTGAACCGTATATCCCGGAATTCCGAACACACACGGGTCGCGAGCCTCTTCGCATCTTCGGCTGGTGTGTCCGGGAGAATTGCCACAAACTCGTCCCCGCCCATGCGGCAGCAGATGTCCCTCCGCCTCGAGTTCTCCTGGAGTAAAGATCCAAATGCCGCCAGTACCTGATCGCCCGCCGCGTGGCCGAAACTGTCGTTGACCATCTTGAAGTCATTTAGATCGAACAGGCAAAGGGCAAGCGGTTGCCCGCCATCTTGCGCTGACTTGATCGCTACGGGCAACGCGCGGTCGAACTCGCGCCTATTCCACAAGGACGTAAGAGAATCCGTCCTTGCTTCCAGGCTCAAGGCTTCTTGTTCCGCCACTCTCGCGGTAATGTCTGTCTGAGATCCAGCAATGCGAATTGCGGTACCCTCCCCATCCCACACGGCCTGTCCACGGTCGGAAACCCAACGCCACCCTTCATCCTTGGCCAACATACGGTAATCGCAGGAAAAGCTCACGGTTTCATGCTTCAGGTGCGAATCGAGAGCTGCGAGCACCCGGTCCGCGTCCTCAGAGTGCACCAGTCTGCGCCAATCCTCGGTCGTGTTTCCAATCTCATCGTCCCGATATCCCAGCATCGTCTTCCACGCTGGCGAACGGTAAACAACATTCGTCGTCAGATCCCAGTCCCACAGTCCGTCTCCGGCACCCTTCAACGCCAGTTGCCAACGCTGTTCGCTGGCCCTCAACTCGGCCAGGGTCTGCTGTTGCTGATGGACCAAATGACGGTATCGCTCCTTTCCAGCTTGAGCAAGTTTCTTGAGCTGTAAGGCTCGCCGCATAATCACACAAAGAATCACCGCGAACACGAGAATCACCCGAAACAAGCCACGGTAAATTAGGCTGTGTTGTTCCGCCGTCTCACGCGCCCAAATCGACGTAGTGCCCTGAGCCGAAAAGGGCGACCATTCATCTAGCATTGCGCCCAGAGCCCCTTCGCGAGCCAATGCGGTAATTTCGTTTCTTAATGCCTCAGCGGCGTCATGCGCCTCCGGTACGGCCGCAATGCTCAGCGGCGACCGCGCACCGGAAAGCGTGGAAATTCTGAATATTTGATTCGAGCAACCCCCGGGCCTCTCCAGCAGGATTGCGTCAAGTACGCGGCTTTCCACCAACGCCGCGGCCGCCTCCCCCAAACACACAGCGTGCACTGCGTCGTCCCGGTGTGGCAGTACCAGTAGTTTGCTACGGGGTAGATACTGATGCGCGATCGCAGTCGTCAGCATCAGCTTTGCATGCGCCACCACATAGCCCGCGGCGTCGGATGGGTTGCGTATGGGAAGCGAGCTGCGCGAAAGCAAGACATAGTCGTTTTCCAGCCAGGGTTTGGACAGAAAGAACTCCTGCTGCCGAAGCTTGGTAGGACCTACCAAAGGCCATAGATCTACGCGCCGCGTCAAAAGCGCGTCGTCAAGCAAACCCTCCGTTATTACGATCCACTCCAGCCGTATGCCGCGCCGCCGAGCGGCTTCGTTGACAACATCCACCGCCAGACCGGTCACCGAACCGTCCGGCTGAACCTCGTAAAAAGGAGGCGAGTGATCCGCTCCCACGCGATAGACCCGCCCTTTCGATATTCGCCCGGGGACCCCACCCGTCTCAATCAGGCTCAACCCGAGCAGCAGCCCAAGTGCCACGCTCCAAGCCACGTTTTTGAATTTTGGCCTCACTGCAACTTTCTTTCGACAGATTGCGGAAATAGCTTTAGCGTGAAAAATCTCTTCGATTGGCCGCGCTCGAAGGCTTATCCTAGGTCGATGAGCAGCCACATCTGGCTAGTCCGCCACGGTGAAACCGCATGGAGTCTGTCTGGAGCCCATACCGGACTCACCGACATTCCCCTCACCCCCAATGGCCAACTCCAGGCCCTTGCCATTGCGCAACGCCTTCAGGGCCGGTCATTTTCTCTTGTCCTTTCGAGCCCCCTCCAACGCGCGCGCGAAACCTGTCGCTTGGCTGGATACAGTGATTGCGCCGAAATCGAACCCGATCTTCTTGAATGGGATTACGGCGCCTTCGAAGGCTTGTCAACCCCCGAAATCCGCCAATCCCATCCGAACTGGAACCTTTGGAACGACGGTGTACCCGAGGGCGAAACCGTCGAGCAAGTTGGCGAGCGCGCCCACCGCGTCATTACCCGCTGCGCCGAAGCCCACGGCGATGTCGCTCTCTTCGCTCACGGTCATCTCCTGCGCATCCTTGCCGCAACCTGGTTAGGTCTGCCGCCCGATTGCGGCCGCCTTTTCGCCCTGTCCACAGCCACCATTAGCCTGCTGGGTCACGAACGCGACACCCACGTCATCTCCGGCTGGAACATGTCTTGAAAATTTCGCTCTAATTTCCGCTCGCGGGCCCCGATAAGTATTTTGTGAGCAGCTTTCTGACTGACGCCCAACAAATCTTCGATGTGGCCAGTCAGAGCGGTGAGCCTGAGGATCTGACCATTCGTATCGATCCCAGTACCGGTATCCACATCATTGCCGGCTCCGATTACTCCTATTCCGCGGGCACTACATACCGTGTTCGCCGCGCCCAGGGCAGGGTGATTGTCGAAGGACAATCCGGCTCACGGAAGTGCGTACTGGAAACCTCCAGCCATCGGCCGCTCTTCACTGACCGTCCCGCCTATTTGTTGGCGGTCTAAACGGCTCTGGCCGAAAGAATTATTGACGCGTTTCGAAAAGTATGAAAGCATACAGCGATTGCGCCCAGCAAGGGGCCCTAGATTTCAAGAAGTAAAAGGAGAATCAAAATGGACGGTAATTCCTCAGGAAGCGGCAGTGGAGCAATCATCGGAGTACTGATTGCCTTAGCGATCGGTCTCTTGATCGTGGCATCGGTCTGGAAAGTCTTCGTCAAAGCGGGACAGCCCGGTTGGGCGTCGATTGTCCCCATCTACAACATCATCGTTTTGCTCACGATTGTTGGAAAGCCGCTATGGTGGATCATCCTATTTATGATTCCGCTGGCTAATATTTACGCAGCGTTCGTTGTATCCATCGGGCTGGCGAAAAGCTTCGGCAAGTCTACCGGCTTCGGCCTTGGACTGCTCTTTCTCGGAATTTTCTTCTTTCCGATTCTAGGCTTCGGCACGGCACGGTACGTCGGTCCCGCTGCCGCTTAAGACCAACGTTTTTGCGCGGGCCAGACCGGCAAATCCAGTCTGGCCCCCATTCATCTCGCCTTATCTCTCCTGCCGGCTATCCATCTTCACGCTCGGCTTCGGATCTTTTGGCTCCTTCGCCTCCTCTGGCACAAACACCCGCTCATCCTCCTTCAAAACGCTGTACGGCGAAAAATCGGGTTCACTCGTAAACGCTTCGCTCAAGTCCGAAGCAGTTGCATCGTAAAGATTCAGCGGCGGTACACCCAGCAGCCGGAAAACCGTCTTAAGCAACCCAGGAAAACTCGTGTTCGTATGCGAAACGAACCCACGTTTCAACCAAGGCGACGCTCCCAGTAGCACCGTCCGGTGCGAATCGATGTGATCCCTCCCCCCTTGCGCATCATCCTCCGTCACGAACACCGCCATTTCCTTCCACCAGGGTGAGTTCGACAGGTACTCCACAATTCGCCCGAGTGCATAGTCGTTATCCGCCACATATGACGCACCGAACGGATACCCGTCCTCCGGCCGCGGCTTCGTCGTATGGTCATTCGGCAGATGAATATATATAAATTGCGGGAGGTCCTTCCCTGGTTTTTCATACAGCTCCCTAATTTCATGAATAAATTCGTCAGCCCGGAATTGGTCCGGGATATTCATGTTGAATCCCGGATATTCCCGCGAGGAATTCCGAATAAGCGGCGCCGGCGCGGGAACGTTGGTCATATACCGGACCCCGAATGGTTTCAGTCCTTCGCCCTCCTCCACCCCGGCCAACTCGAACCCCTCGCCAAAATTCCGGAATGAAATCTTGTTTCGCTCGAAGTGATGCCAAATGGTTCCGGCCTCCTGGATCTCTTCAGGATGCACCGACGCATCGCTACCCGCAAACAGCAGCCGCCCTGGAGCCGTCGTCGGAAACCGGAAATCCTTCTCTCCGGCGTAAGCCGCCATCAGCGAGCTTTCGGTCCACGCGTCGGGATAATTTCCGACCAGCCAGTGGTGCCCATCCACGCTAACCTCGGAATCTGCGTAAAAATTATCACTCATCATCCATTTCTTGGCGATTGCGTGGTGGTTGGGCGTAATATTTACATCTTTTACGCTCAATCGCGAATGGCTTCCGTCCGCCATTCCCAGGGACCCGAACCGCGCCAGCCGGGGTGCGCCGGCAATATCGCCGAAAATTTCGTCGAAAGTTCTGTTTTCTTTAACTATCAGCACTACGTGATGTATCTCTTTCGGTAGCTCAGGCGGGGCTCCGTTAATCGCGGTAAAGCCATTCGCGCTGAAAACTGTCTGTGTGTCTTTTCGCAGTTCGTCTCCCTCCGGAAGAGGAAAAACTGACACACTTCCCCTCCGGAAAGTATCGTTTAGACCATCCGCGTCGAAATTCATTAGGTTCCGGACCACATTCGGACCAGTTCCCTGGCCCTTCGCATTGCTCACGTAGGCAACGCCTTCACGTAGCGCCACACGCGTGGGAAACCAGCCCACAGGAATCAGGCTGAGCCGTTTCGCGTCGAAATCGAGCACTGCCAAAGCATTGATTCCGGCGCACGCGGCCAGTAGCCTTCCTGTCTTGGGATCGGCCGCCAGACCGATCGGCATCACTCCGCGAAGGGATTCGAATCCCGGAACTCGGAGATTCAGATCTTCAATTACTTTGAGCGTCTTTTCATCAATGATTGTGATCGAATCGTCGTGCGCATTCGAGACGTAGATTCGCCCCCTTGCCACAGCGATCCCGGAAGGACTGCTTCCTCCCGGTCGTTCCGCGGTGAGCGGTAATCCTGTACGAATATGGGTCACGAACTTCAGCGCGCCGGGGTCTTCAACATTGATGACGGCCAGCGAATTGGATTCCACCGAGTTTGGATCGCCTAGCGCCGGAATCTCCTTACCGTCTTCTTTTGTTCCGCCTAGCGCCTCTTGAGAAGGAAAAGCGAAGGATGGAAACGGCAGCCCTGTTTCCGCGTTCCTCGCCTTGTCCACACCGGGAATCGCGCGGTATTCGAACACTCCCACATGCGTCACATACAATGACTTGCCGTCCTCCGAGAGAGCCAGAGCGAATGGCAAGCGCCCCGTTCTTACCGATCCCAAAATGCGGAACCGCTTGGTATCGACGGCAACCACCCGAAAATTGGCCTGATCCGTTACATAAAGCACGCCCCGAGCGTCGTCCACGATAAGGTCCCCAGTGAAACTGTCGGAAAATCCATCCACGTTGAGGTCAATGGTGTGGCGGCGGTTTCCATTGGCTAGATCGAGGAGACGGATGCGGCCGGAGTTGCCCTCAGCCACCCATGCATTTTTTTCGCCCGAGAATGCTGTGCCCAAAAATACACTTTTCCAGTCTTCTTCGTCATTTTCGGATTTAGAACGGTGTGTTACGGAACTTTTGCCGGGACGAGCTGTTAGTAAGTTATGAATCAGCCAGGTGCCGTGCTTTTCTCTCTCAACGACTGTGAGCGAAAGACGCTCAGGTCCCAGATTCGCGGTCAAGATTCTGCCGGCCGGGCTTACGGACAGCCCGAAGGTTCCGGGGCCGGTAACAAGTTGATCCCCACGCGGAGAAATAATCCTACCGCCGGGCAGAATGGCAGCGTTGCCTCGCAACATCACCTGCCTTTGGCCAGCGGGTGTTCCAAAGTGAATATTCTGAAACAACAGCGAGAGGCCGTACACTACAACAAGAGGCGTGGTCAACACAGCGAATGTCCGGCAAAGTTGGTCAAGATGGAGCGTAATCCAGTGATTGGCAATACATTTGCAATGGAATCGGCGTCCGATTTTGATATGAAATGCACACGGTCAGGTTTCTCGATCCAGAAGTTGACCGCCGATGTCGTCTTGGAAGTTTTTCCCATTTGATATAGGAGCACCTTATTATGAGTAGCGCACAACTCTCCGTGGCCGTTCCCCAGCCGAGCACCCAACAGCGGTCTTTGGAAGATCCGCTTGCGCATCTTCCCTGCTCGACAATCCTCGAATACAAAAAAGGTCAGATCATTTACGACCAGGACCAACCCTCCAGCAGTATCTATCTTGTCATTGGAGGCAAAGTGAAAGTATGCCGCATCGCGGAAGACGGGCGGCAAGTAGTTGTGGACATTTACCAGGCCGACGAGTTTTTTGGCGAATCGGCGTTCCTCGGTAAGTCCAATCGCGCGGAATTGGCCATGGCCCTCGAAGGCACCAAGCTAATGACGTGGACCACCGCCGAGATTGAAGACATCTCGATGCGGCGCCCCAAGCTGGCCGTTGCTCTCATGCAACTTCTGGTTCAGCGCTCCGTGGATTTCGCGGAGAGAATCGAAAGCTTCTCGGTCGATAACATCGCTCGCCGTCTCGCCCGCACGCTGATCCGTTTCTCTGAACGGCTCGGCTTACGTTCCGAGGATGGGTCGATTCAGATGATCCCTTTCACGCACGAGCTTCTTTCCCAGTACGTCGGAACCTCGCGTGAAATCGTGACTCATTACATGAATCTGTTCCGCCGCCAGGGATATCTGCGTTATTCGCGGAAGGGAATTCTTCTCTACCGCGATGCAATGAAGGAGTGGTTACGCGAAAATGTCTAAATGACATTGAGCGCGCCGGAATTTGCGGGTAAGACAGTTTTCATCACCGGGGCGTCGCGCGGCATTGGCCACGCGGCGGCCTTGGCGTTTAGCCGCGCTGGTGCTGCGCGCTTCTGCCTCCACTACAACTCCCATCAGGAAGGTATAGACTCTCTCGCTGCCACTTTGAAGTCGGGTGGAGCGGAAGTCCACGTGCTACAAGCTGATCTCGCGCTGGTCGAGGGAACAGCCAAATTGGTTCAGGAGTACCGGTCGCTAGCCATTCCGGCCGATATTCTCATCAACAATGCCGGGGCCCTCGTTCAGCGCGCCAAGCTATCGGAAGTTACGCCGGATATCTACGACGGCGTGATGAATCTAAACACCCGGAGCATGTATTTCCTCACGCAGGCCGTAGCGCCTGGCATGGCGGAACGGGGCTGGGGACGCATCGTCAACCTGAGTTCGATCGCGGCCCGCAACGGTGGCGGACTCGGCGCGTCGGTGTACGCTGCATCGAAGGCGGCTGTGGCATGCCTGACCAAGGGTATGGCGAAAGAACTCGCACCTCAGGGCATCCGCGTCAACGCCGTATCGCCGGGAACCGTCGATAATTACTTCCACGAAAAATATTCGACGCGCCAGATGCTGGACAACATGCTCGCGCAGACTCCCGCCGGACGTCTGGGTGACAACGAAGAAGTGGCGGATACAATTCTTTTCCTCTGTAGTGACGCCGCCCGCTACATCTACGGCCAGACAATTGAAATCAATGGCGGCATGTACATGGTCTAGAGCGTAGACTTGAACAATGACCTTTTATGGAGCGAAGGAACTGGCGGAAAGTTTCCGCACAGTCCGTAAGAACACCCTGATCATTGCGGAAGAGATCGGCGAAGAGAACTACGCCTTTCAGGCCACCCCGGACACCCGCACCATTTGCGAGACCCTGATCCACATCGCCAACGTCTGCAAGCTGCAGGAGCAGATCCAAGGCGTCGAAAAGCTCCATTCCATCGCGAATTTCGACTTCATGGGATTTATAGGGCCACTGATCGCGGACGAAAAGACGCCCCGCACCAAGTCCGAAATCATCGCTCTTCTCACCGAAGGCGGCGACCGCTTCTCCACATGGCTCGAAAGCCTGCCGGACGAGTTTCTAGGTGAACGCGTCGAACTCCCCGCTGGCACGACGCCGCCAAGCAAGTCCCGCTTCGAGATGATCCTCGGCGTGAAGGAACACGAGATGCACCATCGCGGCCAACTCATGCTGCTTCAACGTCTCGTCGGTGGCGTACCCCATTTGACGCGCGCTTTCCACGCTCGCATCGCCGCGATGACCGCCAAGGCGTGAGACTCTTCCAAACAACCCCTTGACACGCGAGGCAATTATAATCACAATGTAGTACTAATATGCTCGGTGAGTTCGAATATCTCATCGTGAGCGCCGCCGCAAGGCTTGGCGACGAAGCTTACGGAGCGGCCATGCGCCAGGAGATCGAAATTGTCACGGGCCGCCGCTGTTCTCTCGGCGCACTCTACACCACTCTCGACCGCCTCGAATCGAAGGGCATCGTCGAAACCTGGATGGGTGGTGCGACTCCCGAACGCGGCGGCCGCGCCAAACGCATGGTGCGAGTCACTGCGAAAGGCGTCCAGGAGGCGCAGAGCTTTTACGAGGCCATTACCAGCATGAGCCGCGGTGTTGCCTGGGCCGCTTTATGAACCCACTCGTCTGGCGGTTAACGGATCTCGTTTCCCTTGCTCTCGAACCAGCCGAACGGGAAGCCGTCTTAGGCGACCTCACCGAGCAGCACAGCGCCGCGACTGCCTTTCGTGACGTCTTTGGACTGGTCGCCCGCCGGCAAGGCGCTCTCTGGACAACCTCGCGCCCCTGGATCGTTTGCGCCCTTCTTGTCCTTCCGTCCGCGTTTCTGCTCGCTCTCTACGCTACGAATACATCCGGCTCCAGCTCCGTCACTCTGTGGCTGTACTTCAACAACTGGGATTGGAGTCTCTTTGGCCTTGCGGCATTTCGGCACGATTTCCCGCGATTCATCCTCGGGGTTCTGAGCGCTTACCTGGCAATGGCCTGCTGGTCCTGGATCTGCGGATTCCTTCTGGGAGCCGCCTCGCGCCGTGCCATTACTTCCACCGCCGCGTTTTTTTTCCTGACATTGTTCACCGTCCAATTCGCGATTCCCCAGCTCTTCCACATCCTGCCTCGGGCGCGCACCTATCATCCGAATGACCCGGTCTTCTCCGCCAGTTTCTATCGCACGGCCCTGCCCTTACTTGTGGACTTTGTCCTTGTTTACATGCCCGTGATCGTCGGAATGCGGCACGGGCTCCGGTTGCAACACCGATCCAAACTCTCCCGGCGCGTGCTATGGACTCTGGCGATCCTCTCCTCAGGCCTGCTGGCTTTTCAAATCCAGTTTGTCTATCGCGCACTTTGGCGATATCTTTTTCCCGGCGCAATTGGCCTCAATTTGAGTTGGCCTTTCCATTTTCATTTGCTGGTTTATTGGCCTGTCCTCTACTGGCTCACCGCAGCCATCCAACGCCGAAGGAGGCTCCTCATCGCATGAGCAAGAACCAGCTCTCCTGGCGTCTGATCGAGTTCTTCTCCCGCGAATTGGAGCCGAGCGAACGCGAAGCAGTTTTGGGAGACCTTGCCGAACAGGACGCATCATTCAGCGCTGTCCGCGATGTCCTCGACCTCCTCGTTCGGCGCCAGGCTGCCCTATGGGTTGGGTGGCGACCGTGGCTCGTTCTCTGGGGCCTGACGATTCCGTTCGCGCTCCAGCTTAGCTTAGCGTCTAGATTCGCTTCTGACGGCAGCGCCCAAGTCGTCTGGCTCTATAAGTACGGCCAGCACGACGTCCTGTTGTCACTTGTCAATGTTTCCCGCCGATTACTTAATCTTGTCTGTTGGTCATGGGGCTATGGTTACGTAATAGGGCTAGCCTCCCGAAGAACGCTGGGTTCCAGCAGTGTGCTCCTCTGCTTAGCCCTGATTCTTGGCGAATTGTTCGGCGTACCGGTTTTGGCCCCCGCGTATCCCAGAACCTGGGCTAATCTGCACACAGCCCCAGTGTTTGCCGGAGTTGTAGTTAACATACTTCTGGTCATGTTGCCGTCCATCGCAGCCATATACCAAGCCCGCCGCTTCGCGAGTTTCCACACCCGTTCACGGCGAGTCTTGTTGATCGCCGCCTTATTACCAGTGTTGGGGACCCTCCTACAGTGTTTGACCTTTTGGATGATGAAACCGGCTTCTTGGGCTTCGGCCTGGACCTCACAGCCGGCAAGCGTGATCGGCATCTTGGTGTACTGGCCCATCCTCTACTGGTTCGCCACCGCAGTCCAGCGCCGAAGGAGGTTCCAAATCGCATGAGAACACCAGTCCTATTCCTGTTAGCCGCCAGCCTTGTAGCCGGCGCCGATCTCACCACGGTCCGCGCTATGCTCCAAACACCCAGGGACCGCAAACCCGCTCCCGAATTCCATCTGCAAGACGCGAATGGCAAAATGGCTACCCTCAAGAACTATCGCGGTAAAGTGGTCCTTCTCGATTTCTGGGCCACCTGGTGCACGGGTTGTAAAGAAGAAATCCCCTGGTTCGCGGAGTTCCAAAAGGCATATGCCTCGCAACATCTCGCGGTAGTCGGAGTCTCGGTTGACGAAGGCGGCTGGGGTGTTCTGAAGCCCTTCCTGCTTGAGCATCACGTGCCCTACCGCATGCTTCTCGGCAGCGAAGCCACCATGCAAGCCTTCGGTCTCGCGAACCTGCCCGACACTCTCCTCATCGACAAGAAAGGACGCATCGCGGCCTCTTACACCGGAGGCATTGTGAATCGCGAAGATATCGAAGCGCACATTCGCACCCTGTTGACCCAGTGACACGGCCATTCCCGTGCATTGTGCTTCGGTGAAAGGTTAGATCAAAATGTCAAATACCGAAACCAAGAAATGCGCCCACCCAGCTTGTCGTTGCACAGTTGCCGAGAAGAAATACTGCAGCCAGCGATGCGAAGACGCTGGGGCCGACCAAGTCGAGATCTCCTGCGATTGCGGTCACGCCGGCTGCGAACTATAGACTTAAATCAGTCTTGCGTCGAACTGGAAAGGCCGTTCGCTTACAAGGCGCAGATGTTTCGCTTCCGAATGTAGTGGATTGAAGACAAAATTGGCTTCTTCCGGCAAAATTGCCGAGGGTACGGTCAACAAACACGAGGAGAGTTCCGACCGCCAGCGATCTCCAGCCCGGCGCGTTGCTACCTCTTCTTGAACCCAATGCGGAGGTAGCGTCAAAATCTCTTCAACCTTCGCGACTTCCACGGTTCCGGTGAAATCAAAACGCCCGAGCCGCAGATCGTCCGGCAGCAACGGCGGATCCGTGTGCGCGAGCCGTTCCAGCACAACAATCGCCGCCGAAGCTCCAAAGTAAACAACTCGCGCACCCCTCGAATGCCATCGGCCATCGGAAAACATCCCACCCACGCCGTCCAGGCCCGGCCCATGCTTGGCCCGGTACACACGCCACATCACCGGCATTAATAAGCGAAACTGTATTCGATCTGCCGCA
>Ga0302326_10015190_pt1 | contig 16215 bp, 15 predicted proteins | sample Palsa_T0_3_FD_202264 | JGI IMG/M metagenome (GOLD analysis project Ga0302326, IMG submission 202264) | Peat permafrost microbial communities from Stordalen Mire near Abisko, Sweden - Palsa_T0_3 | ecosystem: Environmental > Terrestrial > Soil > Palsa > Peat permafrost | place: Sweden: Abisko... | reverse complement strand
CGCTCGACCGATTCAGGCAGAACCTGGAATCGATTGCGCGTGCCCGGCGGCGATGCCCTCGACTTTCGTGGTATCCAGGGTTTCGATGAAAAGACCGCGTATGTAATGTCCAGCGGCGAAGCCGATAAATCGCGGATCTACAAAACGATCGATGGTGGCGCGAACTGGCAGTTGCAGTTTACCGGCAAGCGCGAATCTTTTTTCCTGGACGCCTTGGTATGCGACTCGGCGATCAGATGCTTCGCGTTAAGCGATCCGGTCGACGGGAAATTCCTCCTTTTGGTCACACAGGATGGCCAGCATTGGGCCGAACTGCCCTCCGATAGCATGCCCCTAGCAGTCCCTGGTGAAGGCGCGTTCGCCGCGAGTGGAACTTGCTTGGCCGTCGCCGGTGATGAATTATATTTCGCGACGGGCGGCCCGGTCGCGCGCGTATTTCATTCGACAGATTCCGGCAGAACTTGGACTTTCTCGCAGGCACCGCTCGCCAGTGGCAGCGCCGCATCCGGAATATTTTCCATCGTCGTTCGCGGCAACAACGTCCAGATCGTAGGCGGAGACTACCAATCCCCGGAGAATAGAGATGGCGTGGCGGCGCACTCCGAGGACCGCGGGATATCCTGGGAGTCGGCCGTCCAACAGCCGGGAGGATATCGGTCGGCTATCGCCTGGGTAGACTCCGAATCCCTGATCGCAGCCGGGCCGAGTGGCGTGGACATCAGCCTCAACGGCGGAGTCTATTGGGAGCATCTGAACTCCTTAAATCTGAATGCGTTGAGTCTCACTCCGGGTTCCTCCTCCGAGGCTTGGGCCGTCGGCCCCAAAGGAACCATCGTGCGGTTCACGGGCCTGGGGCTTTCCCGATGACCCCATTCAAATGCCTGATCGTCGAGGGCACGTCCGGAGTGGGGAAGTCGACGCTGATCGACGCATTGCTGCGCCATCACGCCACAATCGCGGAGCCGCGCCGGATCCGTACCCTCGTACACCTTGCTCAATCCCATACCTACGGCCCGCTTGCGGGCCGGGAAGATGCAGGCACCCTGACCGTCGAACAAAATCAGCGACACCTTGAGCGGATCGTGGGAATGATCGAATGGCTGCACGCCAGCGTTCAAGAACATGCAAAACCGTGGTGTTTCACAGTGATCGATACGCTCCACCTGACGCATTGCGTTCGTCCCGGCGTCACGAAATGGCAGGATGTCTCGGCATTCGACCGCCGCCTCGCGACCCTCGGTTGCAAACTACTGTTTCTGCGCGCAGCACCGCAAACAATCTGGGAACAGGGAATTAAACGCCGCGCCGATCAGCAGTTCATTCGCGAATATCCCAAGAAATTCGGCGCAAAGCTGGAGGAAATTCACCAGTATTTGGTGCGCGAGCAGGAAACACTCACCGACCTCTTTGAACGCTCTGAAATGCCGAAGTTGTTGCTGGAAAAAGACGTTGCGCCCAACGACGAGGTGGCCACCGTGTACCGGTTTTGGTCCAACGGGACCAGCGTGAAGGCTGCCCGCAGCAGCTAAACGAGCGATGTTCACCTCCGGGCGAAGCGTCAAATTTGCTGAAATTTGTGAACGAAATGGATTCTTAGGCGCAAAAGAGTGCGGCGGGCACTGTGCTATATTTATAGGGCGTCGTCGATGGGCTTTCATTGAGCTTTAGCATGCGCAAACTTCGAATTTCGATTGTCGAGTATCTGAACACCGCGCCGCTGGTTTGGGGATTCACGGACGGGCCGCTGGCGGGGAAGTACGACCTGTCCTTCACCGTCCCGTCGCAGTGCGCCGAAGCCCTCCGCCGTGGCGATGTCGACGTCGCGATAATCCCCTCGATCGAATATCAGCGAATCGACAACATCGCCGTATTGCCCGATATGGCGGTCGCGGCGAAAGATGAAGTCCGCAGCATCCTGGTCGTCGCCAAGAAGCCGATCGAGCTTGCCAAGCGAATAGCCCTCGATTCCAGCTCGCGAGCTTCGCAGGCCCTGGTTAGAATTTTGGCCGAAAAGCTGTGGAATATTCATCCGGAGTTCGTCGAAGCCGCGCCCGACGCGAGCGAAATGCTGAGGACCACCGACGCGGCGCTGATCATCGGCGATCCCGCCCTGCGCATCGCCATGAAGATGGAGGCACTCGCGGTAAAAGTTGCCAGCGGCGAGGATTGCTGCAAGGGCGACCCGGAAGACATGCCCGTCCCCGGCTTCGAAACCACTTTTGTTTACGACGTCGCTTATCAGTGGCGCGAATTGACCGGCAAACCGTGCGTGCTCGCGCTCTGGGCTGGCCGCCCCGAAGTAATAACGCCGGAAGTGATCGCGGACTTCCACGCATCGAAGCAATACGGCATCGAACGCATCCGCGAAATTTCCGAGGCCGCCGCCATAAAACTCGATATGCCGCCGCGTGCGCTTGAGCGGTACTTGAACGCCAACATTCACTTCGGCCTTGAACAGGAGTATCTTGAAGGGCTGCGTTTGTATTACGAAAAAGCCGCGGCGATTGGGATTATTCCTCGCAACAAGCCGTTGGAATTCGCGGACACGACGAAAAGCGGTTCGGCCAGCGCCAAAGCAATGCGGTAACACTGTAGGCTGCGGCACAAAGCGTAGTCTTAAAAATTATGGGAATCTCAAAACAAGAAGCGCTCGATCTTTTCAACTCCGACGACCTGATCGGCATCGGCATGGCCGCAAACGAAGTGCGTCGCACGAAGACTGACCCACGCGTCGCTACTTACCAGATCGACCGCAACATCAATTACACGAATTTCTGCACGGAATATTGCTCGTTCTGTGCGTTCTACCGACCTATCGGCGCGAAGGATGGTTATATTCTTCCTCTCGAATCCATCTACGAAAAAATCGAGGAGATGCTTGAGTTGGGCGGCAACGGCGTTTTGCTGCAGGGCGGATTGCACCCTGACCTGCGCATCGAGTTTTACGAAAACATGCTGCGCTCGATCAAAGCCAAATTCCCGCAGGTGCATCTGCACTGCTTTTCCGCCCCGGAGATCGGCTGTATTGCGGAAGTTTCGGGATTATCGGTCCGCGACACGATCGCGCGCCTGCGCGACGCGGGCCTCGATTCAATTCCCGGTGGCGGCGCGGAAATTCTCGACGATGAAATCCGCGCGAAAATCTCACGCCTAAAGTGCCGTTCCGACGAATGGGTCAACATGCATCGCGACGCGCACAGCCTGGGAATGCGCACCACTGCGACGATGATGTTCGGCTGCGGCGAAGAATACCGTCATCGCGTCAACCATTTCGAAACCGTGCGCCAGATTCAGGAAGATACCGGCGGCTTCACCTCGTTCATTCCGTGGTTTTTTGCTCCAGACAATACGCCGCTGGGTAAAAAAATCCCCGAGGCCACGGCGTTTGACTACTTGAAAACGCTGGCCATTAGCCGCCTGTATCTCGACAACATCGATCACGTTCAATCCAGCTGGCTCACGCCTGGAATTAAAATCTGCCAGCTTGGTCTGCAGTTCGGCGCCGACGACGTGGGCAGCATCCTGATCGAAGAAAACGTCGTATACGCAGCGGGAGTCCGCAACCGCACAAACGAAGAGGAATTACGCCGCATCATCAAAGATGCCGGTTATATCCCCGCGCAGCGCGACACGCTCTACCGCTCCTACGCATTCAAGCCCATCTCGTAAGCGCGGTTTTGGCGATACTTCAGAATTTCGGTGGCAGGGTCACTTCGAGGACGACTTCGGTTCCGTCCGGCAGGTCGATTGGCTCATTCAACACCAGCGATCCGTTCATGTAGCGCGCGCGCAAGGCGCGAGGCAGCTTAGGATGCGCGGCCGGTAGTGGCGGGACAACTTCGCCCGAGGCCCGGGAGCGTGCCGTCTCGCGAGATTCGGGTAGCGATTTCCGGTTTTCGATCTTCGCATTGCCGCCGGCGTCGAGCGCCACATTCGCCAGCGCATCCGCATCCTTATTCAATTCGCGGCGCACGTGTTCGATGGCAAAATATTGCAACTGGCGAGCGAGTTTCCCGGCGCGTTCCTGCAACGGCTTCAAATCAGGGCTTTTCACCTTATATAAGCCCTGCATCTGCCGCACCAGCAATTCCGAATCACTGCGTATACGCAAAGCAGCAATGCCGTGCAGCGTCGCGTAATCCAAGGCCGCGAGCAGGGCGAAGTACTCGGCAACATTATTCGTCTCGCGCCCGATATTTTTAGCTAATTCGAGAATGACTTTGCCGTCCGGATCGCGCAAGACCACAGCGTAAGATGCCGGTCCGGGATTTCCGCGCGATGCGCCATCAATATTCGCGATGTGAACGCCTGCAGGCGCCGCAGGGTGAGAGTCCGCGAAAAGCCGCGCACTGCCTGGCGGTGAAGTTTTGGTTGATCGCGCCAAGATTTTCAGTTCTCGCGGTGCGTCGAGTTTGGCGGAGGCAAAGCCTGCGCGTTGGCTACTGCCGCTGCTGCCGTTGGTTCGGTGTAGTAGAGGATTCGCGTACACGTTTCGCAGTGGAACATCTCATCCGTAGTCGATCGCCGCATCGCCTGGATTACTTGCGGTCGCATGCGCATCCCGCAGGCGCTGCATTTCTCGTCGCGAACTTCCGCCAGGGCCATATTGTCGTGCTTTTTCATGATGCGATCGTAATGATCCATCATGTCTTCTGGAATCTCCGCGACAGCGTGCTCGCGTTCGCCGCTCAACTGCGCCAATTCGAGTTCCGCTTCTTTCTTTTCCGTTTCAATTTTCGCGCGTTCGATCCGCGCGACGTCTTCCGCCTCTTTCACCAGCTTTTCGGATGCTTTGATCTGCCGTTCGTATTGCTCGCCCGCCACCATCTGCTCGAGCAGCCGGTCTTCCGCGTTGGTGATTTCCTTCTCGCCATTATCCACTTCGTGCTGCAACGCCTTGAACGCTTCGTTGGTTTTCACTTGCGACGTTTGGTCCTTGTACTTGCGGACGCGTTCTTTCCACTGCTCCACATCGAGTTCGTATTTCTTGCGATCGCGCACCACGGCAACCTGTGCGGCCTTTGAGGTTTCGAGTTCTGCCTTCGCCGCAGTGACATATTTCTCCGCGTCGGCGCTACGTTTCGGAAAAGCCGCGAGGCGCCCTCGCACCGCGTGCAGTCGCGTGTCGACGCTTTGCAGCTCGAGCAAATCTTGAAGAATTTTTATCACAATGCGGGCATTCTAACACAATGAAGCGGGCAGGTCGTTTCGAGCCGGTGTTGCGTGAGGGCGGGGAGGTCAAACGCCAGAAGTCATTTATAACACGCGGCTTCTGGTGCACCGCTCCCCTCAAACACAGGTGAGTCTTTTCCCGAGGCTCGGCCGTATTACCGTTATGATGCTTGGCGCGGCGATCTTCGGCGGCACCAACGGGAACTCAGCCACGGCAATCTGGGAGGCGGGGGTGGGTGTGGAGAGTGAAATTGCCCAGCTTCGGCGGGGCGACCTGGACGCGCTTTCTTCGCTGCTGGCGCGTTACCAGAACCGCCTGTATCGCTATCTTTTGAGAATGGTGCGCCAGCCCGCTGAAGCGGAAGATCTTTTTCAGCAGACCTGGCTGCGCGTTGCCGAAAAAATTCAGAGCTACGATCAGCGCCGGAATTTCGAAGCATGGCTGTTCACTCTGGCGCGCAATCTGGCCATCGACCATCTGCGCCGGGTTCGCCCGGAAAGTCTCGACGAACCGGCGGGTCACGATGCTTCCGGAGAATCCGCGGCGGCCCGTCTCGTCTCGCATGAAACGCCGGCGCTCGACCGCGTACTGGCGCGCGAACGATCCAGCCGCCTTGCCGACGCCATGGAAATGCTGCCAGTGATACAACGCGAAGTTCTCACGCTGCGCTTCGAGGAAGAAATGAAACTCGAGGAAATCGCGGAAATTCTGGGCGCGCCGCTTTCCACCGTAAAAACCAGGCTGCGCCGCGGGCTCGAGCACTTGCGTGGAAAATTGGAATCCCGATTTCCCGGGGAGAATTGGCAATGACCGACCACGAGAAAATTCGAGAATTGCTCTCCCTCGCGGCCGCTGATGCACTGGAGCCGGACGAAGATCGCCTGGTCTCCGAGCACCTCCGATCTTGCGCAGATTGTGCGGGGCAACTGGAAGATTGGCGCTTGCTCGCGGGCGGTCTGCGCCGCCTGCCGACTCCGCAGCCGCGCGGCGTGATCGTCGAACGCGCGCGAACCATGGCCCAAATCCGTCTCACCGATCATCTCGAGCGGAGATGGAACCGTGCCGTCATGTCCGGCCTGATCGTCTTCGCCTGGATACTCACCCTGATGAGTTGGCCCGTGGTTAAATTCGTCAGTGGCGGGTTTCTCAGCATGCTAGACCCGCGCTTTAGTCACACGTGGTTGGTGTTCGGAGTATTCACGACTTTGGTTTGGGCAGGTGGTGCCGCCGCTGCCGTTCTGTTGTCGCAGCAGCAACGCCGCGAAAGGAGATTCGCATGAGCCGGTTCCGCGAAGAATTGAAGGTAATCCCTACAGGCGCGCGGATTACTGCGGCGATCGCCTACGTCGGATGCATGGCGATTTGGATCCTGCTCTTCATGTTCTCGCACGACCAGGGCTTGCAGAGCACCCCGCAGGCCGCGAAGATTCTTCTCGTCTTCTCGCCGGGCGTGATCATCTCCATTTACATCCTGCTCATCGGATATGTAAACGGTGATGCGAGGCGCCGCGGCATGCGCTACGTCATGTGGACGCTGCTCGCCCTCTTCATACCCAACGCCATCGGCATCATCCTGTACTTCATCCTGCGCGACCCACCGCTGAGGCCGTGTCCGCACTGCTCGCAAATCGTGCGGCCGGGATTCACGTTCTGCCCGCACTGCGGCACTTCGCTGCTACCAACGTGCCCAAACTGCGGCAAAAATGTTGAATTGGGGTGGTCGAATTGCCCACAGTGTGGAACGAAGTTGCCAGGCTCCGCCAGTGCCAGTACAAGCGTGCCGAACCGTCCGCTCTAATCGCAGAGCGATCCGGATCGTGGGAAGCGAATCGGATCCCGAGAAATGCAGATTGATGCGGGAATGTTCGCTCGTTCCTCGAACTACGGGCTGGGTTGCACTTCCATGGTTTGGTCCACCGACCAATTCTGGCATCCCGGCTGCGTTGCGGCGGGGCAATGGGTGAATACGCGAAATCCGCCGCCGGAAACATCGACATCATAGACGTATCCATCGCGGCCGCCGTTCTTCATTGTTAGCGCCCCACTCGATGTTAGTTCGTCCAGTGAAGCGTAGGCCCCATGTTCGGCCTGGTATGCGCGTTCAGCCTGCGCGATCCCGATCAAATCATTTTTCACGCCAACCGTGTTGATCGTCTGCATGGGAGTAGCTCCTCCCGTCGCTTGCGCCTTTTCAAAGTAAGATTTGTAAACCATCACGGCGATCAGGGCTACCACCAGCAGCCCAACCAAGCTTCCCAGGCTTCGCATCGTTCACCTCGCTGTCTCGCTATAACGGATGCCAAATGGCATTGACGCGAGCTTACAATTGTCATCCGAGTCGCACAACGAATCGAAACATTTTGGTCACCAATCGATAAGCAAACTCTGCGCTAACGGGACGGATTCGCGGCTACTTCGTTCGCAGATTCATGCATGCTCAGGATGTACCAGCGGTCTTGCTCTTTCCGGCACAGCATCATTCCGCGCCCCGCGAAATGCGCCGAGGGAGATTCCAGCGTGTAATCATAAGAACTCCATACGACGTCGCCGACGGCTTGCTGATCTTTCATCGTCATCGAAAGACGTATCGACGGCCCAGTGGTTGAGAAAGCCTGGCGAAAATGTTCCCTCGCGCTTTCCCGTCCATGATATTCGCCCTCCGAGCTTATGAGGACGAAATCGGAATCAAAGCACTGCGCGAGGCGTTCCGCATCACCCGCGTTAAACGCCGCCGCGCAGCCCTGCATCGCCTTCCCCATGTCGCGGATAAGCGCCACCTCGGCGGCGCTTGGCGGTATCAGCCCGAGATGCGCCACGCTTCTTTTCAAATCAATTGTCACATTGAATTGTTCCAGCAAATCCACGCCGAAGATTCCATCGATGGGGCCGCCGCAAGCCTTCGCGATCCCGCTCAGATCGATGGCCGGCAGCTTTACGTCAATCAGACGCCGGTTGCCAAGCCGAATCTCCGGCAAAAAAACTTCCCGCCCGCTGGCGGACTTCGTTCCATTCCATGAGGCGATTTGAACCTGCTTCGAGCGGCCCGTCGAAAACGACTTCAGATTTAGCATCGAGGTCGCAGCGGTATCCACCAGGAAATGCATTTCCACTTTATCTACTTCGATCACGACAACCGGGAGGCGATCGCAGCGTTGCAAAGGAATTTCTGACGACGGACCTTGCTGGGCGGAGACGTTCTTCATTCCAAGCAGCACGAATACGATCGCGACAGCGAAACCGTTACCCCTATTTTTCATTACCGCCCCTGCTACTTCTTCGTGCTGACTTGCTCCAGTCTTTGCAAGACGGCGGTACGCGCGGTGCGAAACGCCGTCTTGTCCTGAAACAGGCGCGAGCTCCAGTTCGCCGCCGTCGCGAGCGCATGCATCTCAAACGCCAACTGATGCGGATCCACTTCTTTCTTGATTTCACGGGCTACCTGCGCGGCACGAGCGGTTTCTTCAAGCGTGCCAAGCCACATTTTCATCAGCTTCATGATTTGATCGCGGACTCTCCCCGGGCGGTCGTCGAATTCCAAAGAAACAGCCGAGAAGAAGCACCCCCCGGGGAATGACTTCGAGTCTGCGTAGGAAATCCAGTTCTCGTAGAGAGTACGAAGCCGCTTCATGCCCGCTTCGAGATATGCTGGGCGAACCACGCGATCGACGAAAATCGTTCTCGCCGTCTCCACCACGGCGAGTTGCAGCTCTTCCTTCGAACCGAAATGCGCGAACAGGCCGCTCTTGCTAATTCCCAGCTCAGCTGCCAGCTTCCCGATCGTCAGTCCTTCCAGTCCCTCCACCGAAGCAATCGAAACAGCCTTTCTCAAAATGGCCTCGCGCGTCTTCACTCCGCGCAGGCGCTTGACTTTCGGCCTTCGATGGCGCATCTTCATGGAATATATAATAGCACGACCGTTCGTATTATCAGAAACAAGAAAAAGGATCGACCAGCTTATGGCCGCGTCGTATCGCACTTCCCGTTTCTGGTTCGTAGGTCGTGACACAAGCTCTTCGCTTCGAGCGGCCTCCCGCCGCGCATCGGTCGAGTTGCTTGACGTGGGTCACTAAAATGTTAGAGTGACCTTCGCAATTTAAGATTCCGTGCCGGCTTGTGCGTTTTCTTCAGGCCTGGAGATTTTCTAGAAATGGCTCGCGCCAAAAATAAATCGCGACAACCGTCCACAGATACCGCGAGCGAGCGCAACTTTCCCGGCTTTAGAAAATCGATCGACACGTCGCCGGCGGCGGCCGGCGCGGTAGAGTTGCCCGGCCTGCGTGAGCGGAAAAAGGCCAAGCTTCGCCAGGAAATCGTAAAGACCTCGCAGCGGCTTTTCTTGGAACGGGGTTACGAGAACACCCGCATCGACGATATCGTCAACATGCTGGACGTCAGCCAGCCCACGTTTTTTCGCTACTTCCCCAGCAAGGACGCGGTCCTGCGCGAAATCGGCCGCCGCGCCTTCGCCCGCCAGTCGGAAATTCTTCGAGCAGAACTTTCCACCAAAGCCTCCACCGGCGAAAGGCTGCGCCGCTTTTTTGAAAGTCTGGCGAAAATCACCGAAGGAGGGCGGCCTCTGTGGCAAGCGGTCATCCTTGCCGGCGCGATGGACCCGGTACGTTCGCCCGAACTTCGCGAGCCCGAGGAAGCGACGGTTGACCTGCTTCGTGAAATTCTCGCACAAGGTCAGGTGCGGGGAGACATCACTCGCGCGTTCCCCGTCGATCACCTCGCCGAATTCATGGAAGGATTGTTTACGACCGTTGTGCGGCAATGGGCGGTAGATCTGCACGGCCCGCACAAATTGGCCGATCGCGCAGCCAACGCAGTGGAGTTCTTCTTGCGTGGTGCCAAGCCCTGACCGAGCGGCCACGTGCAATCCGGAAAACGCCGTCCTCCGTTCGACGCCGCACTACCGCAGCAAGCCGTGAGGTCTGATTCATGAAAGCCGCCGTCCTGCACAGTTTCAAAATTCCTCTCGCGTTCGAAGACGTCGCGCGCCCAGTTCCCGGCCCGCAGGAAGTCCTCATCGAAATCGAAGCGTGCGGCGTTTGCCATTCGGATCTTCACGTCGCGGATGGGGATTGGCCGCAACTCGCAAAGATCGTCAAGAAACCGCTAATCCTCGGCCATGAAATTGCCGGACGCGTCGTGGAAAGAGGCACGGGCGTCCGCGACCATCAGATTGGCGACCGGGTAGGCGTCCCATGGATCTTCTGGAGCTGCGGCGAATGCGAAATGTGTCGCGAAGGCAATGAGAATTTGTGCGCGAAGCAGCAGATCACCGGAGTAACCGTTGACGGCGGCTACGCGGAATTCATGAAGGTTCCGGCAAGCCACGCCACCAAAATTCCTGACAAGCTTTCCGCCCGCGAAGCGGCGCCGCTTTTCTGCGCAGGCGTCACTGTTTACCGCGCACTGAAAAAGGCCCAGCTCCAGCCCGGCCACCGCCTTGCCATCTTCGGAATTGGTGGCCTCGGGCATCTCGGCGTACAAATTGGAGTTGGCTTGGGTGCGGAAGTAATCGCGATCGATGTTTCCGACGAAAAGCTAGCGTACGCCAAAACACTCGGCGCAGCCGACGCGCTCAATGCAGCATCCGTCGATGTAGCAAAACACTTCCGAAAGCGAGGTGGCGCTCACACTGTCCTAGTAACTTCCGCCGCGAAAGCCGCCTACGATGCCGCGTTTCCCTGTGTTCGTCCGGCCGGCATACTGCTGGTCGTTGGCCTTCCGGCCGAACCACTTTGCTTCTCGCCCATTTCGATGGCCGGCACTGAAATTCGCGTTCAGGCCTCCGCTGTTGGCACTCGGCAGGATTTGCGCGAAGTGCTGGCCATGGCCGCGGCAGGCCAGGTGCGTTGCCAGGTGACAAGCCGGCCTCTGGCCGATGCCAACGCTGTTCTCGATGATCTCCGTCACGGACGAATCGCTGGCCGCGTGGTTCTCACCCCTCGCTAATCCTTCCTCGCCAAGGGCTCTTCGGCCCATACTCCCGGCGGGTTAGTCCCTTCACAGTCCTATTGCCTGAGGAGCTGGTTTTCTCTTGGCAAATTTGGATGTTTCACTTGACGTTAGTCAGTTCAACATGATAGTTACTATCAGATTTTTCTATGGGTGGAGTTTAGCTCGGTTCCCAAACGCTCGGCACTTCGGGATGCTTGCGGGTGGCGCTTGCCTCAAAACATGCGTCACGCCGGGCTATTTACTTCCCAAGAAGTCCGCAGTTTTAGGGATTGCGAATCAAGGCATCGTCCGCTGATGCATTCGGCGGCTGGCTCTGTGGAGGAACCATGAGATCAACGCTTCTCGCGGCATTTGTGGCGCTGCTGATGTGTTTCCTGGCAACTCCGTCCGCCCGTGCGCAGGGCGTCGGAGCCTCGGGTGGCATCCGGGGAACCGTGACCGACGCGACTGGAGCGGTCATCACCAAAACCGCAGTCGAAGCGCTCGATGTGGCCAGGGGTCAGCGATACGACACGCTCACCGACGCGAACGGTCAATATCAGTTCGCCTCGCTGCCACCCGCCACCTACAGCATTTCGGCAACGATCTCGGGGTTCCAGACCGAAACGCAGACCGGCCTGGTCCTCAACATCGGTCAGGTCGCGGTCGTGGACTTCCACCTGAAGGTCGCAACCTCTGCCAGTCAGGTCACCGTAACGGCCGAACCTCCGGTTGTGGAAACGGAGCGGGGCAGCCAGGCCGACACCGTTACCCAGCGCTACATTGAAGACCTTCCCATCGATCGCCGCGATTATCTGACCTTCACCTTGCTCCTGCCGGGCGTCAGCAACTCCAATGTCATCGCCAGCAACACCGACTATCGCCCGCAGCAAACTCCCCAGTCCGGCCTTTCGTTTTACGGCAGCAACGGCCGCGGCAACAACGTCACCGTTGACGGCGGCGAATTCAACGACGACGCCGGCGGCGTGCGTCCTAACCTGAGCCAAGACGCCATCCAGGAATTTCAAGTCAACCGCAGCAACTACGGCGCGGACCTGGGAGCAGGCAGCGGCGCTTCCATCAATATTGTCAGCAAGTCCGGCACGAACACCGTTCACGGCAGCCTGTTCGGATTCTTCCGCAATGACGCGCTCGACGCTCGCGATCACTTCGCCTTCGCGCCCGCGCTGACCCCCACGGATCCGTTTTCGCTCGACGCGCAAGGTGCGCCGGTGAAGAATTCCCTGAACCGCCAGCAATTCGGCGGTTCGATCGGTTTTCCAGTCAAGAAAGACAAAACCTTCCTTTTCATCGCGTATGAAGGCCTGCGGTCCGACGCGCAAGACTCTGTGGATCTGTTCACAAATTCAAACATTCTGGCTCCGAGTTCGTCGCAGAACGGAATTATTGGCGGGTTGGCAGGGCTCGGTGGAACCGTGGTGCCGTGTATCTCGAACCCAGCCGATCCTACGAATTTTGCTCTCGCCACGCCGTTGCCCGCTAACCAATGCGCCGGATTCCTCCAGAGTTGCTTGACCATTACGCCGAGTGCCTCCGCCTGTCAGACGAACGGCGCTACCCAAGCCCTCAATCCCTTCATCATCAACCAATTTGAAACGAACGGCGGACTATTCCCGTTCCCGATCCGCTCCAACGACGGCTCGGTGCGCCTCGATCACCGCGTCGATGAAAACAATCAATTGAACTTTCGTTACAGTTACGCGCACCTAAAAGAAGATGACCCAAACGTCCAGGCCCTCACCGCATTTTCTCGCGGCACCGACGTTACGGCCTGGGACAGCACCGCCATGGGCTCCTGGTTCCATCAGTTCAACCCCACGACTCAGAATGAACTTCGCCTCCAGTGGAGCTGGAGCTACCTGAATGTTGGCGTCAACGACCAGGGTGGGCCCGGAATCGATATTCAAGGGTTCGGATATTTCGGTCGCCAGATTTTCCTTCCCAGCGCAACGGTTTCCCGAAGATACGAGTTTGCCGACAACGTTACCTTTGTTCGTGGCCGCCATACGTTCAAGGCCGGTTTTTACGAACTGATTCGCGGCAATAACACCACATCGCAGACGTTCTTTGCCGGCCGCTTCGAGTTCCTGACCCTTCCGAGCTTTCTCGTCAGCCCGTGCCTGTATGCCCCAGTTGCCTGCGGCCTCGGCGCGACCGGTTCGGCGCAGATCAGCTCACTCCAGGCCGCTAGCCTTGGCCTGCCGTCCTTCTACGAGCAAGGATTCGGGAACCCTACCTACGCCTTTAATCGCCCGCTGACTGGGCTCTATTTCCAGGATGCCTGGCAAGTTACGCCGAACTTTACGTTCAACTACGGCCTACGCTACGACATCGATAGCCAGACTTCATTGCTCGGGACTGATTATCACAACTTCGCACCCCGCATCTCCTTCGCCTGGGATCCCCTCAAGGATCACAAAACGGTCGTCCGCGGCGGTTTCGGAATCTTCTATTCGCCGATTTACGCGCAGATCGACAACGTGGTTAAGACCCTAGGCGATGTAAACGGAACTCGCCAGATCGCCAATACCCTGGTTACTTTGAACGGGGTAAATAACAACGGCACGCCTGAACCCCAGCTCAATTCCGCTTTTCTTTTTCAGTCTTTGTTCGGCGAGGGAAAAGTCCAATGCGGCACGCCGCCACCCGGCCAGAGCACCTGCGTCACCCAGACAGACCTTGCCAATCTTGGCGTGCAGGTGTCCAATACCGGTCCACTTCCGCCAGGCGCAGTTCTGTTTTACGGGCAGAAGGGTTTCAGTGACCCCTACTCGGAGCAAGCGTCACTCGGCGTCGAGCGCGAGGTTGGACCGGGCTTTACCGTTTCCCTGAGCTATGTGTACGTGCATACGCTCCGGCTCCCCGTTTCGATCGACACCAACCTGCTGGGCGGTGCGCCCATCACAACCCAAGCTGCGAACGGATTGCCGACTAACGGCATTCCTTTCCAGAACTGGGGCGTGGGACCGTGTGTGAACGCATACGGTCAGCCTTCCGGCACCACCTGCTTCGCGAATCCATTTTTGCTCCAGAACAACCAATACTCTTCCATCGGCGCGGCTGTCTACCAGGGCGGCATCATCGAAATGCGCAAGCGTTTCGGCAATCACTTCACCATGCTGGCGAATTACACCTACAGCAAAGCCACCGACAACGTCACCGACTTCAACAGTGACTACTCGCCGTTCAACGAGACGGATCTCGCCGCCGACCATGCTCTTTCGGATTTCGACCAGCGCCACAAAGTGGTCATTGCGGGGGTTCTGGATAGTCCCTGGGACCACAATAAATTCTTGAAGGGTTTCCAGTTGTCGCCCGTATTCAATTACAACAGCGGCCATCCTTTCAACTTGCTGGCCGGCTCGGATATCAACGGCGACAATCACTTCACCAACGATCGCCCGCCCGGCTCCCCACGCAACAGCGGCTTGGGTCCGAACTATATCGATTTCGATCTGCGCTTGAGCAAGACATTCAAGCTCAGCGAAAAGTATTCGGTGATGTTCACGGCGGAGAGCTTCAACCTCGCCAACCGCACGAACTACACCAGCGTGAACAACATTGTCGGTCCGGATTTCGGCCCGCCCTTTAACGTCCACGGCACCGCCTCGCTCTCACCCAGCGATCCGCTGGGCTTCACCGCCGCGGCGCCCAAGCGCGAAGTTCAACTCGGAGCACGGTTTATTTTCTAGTTCGCAAAGAAAAAAACCAGGGCGTTTGGGGGCCAAGGCGGCCCTCGAGCAAGGCCGCCCTGCATGAATCAGTTCACGGCTCTCGCTACCTCGGATGACGGTCGAAAGGCTGCGGGCTTACTTCAGAGAGGCTAAGTGTAGCTTCACTCGTGTGCGACCCGCACGATCCGCACCCGGGTTCGATCCATCTGTATCTGGCGGAAACCTTCAGCGGTTTCGTCGGCGATCGCTTTTTGAGGCGTAAGGACTTCTAGTTTCCGAAATGAATGTCAAAAAACTCTTTGATTTGAGCGGGCGTGTCGCCATCGTCACCGGCGGTTCCACCGGCCTCGGCTTTCAGATGGCCACGGGCTTGGCGGAAATGGGCGCGAATCTGGTTCTGTGCGCTAGAAAAATCGAGCGCTGCGAAAAGTCCGCGTCCGAACTGGAGAAATTGGGCGTGGCGGCGCTGGCGATTGCCTGTGATGTCAAAAATCCCGCTAACATTCAATCTGCCGTGGACGCCACGGTGGCAAAATTCGGCCGCATCGATGTACTCATCAACAACGCCGGTACGTCCTGGGGCGCGCCCGTGGAAGATATGAAACTGGAGCACTGGAACAAGGTCGTCGAAACCAATCTCACCGGCACGTTTCTGTTTTCGCAGGCCGTCGGCAAGATCATGGTCCCCGCCAGGCGAGGGAAAATCATCAACATCGCATCCGTCGCCGGAATTCATGGCGCGCCGCCGCAATTTCAAGCGATCGGCTATCATGCCAGCAAAGGTGGCGTCATCGCCTTCACCAAAGACCTCGCCTGTAAGTGGGGAATTCACAACATTCAGGTCAATGCAATTGCGCCGGGATGGTTTCCAACCGACATGTCCGCGGTTGTGATCGAACGAAATAGGGATTATTTCCTGAGCTGCATTCCCCTCGGCCGCTTCGGCGGCGAAGACGATCTCAAAGGCGCTGCCGTTTTTCTTTCTTCCGGCGCTTCAAATTACGTTACGGGGCAGGTGTTGGCCGTTGATGGAGGGCAGACCGCCTAGGGCGATCCCGGCATGAATATCCCGCTCACCCCGATTCGGTTTTTGCGTTATGCGGAACAGCAATTCGCCCGCAAGACTGCTATTGTCTGCGGCGAAGAGCGCTTCACCTATGCGCAATTTGCGGACCGGGCCGCCCGCCTCGGTGGCGCGCTGCAACGCGCCGGAATCAGGCCCGGAGAGCGCGTTGCCTTCCTCAGTACGAACTGCCACAGATTGCTCGAAGCCTATTACGGCGTTCTCGAAGCCGGCGCGATTCTTCTCCCGCTCAATATCCGGCTTTCCTCCGACGAACTCGCGTACATCTTGAATGATGCCGGCGCCAAGATCTTGTTCCTCGAGAAAAGCTTTCTACC
>Ga0302326_10015187_pt1 | contig 16217 bp, 15 predicted proteins | sample Palsa_T0_3_FD_202264 | JGI IMG/M metagenome (GOLD analysis project Ga0302326, IMG submission 202264) | Peat permafrost microbial communities from Stordalen Mire near Abisko, Sweden - Palsa_T0_3 | ecosystem: Environmental > Terrestrial > Soil > Palsa > Peat permafrost | place: Sweden: Abisko... | reverse complement strand
CGCGAGCGCGTTGCGCCGAGCCGAGTCAGCACGATATTGCTGGCTTATTTGGCGCTGACCAAGCCGCGAGTCATCGAGCTGTTGCTGGTCACCGCGATTCCGGCGATGTTGCTCGCCCACCGCGGCACCGTGCACCCGCTGCTGATCCTCAACACGTTGATTGGCGGGATGCTGGCGGCCGGCGGCGCGAACACGTTGAACTGCGTGGCCGACGCCGATATCGACAAGAAGATGAAGCGGACCGCGCAACGCCCGCTGGCGCGCGCCGCCGTGCCGACCGGACACGCGCTGGTGTTCGGACTGGTGTTGAGTGTCGCCTCGTTCGTCTGGCTGTGGTGGACGACCAACCTGCTGTCGGGTTTGCTGGCGGTGGGCACGATCGCGTTCTACGTGTTCGTCTACACCCTCCTGCTCAAACGCCGCACCTCTCAGAACGTGGTCTGGGGCGGCGCGGCAGGCTGCATGCCGGTGATGATCGCCTGGTCGGCTGTCACCGGCACGATCGCGTGGCCGGCCCTGGTGATGTTCGCGATCATCTTCTTCTGGACGCCGCCGCACACTTGGGCGCTGGCGATGCGTTACAAGGACGATTACAAGGCAGCGGGCATTCCGATGCTGCCGGCCGTCGCGACGGAACGTCACGTCACCAAACAGATCCTGATCTACACCTGGCTGACCGTGGCCGCGACGCTGGCGCTGGCCCTGGCCACCGGATGGCTCTACACCGCGGTGGCCGCGGCGGCCGGAGTGTGGTTCCTGGCAATGGCGCACCAGCTGTATGCCGGCGTGCGCCGCGGCGAGCCGGTCAAGCCACTGCGGCTGTTCCTCCAGTCGAACAACTACCTCGCGGTGGTGTTCTGCGCTCTTGCGCTCGATTCGGCCCTGGCGCTGCCGACCCTTTTTCGGGCCTAAGCGCCACCGCCAGGTCCTGGGCCTGCGGATACCCCATACCCCGACGGGGTCTTGCGACTACGACATGGCGTCGTATTGAATGCCGTCGTGATCTCGCCGGGTGTTCTCGCTGGTGCCGCCGCTGCAACGGGCCGCTGATGACGGCGCCGGTGTGGATGGCTTCGCCGCCCGAGGTGCACTCGGCGATGCTGAGCAGCGGGCCGGGACCCGGCTCGCTGCTGGCCGCGGCGACCGCCTGGAGTTCGTTGAGCGGCGAATACGCCTCGGTCGCGGACGAACTCAGCGACGTGTTGGCGACGGTGCAGGCCGGAGCCTGGCACGGCCCCAGCGCCGAGCGCTACGTGGCCGCTCATGTGCCCTACCTGGCGTGGCTGATGCAAGCCAGCGCCAAAAGCGCCGCCGAGGCCACCCAGCACGAAACAGCGGCCACCGCTTACACGGCGGCGCTTGCCGCGATGCCGACCCTGCCGGAGTTGGCCGCCAATCATGTGGTGCACGGGGTGTTGGTGGCGACGAATTTCTTTGGCATCAACATGATCCCGATTGCGCTCAACGAGGCCGACTACGTCCGGATGTGGATTCAGGCGGCCACCACGATGACGACGTACCAAGCGGTATCCGCCACTGCGTTGGCCGCGACCCCGCAGACCGATGCGGCGCCGCAGATCGTGAACGCCCGGCCTGCCGACGGCGAATTCGGTGGCGGCGGCGACAGTTCGACACTGCCCATCATCGACAACGACTCGGGCGACCCCTACAACCTGAGTTGGTACATCAATCGGATCACCGAGGTCACGCAGACCTTGCAGAGGGATATCGGCCTCATCGAGCAGAATCCGGGCCAAGGGTTGACCCAGTTGGTGGCTGACGTTGGAGGGCTGGCGTCAGACGAGTTCGGCCACGCAATCGAGTTCGTGCAGGCCTTTCCCGAAGTCCTGGCGGTTCCATTGATCGTGCCGGCCGCAGCCGCGGGGGGCCTTGGCGGCCTGGGAGCACTGGCCGCGATCCAGCCCGAGTCGGCACCGGTTCCGATCGACGCGCCCGCGCCCCCTGCGCAGTCATCCACGTTGCCCCACGTCACGAGTAGCCCAGTGGCGGTGGGCGCCTCGGGAACGGCACCCACTGCGGCGCCGGCTTCAGTGCCCGCGTCCCCGGCAAGCACCGTGGCCACTTCGATGCCGGTGTCGCCACCGCCGCCGGCCGGGCCCGGATTTGTCCCGCCGTACGCGGTGGGACCTCCCGGCATCGGCGCGGGTTCGGGAATGGCCAGCAGGGCCGGCGCGGGCGACAAGAAAAAAGCGGCGCAGCCGTACGCCGCCGCGGCAGCAGCGACGGCTGCTGCGCGCGACCGGCACCGGTCAAGGCGGCGCCGGCGGGCGGGTATGCGGGGGTACGCTCACGAGTTTATGGAAATGAATATCAGTATCGAACCGGACTGGAGCGGGCCGGCCGCGACGGTATCGGAGAGCGGCGCCGGGCCGTTGGGGTTCGCTGGCACAGTTCAGAAAAGGGCCTTGGCCGCAACGGGTTTGGCGACGCTGTCCAATGACGTCTTCGGTGGCGGCCCCGCGATGCCGATGATCCCGGGCACCTGGACCGCCGACCAGGGCGACGAGGCGGAAGAAGGCGGAGAGCGCGACTAATGCCGCGGCACTCACCTGGCGTGGACGCCGAGTTGTCGCTGGCCTGGATTCTCGATCCGCTATCCGTTGAAGCTTTTCTCGACAAGATATGGACCAAGGACCACTACCACGTAAACCGAAGCTGCCCAGACTATTTCGCCGCTCTCATATCGGGACGGTCGACAGTTGACCAGCTATTGCAGATGTTTCGCGACGAACCATCAGCGGTGCGCCTGGTGAAGGGGAAAGACAAGAGGGGCTCGGACCGCTACCGGCTCGTCGATGGCGGCCTCGACCTTGCCGCTATCCGTAAAGACTTTGCCGAGGGCTACACCATCGTTCTCGACGGCGTTGAGCAATATGCCCGACCGGTCGGGACGCTGGCTCGATCTATTGAAGTCGAGCTTCATTTTCCGATACAGGTCAACGCCTATGTCACGCCTCCCGGGCAGACCGGCTTGGCTCCCCACTACGACGACCACGACGTCCTCATCCTGCAGATCAGGGGCTCCAAGATCTGGCATTTGTATGCCAGCGCCGACCGTCCGCCACGCGAGCTCCAGCGTGACAAGGAAAAGGCGGTTGATGTCGACGGTCTCCCGCCGCCAACCGACGTTCGCCTGGAAGCCGGTGACGTACTTTACGTTCCACGCGGACGCGTACACGCGGCCGAGACGGCCGGAGATCAGTCGGTTCATCTGACCGTCGGAATCCACGCGCCCACCGTGCTCATGCTCGCTATTGGTGCACTGTACTCACAGAGTTTTCACGACGACCGCTTGAACGCGCGTGTGCCACCACGACATCTCGACAATGCCGACCTGGACGGGACGCTGCGGGGCCTGGTCAGGGAAGCGGTTGGGACAGTGGAAGATCCGGGCGTGATGGCCCGTGGTCTGGGATTGTTGGCCGATGTCCTGGTGCGGCGTGGCCTGTGCCCGCCCGTCGGAAAGATCTCGGACGCGAATGCAATTGACGGGCAAACACGGGTGGTGAAGTTCCAACCGCTCTATTCGCAAGTGAAGACCACTGACAACGGCGTCACCCTCGAGTTCGCCAGCTTGTCGATCAACGCCGCGTCCGACCATGAAGCGGCGATGCGGTTCGCTTCCATTAGCACCGGGCCGTTTCGGGTCGGCGATCTGCCGGGATTGAACTCCAAACAGCAGACGGATCTGGCCCGCACTCTCATCGTTAGTGGATTCCTTGTTCGATTGCCCAATGGGGGAGCAGATAGGGAACATGACTGAATGCCACAGCGCTCATCGGGCGTCGATCCCGAATTGTCCCTGGGCTGGTTGCTGGCGCCGCTGAAGGTCGAGACCTTTCTCACCGAGATATGGGGTCAGATTCACTACCACGTCAGCCGAAGTTCTCCGGAATACTTCGCCACCCTTTTCGACGGCACGGCCTCCGTCGATCAGCTGCTGGGGTTGTTCCGGCCGGATCTGTCCTTAGTACGGCTCGTCCGCGAGAACGACAAAAAAGAGCCATACCACTACCGACGTAGCGACGGCGGCTTAGATGTTGCGGGAATCGGCCACGATTTTGCCGACGGCTACACGATCGTCCTAGAAAGCATTCATCGATATGTGCGCGCGATCGCGTCGCTGTTGCACGCCATCGAGGTCGAACTGAACTTCGCCACCCAGGTCAACGCCTACTTCACACCGCCCGAATCCCAAGGTTTCGTCGCGCATTACGACGAACACGACGTGCTGATACTGCAGCTTTCGGGATCCAAGATCTGGCACCTGTACGACGGTATCGATGTCGCACCGCGTGCGGCGCTGCGCCATCAGTCGGTTGCCGCCGACGAGCTCCCGTCGCCCACCGACGTGCGCCTGGAAGTCGGCGACGTGCTCTATGTGCCGGGTGGCCGCGTTCACGCCGCAGAGGCGACCTCGGAGGTATCGGTCCATCTGACCGTTGGCGTGCTCGCGCCCACGCTGCTCGTCCTCGTCACCCGAGCGCTCACTTCGCTGAGCGGCTCCGACGACCGCGTCCACACCCAGCTGCCGCCGCGGTATCTCGACGACCCAGACGTGCGGGCCACGCTGGGCGTTCTCGTCCACGACGTCGTTGAAGCCCTCGAACAGCCAAGTGCCATATCCGCAGGCCTCGGTTCGCTCGCCGACGATCTCGTGCGGCGTGGCCAAAGCCCGCCCGTCGGACAGGCGATTACCAACGCCATCGGGATAGCTGGTCATGTCCGTGTGGCGAAGTACCAACCGCTCTTTTCGCGTGTGACTGAAACAGCCGACGGCGTTGCGTTGCACTTTGCGCAACTCGTGGTCAGCGCTGCTCCCGACCATAGCGAGGCGCTGCAGTTTCTCTCCAAAAGCACTGAGCCCTTTCGGGTTTGCGACCTTCCAGGGCTGTCCGAGGCGCAGCAGACCGACCTGGCCCGAACCCTGATCGCGAACGGGTTCCTGGTCCGGCTCCCGGGCGACTGATGGAGATCGCCGACCTGGCCCGTTGGACACCGATCAGATTCGACTTCTCCGGGCCCACGCCGACAGTCGACTGGGCGGACCTTTCCGCCGAACGCTTCGACGAACCATTCTTCGACCAGACCGTCGCTCAGTGGGCCACAAGTCCAGGTGCCCGGCCACTCGTCAGAACCGGGCTCGATGCGTTCCTTGCGTTGGATAGCGAGCCCTCACTTGACCCATCGGGCATGATCTTTCACCTCTCGCGATGCGGATCGACGCTGGTATCCCGGCTCCTGGGCACGCTGCCCGGCGTCGTGGTTATCGCCGAACCTTCGCCACTGAACGCGCTTCTCGGTCTCGACCCCGCTCGGGTCGATGGGGCCGCAGTGGTGCAGATAGTGCGGCTTCTGGTGCGGGCGCTGGGGCGACGCCGGCACGGCGACGAACAGCACCTGGTGCTCAAGTGCACCAGCTGGAACATCCGCCGCCAGGAAATCCTGGCCGCGGCCTTTCCCGATACACCGTGGGTCTGGGTTCAGCGCGAACCGGCGCACGTCGTGGCCTCGCTGCTGGCCAATCCGCCGGGTTGGCTTGGACTCGGGGCGGTGCCCCCGCAGACCGCGCTGCGTTTCGGCGTCGATCCCGCGGTGCTGCCGACCATGACGCGACCCGAGTTCGCCGCCCGCGCACTCGGCGCGATGCTGCTGTCGGCCGCCGCGGGCCCTGGCCGGCGGATCTGCGTCGACCATGCCGACCTGCCCGCGGCGGTGTGGGACCGGGTGGCAGCGCATTTCGGGATCGAAATCGACGCCACGGCGATTGGCCGCATGACTGAACAGTCCCAGTTCTATTCGAAAGATGTTGGATCCCGACCATTTTCAGATGACCCGTCGGAGCATCGACCGGTGACCGACGAGATGACCGACGCCGCGCGGCGGTTCGCGGAGCCCGGTTATCGAACGCTGGCGTCGCGTCCTTAGCCGGCTGGCGTCTGACGCGCGAAGTCGACATCGGCCCGTCGAGTTCCCAATCCCACTGCGGTGTGCTAAAAATGCTAATGAAAATCATGTTCATCACGGTGTCCGGAGGGCTGTCATGACATTGCGCGTCGTTCCAGAAGGCCTTGCGGCTGCCAGCGCGCGCATTGGAGCAATCACAGCGCGGCTAGCCTCCGCCCAGGCGGGTTCGGCGCCGATGATCACCGCCGTGATGCCGCCCGCCGCCGACCCGGTGTCGTTGCAGACTGCGATCGGGTTCAGTCTCCGTGGTGGCCAGCATGCGGCGGTTGCCGCCCAAGGAGCCGAAGAGCTCGGTCGCTCCGGCGTCGGTGTCGCCGAGTCGGGTGCAAGTTATGCCGCACACGATGCCGCCGCGGCGGCGTCGTATCACGGCGTCTGGGGCTGACGATGACGGCGCCCATCTTCATGGCCGCGCCGCCCGAGGTGCACTCAGCGTTGTTGAGCAGTGGCCCTGGGCCGGGCTCGCTCCTCGCGGCCGCGGGGGCGTGGAACTTGCTCAGCGCTGAATACACCTCGGTGGCTGAGGAAATCAGTCAAGTGCTGGCCGAGGTGCAGGGCGGCGCCTGGCAGGGGCCGAGCGCAGAGTCCTTCGTGTCCGCATACGTCCCGTACCTGGCGTGGTTGACGCAGGCCAGTGCCGACAGCGCAGCGGCGGCGACGCAGCACGAAACCGCGGCCTCCGCCTACACCGCCGCATTGGCGGCCATGCCGACCATGCCTGAGCTGGCCACGAACCATGTGGTGCACGGCGTGCTGCAGGCCACGAATTTCTTTGGGATCAACACGATTCCGATCGCGCTCAACGAGGCCGACTATGTCCGGATGTGGCTTCAGGCCGCCACCACGATGAGTGCCTACCAGGCGGTCGCCGGCACGGCGGTGGCGGCGACGCCTACGACTGATCCGGCGCCGGCGATCCAGAAATCCGACGCGCAGAGCAGCGCTTCGTCGACTCCCGAACTGTCCGGCGACAACCCGCTCGGGATTCCGCAGTGGCTGCAAAACTTCCTGCAAGAGTTTGGTATCGGGAACTCCAACGTTGCCCACGACCCGACGATCGACACCGCGTTCGACAACGTCATCGCGAACTTTCTGCAGAACTTCGGCTATACCTGGGACCCCGCCGCGGGCACTCTCAACGGAGCCACCTACGACTCTTACGCGAACCCAGGCCAAGCGATCTTTTGGGTCGCTCGAGTGCTCGAACTCACCGAGGATTTTCAACAGTTTGGCCAAGACCTGGTGACAAACCCGGCGGCGGCTTTTCAGTACCTGGTAAGCCTTGAGCTGTTCGACTGGCCGTTCCACATCGAAGAAATCGGTCTCTACCTGGTCCAGAATCCGTTGCTGCTGGCGGTGGTAGCCAGCCCCGCGCTCGCGCCGGCGGCTGCAGGCGGCCTCGGACTGCTCGGACTCGCCGGCATTCCGCCTCCGCCCGCCGTTCCAGCACCCGTGCTGGCCCCGCTTCCGGTGTTGCCGGTTGTCGGCACGGCCCCGCCTGCCCTCGGCGCTGCTGGCGTCGGCACCGGCACAGCGCCGGCGCCCACGAGCGCGACCGCGACGAGCGCTCCTGCCAGTCCGCCGCCACCGACCGCACCGCCCACACCTGCCGCCGGGCCGGGTTTTTCGCCCCCGTACGTCGTCGGTGGTCCGACCATGGAGTCGTGGATGAGTGCGAAGGCCAAGACGCACGAGCCGACGTCGCGTGGCGCGTCACGAGCGCCCGCGGCCGCTGCAGTAGTTGCGGCCGCCGCGAAGGAGCGGACTCGGTCGCGACGGCGTCAGCGCGCCAAACAGCGCGGGCAGGCCGACGAGTACATGGATATGAACGTCGATGTCGACCCGGACTGGGGTACGACGGAGGCTTCGGATAGCGGCGCCGGGCCGCTGGGCTTTTCCGGGACCGTGTCGAAGGGCAGTGAACAGGCCGCCGGATTGGCTACGCTTGCCGATGACGGTTACGGAAACGGGCCGAGTATGCCGATGCTGCCCAACACGTGGTCCCCGGAGGGGGAGGGGGGCCACAACTGAATGTGCTTGTGTGGCAACGATAATCACTTGACGAAAGGATTTCTGGGATGAGTCTTCTAGATGCACATATTCCGCAGTTGGTGGCATCGCAGTCGGCGTTTGGCGCCAAGGCGGGGTTGATGCGCTCGACGATCGGTCAGGCCGAGCAGGAAGCGATGTCGTCGCAGGCGTTTTTCGCCGGCGATGGTGCGGCGGCGTTTCAGGCTGCGCACGCCCGGTTTGTGGCGGCGGCGGCCAAGGTGAATTCGTTGCTGGATATCGCCCAAGCCAATCTCGGTGATGCCGCGGGCACCTATGTGGCCGCTGACAGTGCCGCGGCGAGCAGCTACCCGGGCTTCTGAGCCAACCGAGTTGTAAGCGAAAGGTTTTGTGATGTCGCAGATCATGTACAACTACCCGGCGATGATGGCGCACGCCGCTGATATGGCCGGTTATGCCGGCACGTTGCAGAGCTTGGGCGCCGATATCTCCGCGGAGCAGGCCGCGTTGCAGGCGGGTTGGCAGGGTGACACCGGGATGAGCTACCAGGCGTGGCAGGCGCAGTGGAACCAGGCGATGGAGCAGCTGGTGCTGTCCTACCGCGCGATGGCGGGCACGCATGAGAACAACACCACCTCGATGCTGGCCCGAGACTCAGCCGAAGGCGCCAAATGGGGCGGCTAGAGACGGTAGCCGCTACGGGGTAAGCACTATCGAACCGACCGTTTGACGGCCCTCCAGGTCGCGGTGCGCCTGCGCGGCCTCGGCCAACGGGTAACTGCGGCTCACCGTGACGCTCAGCGATCCATCGGCGATCGCGGCGAACAATTCACCTGAACGCCAAGCGAATTCGTCGCCGGTGCGGGTGAAGTGAACCAACGTCGGCCGGGTCAGGTAGACCGATCCGGCCGCGTTGAGCCGCTGAGGGTCGACGGGCGGCACCGGTCCGCTGGATGCACCGAACAGTGCCAAGGTTCCCCGCACGGCGAGGCTGGCCAGGCTGGCGTCGAAGGTGCTGGCCCCGACGCCGTCGAACACCGCCGCCACGCCGGCCCCGCCGGTCAGTTCGCGGATCCACCCGGCGAACTCGGCTGCATCGTCGCCGGGGTAGTCCAGCACGTCGGTGGCGCCGGCCTGCCGCGACAGCTCGGCCTTCGCCGGGGTCGACACCGTCGTGATCACCCGGACGCCCAGATTCGTCGCCCATTGCGTCAAAATCAGCCCCACCCCACCCGCTCCGGCATGGACCAGCACCGCGTCGCCGGACTGCACCGGATACACCGAGGTGATCAGATAATGCGCGGTCATGCCCTTCAACAGAGCTGAGGCGGCCACGTCCAGGCCGACTTCCGACGGCACGTGCGCGACCAATTGCGCTGGTGCAGTGCTGAATTCGGCATAGGAACCGGACGCCGCCGCGGTCACCACCCGGTCGCCGTCGCTCAGCCCTGTCACGCCGTCACCGACCGCAGCCACGGTTCCGGCCACTTCGGTACCCAGCACGAACGGCAGATCGCGCGGGTAAGTACCGGAACGGAAATAGGTTTCGATGAAATTCACGCCGATCGCTTCGGCCTTGATCAGAACCTCACCCGGTCCCGCGGACGGTTGCGGCCGCTCGACATAGCTCAGGACTTCCGGACCGCCGATTTCTGCGACTTCGATTGCCTGCATGCTGACTATCATCCGCATGCATGGGAGTCCGCATGAAGTTGGCCCGGCCCGACATTCGCCATCCCCGGATTGTGCTGGCCGGTTCGGCGGACGGCGACGACGCAGGCCTGGTGGCCGCGCTGCGCACGCGCGGCCTGCATGCGCACTGGTTGTCCTGGGACGACCCACGCACGCTCGACGCCGATCTGGTGATCCTGCGGGACAGCAGCGATCACGCCGAGTTTTTGGCGTGGACGAAGCGGGTGCCCAACCTGCTGAACGCTCCTGACGTCGTCGCCTGGAACACCGGTCGGCGCCACCTGCGCGACCTTGGCCGCGCGGGAGTGCCCGTGCTGCGGGGCCGTCGTCCGTCAGGCTCCGCGGTTCGCACCGCGCTGGTTTTTATCGGCGGCATCCAGTCCCACGCATTCGTCGAGAATTCGCCGATCGAGGCCGATTTCGAATTGTGGGACCTTGGACAGGCCGCCCTGCAGGCAACCGTCGAGCACCTCGATGTCGGTGTCGAGGAACTGCTGTACGCCCGCGCGGATGTCATCGAAGAATCCGGTGATGCCGAGCTGGCAGAGCTGAATCTGGTTGCCCCGTCCTTGGGTTGGCGACTACTCGACGACGGCGCCCGCGACGACGCGCAGCGTCAGTTCGCTTTGTGCGTCGAGTCAGCCCTGGACCGGTTGGGTCTCGGTCCGCTCTCGCATCGAGGCCCATAAGGCCGCGGTAGCCGCGGTGCATATCGCGGCCCCCGCGACGTGGACCGCGACCAGCGCCGCGGGAACGCCGGTGAAGAACTGCACGGTCCCGACCGCGGCCTGGCCGGCAACCGCCACCAGCAGGACGCCCAGCCGCAACAGGACCGGCCGCGGCGCGTGCACCGCCAGCAGCCCGAAGCCAAGCCCGACCAGCAGGGCGAGATACGCGACCAGCAGCGACGAGTGCGCATGCACCAACGTGGTGATCTCAATCCGCAGCCGCGGCACGGTCCGACGCGGGCTGGTATCCCCGGCATGCGGGCCCGCGGCCGTGACCAGCGTGCCCGCCACCAGCACCGCGGCCAGCGTCAGTGCGCTGAGCAGAGTGAGCGCCCGCAGCGGCTTGACCACTTGGTGACTGGTTACCCCGTTGTCGGGCTCGCCGACCTTGACGGAAAACAGGACCGAGAGCCACACCATCGTCATCGAGGTGAGCAGGTGGATGGCCACCGTCCACCACAACAGCCCGGTGCGGACGGTGATACCGCCGATCACTGCCTGCAAGACGGTCGAGGCCGGCATCAACCAGGCGTAGAGCAGCACCTCGGCTCGGCGGTGCGCCCGGTAAACCACCAACACCGCCAGCGCTGCGGTGAGGACCACGGCGAAGGTGATCATCCGGTTGCCGAATTCGACGGCCTGGTGGATGCGGGGCACCTCGGAAACCGCGACCGGGGTAAAGCTGCCCGGAAAGCATTGCGGCCAGGTCGGGCAGCCAAGTCCAGAGGCGGTGACGCGGACTATCGCGCCGGTGACGGCAATGCCGCCCTGCGTCAGGATCACGGCGGCCGCGACGATCCGCTGCACGCGCAGGCTGGGTTCGGGCAGCAGGTCGACCAGCCGCCGCAAGAGTCGCCCGACAGCCATCGCCCGATCGTAGGGCAACGAAAACTACGTCGCGTAGTAGGGCGGGTCAGGTGAAGCGGAACCAGCGCAGCGCGGCCAGTCCGGCCAGCGTGCCCCACGCAACAAGCACCAACACGCCGAACCAGTCCACCGACAGGCTCATCGCGCGGGACAGCGCCTCGGTCAGCGCCCCCGCCGGGGTGAGGCGTGCCGCCCATCTGACGGCCGAACCGACCAGCCCGGACTCGATGGTCAGCGCACCGAGTCCGGCGAAGACAAACCACAACAGGTTGGCCACCGCCAGCACGATCTCCGCTCGCAGGGTGCCGCCAAGCAGCAAGCCCAGCGCCGCAAAAACCGCGGTACCCAGCGCGATGACCGCCGCGCCCAGGGCCAGACCCGCCGGAGGCGGCCGCCAACCGAGCGCAAAACCGATGGCGCCCAGAATGATTGATTGCAGGAACACGACAGTGACGACCGCCGCCGACTTGCCCGCGATGATGCCCCACACCGGCAGCGCCGTCGCGCCCAGCCGTTTCAGCGCGCCGTAGCGCCGGTCGAAGGCGACCGCGATGGCCTGGCCGGTGAACGCGGTCGAGATCACCGCCAGCGCCATGATCACCGGAACGAAGATGGCGGCCCGGTTGTCGCCGAACGACCCGAGCGGCAGCAACGTCAAACCGATGAGCAGCGTGATCGGGATGAACATGGTCAATAGCAGTTGCTCGCCGTTGCGCAGCAACAGCTTCAGCTCAAGGCCGAACTGCGCGGCCAGCATCTTCGGTACCGCGGCGGGTCGCGGATTGGGCGTGAAAGTGCCTGCAGGAAAATGGTTTTCGGTCACGAGCGCAACTCCCGGCCGGTCAACTCCAGGAACACGTCTTCCAGGCTGCGCTGCTCCACCCGCAGGTCGGTCGCCAGCACGTTGATCTGAGCGCACCAGGCCGTCACGGTGGCCAGCACCTGCGGGTCGACCGGGCCTTCCACCAGATACTCGCCTGGCGTCGCCTCGGAAACCTGGTAGTCCTCGGGCAGCGCCGACACCAGCAGCGACAAGTCGAGTCGCGGCGGCGCGCTGAACCGCAGCTGGCCTTTGGCGCCGCTGTGGGTCAACTCGGCCGGCGTTCCGGCGGCCACCGTCACCCCGTGGTCGATGATGAGCAGTCGGTCGGCGAGCTCCTCGGCTTCCTTGAGCTGGTGGGTGGTCAACACCACTGTCACGCCGTCGCGGCGCAGCGCATCGATCAACTCCCACACCAGGATTCGGGCCTGGGCGTCCATACCGGCGGTGGGCTCGTCGAGGAAGACCAATTCGGGCCGGCCGACCAGCGCGCAGGCCAGCGCGAGCCGCTGCTGCTGCCCGCCGGAGAGCCGTCGGTAAGTGGTGCGGGCCGCGTCGGTCAGACCCAGAGTGTTCAGCAGCCATGTCGGATCCAGCGGGTCGGCGGCGTAGGAGGCCACCAGGTTGAGCATCTCGCCGGCCCGGGCAGCGGGATAGCCGCCGCCGCCCTGCAACATCACACCGATCCGGGCTCGCAGCCGGGCATTGTCGGCGATCGGATCCAATCCGAGCACCTCGATAGTGCCGGCATCGGGGCGGACGAACCCTTCGCACATTTCCACGGTCGTCGTCTTGCCGGCGCCGTTAGGGCCGAGCAGCGCCAGCACCTCGGCGGCATGCACCTCGAGATCGAGGTGCGAAACGGCGGTCGTCGCGCTCGCGCCCGAGCCGTACTGCTTGCACACCCCGCGCAACCGCACGTGGATGTCTGAAGCCGGGCTCACGACGATTGAGCGTAAGCGCCGGGCAGCGGAGCGGGCTGCGGGGTCTCGCCGGTGGGGACGGGATCGTCGCCCATCCCCTCGGTCCCGGGTCCCTCCTCGGGAAGCGGCCGCCACGGCAATCGGTCGTATGTCAGCGCGATAAGCAGCAGCACGATGACCGTGCTGGCCAGGGTGGCGTCCACGATCTGGAACAGCGCAAACCGGTCGCCGTTGGCCGTCGGGCCGAAGATGCCGACGACGATTGTCACGATGATCACTGCCATCCGGAAGCCCGGCCGGGTGGCCCACGCCGCCAACGGGATGATGGCCCACAGCAGGTACCACGGCTGCACCACCGGAAACAGCAACACGGTGCCGCCCAGTGCGACGCCGAGCCCACCGACCGGATGCAGGCGGCCACGCAGCACGGAGATCAGCAGCCAGGCGACCATGACGGCGATGATCAAAACGCCGATGCCACGGGTCAGCGACAGTATCGCGGTGGTGTGATCGCCCAGGCCCAGGAGAATCCCCACCTGCCCGGTGCCCAGCGCGATCAACGTCGGCGGTGACATCCAACTGCGCACCACGTTGGCGGTGCCCAACGTGTAGACCCAGCCGAACCCGAGCCGGCTGGCCGAGCCGACCGCGGCCATCACGGCCAGCGACAACCCCGTCATCAGGCTGCTGGCCAGCAGGAACGACTTGAGGGTGCCGCCGTAGCGCTGCGCCAGCGCCATCGTGACGAAGCCCAGCGCCAGCAGCGAGGGCAGCTTGATCTGCGAGGACAGCACGATCAGGATTGCCCCGGCCAGCAGCATGCCCAGCGGCGCCCAATCCGCGCGGTCGCCGCTGGCCCGCGGCCAGGGTCGCGGCCACAGCGGGCGCGCGGAGTCGATACCGCGCAACGCGAACTCGGTACCGGTCAGCATCAGCCCGAGCATCGGCGCCTCGTTGTGGATGCCGGCGACCAGATGCATGATCAGCAGCGGGTTGGCCGCCCCCAGCCACAGCGCGCTGACCTCGGCGACGCCGCAGCGGCGAGCCAATCGAGGTGTCGCCCAGACGATCAGGCCCACTCCGAGCAGCACCACCAGCCGATGGCAGAGCACCGCGGCGACGATGTTTTCGCCGGTCAACGCCGAGATGCCGCGGCCGATCCACAAGAACAGCGGCCCGTAAGGCGCCGGGGTCTCCCGCCACAGGCTGGGCACCGACAAGGTGAAGACATGGCCCAGGCCCAGCCCGGTCGCCGGGCCCACCCGGTACGGGTCGAGCCCCAGCCGGCAGATCTGACTCTGCGCCAGGTAGGAGTAGACGTCCTTGCTGAACATCGGCGGGGCGATCAACAGCGGCAGCACCCACAGCCACAGCGTGCGATCCAGCTCACCGCGAGACATTCGCCGCTTGCCCAGCGCGAACCGGCCCAACATCAGCCAGGCCAGGGCCATCATCACGGCGCCGGTCGTCGTCATCGTCAGCGACACCGTCTGGATCCGCGACGGGAGGTTGAGCAGTCGGACGCCGAACGTCGGGTCCTGGACCACCGGCCGGGCCCCGGCTCCAAGCGCGCCGATTGCCATCAGCACCGTGCCGGTTGCGCCGAAAACCCGGGTGCGACGAAGCGCGACCTCCTCGCGGTCGTTCAGCGGCTGGCCGACAGCCTTTTCGTCGCCGTGCAGGCTGGCGATCGACGAACTCAGCGAGTGGTGGCGGTCTGCCATCACAGCAGCGTAACCGCCGCCGGGGCGGGGCCGAACGCGTCAGGTGTGACCAGGGCAACGCCGGCAGAGGGTAGCCTTGCTGGACCCGCTGCCGGAATTGCGTCACACTGGTGTTGTGAAATTCCCGCCGTCCGTTCAAGGTGCCGAAGCAGCAGCCGCTGCTGCGACCCACGACGGTCAAACCCGCAGCGCCGTCGTGCGGTTGCTGCTGGAGTCCGGGTCTATCACCGCCGGCCAGATCGGTGAGCGCCTGGGTCTGTCGGCCGCCGGGGTGCGACGCCACCTCGACGCGTTGATCGACATGGGTGAGGCCGAGTCAGTTCCCGCCGCGCCGTGGCAGCAAGCCGGACGCGGACGACCGGCCAAGCGGTACCGGTTGACCTCGACCGGCCGCGCGAAGCTGGACCACAGTTACGACGATCTGGCGTCGGCGGCGATGCGGCAGCTTCGTGAGATCGGCGGCGAAGAGGCGGTCCGCAGCTTTGCCCGTCAGCGCATCGACGCGATCCTGTCCGGTGTCGAGGCGCCTGCGTCGTCCGCGGACGACGACGTCGAAGCGGCCGCAGAGCGGATCGCCGGTGCGCTGAGCAAGGCCGGTTACGTCGCCACCACTGCCCGCGTCGATGGCCCAATCCACGGCGTGCAGATTTGTCAGCACCACTGCCCGGTATCCCACGTCGCCGAGGAGTTTCCGGAGCTGTGCGAAACCGAGCAGCAGGCCATGGCCGAGGTGCTCGGGACCCACGTGCAGCGGCTGGCGACCATCGTCAACGGTGACTTCGCATGCACCACCCACGTGCCGCTGACTCCCACCGAGAAGCCGTCAACCCTTCGACGCTCAGCCCGCGTCGAAGCCACCGCAAGCAAGCAAGGAGCGTCGTCATGACGACCACCCCTGAGATCCAGAAGTTGGACGCACCGCTGACACAGGACGAGACCATCGCCTCGCTGGGCCGTTACGGCTATGGCTGGTCGGACTCCGACGTGGCCGGTGCCAGCGCGCAGCGCGGGCTGTCGGAGGCTGTGGTCCGAGACATCTCGGCCAAGAAGAGCGAGCCCGAGTGGATGCTGGAATACCGGCTGAAGTCGCTGCGGATCTTCGGGCGCAAGCCGATGCCGAACTGGGGATCCAACCTCGAGGGCATCCACTTCGACAACATCAAGTACTTCGTGCGGTCCAGCGAGAAGCAGGCCGCCACCTGGGACGATCTGCCCGCAGACATCAAGAACACCTACGACAGGCTGGGCATCCCCGAAGCCGAGAAGCAGCGGTTGGTCTCCGGCGTTGCGGCGCAGTACGAGTCAGAGGTGGTCTACCACTCGATCCGCGAGGATCTCGAGAAACTGGGTGTCCTCTTCCTGGACACCGACACCGCGCTGCGTGAGCAGCCGGAGATCTTCAAACAGTACTTCGGCACCGTGATTCCGGCCGGCGACAACAAGTTCTCGGCGCTGAACGCCGCCG
>Ga0302326_10015186_pt1 | contig 16217 bp, 16 predicted proteins | sample Palsa_T0_3_FD_202264 | JGI IMG/M metagenome (GOLD analysis project Ga0302326, IMG submission 202264) | Peat permafrost microbial communities from Stordalen Mire near Abisko, Sweden - Palsa_T0_3 | ecosystem: Environmental > Terrestrial > Soil > Palsa > Peat permafrost | place: Sweden: Abisko... | reverse complement strand
CGGCGAGACGGCGAGACGGCTAGACAGCCGCCAGCCGGCGCAAGGTCTCGACATCGAGCCGTCCCGGCGGCTCCAGCGCGTGCGGATCGCTCAGGACGGAGGCGGAATCTTTTGCGCTTCCAAAGCTGTCGAGGATGAGGTCAGCAGCCTCGAAGTCCTGCTCGCGGGTGTAGTCGTTGACCACGATCACACAGGCGAGGCCGGCGGCCTTGGCGGCGCGCAATCCGTTGAGCGAGTCCTCGATCGCCGGGGCGGCGGCGGCGGGGAGTCCGAGCCCTGCCAGCGCCAGCTGATGAGCGCTCGGGTCCGGCTTGCGCTCCGGCGCCTCGTCGGCGGTCACGACGACCTCGAAGCGCCCGGCTCCGAACGATCGCTCGAGCAGCGGATGGACCCAGGCGCCGGTCCCGGTCGTCGCGACTGCGAGACGCACGCCCGCGTCCTCGAGCTCGGACAGGAGCTCCCGGACGCCGGGCCGCGGCTCGATCTCTCCGCTCTTGGCCATCTCGGTGAAGATCTCCGTCTTGCGTGGATGCAGGCGGCGGGCGAGCTCCGCGCACTCGTCCGCGGGCATGCCCCGCCGCTTGAAGTAGGCCTTGATGCGGCGGTCCCCGCCGGTGATCTCGAGCAGCTCGCCGTAGAGCTCGACGTCCCAACGGTCGGGCAGGCCGGCCTCCTCGAACGCTCGGTTGAAGGCGACGCGGTGGCCGTCTCGCTCGCTGTCGACCAAGGTGCCGTCGACGTCGAACACGATCGCCTCCAGGCCCCCCGGCCCCGCAGATGTCGTCGATCCCTGCATCGCGGCCACAGTTTCCCATCCCGCGAGCGAGACAGATCTTTCCGACCGCCCGGATGGTTAGGTTTGAGCCATGAGAACCACTGCCGACCTGATCGCCGCCGACCGCCGCCACCTCTGGCATCCCTTCACCCAGCAGCAGGACTGGGAGAGCGAGGAGCCACCGATCGTGATCGACCACGCCGAGGGAACGACGCTCTATGACACCTACGGCAACGCCTACATCGACGGCGTCTCCTCGCTCTGGTGCAACGTCCACGGGCACCGTCAGCCGGCGATCGACGAAGCGGTCAGGGCGCAGCTCGATCGCGTCGCGCACAGCACCATGCTCGGCCTCTCCCACGCACCCGGAATCGAGCTCGCCGAGCGGCTGCTCGCGGTTGCCCCGCCCGGTCTCAGCCGCGTGTTCTACTCAGACAGCGGCTCGACCGCGGTCGAGATCGCCCTGAAGATGGCGTTCCAGTGGTGGGCCCAGCGGGGCGAGACCGAGCGCACCGGGTTCATCTGCCTCGAGAACGCCTACCACGGCGACACCGTCGGGGCCGTCTCGGTCGGTGGCATCGACCTGTTCCACTCGCTCTACCGCCCGCTTCTGTTCGACGCCTGGCAGGCACGAGCGGGCGACGCCGGCCACCTCGAGGAGCTGCTCGAGGAGCACGGCGATCGCGTCGCCGCCGTCATTCTCGAGCCGCTCGTGCAGGGCGCCGCGGGAATGCTGATGCAGCCCGAGGGCTACCTCCGTCGCGTCCGCGAGCTGTGCGACGCCCACGGCGTACTGCTGATCTGCGACGAGGTCGCCACCGGGCTCGGGCGCACCGGCGCCATGTTCGCCTGCGACCACGAGCAGGTGACGCCCGACCTGATGTGCGTCGGTAAGGGGCTCACCGGCGGCTACCTTCCGCTCGCCGCGACCTTGGCCACGGAGCGGATCTACGAGGGCTTCCTCGGCGAGTACGAGGACTTCAGGACCTTCTTCCACGGTCACACCTATACCGGCAATCCGCTCGCGTGCGCCGCCGGCATCGCCACGCTCGAGTTGTTCGACCACAAGCGCACGCTCGCCCGCCTACAACCGAAGATCGATCTCCTGACCCGCCTGCTCGAGCAGCGGATCGGCCCGCTTCCCGCGGTGGCCGAGATTCGCCAGCGCGGCTTCATGGTCGGCATCGAGCTGACCCCGTCACCCCACGGCACCCCGGTCGGTCACCAGGTCACGCTGGCGGCCCGGGCGGGCGGGGCGATCATCCGCCCGCTCGGCAATGTGGTCGTGCTGATGCCGCCACTGGCGATCTCGACCGGCGAGCTCCGCCGGCTCGTGATGATCACCGCCTCGGCGATCGCCGAGGCGACGGCGGGGCGTCTGCAAGCCGCCGCATAAGACGCCTCGTATCCTGGGCCGGGTGCCCGAAGCTCGACCGGCCATCGAACTGCGCTCCGTGGTCAAGCGCTACGGCGAGATCACCGCCGTCGACCACCTCGACCTCGTCGTTCCGGTCGGGGTGTGCTTCGGCCTGCTCGGCCCCAACGGCGCCGGCAAGTCGACCACAATGAGGTTGCTCACCGCCCAGGCGATCGCCGATCAGGGAACGATAAACGTGCTCGGCTATGAGCTCCCGCGGGAATCCAAGCAGGCCCGCATGGCGATGGGCGTGGTGCCTCAGCTCGACAACCTCGATGTGGATCTCACCTGCCGACAGATCCTTGGCGTATTCGCGCAGTTGTACCGCGTTCCCCGGTCCGAGCGCCAGGCCGCGGTCGAGCGAGCGCTGGCCATCGCCAACCTCGCGCCGCGCGCCGACACCATCGTGCGGCAGCTCTCGGGCGGCATGCGCCGTCGGCTGCTCGTGGCCCGCGGCCTGATCCACCATCCCCACCTTGTGCTCCTCGACGAGCCGACCGTCGGCCTCGATCCGCAGGTCCGCCAGGAGCTGTGGTCCCTGATCGACGGACTGCGCTCAGAGGGGGTCACGGCCCTGATGTCAACCCACTACATCGAAGAGGCGGAGCGCCTCGCCGACACGGTGGCCGTGATGTCCGCCGGGCGTATCATCGCCCAGGGCACGCCCGCCGAGCTGATCCTTGCCCACGCCGGACGCGAGGTGCTCGAGGTCTACGGCCCCCCCACTCGCTTGGCCGAGCTCGAGGCCCAGGCGGGCGCGCGCGGATGGCGCCACCGCCGCAGCGGACCCGCGGTCGCGCTGCTCGGCGCCGAGGAGCTGAACGGGGAGGCACCCGAGGGGGTGCGCCGCCCGGCGAACCTCGAGGATGCGTTCGTCGCCCTGACCGGTCAGGAGATCGAGTGAGCACCACGCCGGCGACACGACGGATGCATCGCCTGGAGCCCGCGGCCCTGGCCGGGGTGATGACGCGCGACGTCGTCCTCTTCCGCCGCTACTGGAAGGCGACCACCTTCTCTTCGATCGTCCAGCCGGTGATCTACCTGCTCGCCTTCGGGCTCGGCTTCGGCTCGCTGGTCTCCCACGTCGGGCACGTGAAGTACGTCCAGTACGTGGGCACCGGTGTCGTCGCGACGGCGGTGCTCTTCTCCTCCGCCTTCCCGGGCATGTTCAACACCTTCATCCGCTGGCAGTTCCAGCGCACCTACGATGCGCTGCTCGCCGCGCCGGTCGACGTCGAGGAGCTCGTGACGGCCGAGATCCTGTGGATCTCGATCCGCGCGGGGGTGTATGGGCTGGCCCCTCTGCTGGTGGCGATTGCCTTCGGACTCTCGCCCGAGCCGGGCATGCTCCTCGTTCCCCTGATCGGCTTCGTCACCGGCTTCGGCTTCGCGGCCTTCGGAGTGCTGATCGCGGCCGTCGCGAAGACCATCGACAATTTCAACTACGTCACCAGCGCCGTGCTCACCCCGATGTTCCTGGTCGCCGGAACCTTCTTCCCCATCTCATCACTGCCACACGCACTGCGCACGATCGCCCAGTTCAACCCCCTCTATCACTGTGTCGCCCTCGTGCGTGACGTCTCGCTGAGCACGATCGGAGCCGCCGATCTCGTCCACACGGCGGTGCTGATCGCCTTCGCCCTGGTGATGTGGCGCCTGGCCGTCTGGCGACTCGGGAAGCGCCTGATCGACTGACGCTCGCCGGCCTAAGCTAGCGATGACCACCACGGAAGTCCGGGCATACGCCGGGAAAGACACAGCACCGCGAACCCGAGACGAGACATCGGCCTGATGAGCTACACGCCGACCCTGCTGCAGCGAGCTCTGCACGTGAGCGTGGTCGGCAGCGCGGGGGTGCTTGCAGTGTGGTCCGCCACCAGCATGGTGGTCGCGCTCGCCGCTCGCCGCCTCCCCGGTCGGCTGGCGTCGCACGGCCGCCTGGCAATCGGCTTGGGATTGTGCGCGGCGGGCGAGATCGGGCTCACCGGCCTCGGGGCCGGCGCGGGCTGGACCCGGCTCGTGCCCGGGTTGTTCGTGGTCGGAATCGGCAGCGGCTTCGCCAACGCCGCGCTCGGCCGGCTCGCGGTCGAGTCGGTCTCACGCGAGCGCGCGGCCATGGGCAGCGGCGCCAACAACACCGCGCGCTACCTCGGCGGTGCGGCCGGCGTGGCCGTGGTCGTCGCCCTCGGCTCGGGGACCGACGCGAGTGGGCTGATCCCCGGTTGGAACGTGGCCGCGCTCGTATCTGCGGGTCTGTGCGCGGTGGGCGCGCTGATCGCCGTCTGCTGCCGCACGGAGCGCCGGAGCGCTTAGACGGTTGGTTTGGGATCGACGGTCAGTCGTTGTACGGCGAGAAGTCCCGCTTGCGCGCGCCGCACACCGGACAGAACCAGGTTTCGGGAATCTCGCTGAACGGGGTCCCCGGCGGGATCCCGCCGTCGGGGTCGCCTTCATCGGGGTCGTAGATGAACCCGCACGATTCGCAGATCCACTTCTCGGACTCGGCGACGGCCATGTTCAGCTCCGGCTGCCGATTCGGGAGTGAGCGAGCGCAAGCGTCGTCTGCCCGCCGGCGGCCAGCGCTGCGATCGGAGTGAGGGTAAACACGGTCAGCATTGGCAGTAAGCGTATCGCTGACCCCATCCAGGGTAGGGTCATCGGTGATGCAGGTAAACCACCCCGCCCCCGGCGAAGAGCTGAACTCCGGGCAGCCTACCGTGCCGCGCCAAGCGGCGACAGTGATCCTGCTGCGCGGCGGCGATCACGCGCTCGAGGTGCTCCTCGTCAAGCGCAACCCGCAGGCGCGCTTCATGGGCGGCGCGTGGGTCTTCCCCGGCGGCTCGGTCGACGCGCAGGAGGGCGTGGGTGAGGGCTCGCGGCGGGCGGCCGCGCTGCGCGAGGTCGCCGAGGAGGCGGGGATCGTGCTTGCCTCGGCGGACGTGCTGGTGCCCTTCTCCCGCTGGATCACCCCGGCACAGGTGAAGACCAGGTTCGATACCTGGTTCTACCTTGCCGTAGGCCCAGCGGGGGCGGAGCCGACGATCGACGGTCACGAGATCGTGGCCTGGCGCTGGTACGACCCGCAGGGTGCGCTGGACGCCGCGCGCAACGGCGAGATCCTGCTCGTCTTCCCGACGATCAAGCACCTGGAGCAGCTCGCCACCTTCGCCTCGGCCGACGCGCTGCTCGAGTACGCCCGCGGGCGCGAGGTGCGGCCGGTCGAGCCCAAGGTGCTGGCCACGGGCGAGACCGCCCGGATCGTGCTTCCCGGCGAGCCGGGGTACGACTGACGTGCCGCCCACGGGCATCACGGTCGCGGTCACCGGTCCCACCGGCGACATCGGGCGTTCGCTCCTCCGCGCGCTCGAGCGCAGCCGCGAAGTCCGCCGCATCGTCGGCATGGGCCGGCGTCCCTTCGACCCGGCGTCCGAGGGGCTGAGGAAGACCGAGTATCTCCAGGGCGACGTGCTCGACCCCGCTGCGCTCGCAAGGCTGATCGACGGCGCCGACGTCGTGGTCCACCTGGCGTTCGTGATCGTGGGCGGCGCGGAGGAGTCGCGGAGGGTGAACCTCGACGGCTCACGCAACGTGTTCGAGGCCACCGTTGCCGCTGGCGCCAAGCGTCTGGTCTACACCTCCTCGGTCGCGGCGTACGGCTTTCACGCGGACAATCCCTCGCCGCTGACCGAGATCGTCCCGCCCCGCGGCACCGACAGCCACTACTACTCGGCGCAGAAGGCCGAGCTCGAGAGGATGCTGAACGAGCTGCTCACCGGCACGCCGACCGACGTCTACGTGTTCCGCCCCTCGATCGTCGCCGGGCCCGACGCGCTGGCGCTGATCCAGAACATCCCCTACGTCGCGCTGTCCGAGCGGATGCCTTCGGCTGTCCTCCGCGCGCTCGAGCTGATGCCCGCGCTCAAGCCCGTGATCCCCGATCCTGGCGTACCGTTCCAGCTCGTCCATCACGACGACGTCGCCACCGCGCTCCGCGCTGCCGTGCTCGGTCGCGGCACCCCCGGGGTCTACAACCTCGCGTCCCCCGGGACGATCACCTTGTCCGATCTCGCCGACGCCCTCGGCTGGTACAGCATTCCGCTGCCCGAGCTCGCGCTCGACGCCACCGCGGAGATCGTCACCCGGCTGCCGTTCGTCCCTGCCGAAGCGCAGTGGATCGAGGCGCTCCGCGAGCCCGCGCTGATGGACACGGCCAAGGCCCGCCGCGAGCTGCGCTGGCGGCCCCGTCACGACGCGCTCGGCACGCTGCGGGGGATGGTCGACGCCGCGCGCTCGGAGCGGCTGATCCGCTAGTCGCGGGCGGGCCGCGCCTCGCGGGCGGGCCGCGCCTCGCGGGCAGGACGCGCCTCGCTTGCGGGTTGCGACCAGGCCGCGACCGGTGCCGACTCCTCCTCTGCCCGCTCCTCCGCGGCGATCGCGTGCATCACCGCGTTGATCAGCGCGAGGTGGGTGAACGCCTGCGGGAAGTTGCCGTAATGGCGACCGGTCTTGGCGTCGAGCTCCTCGGCGAAGAGCTGGAGCGGCGAGCTGTGGGCGAGCAGGTGCTCGAGCAGCGCCTGTGCCAGTGCCCCCTCGCCGATCTCGCACAGGGCCGAGGAGAGCCAGAACGAGCAGATCAGGAAAGTCCCCTCCTCGCCTGAGAGGCCGTCGTCGGTCTGGTCGACCTTGTAGCGCAGGACGAACCCGTCATCGGTCAGCTCCTCGGCGATCGCCAGGACGGTCGCGCGAACGCGCTCATCCTCGGGGGGCAGAAAGCGCACGAGCGGGATCAGCAGCGTCGAGGCGTCGAGCGCGTCGGTCTCGTAGTGCTGGCGGAACACGCCGCGCTCGGAGACCCCCCGCTCGAGGATGTCCGCATGGATCTCGTCGGCGATCTCGCACCATTCCTTCGCCAGCTCGATCTCGCCCTGCAGCTCCGCCAGCCGCGCTCCCCGGTCGAGCGCGACCCAGCACATCAGCTTCGAGGACACGTACTGCTTTGGCGCTCCCCGCGCCTCCCAGATTCCCTGATCGGGCTCCTTCCACGCCTTGATCGCGCACCGGACCTGGTCCTGGAGCACGGGCCACAGCCGCTGGGGCACGTGTCCGCTCACCTTCGTGTGCAGGTAGACGGAGTCGAGCACCGCCCCGAAGACGTCGTTCTGGCGCTGCTTGTAGGCGCCGTTGCCGACCCTGACCGGAACCGCTCCCTCGTATCCGTTCAGGTGCTCGAGGCCGCGCTCGGTGAGGTCGCGCTCGCCGCCGACTCCGTACATGATCTGCAGCGCCCCATCCTGACCCCGCTCGAGGTCGGCGACGAACTGCATGAAGTCATCCGCCTCCCAGTCCAGGCCGATCGCGTGCAGCCCCCACAGCGTGAACGTGGCATCGCGCATCCAGCAGTAGCGGTAGTCCCAGTTCCGTTCGCCGCCCGGCGTCTCCGGCAAGGAGGTGGTGAGGGCCGCGACGGTGGCTCCGGTGGGAGCGTACGTGAGCCCCTTCAGGGTCAGCGCCGAGCGCTGCAGGTGCTCGCGCCAGCGGTGGTCGGGAAAGCGGCCGCCGGCGAGCCAGCTGCGCCAGTAATGGCGGGTCGTGTCGAGCCGCCGGTGGGCGTCCTCGCCATCGCTCGGACCGGAGAGCCCGTGCGTCCACGCCAGCGCCACGAACCGCCGCTCGCCCTCCTTCAGGGTGTGGCGGGCGCGGGCGCGCGTGCCCTCGAGTCCGATCCGCAGGTCGGAGATCAGGCGCAGGGTCGTCTCCCCATCGGTGGCCTCGGCGACCCGCCAGTCGTTCTCGACCATCATCCACTCGCCCGGGGTGAGCCCGTACTGGAACAGCGGCTCGCACACCGCCTCGACCTGGACCTCGCCCTGCAGGCACTCCACGGTGCGAACCAGCATGTGATCGGCGTCGAAGTCGGTCGGCGGACGGGTATGCGAGCTCTCGTCCGCGTGCTCGTCGTGCCACGCCCCGATGGTCAGCGCATCGCGCACGACGATCCATCCCGACGGCGTCATCCACGTCGTCTCGAGGATCATCGTCCCCGGCTCGTACCGCCGCGTCCCCGGCACCGAGGTGCCGTATGGCCCCAGGCGGAACCCCCCGGCCCGTCGGTCGAGCAGCGCGCCGAACACGCTCGGCGAGTCGAACCGAGGAATGCACATCCATTCGATCGTGCCGTCCGGAGCCACCAGCGCCCCGGTGTGACAGTCCGACAGGAACGCATAGTCGGCGATCGGCGGGAAGGGAGAGGCGCTGCTCAGGGGCGTGTCGGGAGGGGGAAGCGGGATCGAGGGGCTCACCGGGCGTTGACGCTACCACCCGCCCCCGGCAGCGCACGCTGCGCGCACCGCGGCGTCGCGTGGCGGCCCGCCACAAGAACCCGAACCTCAGGCTCGAGCGAGCTGAAGGGTTGCCGTCAACGCGGCGCGACGCCGGCGGCCCAACTCACGGCCGATACCCAGCGCTCAAGCGGCGTGGGGGGCGGGGCGGGGGCATCCACCCGCCGGCCATTGCGTCCGCGCCCAGCACCACGCGAGAGCCCACCCCGCCAAGCCCTGGCCGCCGGGTGGACGCCTCCGCCCCGCCCCCCGGGACCAAAAGCTACGTATCGGACGTGAAGTTGGGCAGCCCCAAACTCTGGAGCCACTCATTGACCGTGATGTTCAGGCGAGCGAACTCTCCGGTCCAGATGAGCACGCCCATCGAGATCAGGACCAGCCCGCCGAGGCCGATCACGATCGCGTAATGGCGCTTGATCACCTTGAAGGCCGCCGTGGCGGTCCCGAACGCAAGCCCGGTCAGTAGGAAGGGCACCCCCAATCCAGCGCAGTACACGGCAAGCAGGAACGTCCCCCGGGCCGTCGAGCTGGTGCCGCTCGTGGCGGCGATGATCGCGCCCAGCGTCGGCCCGGTACATGGCGTCCAGGCGAGCGCGAATGCGGCGCCGGTGACCACCGGCCCTCCGCGGCCGGCGCTCTCCATCAGCCGGCCGACGTGCCACTCGCGGCTGAACCGGGGCACGAGCGTCGCGAGCAGGAACAGCGCGCCCATCGCGATCACCAGCCCGCCGGAGACCTTCAGCGCGGTGGGGCCCTCGAGCGTCGCCCGCAGGGCGGTCTGGCCGATCAGGCCGAGCGCGATGAAGATCGCCGAGAAGCTGGCGATGAAGGCGAGCGTCGGCCCGAGCACCCGTCGCGCCCTGATCTGCCCGGGCGCGACGCCGGCGACCGCCGAGATGTATCCCGGCACGAGCGGTAGCACGCACGGTGACAGGAAGGAGATCAGCCCGGCACCGAACGCCACCGGGATGCCGATACCCGAGACGCTGTCCATCGCTTTCGCCCGGGAGACTAGCTCTGCCGCTGGTTTTCCGCGCCGGCGCCGAGCAGCAGGGCGATCCCCTGCCCGCCGCCGATGCACAGCGTCACCAGCCCGAGCTCGCTCCCCGACCGCTCCATCTCGGACAGGATCTTCGTCGTGATCGCCGCTCCGGTCGCACCGATCGGATGGCCGAGAGCGATCGCACCGCCGTTGGGGTTGACCTTGGCCTCGTCGAGACCGAGCTCGTCGATCACCGCGAGCGCCTGGGCGGCGAACGCCTCGTTGAGCTCGATCACTCCGATCTCGTCGAGGGAGCGCCCGGAGCGCTCGAGCACCTTGCGTACGGCCGGGACGGGCCCGATCCCCATGATCGCCGGGTCGACGCCGCAGCTCGCGTACGCGAGCACCCGCGCCCGCACCGGGGCGCCGAGCTCTCGCGCCTTCGCCGCGCTCATCAGGACCACCGCGGCGCCGGCGTCGTTCATCCCCGAGGCGTTACCCGCCGTGACGGTGCCGTCAGGCTTGAACACGGGCTTCAGCTTCGCCATCGACTCGGCCGAGGCGTCCGGGCGGATGTGCTCGTCGCGAGCGAACGGCACCTTGTCCTTCTTGAGCTTGACCTCGACGGGAACGATCTCCTCGTCGAAGCGGCCGGCTTCCCGCGCCGCCGCCGCCGGCGAGCGCGATGTCGGCCTCGCCCGTCTGGATCGCCTGCGTGGCGGAGACGATCGCCTGCACCCCGGTCCCGCACAGGCGGTTGACCGTGTAGGCGGGGACCTCCTTGGGGATACCGGCCTTCATCCCGACCACCCGCGCCATGTACATGTCGGCGCTCTCGGTGTGGATGACGTTGCCGAACACGACGTGCTCGACCTGGTCGGGATCGATCCCGGCTCGCGCGAGCGCCGCGACGCCGGCGGCCGCGCCGAGATCGCTCGGTGGCACGCCGGCCAGGCTCTTGCCGTAGGAGCCGATCGCGGTCCGCGCCGCGGAGGCGATGACGACGTCGTTCACTTGCGTCCTTTCGCTCGCTTAACTGGGCGCAACAGCGTAGCGGTGCTACGTTGACCGCCGACAGCCATGGCCACCCAGGTCCTCACCCTCCAGAACTTCATCGACGGCGAGCACTCATGGCCCGCCGAGGGCGAGACCGAACCGATCCTCAACCCGGCGACCGGGGAGGTGATCGCATATGCCCCGCTGTCGACCGCGGCGGACGTCGATCGGGCCGTCGACGCCGCCCGCCGGGCGTTCGAGACCTGGGGCGTCACCACGCCCGGGGAGCGCGCGAGCGCGCTGCTGGCGCTCGCCGACGCGATCGAGGAGCACGCCGAGGAGCTGGCACAGCTCGAGTCCGCCAACGCGGGCAAGCCGATCGCGGCATTCCGCGACGACGAGATCCCGTTCATGGTCGACAATCTGCGGTTCTTCGCGGGCGCGGGAAGGACCCTCGAGGGTCGCGCGGCGGGGGAGTACACGCGCGGCTACACGTCGATCATCCGCCGCGAGCCGGTGGGGGTGATCGGTCAGATCGCACCCTGGAACTACCCGCTGATGATGGCCGTATGGAAGATCGGCCCGGCGCTCGCCGCCGGGAACACGATCGTGCTCAAGCCAGCCGAGACGACGCCCATCACCACGCTGAGGCTCGCCGAGCTGGCGGCCGAGTGCTTTCCCAACGGCGTACTGAACGTGATCACCGGCCACGGCGACCCGGCAGGACAGGCGCTGGTCACCCATCCGGACGTGGACATGGTTTCACTCACCGGCTCGGTGGAGACCGGCAAGTGGGTCGCCCGCGCCGCGGCTGACACGGTCAAGCGGGTGCACCTCGAGCTCGGCGGGAAGGCTCCCGTCGTCGTGTTCGACGACGTCGACCTCGACACGGCGCTCGAGACGATCGCCGGGACCGGCTACTACAACGCGGGCCAGGATTGCACGGCCGCCACCCGCGTGCTGGCCGGCGCCGGCGTCTACGACGATGTCGTCGCGGGCCTGGTGGAGCAGGCGGGAGCCTTGGTCCTCGGCGACACGCTCTCCTCCGACACGACGCTCGGCCCGCTCAACTCGGCCCGCCAGCGCGAACGCGTTTCTGGCTTCCTCGAGCGCCGGCCCGCGCACGCCGAGATTGCGACCGGCGGTCGCGCGCCCCTGCTCCCCGGGTTCTTCCTCGAGCCCACCGTCGTGGCCGGGCTGCACCAGGACGACGAGATGATCCAGCGTGAGATCTTCGGCCCGGTAATCACCGTGCAGCAGTTCTCGGACGAGGCGAGCGCGATCGCGTGGGCCAACGACACCCCGTACGGGTTGGCCTCGTCGGTTTGGACGCGAGATGTCGGGCGAGCGATGCGGGTCGCGAACGCTTTGCGCTTCGGGTGCGTCTGGGTCAACGACCACATCCCGCTTGCGTCCGAGATGCCCCACGGTGGCTACAAGCAGTCGGGCTACGGCAAGGATCTCAGCGCCTATGCGCTCGAGGACTACACGCAGATCAAGCACGTGATGGTCAGCCTCGACTGAGGGCGAAGGCCGGAACTTCTCTCCGCTTCACCCGTTACAGTGATGCTAGGAGTCCTTGATGGAAGCCTCCGCCATCCACGCACCGGCAGGTTTGGCACGAGCTCGGATCTCGGTCAGTACGCCACTGCTGCGTCTGCGCTCTGACGACCAGCTCCTGGCGCTATTCCGGGCGGGCAACGATGACGCGTTCCGGGCTATCCACGATCGCTATCGCCAGCGACTGTTCGCCTACACGAGACAGATGCTGCCCGGGTCCTCGCAGGACGCCGAGGATGCGCTCCAGGACGTCTTCGTCCGCGCATACTCGGGGTTGCGCGCGAACCACCGCGAGCTCGCTCTCAGGCCCTGGCTCTACCGGGTCGCCCACAACCGTTGCGTCGACGAGCTACGCCGCCCGCTGCCGCCGGCGCCGGAGCTGCTGCATCAGACCGGCCTGCCGACGCACGACCCGGCCACGCGGGCGGAGCAGCGGGAGTCGCTGCACCGGCTGATCACGGATCTGCGACGGCTTCCCGATCAGCAACGCTCGGCGCTGCTGATGCGCGAGCTCGGCGGGATGACCTATACCGATGTGGCCGCCGCGATGGATGTCTCGGTGCCGGCCGTCAAATCGCTTCTGGTCAGGGCGCGGATCGGGCTCGCGCTGGCCGTCGAGGCGCGTGACACGGCCTGCGTCGAGATCCGCGACGAACTCACGCTCGCGCACGATCGCGGGGTCCGCCCGAGCGGGACGGTCCGACGCCACCTCGCCGATTGCGGGTCATGCCGCGAGTTCCGCACCCAGGTACGCGGCAGCCGTCGCCAGTTCGCCGCGCTCCTCCCCGCGCTCGGGCCGATGGGCGTGCTCGCGAAGGTCCTGGGGATCGGCGGCGGCGGAGCCGCAGGTGGCGGCGCGGGCGCCGCGGCCACGGGTGGCGCAGCGGCTTCGGGCGGAGCGGCGGCCACGGCCGGCGCGGCGGCCGGCACCGGCGCGCTGGTCGGCGGCGGCACGGTGGCATCGGTGGGCACGTTCGCGGCCGGCGCGACCCACGTCGCGACGCTGATCGCCGCCGCGGTGGTGACCGCGGGTGGAGCGGTCGCGATCCAGCACACCATGGCCTCGCCGGTCCATCACCGGACCGCTCAGCACACGCCGGCGGTCGCGACTCCGGCCGCGCCCCCCGTAGCAGCGCCGTCGGGATATCAGACGCGGTCCTACCAGGCTCCGGCGAGCACACCGGCGCCGTCGTCGACGCCGGCGAAGCCGGCGGTGGTCAAGGGAGCGAGCACGCCGACGGGCGGCGCCGGCTCCACCACCAGCTCGACTCCGATCTCGGGCGGTGACAACATCGTCCCCACGGCCCGCCCGCCGGGCGCGGCCGGCGACTCCACCGGGACGGGAGCCGCCGGCGAGACGCCAACGGCAAGCGGGACGGCGACGGGCACCGACGGGACGGACACGAACGGAACCGGGACGAACGGAACCGGCACCAGCGGAACGGGCGCCAGCGGATTGGGCACCACGACCGGGAGCGGGTCCGCCGACACCGGCTCAGCGTCATCGGGCAGCGGAGCCACCGATAGCACGGGCACGGGAACCGACGGCACCTCCTCCACGGCAAGCGGCAGTACCACGGCCACGGCCGCTGCCGCGGGGACCACGACGGGCACGAGCAGCGATACCACGCCCGGCAGCCCGTCGGGGACGTGAACCCGCCCTTGTCGATCGTGCGTTTCGGCGCGAGCAGTCGCTAGGCCATCGACCGCTACCTCGAGAAGCTGGACCACGAGGAACTGCTCGTGCGCCGTGGCAGGCGATCGGGCCTGTTCACGTTCGTGGCCGTTCATTCGACCGCCAGAGGGCCGGCGCTCGGCGGTTGCCGGATGTGGGCGTACGACGACGCGCGTGCGGCGATGCGCGACGCGATGCGCCTCTCGCGAGCGATGACCTTCAAGGCCGCGGTGGCCGACCTCGAGCTCGGCGGCGGCAAGGGCGTGATCATGGTTCCGGTCGGGCGCCCGCTCGAGTCAGAGCGCCGGCACGCAGTCCTGCTCGACTTCGCCGACGCCATCGAAGCCCTCGCCGGCCACTACATCACCGCCGAGGACGTCGGGACCTCCAGCCGCGATATGCGGGTCATCACAGAGGGAACCCGGCACGTAGTCGGGCTCGCGCGGGGCCAGGGTGGCTCGGGGGACCCGAGCCCGATGACCGCGCTCGGCGTCGAGATCTCGATCCGGGCGTGCTGTGAGCGGGTGTTCGGCTCACCGCACCTGCGCGAGCGCAGCCTGTGCGTGGTTGGCCTCGGACACGTCGGCTCGCGGGTCGCCAAGCTGTGCGCCCGCGCGGGGGCGAAGCTCGCGGTGGCCGACGTCGATCCTGCCAAGCGCGCGCTCGCCGAGCAGCTCGGCGCGCGCTGGATCTCCCCCACCCGGGCGCTCGAGGCCCCGTTCGACGTCCTCGTCCCGTGTGCCCTCGGCGGGATCCTCGACGACGAGACGGTGCCGCGGCTCCAGTGCGCGATCATCGCCGGCGCGGCGAACAATCAGCTCGCCGACGACGCGGTCGCAGATCTCCTTGCCGCCCGTGGGGTGCTATGGGCGCCCGACTTCGTCGTCAACGCCGGCGGCCTGATCAACGTCGCCGAGGAGCTCCACGGCTATGACCCTGCGTCGGTGCGCAGACGGGTGCGGGGAATCGCCGACACGCTGCGGACGATCTTCGACGACGCGGATGCGATCGGAGCGACGCCGCTGACCGCCGCCATGGAGCTCGCCCGCCGGCGTCTCGCCGCGGCGCCCGCCCGCGGCGCCGGCGCACGCTGACCACGCCCGCCGCCGCCGGCTGACAGCGCCCGCGGCGCCGGCGCACGCTGACCGCGCTCACGCGGCCGGCGCCGCCCAGGCGGCGGGGCGCTCCACGTCCGCCGGTAGTCGACCCTCGTCCGCGAGCTTGTCCAGATGGGCCGCGAGCGTGACCGCCGCCGCGAAGCGAAGCTCCGCCGGCGCGTCGCTCCAAGCCGCGTCCAGCAGCTCGTCCACGCTCCGCCTGCCGGACGCGATCGCCGCCAGCAGCCGCTGCTCACGCTCGGCGCGGTGCGCCAGATACTGCTCGAGCCTGGCGTCGGGGTCGTGCACCAGGGGACCGTGGCCCGGGCATATCAGCTCGAGCTTGCGCGCTCGCAGGCGGCGCAGGGCTTCGAGGTATCCGGCGAGGGCACCGGGGTCGGGCGAGATGAAGACGCTGCCTTCGCCGAGAACCGCGTCACCGGTGAAGGCAACCGGCCCGAGCACGAACGAGAGGTGGTCCGGGGAGTGCCCGGGGGTCGCGATCGCTTCGAGCGGTCCGAAGCGATCGCCGGCGCCGAGCATGACGTCCACGGCTCCGCGGCTAGCGGCAACCGGCGCGCCGGGGAAGCGTTCCCGGATCGCCGGCACCGCCTCGCTGTGGTCCAGATGATCGTGGGTGAGCGCGATTCCGCCGAGTCCTCCGCGACGTTCGAGCTCGGCGGCCAACGCGCTCACGTGAAGCGCGAGCGAGGGCCCGGGATCGATCAGCCATGCCGGACTGTGCCCCGTGATCCACGAGTTCGTGCCCGAGAGCGTGTACGGCCCGGGATTGTCTGCGCGGAGGCCGACGATGTCGTGCCCGGGAACGTCGATCGGCGCCATCTGGTCAGGATGACAGCCCCACACCGGGGTCCGGGCTTCAGCCGAGGTGACCGACATGCTTGGATGCCCATGTGACATCGAGTCAGGAAGGCCCGCTCGGCGAGGCTGACGAGACTGATCGACTGAGCGACGCCGACCGTGACCAGGCCGCCCAGGCGGGGCGCAACCTGCGTAACGGCCTGATCTCACTCATCATTTTGGTCCTGCTGGTAATCGGCCTCGGGCTCGCCGTGCCCGGGCTCCACAGCGTCGCCCATCTCATCGCCCAGATGCCGCCAGGCCTGATCGTGGCGGCCGTGGGCCTCGAGATCCTGTCCTGCCTTGGTTACGTTCTGGCCTTCTTGCAGGTGTTCGAGCGCGCCCCGATCCGCTGGGGCGCTCGCGTGGCGTTGACCGAGCTCGCGTTTGGGACCGCGGTGTCGCTCGGGGGAGCGGGCAGCCTCGCCGTCGGCGCGTGGCTGCTGCGCGAGCGCGGCGTTCCCACGGCGCGGATCGCCGAGCGCTCAGCAGTGCTCTTCCTGCTGACCAGCGCCG
>Ga0302326_10015184_pt1 | contig 16218 bp, 17 predicted proteins | sample Palsa_T0_3_FD_202264 | JGI IMG/M metagenome (GOLD analysis project Ga0302326, IMG submission 202264) | Peat permafrost microbial communities from Stordalen Mire near Abisko, Sweden - Palsa_T0_3 | ecosystem: Environmental > Terrestrial > Soil > Palsa > Peat permafrost | place: Sweden: Abisko... | reverse complement strand
CGCCATCGAGCGGTTCACCGGGCTGTATGACAGGTACCGTTACCGCGTTTACGCCTACGCGGTGAGCCGCGCTGGCCGCCAGCTGCCAGCTGGCCGACGAAGTCGGCTGTCAGCGACCACCGCGAGACTGGCTGACCGTAGTTCAGTTGCCCGGCGGAGAGGCATGGCAACCACGTCGCCCGCACGATCCCGGCCGGCGGGTACGCGACGTTCAGGCGCTCGGCGGGCCACCCGCACCCGAATCGATTACACGGGGATGGACAATCATCGCCGGTCGTGGCGCTCCAGCTCTTCCTCGACCTGGATACCGAAACCACCGCCGAGACCCTCGGTAGCTCTGAACAGGAAGACCTGTTCCTTGTAGTCGCGCAGCCAGGTCAGGGTGTCGCCGAGGTGTCACATTCACCGCGGAAACTTCCAAGTATGGGATAGGCGGCATTTGCCTCCGGGCCCGTCGGGTGATCGTCAGACGCGGGCGAAATCACGCTCAACCCGCACTAAAAGTTCAAACCTCCGCCCCGCCTCGGCGTGTCGCGGTCAGACCTCATGAATGGAAACCCGGAGGTAATTAACCATGTTGGCACCAGACTGTCATTTCCTCGATGATGAACAGGATCCGAAGCAGGCGCCGCCCGAGCGGCATTGGTCGTTTGCGCGGGCTGTTGTCGAGGTATCCCTCGAATTGTTTCCGTCCGCGCGGCCGGTGCGGCGACGGATATCTCGCGGCATGTCCGTCTTCATCCAGGTCGCCCTGGTACTCATCGGGGTCGTCGCCATGCTCGGTCGCGTTCCCGGCATTCCGGCCTGGGATGGCGTGTACGCCGAGGATTACGGGTTGTTCCTGCCGGGAGCGCTGGCGCATCCCTGGCACCTGCTTGTGCCCTACGCTGGGTACGTCCAACTCGGCCCGCGACTGATCGCCCAGTTCGTTACCTACCTGCCGCTGCGGGACGCGGCGGCCGCCCTCGCTATCGTCGGGGCGCTCATCACCTGCCTCTGCGCCGTGTTCATCTTCCATGTCAGCGCGGGGTTCATCCGTTCTCCATGGCTGCGCGGGCTGCTGGCTCTCGCGGTCGTCCTGTTGCCCGTCGCGCCGCTTGAGATCCCCGATAGCGCCGTCGATAGCCCGTGGTACATGATGATGGCGCTGTTCTTCGCCCTGCTGTGGCGACCGCGCACGCGCACCGGGATGGCCATCGCAGCGATCATCGGCTTCATGACGGCCGCTTCCGAGGTGCTGGTCATTGTTCTCGTGCCGCTGCTGCTCATCCGGGTCATCGCCCTTCAGCGGGTCCGCGAGCACGCGGTGACGCTAGGCTGGCTGGCCGGCTGCCTGATACAGCTGCCCTACGTGCTCCAGGGCCTCGGCGCCGCCAGCGGCTCCCGCGTGGGTCGGCTGGCAACGTTCCCGCAGGTTAACGCCTTTTACGGGCATGACGTGGTGATGGCCGCGCTCGGCTGGCAGTTGTCCTGGCAGCTGCGGTCCCTGGCCGGGCGCGACGGCGCCATGCTCATCGTCGGCGCGTTCCTCGCCATCGTCTTTGCCTATGCCCTGATCACGCAGGGCCGGCAGGTGCGCGCGTTCCTGCTGGCGGCCCTGCTGACCGGCTACCTGGAGACCGTGGTGGCCGGGACCCTGTCATGGTGGGTGCCGATCCTTGCGGTCACGTTCAACGGAGAACCCGGTTCCCGTTACACTGACCTTCCCATACTGCTGATTGACGCCGCCCTCATCCTCACGGTCGATTCCTTCCTGCGCCGCACCACCATCCGGCCGCGAGCCGTTGGCGCGGTCATCGCACTGATCGCGGTGCTCTGCGTCGGCTGGATTCCTGACTACCGCTACCGGGGCAACCGGAGCAATGCGACCAACTGGCCGGTGACCTCGGCGACGTGGCTACAGGACTGCGAGCACAGCCCGACGGGCGTGATCCGCGTGAGGACGGGAGGTCACCAGGTCTACGAGCTCCCCTGCTCGAATCTGCGCCGTTAGGCGTCTGGACGACTGCCGAGGACCCGGACTGGACGGGCCCGGCACAAAACGGGCGACCGATTTGGGGACGCCTTCTTCTAAGCCTCGATCCGGCGCCCCGCAGGTCGAAGTGGTCCAGCAGCTGCCGCGGCGCCTCCTGTCCCCGCTCGTCCAGGAGGTCTTCGAGCTGGCAGCCGTCAGCCCGCCGCAGCGGGCCCGGCAAGCTCGACGGCCAGCCCGTCGAACATCACCTTCGAGACGGCGAACGGATCATCAGGGGGAACCGGTCACGGACAAACAGGGGTTCCGGGCACCAGAAGGTTGTGTCGAACCTGGCCGATCCTGGCAGGCGTGGACATGGCGGGATGCCTTGGGTGCGATCTCCTGGCCGGGCGACGGGAGCACGTCGTGGCTGTCTCCGACCTTGACGATGCCGCCGCGGCGGAGCTGGGCCCCGTGCTGCGCGACACCGCCCGCGTCGTGGAGGCACTCTGCCGACCTGAGCAGACGTACGTGAGCTTGTGGTCGCACGGCGCTGGCACGCGCAAGCACCTGCACATCGCGGTCCAGCCGGTAACCGCCGCCGTGGTCGCCCGCTACGGCGGCCTGCGATCGGAGCAGCTCCAGGCCCGGATGCTGGCAAGCGGCGACGAGCCGGGCCTGGCTGACGTAGAGCGGTTCTGCCACCAGGCCCGCGAGCAGTTCCAGGCGATCATCAGCGCCGGAAACCGTCACGCCTCGTGAACACGGCACCGGCACCCGGACCAGGATGCCTGCCGCTCAACGTCGCAGGTGGTGGGGTGGGTGGTGTGGGTACGGCCGTTGGGGAGGGTCCAGCACGGAAGCTTTGCCTCATCACAGCGGTTACCTCCAGCTAACTGCAGCCACCATCAGGGAGGATCCCCGCGACATGAACGACGAGGCAGCGAGCGCTCTCGCCACGGACCAGGTTATAGACATCACCACGACCGGGCGGCAGACCGGGCAGCCGCGGCGCATCGAGATCTGGTTCCACCGGGTGGACGGTAATTACTACATCACCGGCACACCAGGCCGACCGCGCTCCTGGTACGCCAACCTGCTCGCACATCCGCAATTCACCTTCCACCTCAAGCAGTCCGCGACCGCTGACCTCGCCGCGACCGCACGCCCGGTCACCGATGCCGCAGAGCGCGAGAAGATCCTGGGTCGCATCCTCGAATCCCTCGCCGGGATGACAAGCGCTCCGGGGCAGGAGCCCGCCGCCTGGGTGGCAGGTAGCCCGCTCGTCGAGGTGACATTCGACAACTAACTCGGGGCGGGCGGACCGGCTGAGCGGCGGGGCGCGTCGTATTCCGGTTGAAACGCCTGGCGGCAGGTTCAGCGTGTGGACCAAGCGGATGGGAAACAACCCGGACCTGAAGGTGCTGCTGCTGCACGGCGGGCCGGGGGCCACGCACGAGTACCTGGAGGCTCTTCGTGATCATGGGAGTCCGGGTCTCCGGGTAGTCCGCGCCACGTTCTCCTAGGCCTCGGGCCCGGCCGACGGTCGCAGGTCGAGGATCTGGCGGGCGATCTCGCCGGCCGGCTGCGCCACGGTCTTGTCCAGTTCGACGAAGAGGGACTCTGCCTTCGCGGCCGGCCAGTCGGCGGGCAGGTGCTCGGCCGGCAGTCGCGGGTCGGCCCTGATCACCTGCAGCCAGTCGCTGGCCAGCAATAGCTGGACCGCGAGCGGATCGCGGCGGCGCGGCGGCATGTCCGGGCTCTGCCAGCGCGCGAGGAAGGCGTGGTAACGCGACGCGACGGCGCCGGTGTCCCAGTTCTCCTGGACCATCTTCGCGATGTCGGTGCCAGGGACGGCCTGCGCGTAGAAGGCCTTGACCCGTGATTCGAGGCCGAGGCTGGCGACGAGGCGGGTGACCTCGACCCGGCCCGGTGCGACCCACAGCCCGTTGAACAGCGGCCCGAAGCCCGCCCAGGTCAGCTGGGAGCGCAGCTCGTGGCGCTGGCGCTGCCAGGATTCGGGGAGGGAGAAGCCGAGCAGGGTCCAGTACCCGTCCCAGTCCTGGTTGACCGCACCCGAACGCCAGATCCGGTCCTCGCCGTCGTGCAGGATCCGCTCCGCCTGCGCGGTCAGCCCGAAGTACATGGCGCGCCCGTGCCGTTGGCGGGTGAGCATGCCCCGGTTGACCATGCGGGCCAGCGTTGAGCGGGCGGCGTGCTCCCCCACCCCGGCCCGCGCGAAGACCTCGATGACGCTGCCCGCGGACACGACCGTCGGCCGGCCGAGCAGGTAACGGCCGAGGAGGTTGAGCATCAGCGTCTGCGGGCGGACGGCGCCGTCCTCAGCCGCGGCACGCCCGGCGGCGACGCCCCCCGACCTGACCGGCCGCGCTGCCTCTCCCCCGCCCGCGCTGCCCTTCCCCGCCCGCACCGCCCGTCCCCCGCCCTTTCGTCTGCCAGCCGTCACGATACATCACGGTACGTCGCGACCATGTTGATCAATATTCGGCGTTGATGAATATTCGGCGCGTTATTGACTGCCGCACAAACCATGCCTACCGTGTGCGGCACGGGACGAGCCCGCCCATGGCGAGAGGAAAGAGGTGCCCAATGACGGACGCCATCGATCGGTCGGGGAAGACGGCCCGGGGTGCCGTGCGCAAGAAGAGCCGGCTGCGGATGATCTCGCTAACGTCCGCGTTCGCCCTGGCCTGCGCCGGGGCGGTCGGCGCGCAGGCGGCGTCCGCGTCCGCCGCCACGACCGCCAGCTATAGCGGCACCCTGGCCGACAGCGCCCAGTGGATCGCCCAGGTCCCGGCCGACTGGAACGGCACCGTGGTGCTGTACAGCCATGGCTTCGGCCCGCTCACGGCAGCCGACGCGCCATCCCCCGGCAGCGGCGCGCAGCTGCTCGCCCAGGGCTACGCCCTCGTCGGCTCGTCCTACGACGTCAACGGCTCCTGGTGGGCGCTCGACACCGCCGTGTCCGACCAGTTCGGCTCGCTGGCCGCGTTCCTGGCCGCCAGCGGCCTGCACCCGCAGCGCACGCTGGCGGTCGGCACGTCCATGGGCGGCCTGATCAACTCGCTCATCGACCAGGAGTCGTACGGCCGCGTGCAGGGCGCGGTCACCTTCTGCGGCCTCGTGGCCGGCGGCGTGGACCTCAACAACTACCAGCTCAACGCCGAGTACGCGATGACCGAGCTGCTGCCGGGCGCGGCCGGCGTGCAGATCCGCGACTTCGCGTCGATGGCGGCGGGCACCGACGCGGGAGCGGACCTGAGCGCGGCGGTCACCTCCGCCCAGTCCACGGCGGCCGGCCGGGCCCGCATCGCGCTCAGCGCGGCCCTGCTCAACGAGACGGACTGGACCACCGGGCCGACGCCGCCCGCGGCAGGCGACTACGCGGGCCAGGAACTGCAAGAGGAGGAGATGCTGACCAGCGGCCAGCTGCAGTTCATCGAATCCGGGCGGTACAGCATCGCGCTCGCCGAGGGCGGCGACAGCGGCTACAACATCGGCGTCGACTACGGCGCCCTGATCCGCCAATCGCCCTACTACCGGCAGATCAAGGCCCTGTACAAGGCCGCGGGTCTGAACCTGCGGGCCGATATCGCGACCCTCGACGAACACGAGAGCTACGCGCCCGAGGGCAATTCGCTCCGCCGCACCCAGGCCACCTCCGTCAACACCGGCCGGCTCCAGGTCCCGGAGCTTGACGTGCACACGGTCTCCGACCAACTGGCCCCGGTGCCGTTCGAGGCCACCTACGCGGAGCGGGTCGCGCTGGCAGGCAGCTCGCCGCTGTTGCGCCAGGTTTACGCCAACGCGATCGGCCACTGCAACTTCACCGACGCCGACATGGTGGCCGCGATCGACGCCATGAACAACGTCGTCGTCGCCCGCCACTGGACCCCCGGCGTCACCGTCACCGCTCTCAACGACGCCGCCAACGCCCTCGACCCCGCGCTCGGCGGCGGCAACTTCACCGCCGACCACCCCCATCCCCTGGTCGTGCAGAACGCCCTGGACCGCTAGCGGCCCCGGCCGACCCTCGGGAACGGGGCGGGTGAGACGAAGCCACGCGTGCGTTCCGTAAGATCTAAATCTTTCATCCTTAACGCACGCGTGGCGCCGCCCGGACGCTCCGGCTGCGGCGCGTCGCCGGCGGTCAGGTCGCGCTGGTACCAGGTGCCTTGCTTGCCGCCGATGCTGGCGGGATCGGCCGGGCCGGCCGGGATGAATCCGGCCTTGGTCAGCACCTTCTGGGACGCGGTGTTCTCGCGCGAGGTGGCCGCGCGGAGCGTGTGCAGCCCGTGCCTGGCCGCCGCCAGCCGGCACAGTTCCCGTACGGTCGCGGTCGCCAGGCCGCGGCCGGCCGCGTGCTGCGCGACCCGGTAGCCGAGTTCGGCCGTGCCGTCCTTGATGGCGTACAGGTTGAACCGGCCGAGGACTGAGCCGTCCTCGCCGACGAGCACGTAGTAGGCGCCCGCGCCGGCCTCCTGCTCGGCCAGCAGGGCGCTGTGCTGCTCGGTGAACTGGTCGAAGAACTCATCGCCGCGATCGGAGATGTAGGCGGCGAAGTAGGAGCGGTTCGCCAACTCGAAGGCCAGGACCGCCGGGGCATGGCCGGGAAGCAGCCGTTGCAGCTTTGGCACCGCCCGAGCCTAAGCGCGTTCTTGCTGGGCCGGCTACCAGTTTCCTGGTTCGGGCTGGAGGAAGTGCTCGATGCGGGCGATGGTGCCGGCCGTGCTGGTGTGGACGTGGCCGGCGATGCCGAGTGACTCGGCGGCGGTGACGTGGCCGGGGGTGTCATCGATGAACAGGGCGTGGCCGGGGCTGACGGCGAGGCGGCGGAGGGTGGCGGTATAGATGCGCGGGTCGGGCTTGGCGTACCCGATTTCGCCGGACAAGACGATTTCCTCGGCGATGTCGAGCATTCCGGCCCGCGACATCCTGGCGCGCGTGCCGGGCCAGGCGTTGCTGACGATGGCTGTCCTGGCTCGGCCGCGGAGGCGGCGCAGGTGCGCTGTCAGGTTGCTGTCCCACACCTCCCGGGAAGCTAGGTCCTGCTGTAGTTCGGTCATCAGGCCGGGGTCGGCCCGGAGCCGGGCGGCGACGACGGCCCACCATCGCGGTTCGCTGACGCGGCCGGTGAGCACCTGGTCGTCGCTGCCGCCGAACAGCGCGGCCAGGAACGCCTGCGGGGAGACGCCCAGGCGGGCGCCCCACTCGGCGGCAGCCGCGGGCAGGTAGCCGGGGATGAGCACGCCGCCGATGTCGATCAAGATCGCCTGGCCGGGAGGGCCGGGACCGGTCACTGCCGTGCCGCAGGTTCTCATGGCTACCGCGCTCCTAGCTCTGGGCGGCTCGCAGGGCGCGCAGCAACGGGATCGCTGCGATCTTCTCCGCGGTCAGGTCGTCCCATTCGATGCCCGCTTCCGGGCGCGAGAGCGCGCCCGGCCGGGCGTCGATCACCCGATCGGGTGTAACCACGAAGTCGACCGGAACGTCGTGGCTGGTCAGCGGGATCGTCCCGGCCGGCTTGACCTGGATCTCGTGCACGGTGGTGGCGGTCACGGTGTACGGGCCGATCAGGCCCGCCGCCACCGCGAGCGCGTACTCCAGGTCGGCGAAGCCGCCGCCCTTGCCCAGCCGCGCGCCGTCCTCCCCCACCGCGACGCAGCCCATCACGACCAGGTCGACCGGCTCAAGCTCCTCCATCGTGACCCGCCGCGCGGACCGGGACGCGCCGCTGATGGACGCTGCCTGGCGGGGCGACTGCTCCAGGTGAGCCGGGTCCAAGGCGAAGAACGGCTCGCGTTCGGCCAGTCGGGGGACCGCCATGTAGACGATCTTGCCGTCTTCGAGCGCGCGCTGCCGGACCGGGAGCTGCGCCGAGTCCGGATTGGCCTTCATCGCGGCGGCGGCCTCCCACGCGGGCAGCGCGCGGAGCCGCTGCGCGGCCGCCTCGGCGCCGGTGAAGTTCGGGATCCGGCCGACCGCGCCCGGGAAGCGGGCGACCTTCGCGGCGCGCATCGCCGACCACACTTCATCGCGGAGCGCGGCCTTGGCGGCGAGCACCTCGGCCGGGCCGCCGGCGTCCCGGTCATGCCGGGGTGCGGAACGGGGCATCCCCCCATCCTGCCGCACCGGTTGAAGAGCGCCGTCAGGACTGCTCGAACTGCTCCCGGAACGAGCCGATGGGCGATCGAGCCGAACTCGGCCAGCTCGGCCGGAGTCATGTCACCGAAATCCAGCAGATGCCGCCTGGCCTCGAATATGACCGTTCCCGCACTGGACTCCTGCAGTGGGGCGTGCTCGACGACGAAGTGCTCGGCCTCGACGATGTAGCCGCCTGGACGGGGGACGTCCAGGAGCTCCGACCCCGTTTTCAGGCCGTCCTGCTTCCGGCAGATATTGCAGTCCGACCGGTGGTAATACGGAGGCGGGCCGATTTCCACTGGACGCTCGCCTGATTGATTCTCAACGGGAACACCATCTCCCGGCTGCCGTGCAGGATCAGGATGGGCCTGGCCCAGGTCCTCAGCACGCTCTCGGCGTTGTCGGGCGCACCCGGTCGGAGCTGGCCGGCGGCGTACGGGGCGTTCCAGTCGCTGCTGAACCTGACCCCGGCCAGTACCCGGTGCCACTCATCGAGTCGATCCAGCCGCCAGATGTCGCAGGGCGCGCCGGCGTACGCCATGGCCCGGCTCAGCGCTCCGTCAGGCGCGGCCGGGCCGGTGAGCGCGGGATCATCCCACGCAATCTTCGTGCACAACCGCGCCCGGGCCTGATAGTCGGCCGACGACTCCCGCTCCTGCTCATGGTCCCGGTAGGCGGTGGTGGACGCCAGGATGAGGCGGCCGACCATGCTCGGGTGCTGATCCACGACGCGCATGGCGATACCGCCGCCATAGGAGAAACCGAGCACGTCCGCCCGTGCCGCGCCGTAGTGCCTGATGAGCGCGGCAACGTCGTCAGCCAGCAAGTCGGGCTGCAGTGCGGCAACCGGTAGGTCGCCGACGGGCGGGGTACGGGAACTGCGCCCGCAGCCGCGCAAGTCGAACAGCACAACGTGGGCCAAGTCCGCGAGCCCCGCGACGGCCGACCGTAGGTAAGAGTGATCCCAGGTCGGGCCGCCGTGCACAACGATCAGCAGTGGCAGAGTCGGGTCCCCGAACCGGCGGGCGAACAACTCCACGCCGCCCGCCGCGACGACCTCTGCACTGCCTTCGCGCTCGGATTCCGACACTGCTCGATTATGCGCGGTCAAGGCGCAATGCCGCTCAGCCGAGCCGACGCGACCGTTGACGGGAAATGTCTGAACCTTAGCTTCAGACATTTCGGGCTGGCGTCATTATCGTGTGCCGTTTGTGGTGCTATACGACCTAAACGGCACACAATAACCTCTTAAGGTCGAAATACCTAAAGTTCAACTTCAGGCATTAAATGACTAGTAACTCTGGGGCACCACGGGTGCAGAAGGGGAGAGCCGCTGGCAGGAGATGCCTGCGGTTCGAGGCCGACGGGCGGGGTTAAAGATCAACTCAGGCCGAGTGACATTGGGTCAAGGCGCGATCGCGAAGCACGCGCGGCGAACCGTCACAGCATGCACTCGGCTCACAGGCGGGCGGCACCCTGGTCATACGGGAGCGGCTCGAAGGTCGCCTCGACGTGCCTGATATTCGGTGAGATCCCCATTTCGTTAATGTGGGCATTCGTCTCTCCTGTCGGCGCTGGATGCCGACTCTGGAAAAGTGTCCGGCAGGTATGCAGAGTGGGAGCGAGGAGGAAGGGTCTTCTGTGGCTGACGGAAACGAGAGATGCGGCCAGCCCGGCGACAGCCGCCTGCAACGGAACGATGTTGCAGTACTAGCGACCGGATCTGACATTGCGAGCGCCCCTCTGCGGCTCACAACGACAAGGTTGCTTCGACCAGATCGAGATATGAGGCAACCGCATCACTGAGCCAGGCCCACGACGGATCTGGCAGGCCTCCCGCGATATCCCGGAGAGCAAGCAGCTGGGCCGCCGGCTCTCGGACCTCGTAGTCCGGATTCCTGCCGAGGAATCGGATCATCTCCCGCGCGCGCGGCGACCGGCGGCCAATGTACTTGCCGGCTGTCGGGACGTAGCTAAGGTGAATCTTTCTGATCTCCTCCGAGGTCTTCGCTGTGGCGGGCTGCCGTGAGCCGTCGGCGTTCAGCTCATCAAACGACCAAGTCCCCACCGCAATTGCCCGGCGCTCGAGGACGACGCGGCCGTCGACCGGCCATGGCGTTACGGCAATGGGGTGAACGTGCAGGTCAACACGGACCGGCAGCCCTGACCGGAGATGCGTCGTACCCACCGATGTGGCGCCAGCCGGAGAGTTGTGACGGCCGTCGACCAACAGGTCAGCTTGTGCCCAGGGGCTTGCCGCAGGCTTATCTTTGAACCTCGCGAGAGCCTGGTCACCCATGAGGACCAGCAGATCGACATCGCTCCAGTTGTCTGCCTCGCCGCGGCCCAGTGAACCAATCAGGGCCACTCCTTCGACTGCGGGGTCAGCCTCAAGCAACCCAAGTACCTGATCGAGCAGACCGTCCCGGAGCTCACCGAGGAGCGCAGGCCCGTCTGTCATCTTTCGCATCGTAGCCACTCGCCCCTGGCTGGTCAGAGAAATTCCTTGCGTGTCATTGGTCGGGCTTGCGGGCACGTGGAAGTCGTGGCTTTGATTCGGCTGGGCGGGGCGATTGACGTCGATGCCGCCCTTGCTGTCTACGAACGGTCGAATCTGGCCCGTCGTCACGGTGTCTGGCCCGACCAGGCCGTCCGGGTAGACCATGTCCGGGGACGCCTCCGTGACCCTGCCTCATGGTTTCTTGTCGCGACCGAGGGACCGGTGGTGGTCGCGATGGCCTCCGCCCGCGCTCTGCGCGATAGGGATGGGACAGGTCCGGTTATACCCGGCGGCTCCTTCCTCAACTTGCTCTACGTCGTTCCCGAACGGTGGGGCAGGGGAATCGGCGGAACCATACTGGACGCCGTCCTCGCCGAGGCGAAACGGCGGCACCACTCGCGGATTCACCTCTTGACGCATGCCGACAACGAGCGCTCGCGACGGCTATACATAAGCCGCGGTTTCTCCCCAACCGGCCGGCGGGCCGGCGGGCAAGACGAATGGGCGAGGGAGATTTGAGCCAGCCCGGCCTGAATAACAGCCCGGCCTGAATAACAGTGCGAGGTGCTGCAGCGCCATTCCATCAGCGATCGTGCGGTAGAAGCAGCCGGGGCGGGCGGACCCCGACGGCAGCAGGGTGTGACACGCTCCTCCGGTGGTGCGGCGCACCAGGTAGAGCAGGGAGTTCTGCTCGCAGTTGACCCCGATGTCGGTCAGTTCCAGCACGTCACCCGACGTGCTGCCTTTCCGCCAGAGCTCGTTGCGCGACGTGGACCACAGCACCGCGATCCGCTCTCGCAGCGAGGCCTCCAGGGCCTCCTCGTTGGCGTAGCCGATGAACAAGACCTCGCCGCTGTCTGCGTCCTGCAAGGCGACCGGCACGACCTCGGCGCCAGTCGCCGCGACCGCCGCCAGCTTGCCGAAGTCCAGGGCAAGCCGGGTACCTTCCTCAAGTTCGCTCACCCGCTCATCCTGCCGCTTTCCGCCGCCGAGCGCTCGCCAATAAACCGCCGCCGGCGCGGACGGACCAACCGGACATGGTCGGCGGAAGCTAGGCTGAGCGGGGCTGTCTTGCTGCTCAAGGCCGAGAGGAAAGGACGGAATGCCCGGTGGAATCCAGCGCAGTGGCGTCCTTCGTCGCCAGTACCCCGGTCCGGATTCTGGTCTTGGCGCACGGCTTCCCATGGCCGGATGGCGCGAAATCGGATGACGAGCTCGCCCAGTACGCGCGGGAGGCGGTCGAGCGCTGGACTGCCTTCGCCGAGGCAAATCACGCAATAGTTATCGCGCCCGCGTTCGGCGGGAGCGATTTCGGCGGATACCGGGCGCTGTTCGGGCGGAGTATTGATGCCGACGAGTTCGTGAATGCCTTGGTGGACGAGGTCGGGGGAAAGCATATCCCGCACTTCAGCGGGCGTTTCAGCCTCCATGGCCACTCGGCTGGCGCCCAGTTCGCGGCCCGGTACCTGGTCACGCATCCCGAGCGCATCGAGGCCGTGGTCCTGAGCGCACCTGGCGCCTACCCCTTTCCTGATCCGTCCCTGCCGTGGCCGAACGGCATGGCCGCGGTCGTGCGGGACGAGCTCAGCGGCTCGCCGGACGACGGGAAGGCCGCGGACCAGGCGGCCGGGTCTGTCTACGCGCCGCGGCCGTCGGGCTGGCTCGCAGCCGCGAGCGAGGTCTCCGTCAACGTCCTCGTGGGATCGTGCGATACCGCGCCGCAGTGGGCCGAACCGGGACAACCGGGCTCAACCAGGATCGAGCGGGCCACCGCGTGGGTCAGCAGCATGCGTCAGCACGCGGAGGTCAACGGCCGGACACCGATGATCCGCTTCGTCCAGGCGCAGGGACTTGACCACGACGAAGCGTCGATGGCCATCCCGGCTCAGGAGATACTGGCCGGAGCGTGGGTCGGCTAAGCCACCGGCAGTCCGGTTGACAAGCCACCGATCGAAGCGTGATTGTATACAAGTACCACACGCCGATCGGGAGGTTCGCCGTGAACGATGCTGGCCACCCGCCCCTCGCGGATGTCCGCGTGATCGAGCTGGGACAGCTGATCGCCGGTCCCTTCTGCGGTCAGATCCTGGCCGACTTCGGCGCGGACGTGCTCAAGGTGGAGGAGCCGTCGCGCGGTGACCCGATGCGATCGTGGGGCGTTGTGCACAATGGCCGGTCGCTCACCTGGAATGTGATCGCTCGCGGCAAGCGCTGCGTCACCGCCGATCTGCGCACGCCCGAGGGGCGTGACTTCGTGCTCGGCCTAGTCGCCCAGGCCGACGTGGTGGTCGAGAACTTCCGCCCGGGCACGCTGGAGAAGTTCGGCCTCGGCTTCGACGCGCTGAGCGCGGTCAATCCCGGGATCGTGCTCACCCGGGTGAGCGGCTTCGGGCAGGACGGCCCGTACTCGCCCCGGGCGGGGTACGGCTCGGTTGGCGAGGCGATGGGAGGGCTGCGCTACCTGGTCGGCGACCCGGACCGCCCGCCGAGCCGGTTCGGGGTCTCGCTCGGCGATCTGCTGGCCGGCCTGCACGCGGCCCTGGGGACGATGATGGCGCTGCACAGCCGCGCCAGCAGCGGAGTCGGGCAGGTCGTCGACGTGTCGATCTACGAGTCGGTGCTGGCGATGACGGAGTCGCTGGTATCCGACTACGCCGTCGGTGGCGTCACCCGCGAGCGCAGCGGGGCCATCCTGGCGGGCATCGCGCCGAGCAACGTGTACGCCACCGCCGACGGCCGGCTGCTGATGATCGCCGCCAACCAGGACACCGTGTTCCGCCGCCTGGCCGAAGCGATGGGCCGCCCCGAGCTGGCCGAGGACGAGCGGTTCGCCACCCACCTGGCCCGCGGCGCCAACCAGGCCGAGCTCGACCAGCTCATCGGCGACTGGACGCGGACCGTGCCCACGGCTGAGCTGCAGCAGCTGCTTGACGACCACGGCGTGCCGGCCGGCGAGATCTACCGCGCGCGGGAGATGCTGGCCGATCCGCACTTCCGGGCCAGGAACAGCATCGTCGAGGTGCCCGACGACGAGCTCGGCCCGGTGCCGATGCAGGCGGTCGCGCCGAAGCTCTCGCGGAACCCGGGCGCGGTGCGCTGGGGCGGGCCGCCGCACGGCGCGCACGACGAGGACGTGCGGGCGTGGCTACGGTCGACCGCGGCCTCCGCTCTCAACCGGGCCGAGCAGCCGTGATCGCCCCGCAGATCGTTGAGGTCGCGCTCCGGGACGGCCTGCAGAACGAGCCCACGCTGCTGTCCACGCAGGACAAGATCGCGCTGGCGGACCGGCTGGCCAAGGCGGGCGCGACCCGCATCGAGGCGGTGTCGTTCGTCCACCCGCGACTCGTCCCGGCCATGGCCGACGCCGAGGCGGTGATGGCGGGCATCGCCCGCGGGCCGGGCGTTTCCTACAGCGGGCTGGTCCTGAACGAGCGCGGCCTCGACCGGGCCCTCGCGGCCGGGGTCGACGAGGTGAACGTCGTGGTGTGCGCGAGCGACACCTTCAGCCGCCGCAATCAGAACGCATCGCGCGAGCAGTCCCTGCGCACGGCCGTCTCCGTCGTCGAACGCGCCCGCAGCGCCGGGGTGTACGCCACCGTCACGATCGCGACCGCCTTCGGCTGCCCGTTCGAGGGCGAGGTCGACCCGCAGGTCGTGCTGGACCTCAGCGACGCCGCGGCGCAGGCGGGGGCGCAGGAGATCTGCGTCGCCGACACGATCGGGGTCGGCGTGCCCGCCCAGGTCGCGCTGCTCGCGGCCGGGGTCCGGCAGCGGCTCGGCGCGGGCGGGTCGCTGCGCTTCCACTTCCACAACACGCGCAACACCGGCTACGCCAACGCGTGGGAAGCGGCGCGGTGCGGCGCCGACGCCCTCGATTCCAGCGCCGGCGGGATCGGCGGCTGCCCGTTCGCGCCCAACGCGACCGGCAACATCGCCACCGAGGACCTCGCCTACCTGCTGGGGCGCAGCGGGCTCGGCGCGCACGCGCCCGACCTGGCCGAACTGGTGAAGATCGCGGCGACCTTTTCCGCGCTGCTTGGCAAGCCGCTGCCGGCGCTGCTCGGCCGCGCGGGCGACTTCCCCGGCCGGGACGCGTTACCCGGTAGATTCGTCGCGAACGACGGCCTGGCGCGAAGGGGATCCGGTGATGGCGAAGGCAGCGGAGACCGCCTACACGTTGATCCGGGCCGGCGTGCTGTCGGGTGAGTTCGCGCGCGGTCAGCGGCTGCGCGAGGAACAGCTGGCGGTGCAGATCGGGGTGTCGCGCACCCCGGTGCGCGAGGCGCTGCGCCGTCTCGACGCCGAGGGGCTGGTCGAGTTCATCCCGAACCGGGGCGCGCGCGTGTCAGCCTGGACCCGGCAGGAACTCGAGGACCTCTACGACATCCGGGCGATGCTCGAAGGGCACGGTGCCCGGCTGGCCGCCGCCCGCAGCACCCCGGAGGAGGTGCGGCGGCTGTCCGACCTGTCTGCGCAGATGGCCACGCTGAGCCGCCGGGGGGCGAGCGCGGCCGACGAGCTGACCGTGCTCAACGGCGAGTTCCACCGCGCGGTCGTCCGCGCCAGCCGGAACTCCCAGTTGGACTCCCTGGTGCGCGGGGTCATGGACGCGCCGCTGGTCAACCGGACCTTCCAGCGCTACTCGCCGGCCCGGATGCGGGCGAGCAGCGTGCAGCACAGCGAGCTGGTCGAGGCCATCGCGGCGGGCGACGGCTCGTGGGCGGAATCGGTGATGCGGGCGCACATCCTCGCCGCCCGCACCACGGTCGTGCGGTCGATGGAGGCCGAGGGCGAGCTCGACGAGTAGCCGCCGCTCCGGCTCTCTGTATGCCCGATGGCCGCCAGCGACCGCATCGACGGAAATGGGGCTGGTTGGCGGGACCACGCGTGCGTTAAGGATGAAAGATTTAGATCTTTCGGAACGCACGCGTGGCTTCGCCGCACCGCTCCACTGGTTTTCGGCCTGCGGGGCGACGTTACTTGGCCTGCTTCCCCTGGCGCTGGTACTCGTCAAGCAGCCGGGTCGCCTGCTCACGCGCCCGGTCCAGGTCGACGCCCAGCTCGGTCAGCACTCGCGCGGCCACGTCGTCGCCGGCGCGGATGAGGCCGAGCAGGAGGTGCTCGGTGCCGATGTACTGGTGGCCGAGCTTGACGGCCTCGCGCAGCGACATCTCCAGCGCTTTCTTCGCCTCGGGGACGAACGGCATGTGCCCGGACGACTCCATCCCGCCGCGCCCGATCATCGCTTCCACCCGCTCCCGCACCGTGGCCAGGTCGACCTCCAGCGCCTCCAGCGTCTTGGCGGCCACCCCGCCGATGCTCTCGTGGGTCAGGGCCAGCAGGAGATGCTCGGGACCGATGTAATTGTGCTCCAGCCGCTTGGCCTCTTCCTGCGCCTGGACCACAGCCCGCCGTGCCCGGTCAGTGAACCGCATAGCGGCACCTTCGGGAATCTAACTCCACTGGCCGGGCTGGTAGTCGCCTGCGGGCTGGCGGGTGGTGACGTTCACCCGGTTCCAGGCGTTGATCTCGGCGATCTGCGCCACCAGCGCGGCGAGTTGGTCGTCGTCGTAATGCTTGGCCGCATTGGCCCAGGCCT
>Ga0302326_10015182_pt1 | contig 16219 bp, 15 predicted proteins | sample Palsa_T0_3_FD_202264 | JGI IMG/M metagenome (GOLD analysis project Ga0302326, IMG submission 202264) | Peat permafrost microbial communities from Stordalen Mire near Abisko, Sweden - Palsa_T0_3 | ecosystem: Environmental > Terrestrial > Soil > Palsa > Peat permafrost | place: Sweden: Abisko... | reverse complement strand
CCAGACCGCGGTCGCGGTCAGCACCGGCTACCTGTGGATGTTCCAGCTTCAGTTCCCGCTCGCCAACCTGGCGATGTGCCTGGTGTTCGCGCGGACTGCGCCGACCCGCAAGCCGCTTGTCGCGCAGTTGGCGGCCGAGGTGGTCGCGTTCAAGCAGAGCGACGACAATCACCCCGGGCTGCACCGGTTCTTCCAGGGCGCGACGTGGTTCTGGGCCGGGCTGTTCCTGCTGCTGACGCTGGGCATGGCGGTCATGATGGAGACCGAGCCGTTCAAGCTCTTCATGCTGCTGTCGACGGTCGTCACCATCGGCCTGACCGCGCTCGGCGCGGGCGTCTGCGCGCTCTGGTTCTTCGCCGTGCTGCGCCGCCTAGGCGTCGGCCTGCGCTTCACCGCCGCCTGATCAGGCGCTTCTAAAAGATCTAGGAAGGAAAGCACGCTATGCGGGTGCTTTCCTTCCGCCAGGAAAAAGGTTTCCAAGATCTTTGTGACTGCTTTTGGGCCTGAGGTGGGTGCTAATCCCGGGGGTGAGGTCGCCGCTCCGGGTGGGGCTCGGGGCCGCGTCGTGAGCCTCCGCCTCGGGCGTGTTACGGGTGAGGATGGTGAACGGGCTCCGGGCTTGAGTCCTCGAACGGATCGGCGTCGTTGGCATCGCCGGACTCGCCTGAAGACTCGTCCTCGTCCTCGTCTGCTGCGTCTTCCGGCTCGTCGTCGGCCGGGTCGAGGGAGGGCTGGGCGTCGACGGACGGGTCCCGGTCGAGGGCGGTGGTCGGCTTGTCCGCCTTGATCCGCGCCAGCACGCCGTTGACGAAGGACGGCGAGGCGTCGGTGGACAGGTCCTCGACCAGCGCGACGGCCTCGCTGATGGCCACCCCGTCGGGCACGCCGTCCGCCCACAGCAGCTCGTAGACGCCGATGCGGAGGACGTTCCTGTCCACCGCGGGCATCCGCTCCAGGGTCCAGTCGACCAGGTTCCAGGAGATCAGCTCGTCGATGCGCTCGTTGTGCGATGCCACCCCGCGGACCAGGTCGGCCGCGTACTCGGGGACCGGCGTCTCGCCCAGCGACTGGCGCTCGCTGAGCAGCTCGAGCGTCGGCAACCCGCGCTGCTCGGACTCGAACAGCAGGTCAAGCGCCCGCTTGCGTGCCTTGCTGCGCGCAGCCACCTACGCGCGGCCGAGATAGGCGCCGGTGCGGGTGTCGACCTTGATCTTCTCGCCGGTGGTGATGAACAGCGGGACCTGGACCGTGGCGCCGGTCTCGAGCGTGGCCGGCTTGGTGCCGCCGGTGGAGCGGTCGCCCTGCAGGCCCGGGTCGGTCTGCGCGATGATCAGCTCGACCGCGGCCGGAAGGTCCACGTACAGCGCTACGCCGTCGTTGAACGCGATCGTGACCATCTGCTCCTCGAGCAGGTAGTCGGCGGAGTCGCCGACCACGGCGGCCGGGATCCGCGGCTGGTCGTAGTCGCTGGTGTCCATGAAGACGAAGTCGCCGCCCTCGCGGTAGAGGTACTGCATCTCCCGCTTGTCGACGTTGGCGACGTCCACCTTGATGCCGGCGTTGAAGGTCTTGTCGACGACCTTGCCCGACATCACGTTCTTGAGCTTGGTGCGCACGAAGGCCGGCCCCTTGCCCGGCTTCACGTGCTGGAACTCAACGACATTCCAGAGCTGCCCCTCGAGGTTCAGCGTCATGCCGTTCTTCAGGTCGTTCGTGCTTGCCACGGATCGTCTCCATCTACGTCATTACAGGACCAGCAGTTCCCTGGTGGTCGAAGTCAGGATTCGGGCTCGGTCGCCCGCCGTCACGACCAGCACGTCCTCAATCCGGACGCCGCCCAGTCCGGGCAGGTAGACACCAGGCTCGACGGTGACAGGAACCCGATCGCTCAGCTTACCCGTTCTTCCGTACCCAAGCATCGGTGCCTCGTGGATCTCGAGGCCGACGCCGTGCCCGAGGCCGTGCTGGAAATGCCCGGAATGCCCGGCCGCCTCGATCACGTCCCGCGCGGCCGCGTCGACCGACCCGGCCTCCACGCCGTCCTCGAGCGCCGCGATGCCGGCCTGCTGGGCCAGCGCCACCAGCTCGTAGATCTCCCGCTGCCAGTCGGCGACCGCGCCGATCGCCACCGTGCGGGTCATGTCCGCGTGGTAGCCGTCGTAGAGCGCGCCGAAGTCCATCGTCACCAGATCGCCCGGGGCCAGCGGGCGGTCGGTCGGGACATGGTGCGGGATGGCCCCATTGGGGCCGCTGGCGACGATGGTGTCGAACGCGGGGCGCTCGGCGCCGAGCAGGGCCATCTGGTAGTCAAGGCGCAAGGCCACGGACCGTTCGGAATCCCCTGGTTTGATACCGGGCAGGACCTCGGCCAGCGCGGCATCGCTGAGCTCGCACGCGACCTGCAGTTTCTCCAGTTCCAGGGGGTCTTTGACCATGCGAAGAGCTTCAATCATCCGTCCGAACGGTCGCGTGGTGACTCCCGCGGCGGCCGCCGCGAGCTCGGCGTGGCGTTCGACCGTCATCTCGTGCGCCTCGAACGCCAGCCGCGCGAACCCCCGGCGGGACGCCTCGGCCGCGAGCCTGCCCTCGACGAACCGCTCGATGATCACCTCGACGTCGGGGGCGTCGCGCTGCGCCGCCCCGGCGTACCGGAAGTCGGTCGCGAGCACCGCGTCGCCGTCGGCGGCCAGCAGCAGGGCGGCGTTCGAGCTGGCCAGACCGGTCAGGTAGCGGACGTTGGGGCGGGCGGTGATCAGCGCGGCGTCCGCGTCTGCTTCCCTAACGAGCTGCTGTGCGCGGCGGCGGCGCGCGGCGTGAATCTCCGGCATGGTGCGACTTTAGCCGGGCAGGCGGACCTGGCGGCCGTGGCGGCCGCGCAGACGGCGGCCTTCGGCCGCTTCTTGCTGTTATCCCGCGAGGGCGCGGACGGTCTCGATGTCCTTGACCCGGGCCTCGTGGGTGGGGGCCAGCGCGGTGATGTTGAGGGTGCTGACGCCGGCCTCCTTGAACGCGGCCAGCCGCTCGGCGACGTACCCCTTCGGCCCGATCAGCGCGGTCTTCTCCACCAGCTCGGCCGGGACCAGGGCGGCGGCCTCGTCCTTGCGGCCGTCCAGGTAGGCGTCCTGGATCGCGTTGGCCTCCCGCTCGTAGCCGTAGCGGCAGGCCAGGTCGTGGTAGAAGTTCTTGCCGCGGGCGCCCATCCCGCCGATGTAGAGGGCGAAGACCGGGCGGGCGACCTCGCGCAGGTGGGTGACGTCGTCGCCGATCGCGAGCGGGGCGGCGGCGATCACGTCGAGCGGCGGCAGGTCGTCGGCGCGCTTGGACTGCCCCGCCTTGAGCGGCTCGGCCCAGGCGAGGCCGGCCTTCTCCGGGAAGTAGAAGATGGGCTGCCAGCCCTCGGCGAGCTCGGCCGCGAGGGCGACGTTCTTGGGGCCGAGGGCGGCGATGACGATCGGGATGCGGGCCCGGACCGGGTGGTTGATCAGCTTGAGCGGCTTGCCGAGACCGGTGCCCTGGCCCGCCGGGAGCGGCAGCGTGTAGTACTTGCCCTGGTAGTCGAGCCGATCACGCCGCCAGACGGTCCGGCAGATCTCGATCAGCTCCCTGGTCCGGCCGATCGGGGCGTCGTAGGGGACGCCGTGCCAGCCTTCGATCACCTGCGGGCCCGAGGTGCCGAGGCCGAGGGTGAACCGGCCGCCGGACACGTAATCCAGGCCGGCCGCGGTCATCGCGGTCAGGGCCGGGGTCCTGGAGTAGATCGGCAGGATGCCGGAGGCGATCTCCACGGTTGTCGTGCGGGCGGCGATGAAGCCGAGCTGGCTGACCGCGTCGAAGCTGTACGCCTCGGGGACGAAGACGATCTCGAGGCCCGCCTGCTCGAAGTCGGACAGCTCGGTGACCGTCTCGGTGAACCCGCCTGAGTAGTTGAGCATCATCCCGACGCGCATGTGGCTAGCCTCCTTGCCCCTGGCCGGCCGTGCTGATCGCTGCCGTCACCGGGTGCCAATTTAACCCTGGCTTAGCACGATGGCTATCCCCGGGGCGCCCGCCGGACATCGAGCGCGGGTACCTTGGGGTTGTGGTCTAGACCATTCCGTGGTGTTGTGGTCTAGACCATTTGGGAAGACATTCCGCCGCAACACGGAAACGGCATGCTAGTGCACATGGTGAGTACCGCTGATCCGTTGTCAATCGACGCGTCCGACCTGTGGATCAGGCGCGTCGGCGAGCCGACCCGCCGCTCCCCCATGGTCCGCCTGCTGCACGGCCGGGCCAGCTCCCCGCACTACGTCCACGAATCCGACCGGGTGCTGCTCGACGACACCGTCGGCACCGCCGTCGCCCATCAGTGCGCGGTCGGCGACCTGCCGTCGATGGAGCCGGGCGGCCCGCGCGAGTACATCTACTTCGACCCGCCGCGCACCCGGGCCGCGATCGTCACCTGCGGCGGCCTCTGCCCGGGGCTCAACAACGTGATCCGCGGCCTGGTGCTCGAGCTGGCCGACAACTACGGGGTGACCGAGGTGCTCGGCTTCCGGGACGGCTTCCGCGGCCTGGTCGACGGCTCCGAGCCGCTGAGGCTGAGCCATGACGTGGTGGCGGACATCCACAACCGGGGCGGCACCATCCTCGGCACCTCGCGCGGCGGCCAGGATCCCGCCGCGATGGTGGCGACGCTCGAGCGCCTCGGGGTCAACGCGCTGTTCGTCATCGGCGGGGACGGCACCCTGCGGGGCGCGCAGCGGATCGCCGACGAGGCGGACCGGCGGGGCATCACGCTGTCGGTGGTCGGCGTGCCGAAGACGATCGACAACGACATCCCTTACATCGACCAGAGCTTCGGCTTCCAGACCGCGTTCACCCGGGCGACCGAGTCGATCAAGTCCGCGCTGACCGAGGCGAGCTCGACCGCGAACGGGGTCGGCCTGGTCAAGCTGATGGGCAGGCACTCCGGCTTCATCGCCAGCTACGCCGCCCTCGCCAGCCACGACGTGGACTTCGTGCTGATACCGGAGGTGCCGTTTCAGCTCGACGGGCCTGCTGGGTTCCTCGCCTCGCTGCGGCGGCGGGTGGCCAAGCGGGGGCACGCGGTCGTCGTGGCGGCCGAGGGCGCGGGCCAGGAGCTGTTCGCCTACGACGGCGCCGTCGACGCGTCCGGCAACGCCCGGCTGGCCGATATCGGGCCGCTGCTGCGGGACCGGATCCTGGCCGACTTCGCGGCGGCCGGGACTGAGCTCAGCGTGCGCTACGTCGATCCGGGCTATGCCATCCGAAGCGTCGCCGCCAACGGCTGGGACGCGGTCTACTGCCTGCGGCTGGCCCAGGCGGCGGTGCACGCGGCGATGGCCGGGCGCACGGCGATGGTGGTGGGGCGGTGGCACGGGCGGTTCGTGCACCTGCCGATCGCGCTCGCGACCGGCAGCCGCAATCAGGTCGACCCGGACGGCGACCTGTGGATGTCGGTGCTCGAGGCGACCGGGCAGCCGGCCCGGTTCAGCTGACGGTTGTCAGGCCCGCGGGGCGGCCGGGGCGGCGGCGATTGCCTGCAGCGCGAGGACGTAGGAGCCGAAGCCGAAGCCGGCGATGATCCCGGTCGCGGCTGCGGTGATGACCGACTCGTGGCGGAATCCCTCCCGGGCGGCGATGTTCGAGATGTGCACCTCGACCAGCGGCGCGGTGCGCATCTTGACCGCGTCTGTGAGCGCGTACGAGTAGTGGGTGAGCGCTCCCGCGTTGAGCACGACCGGCGTCTGGTCGTCGCACGCCTGGTGGATCCAGGTGACGAGCTCGCCCTCGTACTCGGTCTGCCTGACCTCGACGTCGAGGCCGAGCTCGGTGCCGCTCTTGACGCACAGGGCTTCCAGATCGGCGTGCGTCGCGGTGCCGTAGATGCCGGGCTCGCGCTTGCCCAGGCGGCCGAGGTTGGGGCCGTTGAGCACCAGCACCCGGCGGCCGTCGCCGCTCACGGCTGGGCCGCCATCGCCTGGTAGGCCTGCGCGAGCAGGTCCTCCGGCGGGTTGTCGTAGATGACCGGGTTGCCCACGCCGTCCAGGACCACCATCCGCAGCCGCGCGCCCCGGGTCTTCTTGTCCAGCGACATGGTCGACCGTAGCTCGGGCCAGGCCGAGCGCGGGTACGCGACCGGCAGCCCGACATCGGTCAGCAGCCGCTTGTGCAGGGCCACCTCGTCGGCGCTGAGGTATCCGGCCAGGTGCGCGACCTCGGCCGCGAAGACCATGCCGATCGCCACCGCGTCCCCGTGCCTGAAGGTGTACCGCTCGAGCTTCTCGATCGCGTGGCCGAGGGTGTGCCCGTAGTTGAGCGTCTCCCGCAGCCCGGACTCGCGCAGGTCGGCGGCGACCACCCGGGCCTTGACGTTGATCGCCCGCTCGACCAGCTCGCGGGTGTGCGGGCCGTGCGGCACGGTCGCGCCCTTGGGATCGGCGCTCACCAGGCGCAGGATCTCGCTCTCGGCGATGAAGCCCGCCTTGATGATCTCGGCCAGGCCGGCCACGTAGTCCGGCCTCGGCAGCGTCTCGAGGGTGGCCAGGTCGGCCAGCACCCCTGCCGGCGGGTGGAACGCGCCGACCAGGTTCTTCCCCTCGGGGACGTCGATCGCGGTCTTCCCGCCGACGGCCGCGTCCACCATGCCGAGCAGGGTCGTCGGCATCAGCACGACCGGCACGCCCCGCAGCCAGGTCGCGGCGGCGAAACCGGCCAGGTCGGTCGCCGCGCCGCCGCCGATCCCGACCACGCAGTCGGACCTGGTCACCTTCGACTCGGCCAGCCACGACCAGAGCCGGGCGAGCACGTTCACGTTCTTGGCCGCCTCGCCGCTCGGGACCTCGGTCACGGCGACGGTGAACCCGGCGTCGGCGAGGGCGCGGCAGGCCGGGCGCGCGACCGCGCCGAGGCTCTCGTCGGCGATGACCGCGACCGTCTCCGCCTTCTTGCCGACCAGGTCGGGCAGCGCGCCGAGGACGCCGGCGCCGACGATGACGTCATAGGGCTGCTCGCCGCCGACGGTGATCCGGGTCTGCGTCATGCTGCCCCGAGCCGCTTGGCCAGGTCGGCGGCGACTTCCTCGGGGGCCATGCCGTCGGTCGAGACGGTAATCGACGCGAGCTCGGCGTAGACCGGTCGGCGCTCCTCAAGCATGGCGCGGAGCATACCGCGCGGATTGCCGGGAATCACGACCCGGGGCCGGTCCATGCCGGTGCGCTTGGCGACGGTGGCGAACCCGGCCTCCAGGTAGACGACCACCCGGCCGGCCAGCATCCGGCGCACGTCCGGGTCGAGCACCGCGCCGCTGCCGAGCGCGAGCACCCCGCCGCCGGGGCCGAAGGACTCGAGCCCGCGGGCGACGGCCCCTCGCTCGAGCTCACGGAAGACCCGCTCGCCGTCGTCGACGAAGACGTCGCCGACCGGCTTGGCCGCCGCCTTGGCGACGAGCGCGTCGGTGTCGGCGAACGGGACGCCGAGTTGGCGGGCGAGCAGCGCCCCGATGCTCGACTTGCCGGCCGTGGGCGGGCCGACCAGCACCACGCCGACGCGCGCGCGGCCGGCGTCGGCGTCGGCGTTCCTGGTGGCGTCGCTGCTCGTATCGGGGACGCTCACGAGATCACCAGCGACTTCAGGTAGCCTTCCGCGTTCCGCCGCAGCTCATCCACCGAGTCTCCCCCGAACTTCTCCGTCGCCGCCTCGGCCAGCACCAGCGCGACCATCGCCTCGGCCACCACCCCGGCGGCGGGCACGGCGGTGACATCACTGCGCTGGTTGATCGCCTTGGCGGTTTCGCCGGTGGCCACGTCGATCGTCTCGAGCGCGCGCGGCACGGTCGAGATCGGCTTCATCGCGGCCCGCACCCGGAGCACCTCGCCAGTGGACATGCCGCCCTCGATCCCGCCGGCCCGGTTAGTGCGCCTGCGCACGCCGTCGGGGCCAAGGTAGATCTCGTCGTGCGCGGTCGAACCGCGCCTGGTCGCGGTGGTGAACCCGTCGCCGAACTCCACCCCCTTGATCGCCTGGATCGAGACCAGCGCGCCGGCCAGCCGCGCGTCGAGCTTCCTGTCCCACTGGGTGAAGCTGCCGAGCCCAGGCGGCAGTCCGTGCACGACGACCTCGACCACCCCGCCGAGCGTGTCGCCGTCCTTGCGGGCCGCGTCCACCTCGGCGATCATCCGCGCGCTGGCGACCGCGTCGGCGCAGCGGACCGGGTCCTGGTCGATTCTGGCCAGGTCAGCTGGTTCCGGCACCGCCGCGCCGTCGGGCACCGCGACCGCGCCAAGCGCGACCACGTGGGAGAGGATCTGCACGCCCAGGGCCTGGTCGAGCATCCGCTTGGCGACCTCGCCGAGCGCGACCCGGGCGGCGGTCTCCCGCGCGCTGGCCCGCTCCAGAATCGGCCGGGCGTCGGCGTGCCCGAACTTCTGCATGCCGACCAGATCCGCGTGCCCGGGCCTGGGCCTGGTCAGCGGGGCGTTGCGGGCCTGGCTGTCGAGGTCTTCCTGGGTGACCGGGTCAGGCGACATGACCGTCTCCCACTTGGGCCACTCGGTGTTGCCGACCCGGATCGCGACCGGCCCGCCGAGGGTGACGCCGTGCCGCACGCCGCCGGTGAGCTCCACCTCGTCCTGCTCGAACTTCATCCGCGCGCCGCGACCGTAGCCGGCTCGCCGCCGGGCGAGCGCCTGCGCCACGTCCTCGCTGGTCACCCGCACCCCGGCCGGCACGCCGTCACAGATCGCCGCGAGCGCCCGGCCATGGGACTCGCCCGCCGTCAGCCACCGAAACATGATGTTCACCCTACCGTCAGCCGCGCCTCTTCGCTTCTTGCTGTTATCCCTGGGCGTGCGGTCTTCGGCGGGCCTGGTCGAGCGGGGCGGTGGGGGCGGAGCACGGGACCGTTCGAGATGATGATTGTGATCTTGGTTGGCTAGTCGGTGACGCGGAGGCGGAGGCGGCGCAGCCGGGGCTGCAGGCGGGCGGCCAGCTGGTTGGCCACCTCGACCGCGTGGGCCTGGCTGGCGGGCCTGAAGGCGATCTCCAGGTCGGCGCCGGGCGCGGGTTCCAGGGTGAAGTCGTCGATGACCTCGGCCACGACGGCGCGGATATCGGGGTCCTCGTGCGCGGGTGGGGGCGGCTGGCCGGCCGCGAGGGCCGCCAGGCGGGCGCCCTCGACGATCAGCGGTACCGGGCCGGCGATGTCGACCACCACCGCGTCGGCCTCGGTCCGAGCGGCCGCCCACAGGCGCGGACCGGGGACCGGGACCGGGCGGGCGTCCTGACGCCACTGCCGGAGCGGGCCGGCGCCGGTGAACGCGATGACCGCGGCGCGGCCGTCGTTGCCGATCAGCGTCGGCAGCGCCATCTCGGTCTCCTTCTCGGTCCCGTCCTCGTTGGCCTCGGCCAGCACGGCCACGATCGGGACGAGCAGCCTGGCGGCGGCGACGGCGCTGAGCGCCGCGTGCTCGGTGGCCTCGCCCGCCTGGTAGGCGGCGAGAATCGCGGTCACGGCGGGCTCCGCGTCCCCGGTGTCACCGGCGGGTCTGGTCGGTCTCGGTCGCACGGGTCCGACCCTACCGCCGGCCCGGTCGCCGACCCGGCCGACGGGCGGCGAAGCGACGCCCGACGGGAAGCGGGCGGCTACCAAATGTAATGAAATCGACGAAAGCTGCACTTTGCCCTGGGTACTGTCGATTCGCGCGGCAGAATCGGTTGAGCACACATGTCGGATATGGGAACCTCATGACCTGCGGCTACGTGCAGGCCCCCTGACGAGACGGATGTGCGGACCAGAGGTAGCGGCGCTAGCGGGAAGGAGCAGTCTTCGTGGGTTCTGCACGCGAGTCAGCGCAGCCTGCGCGGATATTTCCCGGCACGCCGATGCGGAAAGTCATACCGCCGCGCATGGTCGGGCCGTACATGAGCGGTCAGCGCGGGGTGATCGCCGGGTACGTGCACCGGGTTCGGGACATCGCGTTCAGGAACACGGCAGACGCGTTCTATGCGCTCGGCCTAGGCTACGAGGGATCAGACTTTAAGCCCGACATGGCCGAGTTGTACTTCCTGTGCTGGCAGGCCAGGGAGATCGACGGGTACGTGCCGGTTACCGTGCGCGGGCCTGCCGGACGGGCCGAGTTCTACCTCGAGCCGATCCAGATCCCCGTCGCGACCACACTGTGCCGGCTGGCAGACGCCGGCGAGGAACCGGTCGCCCGGTATGACGGGCTGGCCTGGCGACGGCCTCGGGAGGGATAAGGCGCTTATGCGATATCGGCTCATGGCCTCCTACCTAGGCGCCTCTTACCAGGCCGCGGTCGGCCCGTCCGACCGCGACGTCACGCTGTTCGCGGCACCGCCGCCGCCCGAGGAGCACGGGTTCTCCCCCGTCCCCGGTGGCGGTATCTGGCGCAAGCAGGTCCGACTCGACGATCTTGACGGGCTGTGGGAGTCGCGTCCGATCGGCTCCTACCACGGTGAGCCGTGCCTGGTTCTTGACGACCTTGGCGACCGGCTGCACATCGTTTACCTGGGCATGGACGAGCGCCGGGCCGGGCAGCTGGGTTACTGGCAGGTCGACCGCGGCGTGTTCGAGGTCGTGGTGCAGCGGCACGAGGTCACCGACCTGGCCGAGGAACGGCACGAGTTCCCGATCGCGCTGCTGCTGGCCGCGCTGCCGCGCGCGCTCAGCGCCGGCGACTCCGGCGCTGGCAACAGCGTCGGAGTCGCGCCCGGTGCTGGTGCCGGGACCCGGGCGGGCGCCGGGCCGGGGAGCGTCATCGGCCGGATCGCCCTGCCCAGCGGCGGCCAGGGCGCGAGCGCGGCCGGCGGCGGGAGCCCGACCTGGAACGGTCAGCCGTCCGGCGCTGCTCGCCAGCTGCCCGCCGCCCAGCTACCCGCCGCCCAGCCGCAGCAGCTGCCAGCGGGCATGCAGCAGCCGAGCAGCGGACAGCAACTGCAGCCCGCCGGGCAGTCGTCGATGCAGCAGCAGTCGATGCAGCAGGCGGCTCAGCAGCAGTCGATGCAGCAGCCCGCGGGCGCGGGCGGACAGCAGATGACCGGCGGCTACCAGTCGCTGCCAGCAATGGCGCAGAACGCGATCGGCGGGCCGGGCGGGGCCTCAGCCGCGCCGATGATGCAGCAGGCACCCGCGGGTGGTCAGCCGCCCTCAGCGCAGCCGCCGCAGGCCGCGCTGCCCCAGGGAGCTGACGCGACGTCCGGCTTGTCGGCGGGCGCATCCCCGGGGCCGACCGGCTCGTACCAGTTCCTCGGCGGGATCCAGCCGGCGCCATCGCAACAGCCGGCGCCATCGCAGCAGGGGCCGACCGCCCAGCAGAGCTATTCCCCGCCGCCGGGGACCTCGGCGCAGCAGTACGCGGCGGCCGGTCCGCCCGCCGCCCAGCAGGAGATGGGTGCCCAGCAGGGAATGAGTGCCCAGCAGACGGCCGCGAGCCAGCAGCCGGGGGGCGCCCAGCCGCCCGCGAACACGCAGCCGCCGGCCGCCGTGGCTGCGTGGCACGGCTCGCCGGTGCCTGACGGCAACGGCACCTGGTATTACCAGCCCAACGTCGGCCCGCAGAACGGAAGCGCGCAGAACGGGCTCACGCAAAATGGTCCCGGCGCGAACGGCATGGTGCCAAACGGGGCGGCGCCAAACGGCACGAGCGCGAACGGCGCGGTGCCAAACGGCGCGGCGGCGAGCGGGACCGTTTCGAACGGGACCGGGCCGAACGGCGTGGTGCCAATCGGGGCGGCGCCAAACGCGGCCGCGCCAGCCGGATACGTCCCGGCCGGGCAGGGCACGTTGTCGGCCGGCCCGCCGTCGACGGCTCAGCCGAGCGCGATGATGGCGCCTTCGCAGTTCGGACAGCCGACCCAGTCGGCTCCGGGCGCGGGCTATCAGCAGCCGACCGGCGGCGGCTACCAGCAGGCGCCCGGTAATGGCTACCAGCAGGCGGCGCCCGTCCAGCAGGCAGCATCGGCCCAGCAGGCAGCGCCCGTTCAGCCGCCATCGTCGTTCCAGCAGCCGCCCGCAGGGCAGCAGCCGCCATCGCAGCAGGCGGCGTCCGTTCCGCAAGCGCAGTCCCCCCAGCAGGCGCCGTCCATCGCGCAGTCCCCGTCCATCCAGCAGGGGCAGCCGCCCCAGCCGACCGGGTACGGGCAGCAGCAATTCCCGGAGACCGCCCAGCAGGCCCAGCCGGCGCAGTTCTCGCAGCCGGCGGTGCCGCTCTCCCAGCCCGGGACCTTCATCCCGCAGCCTGGGGTCTCGATCTCCCAGCCCGGGACCTCCCTCTCCCAGCCCGGGATTTCGATCTCCCAGCCCGGACCGTCCTTTGTCCCGCCCGGGCCGTCCTTTGCCCCGCCCGGCCAGCCCTTCTCCCAGTCCGCCCCGGCGGCCCCGGCCGCCCCGCTCGCGCCGAATCCGTCGGCATCAGCCCCCCTGTCCGCCCCGGCCGCCCCGCTGGCGTCCTCCGGGACGACGGCGGCGAACACCGGCCCGGTCAACCTCGGCCTTCCGCTGCCCGGCCAGGCGTCGGCGGCCGTCTCGCCGCTGACCGCGCCCCTGGCCGCTCCCCCGCTGCTGACGCCCGCCCAGCAGCAGACCGGGCCGCTTGGCTCCGCGCTCGCGCCGCCGCAGGCACCCGCCCCGCCGCAGGCGCCCGCTCCTTCCCCGTCGCCCGCCCCGTCGCGGTCCGCCCCGGCGGCGGCCGCCGCCGCGAGCGCGCTCGGACGGCTGACCGGCGCGGCGAGCGCGGTGCGGGGACGACGGGCGGCGCGCAAACCACGGCTGGCTATGTCCGCGATCTTCGCCGACCTGGTGGACATGGCCGACATCCCGCGCTCGGCCTACTCGGTCGACGAGGAAGTCACCGGCGCCATGTGCCTGTTCAAGACCGAGGGCGGCTACGAGGTGTTCAGCTGCGCCGAGGACGCCCGGCACGAGGTGCGGTTTTTCGAAGACGAGGAAGCCGCCTACTTCTACCTTTTCGGCGTGCTCGCCGCCGAGGCGCTGCGCAACGGGCGACTGAGCCCGCGCAGAGGCTGAACCATTAAATGGTTCTAACGAACAAACAGAATGACCGGAAACCATCGCGTTAGCTCCACAACTGCGGCTAAAGTTAAATAGCCGGCGGGGCTGACGGTCCCCCGCTCCCCAAGCAGCCCCGTCGGCCTACCCTCCCGAATATCGCTGCGCAGCGGCTGCCCGCCATCACCGCGTGCTAACGCAAATCCATAGCGCACCATGCGCACCGGAAACCGACAACTGCACCATCAGAAACGCCGATCGCGTTTATCTTCCGATTGGCATAAATGGCAATTTGTCACTTTGATACACAATCGTGATTGGCTTAAATAGGTCATTTGGCCGCCCGGCGTCCCGCGTAAGCGGGACGCGCGGACGCCCGCGACCGTCGGCGACGGGTCGGCGGGCCGCAAAAAACTGAGGGCGGCCTGGCCGGGCAACCCGCCCGCCTTTTCCGTATGCTGATCGGCATGACGATCCCGCTTACGGGCACCCAGTATGAGATCGAGGCAGGCGACTACCGGGCCACCGTGACCGAGCTCGGCGCCGGCCTGCGACTACTCGAGCACGCCGGAACGCCCCTCGTGACCACCTACGACGCCGACCAGCTGCCGCCGCACGGCGCGGGCGAGCTGCTGTCGCCGTGGCCGAACCGCGTCGACGCAGGTCGCTACTCCTTCGACGGCACCCGGTACCAGCTGGCCCTGTCCGAGCCTGCCCTCGGCAACGCGATCCACGGCCTGACCCGCTGGGTCCCGTGGACGAGGACCGGGCACGACAGCAGCGAGGTGACGCTGAGCAGCATTCCGCATGGGTCACAGGGTTACCCGTTCGCCGTGCAGGTCGATGTGACCTACCGGGTCGACGCCGAATCCGGCCTGCACGTCACCGTCACGGCCGCCAACAAGGGCAGCCGGTCGGCCCCCTGGGGCTACGGCCAGCACCCGTACCTGACCGTCGCGTCGCCGACGGTTGACGACGTCGAGCTGACGCTCCCGGTCGACTACTGGCTGCCCGTCGACGGGCGCCTGATCCCGTCCGACCAGCCGCAGGCGGTGGCAGGGACGGACTACGACTTCCGGACCGGGCGCAAGCTCGGCGACACCAAGCTCGACACCGCGTTCACCGGGCTCCGCCGTGAGCAGGACGGGCTGGCCTGGGTCGAGCTGAAGACCGGCGGCAGGCGGACCGGGATGTGGATGGACGCCGGCTGCCGGTGGCTGCAGGTCTTCACCAGCGACGGCCTGGAGCCCGGGCCCGCCCGCGCGGCGCTGGCGGTCGAGCCGATGACCTGCCCGCCTAACGCGTTCGAGAGCGGCCAGGACCTGATCGTGCTGGAGCCGAGGGAATCGGTCACGGTCCGCTGGGGGATCAAGAACCTTCCCTAGAACCGGTCGCGGCCTCGTCCCGGATCCGCGCTAGATCCTCCGGGGTGTCCACGTCGTCCGGACGCCCGGTGTCACCGCATTCGATGAGCGAGACGAGCTCGGGGTGCGCCCGCAGGAAGGGGCGCGCCCCGGTGTCGCCGGACGCGAGCGCCAGGACCGACGGCCAGTGCTCGCGCGCGATGAGCACCGGATTGCGCGGCTTTCCGCCGTAGGCCGCGACGGCGACGCCGGACCCGGACCGGAAGGCACCGATCAGCCGCCGGACCGACTCGGCCCCGACCAGCGGCTGGTCCGCCAGCGCGATCACGGCGGCCTCGGCGTCGCCGTTGGCCAGCGCGCGCAGCCCCGTCGCCAGCGAAGAGCCCATGCCGGTCTCCCAGTCGGGGTTGTGCACCGTGACCACCCCGGGTATCTCGACCGGGACCGCGCCGGTCACCACGATCACCGGATCGGCGCCGCCCTCGCCGAGCAGCGCGACGCCGCGCTCGGCCAGCGTTGACCCGGCCAGCTCGACCAGAGCCTTCGGCTGCCCGAGGCGGGATCCGTTTCCCGCTGCCAGCAGCACCCCTGCAACTCCCACCAGCCACTCCCGTTCCGCGGAGGCCATGCGGCCGGACCTTAACCAGTCGCGCCGCTTCGCCGACCCTCTTACCCTAGAGCGATGGTCCCCACCACTCATCTGCTCGCGTTCACGATTACCGCGCTGGTGCTGATCGCGATCCCGGGCCCGAGCGTGCTGTTCACGGTCAGCCGGGCCATCGCCCTCGGCCGGGTGGCCGGGGTGGCCACCGTGGCGGGCAACACCGTCGGCGCGTTCACGCAGGTGGTGGCGGTCGCGTTCGGCCTCGGGCCGCTAGTCGAGCGGTCGGTGGCGCTCTTCACCGTACTCAAGCTGGCCGGCGCGTGCTACCTGGCCTACCTCGGGGTGCAGGCCATCAGGCACCGGCGCTCGCTGGCGGAGGCGCTCGGCGCCGAGGTCGAGCGCAAGACCGCCGCGCGGCTGGTGATCGACGGGTTCACCGTCGGCGTCACCAACCCGAAGGTGATCGTCTTCTTCGCGGCCATGCTGCCGCAGTTCGTGGACCGCCAAGCGGGTGACGTCCCGATGCAGATCATCATGCTCGGCGCCATCTTCGCCGGCATCGCGCTGATCAGCGACAGCGGATGGGCGCTGGCGGCCGGAACGGCGCGCGCGTGGCTCGCCAGCTCGCCGCGGCGGCTTGCCCTGATCGGCGGGGCCGGCGGCCTGGCCATGATCGGCATCGGCGCCCGGCTGGCCTTGGCCGGCCGACCGGACTAATCGGCAGCCCGGGCCAGGAGCGGACCCGGCCGAGAGCGGGGCCCGCCGGACGCGGCCGGGCGGGGCAGCAACGAGACCGTCAGGCGCTGGTCGTCTCGGGGTGGATACGGCCGTCGGTGCTGGTGAGGGCCTGGCCGGTGCCGCCCCAGCGGAGCTGGATGAGCTCGGCCGCGATCGAGACCGCGGTCTCCTCCGGGGTCCGCGCGCCCAGGTCAAGGCCGATCGGCGAGCGGAGCCGGGCGAGCTCCGGCTCGGTCAGGCCGATGGCGCGCAGCCGTTCAAGGCGGTCGGTGTGCGTCCGGCGCGAGCCCATCGCGCCGACGTAGCCGGCCGGGGTGCGCAGCGCCACCTCGAGCACCGGCACGTCGAACTTCGGGTCGTGGGTGAGCACGCAGATCACCGTCCGCGCGTCCACCTCGGCCCCGGCCAGGAACCGGTGCGGCCAGTCGACCACCACCTCGTCCGCGCCGGGGAACCTGGCCCTGGTCGCGAAGACCGGCCGCG
>Ga0302326_10015181_pt1 | contig 16222 bp, 16 predicted proteins | sample Palsa_T0_3_FD_202264 | JGI IMG/M metagenome (GOLD analysis project Ga0302326, IMG submission 202264) | Peat permafrost microbial communities from Stordalen Mire near Abisko, Sweden - Palsa_T0_3 | ecosystem: Environmental > Terrestrial > Soil > Palsa > Peat permafrost | place: Sweden: Abisko... | reverse complement strand
GGAAAGAGAATCTCGGTGACGATCTGATCCTCGGGCGTGGTTTTCGGATCAGTCACATAATGCTCGATGCTGTAATCGTCGCGGAGAGAGAGGTTGCGTTCACGGACCATTTGGGCCGCGCGCGTAGTTGCTTCTCCCAGCCTCGAATACGGACCGGTGTAGATGAAGCGATGATATTTACCTCCACGAAAATTCTCGTAACCGAGCCCGGTAGGCAAACCCGAGGGCGCCGTGGAAAGGGAAATACCAGCCCGGTAAACCTGCTCCTTCATTTTGTAGAGGCTAAGAAACCCTCTTATCGTGTTGTGTCGACCCATGGCCGGAACCAGCTGATGCAGATCGGCCCAGGTTTGTGCGGCGATAACTGCTGGAGGTCCGATTCTCTCAATGAATACGTAATGCGTTTCAGGCCAAACTACGGAGTCGGTCGAAAGGGCGAGCTGAAGCGGGGCTTGCTTTGTGGCAGTCATTTGGGGTGCCTCACTGAGTTGCGACATGGGGATATTCTGCCCTTCAGCGCGGTTCCTGCTGAAGAGCAATTCGATGTAATGTCTCAGATGGTTCAGGCACTCGGTCGCTAGTTCGGGTTCTTGTTTGGCTTTGGCGAGAATAAAAGCCCCCTGGGTGACACCTTGCATGTGCAGAGCAAGGCTGCGGGGGGTCCAGTCTCCGTTGACCGGATACTTCAGCATCGCCTCACCAATGTCAGGCTCCAGCGTTGCAGCGTGCTGGCTGATGCTTTTTTCACAGGCATCCCGGATCTCTGGATGTGTCCAATAGGTTTCTTGGATCATCGTTCCTGCAAAGCAGGTGAATTCTGCCAGAGTTCCTTTGATCAGGGACTTACGGAGCTCGATGTAGCCTACCAGCCGGTCTAGTGGATCGGCAAGGTGATGGTATTCGGCGCTGCCGAAAAACTTTCCGGACGTGGAGTTCCAATGCGCGGCGGCTGCGAGAGCTAGATCTTCTTTGCCACTGAAATGGTGAAAGAAACTGCCTTTTGTGAGACTTGCCGATGCGCAAACGTCCTCGATTCGGGTGGCGCTGTAGCCCTTAGAACGAAAGACGTCTATGGCAGCGTCGAGGAACAGTACTTTGGAATCACGGTTTTGACTATGCATTAAAGACCAACTACACGGTGCGAGACAACCAACTTGTCGGTATGTTCGCATCTATCGGTGCTGTTGTCAACTGTTTTCTTCAGAGCACGGCGCGGGCAGGCAGACCGGTCCCTCGGGACCTGAGTGCACTAAGATTAAGTAAGCGTCCGATTTGAATCGTACTCGGTTCGTGAGCCTCCCGGCATGCAAGTGGAAAGTGCACAATCAAAGCGACCCAGGCAGGCATCGCCGATTATAACGCCGCCACGCCCGTTTCCCAGAGCTTCCGGGTGACTCCATAGCGAATGGCGCTTGCGCAGGTTGGTTAAAGAAACTCTCGGGGACAGCCGGGACGCTGGTTAATGGCAGAACGGCCGTGAACCTGGTGGCGTCGTCCGGCGTGGGAGTGCCCAACGTGGTGAGGCAGACGCAAGCGGCGGCAACGTCGGCCATGCCTCGCGCAGTGGCACCCGCGCTCTCCACAAATTCTGATCAAGGAAGTCGACGACGGCATCTGGCTTGTCAGCTTCATGGATTACGATCTTGGTTATATCGATCTGCAGGAGAAAACTTTGCAGCCCTTCAACAACCCCTTCGGGCCAAAAGTGTTACCTATGTCTTAGGTACATGTGACCCATGTGTCCGGACCGGACAACGATCGCGATGGCATGCTGCATTGGATTCGCACTGCGGCCCAGTCTGGCTTCGGCCCGCTGGTTCGACTCGGATCTTGCGCTGACGGCTGGGAAAGGCTCAAAGCGAGGCATCAACAAATCGTGATAAAATCCTCAGCCGATTGGCAACCGAGGAGCTACATCGAAATGATCAAGCGAACTTTCATGGCTGTTCTAGGAAAGATCTTTGGGATAAGTATCGCGATCGCAGTCGCCCTGACGATCGGCGAGCCGTTCTCGGCCTTTGCACAAGCAGGAGGCGCTGCCCCTGCACCGCCGGCTCAGGATGGCCCGGGTGCGGGCGCCGGAGGTGGTGGACAAATTGAGGGCCGCGCAGGTCGAGGCGGCGGGCCGCCGCGGTACACCCCTGCAGCCGGTGCGAAGGACCTGAAAGCAGTCCTTTTCAACTGGGCCTGGTATATGGGCATGCTCCGAAGCAGCGAGGAACGAGACCTGATCATGACGCTCGAATACCAGGGCAAGGGCACCATTCAAGCGGACGGACAGCCCTGCAATGTAACGAAGTATCGAACCAGCATTAGCTACCAGACGTCAGGCGAGCGGATTCAGTACACGGGCACTCGGCCCAATGGCCAGGCGTGCTCCAATGTCGAAGTCCTCAGTGGAGCGTATGCCTGGAACGAAGACATTCCCGGTGCAGAACTCGTCCCGGGTAAAGGCAAGGCGACGCCGATGCCGGCAACTGTAGAGGAGCGGATGATTCGCCTGTGGGCAAGTCCGCAGGGTGCGTTCAAGGGCGCGATGGCGGGGATAAGCGATCCACCGGAAATGGCGCCCAGGCCGCAACGGGTTCCTGCTGACGTCTCGGTGGCCGGGAAAACCTCCGTTGCGTGGGAAGGCAATAAGCCCGTTGTGACGTTCCCGATTCCGGGTGTTCCCAACGCGATCGCAACCGCGACGCTCAACGACAAGTTCATGGCGGAGCGCGTGGTCGTGAAGCAGGGAGCGAAGACTTACGAGTTCACCTACAGCAACTATAAAGACTGGAATAATCCGCTGAATCCGGCGGAGGCGTTCTACGCGGGCAGGATGATAGAGAAACAGAACGGCGCGGTCGTCCGCGACATTACGACGACGCTGACGGAAACGGGACAGATGTATGTCGTGATGCCGGTTCCGGCAAGCGTCAAGGCCGCGATCCAGCCAACGAATCAGCCTCCCAACTGGACCCTGAATGCAGACGCACCGGCGAGGCAGACTGCAGCCGCCGCCGTAACCCCACGGCTGGCAGACGGACATCCGGATATGACAGGAAACTGGAGTCCCCCCCCTCTTGCAATTACGGGTAGTGGCACCCGTCGATGTGGTCCAACCCAGGTGCCGGGCGGGGGAATCAACGTCGGAGTCGGCTGCACCACCGCGCAAGACAACTTCTGGGTGGATTATGAGTGGATCTCGCCCTCGCGGTTTGGCCCGAGTCGTCCCATTTACAAACCCGAGTTTTGGGACAAGACTCAGGAACTCGATCAGTGGACGAACAAGTACGATCCAGTCATGACCTGTCAACCGCTGGGACTCCCGCGGCAGGGTACCCCGAACCGCATTATCCAGACGCCAACTGACATCGTCTTCTTCTATGGAGGTAGTAGCGATTACGGCGGCGGAAACTTCGAATACCGCGACATCCCCACCGACGGCCGAGAGCGCCAAAAGACGGTCGAAGACTTTTACTACGGGCTTCCGATCGGTAAATGGGAGGGCGACACGCTGGTGATCGATTCCACCAACTTCAACGATGCCACCTGGTACGGACGCGGCGGCCTACTTCATTCCGCCGACCTGCATATCGTTGAGAAGCTGACTCGGAAGGGCGATGAAATTCTTTACCAGATGACCATCGAGGACCCGGATGACCTCATCGAGCCATGGGTGATGCCAGACAGGATTCTGCGGGTGCGTCCGGGCCCGCCACAAATCATCCATGAGCGCGCGAATTGCGAGGTCTACGAGACCAAGGACATCAGTACTCAGTTTCGCCACTAACCGTTCTTTAGTTACCAGACCCGCAGCCGTTTCGGAGTCCACGCTGGGACGGGCTGGCTCCGCTGGGATGGACGGGGTTACCGGCGAGTTTTATTGCCGTGGGGTACAAAACTGGGCACAAGGGCGCGGTGTCCGAGAGAATCGTTTCCGCATTATGTGAACATTGATGATATTGGGTCCCTCAGGTAGGACTCGAACCTTTTTGCAAAGCGCTAAACCGAAAAAACGCTAAGCGCTCGAACACAAACCGTTGAACGCCAAACCACACGAGCGCAAGATGGAATGAACACTGGAGCACCAAGAACGCGGGAAAGAAGGATCGATGGAACGCTAGAGTGAGTAACCGCAGGGAATGTACCACAAGACCGAGCGCAGCGACGAGGCGGAGAACCTGCCCATCCCCTCCATCGCCCTCTTCAATCCGGTGGAGACCGCTACGGCGGGACGAATGTTCCGGCCAGCAGCTACGATGGGCTGAACAATACGCAGAACGCCGTCTACTTCCAGGACTTCTGGAACATTCACCCGAAATTCCAGGTGCCCTTGGGAGGACGGTACGACGCCTATCGGCACTACGACTTCGATTATCCGGTGGTCAACGGAGTCTGGCAGTACGGCGGCCCGCAGGTTCGCGCAAAATCCCTTCACCTATCGCGCGGGAGTCATCTCGCCGCTCTTCCCCCACATGGTTCTTTTCGCCAACTGGGCCACATCGTTCACAGCGCAAAACGGAACTCTCGCTGGCAGGCAATGCGCTGAAGCCGGAAACCGGCGAGCAATTCGAAGGCGGCGTACGCTTCAAATTGATTCAAGATCGGGTGAGCCTGAACCTGGCTTATTTCCACATCACCGAATTCAACGTGGCGCTAGAGCAGGCCAACGGATTCATCTTTCAGGGCAACAGATTTACGTCCGGAGCCGAGGTGGAACTTCGGGCGCGGATCACTCAGAAATTGAACCTGTTCGCGAGCTACGGGTACACAGACGCGTCCCTCGGCAATTTCGTGGTGCCGAGCTATTTCAGCGGGTATAGCGTACCAGAACTTTCAGGGCAACGTGCCGGGGCTGGTTCCCAAGCAAACCGAGAGGGTCTGGGTGACCTACAATTTGCCCAAGGGATTTCTCGTGATGTTCTTTATGCCTGGCTTCGTCACCTTCGACGCAGCACTACAGTATCGCTGGAAAAAATGGGAATACGACGTGAACGTGTACAACTTGTTTAACAGACAATATTGGGTCAGCTCCATCCACGACACGCAGGTCTATCCGGGTGCGCCTATTGACGTGACGGGTACCATCTACCGCTTTTAACAGGAAGCAGCCCACGGGATCAACTTGCCGCGACGGCTCGCTATCGTTTCTGATTGAACGATTACCTGCGTGGCCGTTTGCCCATCATCCAGGCCGGTGGCGACAACAGCAATCTGAACCGATGTCCAATACCACTTGTTATTGAAAAGAATCGTGTTGTCCGGTCACTGACCACGGGTTTCAGGGTCATTGACCAAGAGTTGACCTTGAATTTAGCGGCATCGCGGCAAACCCATGCTAGTCTCGACTTGAATTCAGCGAGGACCGGTTTTTACATGGCATACAAGCTGGCGATTTTAGTCCCCGGAGGTCTGTTGCTGTTGGCGACAGCCCCTATTTTCGCCCATCATTCGGTTGCCGCCGAGTTTGACGTGAATCGCAAGATCACGTACACAGGTGTCATTACCAGAGTTGAATGGAGCAACCCCCACATCTACTTCTATGTGGATGTGAAGGATGCCAGCCAGAAGGTCACCAATTGGGCCTTCGAAGGCGCTGGCCCGAACACGCTGGCGAGAATGGGGTGGCTTCGGGACACCTTGAAGGTTGGCGACCGGGTGACTGTGGTCGCTTTTCCGGCGCGAGACGGAGCTAGTGTCGCGTCGGCACGAGAGGTGACACTGGCCGACGGCCGGAAGGTATTGGCCGGTGTTGCCTCCGATGGAGCTCCCAAGCAGTAGATTCTGAATTCAGGATCGAAACTTATGAAGTTTAAGATCTTGATACTAGGGCTCTTGGCCTCGACGGTGTTGGGGACGCGCAGCTATGCCCATGCCTCCTTCGCGGCGACTTACTTCGAGAACAAGACGCCTGCTAATGCAGAGTATCAGGCGCCCCTCGGACGGCTGGAAATGGTCGGGGGTCACGCAGTAGCGCCAGGGTAGTCAAAGTTGACACGAAAAACAATACCGAGGAGGAAGTGTTGCTTCAAAAGTCGTGCTGTACGAAAACGTTAAGAACCGTGCTTCGAGCGGCGGCCCTTTTCTTTGCTACTGGCGTGATGGCTTGGTGCGCCGTCACGGGCGGCATTTCGGGGGTGGTTACCGACCCCACCGGAGCAGTGATTGCCGGCGTGAACGTGACTGCCACCAACACGGCCCAGGGATTAGTGACAAAGAGCACCACCGATGACAAGGGCTTTTACAACTTCCCCCGGCTTCCCGTTGGGAGGTACGACATCCAGGTTGAGCTGGCAGGCTTCGCGCCGCAAAAGAAGTCGGCCATCGCGGTGGATGCGGACGCATCCGTGCGCATGGATTTTAGCCTTGCGGTTTCGGAGCAGAGATCGGAAGTGACCGTTACGGAAAGCGCCAATGAAGTGCACGTAGAGACCAGCAGCACGGAGGTAGGTGAGGTTGTCAGCCAAAAGGAGATGACCCAAGTTGCACTGAATGGCCGAAGTTATACTGACTTGCTAGCGCTGCAGCCAGGTATCGTCCCGATGTCGACGCAGACGGCGCAATCCGTCGTCATGGCCGGTGCGTCCGTCCAGATCGCGCCTTCCGGCGGGCTAAATGCCGGAAATCAATCGATCAGTGGCCAGCGGGAAGACGCCAATGGCTTCCTCGTTAACGGCGGCGATGTCAAGGAGTTGATGAATGGCGGTACTGCCATCATTCCAAATTTGGATTCGATCGCCGAGTTTCGCGTGCTCACCAACAATTTTGACGCCGAATATGGGAACTACAGCGGCGGCATCGTGAACGTGGTCACCAAGTCGGGCTCGAACCAGTTTCACGGCAGCGCGTTCGAGTTTCTGAGGAACACGGATCTGGATGCGCGCAACTTCTTTTCACCGGAGCGCGGAATCTATCGGCAGAATCAGTTTGGAGGAACGGTGGGTGGACCGATCAAGAAGAACAAAGTGTTCTTCTTTCTCGATTACCAGGGAACGCGGAACTTTGAGGGGCTCGATAGCGGCTTAATTCAGGTGCCGACGCTGGCTGAGCGGCAAGGCAACTTCAGCGACGCCGCGAGCACCCTGACAGGTTCAGTAAGCGGGCCGTACATAGCGAATATCCTGACGAACAAGCTTGGCTATGATGTTAAGTCGGGCGAACCTTACTACACGCCGGGTTGCGGTTCAACCACCTGTGTTTTTCCCGGCGCCATCATTCCGCAATCCGTCTGGGCAGCTCCAACTTCGCACCTGCTTCCGTACATTCCACTCCCTAACGACGGGCCCGATACCTTCACCTCAGGCGCTTACGGGGAAACTCTAAGGGATGACAAGGGCAGCGCCCGCTTCGACATCGATGCCGGAAAGTGGGGCAATATCTCGAGCTACGACTTTTTTGACGACTATCATCTGGTGAACCCCTATCCGAGCGGACAGGGCGGGGCCACTGTTCCGGGATTCGCGGGCCTGAATTTCGGCCGCGCACAACTCGTCAGCCTCGCTGACACGAAGACCTTCGGGCCCACCATGGTCAACGAAGTCCGTATCAGCTTTATGCGCGACGCCAACGTGGTAGGCCAGCCGTCTGGTGGCCTTGGCGTGAGCATCGCCTCACAAGGTTTCGAGACCGGCACCGGAACGCCGGGAATCGTTCCGCTTCTTCCGCAATATGAAGGCGTTGAAAACGTGATCTTCAATTCCTTCGTCATGGGCGTTCCCATCACCAACCTGAAGCAGTACAACAACACCTACGCCTGGAACGACATCTTTTCGAAGGTTTTGGGCACGCACACGCTGAAGTTCGGCTTTGTCGGCAGCTACGAGCAGGTGAATGTGAATCCGAACCCGGAAGCCAACGGAGGGTTCGCTTTTGCCGGCCAGGAAACCGGCAATGACTTTGCGGACTTCTTCGTCGGCGTCGACAGCTATTTCAATCAGGCCAGCTCGAACGCGTATTACCTCCGCCATCACTATGCGGGTGGCTTCGCGCAGGATAGCTGGCGCGCCTCTAAAAGTTTGACCATTAATTACGGCGTTCGGTGGGACTGGATGGCGTGGTGGTCCGAGAAGTATCGCCAGATCCCGACCTTCATTCCGGGAGAGCAATCGCAGGTCTTTACCACAGCCTACCCGAGCTTGGTGTACGTCGGCGATAAGGGCGTGCCCAGCACGCTGGTCCCATCGAGCAATCGCTTCTCGCCGCGCATCGGAATCGCCTATTCTCCGGGTGCCACCGACGGCTGGATGAGTAAACTGACGGGCGGGCCGGGCAACAGCAGCATCCGCGCCGGCTACGGAATCTATTACAACCAGATCGAAGGCAACGTGATGGCGGTAGACGAACCGCAGCCGCCTTACGGATATAGCTACACTTCCCCCGGTCCGTCGCTGTTTGCACAGCCATACATAACGGCCTCAAATGGATCTTTCCTTGGCAACCCGTTCCCATTTCAGGTGCCCTCGCTGAGTACGTCCATCAAGAATCCAAATACGACCGATAATTTTTCGATCTTCATTCCGCAGCAGGGGATGACAGCCCCGGTGCCGTGGGACACCTATCCCTACACCGAAAACTATTTCCTCTCGGTCCAGCGGCAGTTCGGGCAGCATGCAATGTTGAGCGCCAGCTATGTCGGATCGGAGTCGCACCATCAGCTGCTGGTGTATTCCAACAACCCCGGCAATCCGGCCTTGTGTCTGTCTCTGAGCCGGCCGAGTGAAGTCAAGCCGGGAACGCCCACCTGCGGGCCGTTCGGTGAAGAGACCCAATATACCAGCGCAAGCGGACAGGTTTATAACGGGACGCGCGTCGGATTGGGTCCGAATTTCGGCAACGACGATTATATCGGCACGGTCGCAAATGCCTCCTTCAACGCGCTGGAGGTTACCTTTCGATATACAACGTCGACTTTCAGTGCTTTAGCCGGTTATACCTGGAGCAAGTCGATCGACCAGGCATCCAGCATATCGGATCCTGGTGACCCGTACGATCTCCAGGCCACACGCGCGCTCTCGGCCTTCGACATTCCGCAGAACCTGGTGATCAGTTTTCAGTACGACCTACCGCTTGACAAGATCGCGCATATCCGTGGCCTGACCAATGGCTGGCAGCTCACGGGAATCGCGCGCTTCAACAGTGGTTTCCCTGTGACGCTGCACACCGACGGCGACAACTCGCTCCAAGGCAGCAATCCGAATGGCGTGAACAACTATAGCGTGGATTTGCCCGACTACAACGGCCAGCCCCTGGATATCAACAGCAATGCTGGCAGAAACGGGAAACCGTATTTCAATATCAACGACTTCACCTTAAATGCGCTGGGCACTCCCGGCGATGCCGGCCGCCGATCCTTCATCGGACCGGGCGAGATCAATTTCGACCTGGCGCTTCTGAAGACGTTTAAATTCAGCGAATCGAGGAGCCTGCAGTTCCGCTTTGAAGCATTTAATGCTTTCAATCACGCCAACTTCTTCGGCCCCCTGGCCGTGAACGGCGACATCAGCAACGCCTTGTTCGGCCAGGTTGTGAATGCCGCGCCGCCGCGCGAGGTGCAGGTGGCGGCGAAGTTCTTTTTCTAATTTCGAGGTTGGTGATTTTTATGATGGAAATGGCTAAAGCGAGCGCACCACCGGAAGATCACTCCGGCCACGGTAAACGTAAACCCCGTAAGGGCTCCAACGCTGGAGGTAAGAGCGCCTGGATGCGGGGGTTCTTCGATCGCCCTAGCATGCCGTTGTGGAAAGCAGTTAAGAGTGACTTAATGAGGAGAGGCGCGCCGGAAAATGCTTAAAAACAGATGGTGGAGGACCCCGACGTGGGCCGGAACATTGGTATTGGCCCTGGCATTGGCCGGACTTTGCGATGCGCAAACTCCCGCGACATCGTCGCCGAAGACCAAGCCGACTACGGGCGCTCAAGCTCCCCAGGTCTACGCAAACCTGCTGCAATTGATGAGAGGCATTTTGTTTCCCAACTCCAATGCGATCTTTTACGCCCAAGAAGATGATCCCGCCAAGGTGCCGCCGGCGAAGGACCCCTCGCTATCGCCGAATCCGCTCGCGAGCACCTATGGTGGCTGGGCGGATGTGGAAAACAGCGCAAAGGCTCTTTCGGAAGCCGCAAATCTTCTGATTCTGCCCGGGCGCAAATGCGCGAACGGGCTTCCGGTTCCGATCAGCAATCCGGAGTGGGCAAAGTTCGTTCAGGGCCTTCGAGACACCAGTGCGGAAGCGTATAAGGCTGCGCAGTCCAAGAATATGGACAATGTCGTAACGGCGGCGGGGGACCTGAGCACGGCCTGCTCCAATTGCCACGATAAATGGCGCGAGAAAACGGAGCTGGCGGACCGGTGCAACTAAAGCCTTTCTTGAGCCGAGTCGCAGCGTTCACGGGCATGCTCTTCATCTTCGCGATGTTGGTATTTCCAACCGCTGCCAGCGCGCATAACGTTTCCAAGCGCGACGCCTCCTTCGTCGAATCGAATCAAGGGGCGGCGATCCCGGCTTTCGTTTACTTAGGCGCGAAACACATGGTTACGGGATACGACCACATCGCGTTCCTGGTGGGAGTCGTCTTTTTCTTATACCGGCTGAAAGACATCGTTCAGTACGTCAGTCTGTTCACGCTGGGGCACAGCATCACGCTGCTGGGCGGCGTTCTCGGTGGAGTGCATGCCAATCCGTACGTCATCGATGCGATTATCGGATTTTCGGTGGTCTACAAAGCTTTCGACAATATGGACGGCTTCCGGCGGTTCCTCGGATTCGAACCCAACACGAAAGTTGCCGTATTGATCTTTGGCCTGTTCCACGGATTTGGCTTGGCGACCAAGCTCCAGGAGTTGGACTTGGCGAAGAATGGGTTAATCACGAACATCGTTTCTTTCAATGTCGGAGTGGAAATCGGACAGGTGCTGGCGCTGACCGCCGTATTGATCGCTCTCAGTGTGTGGCGCACACAGAGTGGCTTCTTGCGGCAGGCGTTTACGGCGAACGCGGTACTGATGACGGTTGGATTCGTTTTGGTTGGATACCAAGTGGCTGGATATTTTGTAGCGACGTAAGTGGAGCATATGGTCGAACAACAAAATTTGGAGCAAGTGCAGGCGCCATCCAAGAAGGCGATCGCGAAGGCGACCGGCATCGCGTTGGCTGTCGCATTAGTGATTCTCTTTACCGTCGTGTTACCCGCCGAGTATGGGATCGATCCGCTGAAAACCGGCGCGCTCCTGCATTTGACCGATCTTGCGAAAGCGACCGAATCGAAGGCGGAATCCAAGCCCGTTGGCGCGCGGCCCGTAGCGGCGCCGGCCGGCATTTACACCGCGCAGCCCGGGATTTTCAAAACCGACAGCGAGGATCTTTCGCTGATGCCTGGCGAAGGCGTCGAAATCAAATATCACATGCAGAAAGGCGCGGGAATGGTTTACTCCTGGAAGGCCACGGCACCAGTAGCGTTCGAATTCCACGGTGAGCCGGACAACAAGCCGAACAAGGACTACTTCGAAAGCTACGAACTCAACGATCAGGCTGGCTCGGACCATTCCTACGGCTCGTTCACCGCGCCCTCCACCGGCATCCACGGCTGGTTCTGGGAAAACAAAGGCAAGAAGGAGGTGCAGATTCATCTGGTCACCGCCGGATTTTACGATAACGCGAAAATGATGGCGGGGGACGAGGAGGTGGATCTGACGATCCAAAATGCAAAGTGAGATGGATGCAAAGTGATGGTATCTCTGGCTTTTCTGCAATCGAACGCAATTGCCGACCTGCTGAATAATACCGAATGGGGCTTCGCGGTGGCGGAGTGTTTTCATATCGTCTTTTTCGGCGTGGCCATCGGGACTATTATGATCGTGGACCTGCGTCTTCTAGGTTTGGCGTTTCCACGCGTAACTTCCGCCAAACTACACCACGACACTTGGGCGTATACGTTGATCGGGCTTACGGTGACGGTGCTTGCGGGGATGGCGCTGTTTTTGTCGGCCCCGCGCATGTATTCCTTGAGCGGCTGGTTCCAGTTCAAGGCTATCGCGCTGTTTGTCGCGATCCTGTATAACTACACCGTCCACTACAAGGTGGCTTCGTCGTCGCCGTCCCCGGGTGTGGGCGTCGCGGTGGGAGCCATCTCCGTTTTGCTGTGGGTCTCGGTGGTCGTGGGCGGGCTCTTCATAGGACTTCTTGCGTAATCTCTAATGTCGCTCTATTCCGTCTTCGAGTCGATTCAGAGCACCAGCTTTATGACCTGGGTTGAGCAGACGCCGTGGGTTTATCCCATCATCATGGCCACGCATTTGAGTTGCATCGCTGTGTTTGGTGGCATGATCCTGATGACCGATCTGCGCCTGCTCGGCTTAGCCTTGCGCGATCAAAGCATAGCGGAGGTTGTAGGAGGTCTGCGCCCCTTTAAGCGCATCGGCTTTGTGATTATGGTCACCTGCGGACTCCTGATGGCTGGCTCGGAGGCGCCGACGTATTATCCCAATCCTTATTTCTGGACCAAGATGACGCTGCTGCTGCTAGTCGGAGTTCATGCTTTGGTTTTTAAACCGATCGTGTATGATCACCCCGAGGAGTTGGACAAGTCGCCAGTGTTACCCACACGTGCGAAAGCCGCCGCCGTGCTTTCGCTGGTCCTGTGGGTGAGTATACCGGTTTGCGGCCGGCTGATCGGATACTACGAGCCCGACGAGGGCAAGGCAAAAACCCCTCAAACCGTCACGAATCGCTGAGGTTTTGCGATCCAGACCGTGAAAAAACCGCCATACGTGCTGATTCTTGCATCCCCCCTTGCGATCGTCGTCCCTCCGGTTCTAGCGCATCACTCTTTCGCCGCCGACTACGACGCATCGAAGCCGATCATGCGCGGCACGGTCACCAAGTTCGCATGGATGAACCCTCATGCGCGCTTCTATCTGGATGTGCATCTCGACGACGGTGGTCTCGTCACCATAGGAGCCGGAATACGTGCTGGGGCCACCGAGTGCCTCGGCCCAGTAAGCCGCGAGTCGCTCGACATGCTAGGGGCGGAAGCCGTGGCTGAACGCATGGCCGACCACCTCATCGGCATCCGACGATGCCAAGCGACAGCCGCGATCCACTTGCCCGGGATGCGACGGGACGGGACCGGCGCCTCGGCTGTGTCATCGATTACGTGGGCTACAACGTGGCCAGAAGCGCGGAAGACAACCGCGTAGGAACCTTTTGGCAATTCGATCCGGATGGGCTCGTCGCGCCCTCCGGTCTCGTAGTCCTCCTTGAGCTTGGCTCGAAGGCGGCTGATGTCGACGCGGACCATACTCAACCAGGTATCTGAGGAGGTTGCTGCGCCGTTCCGCGCTTCGCAGCACACGCGCGAGCGCATCATCGATGGTCTCGGGTGGTAAAAGTTGAGCCACGCAAGTGGCGTTATCAGGCCGTATCTTAGCCTAGGCTGCAGTTTGCTTCGTGGCCCATCAGTTCCAGTACCAAATCGAGTTGTCGACAGGTGCAAGGCTTAGAGTTTTCGGGTACATGCTACCGTATCATCGCCCGTAGCACGGCGATGATACTTGTCCGGGCGAGGGAGACTCCCTTAGAGTGGCCTGGAGGAACTCAATCGACTATGAAAATATGGATCGCTATTTTGGTCGGCTGCTTCGGAGTTGCCGGGGAAGCCAACCTCAGCGCGAGCACGGTTTCGGCGACGGATTCAAGCAGCCAATGCTGAGGGTCCGTAGCGCACTCATAAGTGAGGCGCAGGAGGTCCTGTTTCGCATTTCCATATGGTGTCTGCGGAGGTGATGTTTTATGAGGCCATTCGGATATAGACGAATTCTGCGGGCGGCGGCGACCACAATTTTGCTGGCCGTTCCGGCGGTGAGAGCGGACCAGGTCACGGTGGATCTCGGAATAGTCGCCTACTCGATCGGGATCAACGCTAGCATTATGAACACCGATTACCCCTCGGATAGCGAAACTTACACCTACCAGCAACTGATCTTTGAAGGGCCGCTGAGCATGGTAATCGACGGCTCCGGTGACACCCTCGCGTACGTCCTTGCGCAAGACCTGGGCAGTGCGAATAACGGGACACTGGATTACAATTTTCCTTTTTTATCTGGGGCTTCCGGAAGCTACGCGCAAACGTCGCCGCCCATGGCGTTCGACGCTTCGGACCCTGACCCTGGGATGCTGAGCCTTAAGGCTACCTCAGTAAGCGGCACCCAATGTTCGGGAACTAATACGGTTGGTTCTACCATTAACGTCGACCCCACCTACGCCGCGACCGTATATCAGACGATACTCGGCTGTGACTCACTGGCCAGCCCCAATAACGGTATCCCGACTTTTACGATCACCACCGTAGAGCTCCCCCCTTTAGGAGAGATCACGAGCGACGGCACTACAACGGTTTACATAGGGGAAGTAGTGGACGCCGAATGGACGGTCGACGGCGTGATTAGCGGCACTTCGAGCGTGCCAGAGCCCTCGCTGGTGTGGCTGGTAGGTGGGGGCTTGGCCGCGCTGGGATGGACCAGGGTCCGCAAGCGGGTGCGCCGATCGGCGACATGAAAGGCTTCCGGCAGTCCAGCGGCAGTGTACAGGCAGAACGCGACTTCGAGCGCGCCCTTGAATTGCACACGTCCGGCCGGACGGAGGAAGCGGACCGGGTCCTCACCGGGATCTTGAAGAGGAGTCCCTGGCATTTCGGCAGTCTGCACACGTTGGGCGTGATTCGGCTCCAACAGTCGCGACTCGAGGAAGCGCTAACCTTGTTTCGCAAGACAATCACGGGCAATCCGGGTTCAGCCGGCGCGCACATCAGCCTTGGAAATACTTTGCAGGCGCTGGGCCGGCATGAGGAAGCGGTCGAGCGTTACCAGCGCGCGCTGGCCCTGCGTCCTCACGATGCGCACGGGCAGAACAATCTGGGGAACTCTTATCTGGCGCTGCGGCGGCTGGAGGAGGCGGCGGAGTGTTTCCGTCAGGCTGTCGCACGTCAACCGGGTTTAGATGCGGCACACGGGAACCTTGGAAACGCCTTGCTTGAGCTGGACCGCCCGGAGGAGGCGCTGCGGGCTTATGAAGCTGCCATTGCGCTCAACCCTCGCGTGGCCGGGACCCACAGCAACCTAGGGCGATCTTTGGCCGCTCTGGACCGGCACGAAGAGGCGATTGCTGCTTACGAGGCTGCCTTGGCGTTGGATCCCGGGCTAGCCGGAGTCCACAGTAATCTAGGGCGGACTCTGGTCGCGTTGAACCGGCACGAAGAGGGGTTGTTGCGATTTTCGCGCGCGAGCGAGCTCGACCCCGAGGATGCCCAGTATCCGCTGAATCTGGGTCTAACGCGGCTGGCGCTCGGCGAGTACGCAGCAGGCTGGCCGGACTATGAGGCGCGCTGGCGGTCGCCGCGTTATCCCCAGCCCCGCACCTACTCGCATCCGCGTTGGGACGGCAGTGCTGATGTTGCCGGCAAAACTATTTTTCTGTATTTCGAGCAAGGGCTGGGCGACACAATTCAGTTTGTCCGCTATGCGCCACTGTTGGCAGAAAGAGGCGCCAGGGTGGTGCTGGAGGTTCCCCAGGGACTGCTGCGGCTGTTTCGGAGCTTGGAGGGCGTGGCCGAACTAATCGGCCCAGGAGATACGCCGCCTGATTTTGATTTTCACGCCCCGCTGCTCAGCCTGCCGCTCGCGTTTCAAACCACGATCGAGGACATTACCAGCAAGGTCCCCTATCTCCGCGCGAACGCGGTGCGGACGAACGCATCGGTCGGGTTATGTTGGGCGGGCAACCCGGGGAATTCGAATGACCGCAATCGCTCGATTTCCTTGCGTGAGTTGATTCCAGTATTGGAAGTTCCGGGAGTACAGTTTCTGTCGCTGCAAAAAGTGCTGCGGGAGGGAGATGAGGCGATCCTGCGCAAGTATCCAAACGTGGATGTGGAAACGGACCGGAAGGGCGTGGACTTTGCCGACACAGCGGCCCTGATCGCCGGGTTGGATCTGGTGATTACCGTCGACACAGCCATCGCGCATCTTGCGGGCGCATTGGGAAAACCGGTGTGGGTGCTGTTGCCTTTTTCCACGCACTGGGCTTGGCTCCGGGCGCGCGAGGACAGTCCCTGGTATCCCACAGCCACGCTGCTTCGCCAGCCTTGCCATGGCGATTGGCGCCCAGCAGTCGAACGGGCGGCACAAGTTCTTAGCAGTCAGGCGCTAGGTTCAACGCTAAAGTGACAGGCCTGGCTGCGA
>Ga0302326_10015180_pt1 | contig 16223 bp, 15 predicted proteins | sample Palsa_T0_3_FD_202264 | JGI IMG/M metagenome (GOLD analysis project Ga0302326, IMG submission 202264) | Peat permafrost microbial communities from Stordalen Mire near Abisko, Sweden - Palsa_T0_3 | ecosystem: Environmental > Terrestrial > Soil > Palsa > Peat permafrost | place: Sweden: Abisko... | reverse complement strand
CCATTCTGGCGAACATGCAGGCCAACGTATCGGAGAAGACGGCCCTGGGTATCCACGGACACGCCAACGCACACCTCAGCGGAAACGTGAACCTCAGCGCGAACGATGGGACTATCACGCGTTTCGGGTGGAAGGCGCAGAACAAATCGCTTCTCATGTTCGCGGGCGAGGCCTACAACGTCGAGATGGGCATTTCGAACCAGCTTTTCCCCCAAGAGCGCGACGAAACGCCTGGCTGTCAATTCTTCCCCAGTCCGAACGACACACTCAACTTCACGACTACTCCGACAACGACCGCCATTTCAAACCCGGCAGTGATCTCAGACATCGAAGCGTTTGCCAACTTCATGCGCATGTTGGCCCCGCCCGCTCCCGCGCCCGCCACTCCGTCCAGCGAGAAGGGACGCGAGACTTTTGCAAGGATAGGGTGTGCGCACTGCCATACACCGTCGTTCACCACCGGCGCGATGATTGCCAGCGGCTCCTCGACCAGTCCGAGCGCCGCGCTTTCCAATCAGACGGCGAATCTTTACTCTAACCTTCTCGTGCACCACATGGGCAAAGACCTGGCCGACGGCATCACCCAAGGCGGCGCAGGCCCTGACGAGTTCCGGACCGCTCCCCTTTGGGGGGTCGGACAGCGCGTCTTCTTCCTTCATGACGGACGGACCAGCAGCCTAGTGGAAGCTATCAAAGAACATCAGAGCCATGGCAGCGAGGCCAACAAGGTCGTCGAACATTTCGACAGGCTGAGCACTCAGGAGCAGCAGGAAATCATCGATTTCCTGCGGTCGCTCTAGCGAAAAGAGCGCTCTCATGAAGAGCATTTGAGTTTGCCGCCTGGGCGCGCAGCCGTTTGCGAAGAACCGCAGATACAAACCGGTCGTCGTTCCTGTTTCAGTTAGTCACGCAGGCGTGCGGCAGCGGTCACTGACAAAGCCTCGGCTGCGGGCGCTAAATGCGAGTGGAAAAGGATTTCCCGGCCTTTTTCCCCACCCGACTCACATCGCGCCCATACGGCGAGGAACAAGACCTCCGACCTTCCCTTCTCCCAGGCGTCCTAGTGCGCCCGTCCCCGAGATCCATTTCGATTCGACTCGATGGCAAGGAGGACTACCCGATGCACAGCCAAGCGCGATCTCTCAGCTCCCTGTTCCGCACAGTTTCTTTCGCGATGATTGCCGCGCTGGTGATGATGCTGGCGACGGTCCCCGCATGGGCACAGAATTCGGTTCCAGCGACGGCGGTGCAGGCGGCGAAAATGCCTGAGTTCGCGTCCCGGCTGGCCCATCCCGTCAAGCGACCAGCCCCACTCACATCTCCAGCGCTCGCCCGCGCCAGGATGCATCGCGGGCCGCTCGACAGCAACGACATTTACGACAACGGCCCAACCAACGGCAACACCGATGCCTGGACCATTAATTTCGGATTTATTGTTAGCGACAGCTTCAACGTGACGGGCAGCACCGCCACCGTCACCGGTATGAGTTTCGCGGCCTGGATGTTCCCGGGCGACACCCTGACGTCGGCGGAAGTGTCCATCACCTCGAGCGAAAACGGTGGCACCAGCTACTTCGACCAGACGGTGAACTTCACCCAGAGCGCTTGCACCAACAATGATTATGGCTTCAATGTCTGTACCCAGACGGCCAGCTTCAATGGCCCGACTCTGAACGCCGGCACCTACTGGGTGAACCTCCAGAACGCCAGCGTTCCCAGCGGCGATCCGGCCTATTGGGACGAGAACAGCGGGCCGTCTTTAGCCTCGCAGAACTCGGTGGGCACGATTCCTTCGGAATCGTTCACCATCCTCGGCAGCGCGACTACCACGACCAGCACCACGACCTATATCGATAATTATTCCTGTCCCCCTCCGCAGAACGGCTTCCATGATCTCCATGATTTCGGCAACGGATCCTCGGGCGTGGCCATCGACAACGCCGGGAACCTCTATGGGACGTTTGTCGCTGGCGGCAGCGCTGGTCAAGGCCTGCTGTATGAACTAGCGCAACGAGCCGGCCACTGGTTCCTTACCTCGCTGTACAGCTTTCTGGGAGGCAGCAACGGAAGCAGCCCGAACGGCGTCATCGTCGGCCCGGAAGGAGTTCTTTATGGCGCGGCGACCGGAGGCTTCCAAACCTGCGGAACTGACGGAGTCTCCTCTTGCGGGCTGATCTATGAGGCGAAGCCAGCCCCGACCGCGTGTGCCACGGCCATGTGTGGTTGGAACGAGACGACGATCTATGAGTTCACGAGCCTCACCGATGCGTGGGGCGGCACCGTCACCGCCTTCGACTCCGCCGGCAATCTGTACGGATTCTCACCCACCGGCGGGGCCTACGGGGTTGGCGCGATCTTCGAGCTTACGCCCTCGCAGGAAGGCTGGACGGAAAAGATCCTCTACAACTTCGCCGGACAAGCTGATGGGGGAACACCTAATAGTCTGCTGATAGGCCATGACGGAAATCTGTACGGCACAGGAGGGAGTGGAGTCTACCCCTGGGCGGGGATGGTTTTCCAGTTAGTGCCGTCGGGAGGCATTTGGACGAAAAATACCCTCTATACCTTCACCGGTACTACGGACGGGTCGCAGCCTGCGGGCTTGGTCCAGGACGCCTCGGGCAATCTCTATGGCTTCAGTATCTGCGATAACTGGGGGGAAGACTATTGTGGCTATTTTAACGATTACTACGGCCTGATTTTCTCGCTCCAGCCCTCCGGTAGCGGCTGGATATTCAACGTGATCTATAGCAACTGGAATGATTGTGGCGGATATAAGAACCTCGTCAACGCCTTGACAGTGGATGCGAAAGGGGGGCTCTACGCGGCCCAAGGGGGGGATGATGCATACTGCGTGTTCGGGGGAAATTGTTACCTGTTGCATTGCGGCCAGATCATAGCAGTGGGCTCTCATACCCCTCTAGTCGCCGGCGACGCGAACGTTTTTTGGAACATAACGTCAGATGCGAACGGCAAGATCTATGGCACTACCGGATCATGTGGAAGCTTAGGAACTCCCTTCAGGAACGGTGGCATGGTCTGGGAGTATTCGCCATAAGTCAGTTGTCGGTTAGCAAGGTTGGCGGTGTCCGATGCCCCACCAAAGCCGGTTTGGCTTTGCGTGGGGCTTTTCGCGCTCGTGGATTGCAGATGGAAATATCTAAGGAACAACCTCCGGATCGACTTGTCCGCTACTGAATTCTGATCAGCTCGATATCGAAGACGAGCATTCCGAAAGGCGGCTGTTTGCCCTGGTATGCGAGTCTCTCAGGAATCCAGAAACGCGTTTTCTCGCCTTCGACCATGAGCTGCACGCCTTCGGTCCACCCGGGAATTACCTTATTGAGCTGGAAGCTGGACGGTTGACCGCGCATGACCGAGCTGTCGAACATCTTGCCGTCCGTCGTCCAGCCCGTGTAATGCACCGTGACCTCGTCAACGCTCTTGGGATGGCGTCTGCCTTCGCCCGGGGTCAACACCTCGTAGACAAGACCGCTCTTGGTCCGCTGGGCGTCGGCGGGAGGCGTCTTCACATCCGCGGGCGCGCGGGTTGGTATGTCGACAAGCGTCACCTGGAAGACGAGCGTGCCTATCGGCTTGCCTTGCTGGCCTTTGTAGGCGAGCGACTGAGGTATCCACAGCAGGAGGGTTTCGCCGGTCACCATCTGCTGAACCCCCTCGCTCATACCGGGGAGCATTCGTTTAACTTGCAAGGTCACAGGTTTGCCGCGTTCGACGGTGCTGTCTAACATCTTTCCGTCGGGCGTCCAGGCAGTGTAATCGACGGTGACGACATCATCTTTGGCGGGGTGGGTCGTGCCAGTGCCGGGTTTCACAACTTTCGTCGCGAGGCCGGACGCAGTTTTCGTGGCGTCAGCCGGCGGTGCGGCAACATCGGACGGAGCGGCAGGAGCGGCGATCTGCGATGGCGATGTCTGCGCCGAAGCCGCGGCCACGGCAAGGATGAATAGGGCAATAGAAGAAAGAATACGCATTCGATTATTGTACCGGTAGCGTTTGTCGCAGGCGGGTTCGGTTGCGTCCCGATCCTGTGCCGCGACATTGGGACTGCCCGCAGGCAACTGCCTTCAAACTCCCATGATGTTGTAGCCGCAGTCCACGTAGATGGTTTCGCCGGTGATCCCGCTGCCGGCGTCGCTGGCGAGAAAGACCGCGGTGGTTGCGACTTCGTTCACGTCGACATTGCGCTTCAGCGGCGCTCGTTCCGCCTGCTCTTTCAGCATGTCGCCGAATCCCGAAATCCCGCGCGACGCCAGCGTCTTGATGGGCCCGGCGGAGATCGCATTGACGCGAATATTGTTCTTGCCGAGATCGTAGGCCAAATAGCGAACGCTGGCCTCCAGCGCAGCTTTGGCAACTCCCATGACGTTATAGCGCGGGATGACTCTCGCCGAGCCGTAATAGGTCATCGTCATGATGCTGCCGCCCTCAGTCATCAGCGGGCGGGCAGCGCGGGCGAGCGCCACCAGCGAGTAAGCGCTGGTATCGAGCGCGATGCGAAAACCGTCGCGGCTGGTGTCGGCGAAGTCGCCTTTCAGGTCCTCGGCGGGAGCGTAGGCGATGCTGTGTACCAGCACGTCGAGCCTGCCATAGCGCGCTTTCAACTGCTCGAAGAGCTGCGCGATCTCTTCGTCGCGCGAGACGTCGCACTGGAAAGCTTGCGCGTTGGGCAGTTCCGCGATCAGGTCGGCGGCTTCCTGCTTCAGGCGCTCGTTCTGATAAGTGATGGCGAGCTGCGCCCCGGCCTGCTGCATCTGCCGGGCAATGGCCCACGCAATGCTGCGTTTATTGGCCACCCCAAACACCACCGCCGTTCGTCCCTGCAAACTAGTCGACACAGTTGTTCCTCGCAGCTTTCAGCGTCAAACGAATGAGAATAACAGCCGGAATCCAGATTGTGCACTACTGTCTTTTGCAACTGAGCGTGAACGGACTGCTTTCCAATGCAAGATGACGAAAGGCAGTCTGCCGACGGGGACAATGCGAGCTACTTTTTGTCCGCCGGCACCGCCTTGCCCGGCTGAGTCGTGGTTTCGGGTCGCCCGGGCTCGTATCCCGGATATTCGTACACGCCGCGTCCCGACTTGCGGCCTATGCGGCCGGCCTTCACGTACTGCACCAGCAGCGGCGCGGGACGAAACTTCTCGCCCAGCGTCTTATGCAGATATTCCAGAATATGCAGGCGAGTGTCGAGTCCCACGAGGTCGATCATCTCGAACGGCCCCATGGGATGATTCAATCCCAGCTTCAACGCTTTGTCGATGTCCTGCGCGGAAGCCACTCCTTCCTGCAGCATGTAAAACGCTTCATTGCCAATCATGGCGTTGATGCGGCTGGTGATGAATCCCGGCGACTCCTTAATGACCACAACCTCTTTGCCCATGCGTTTGCCGATATCGACCGCCGCAGCCAGGGTCTGGTCATCCGTCTCCAGCGCGCGCACAACTTCCAGCAGCTTCATCTTGTGTACCGGATTGAAGAAATGCATGCCGACGCATTTCGGGGCGCGGTAGGTCACGGACGCGATTTCCGTCACGCTGAGTGACGAAGTGTTGGAAGCCAGAATGGTTGTTGGCCGGCAAACTTTGTCGAGCAGGGTGAAGATCTCGATCTTCGATTCCATCTCCTCGGGAACAGCTTCGATCACCACGTCGGCTTCGCGCGCCGCCTGCTCCACAGAAGACGCGTATTCCAGCCGCCCAAAAGCCTGGTCGGCATCGGTCCTGGTGACCTTTCCCAGCTCGACCGCCTTATCGAGATTAGAGCGGATTTCGGTCTCGGCCTTGCGCAGCGCCGTGGGCAAAATATCTTCCAGGATGGTGCGATAACCGCCCAGAGCTGCGGCATGGGCGATGCCGCGGCCCATAATTCCGGCGCCGATAACCGCGATGGTGCGCACCTCGGCCATCAGGCTATGCTCCCCTTTTCCAACTGCTCGACCACGCCGATGAAGTTCGGGTCGGACTTGCGCATGTAATCGGCGAGACGCCGCTTCTCTTCCGGCGCAATCAGATAAAGGCTGGCGTTGATGCGGCGTAGTGTCGCCGCAATATCGTCGACATAGTTCATCATCCGGATTAGTTCACCAGTAGCAACCATAAAAAAGTCCTTTCGCGCTGAATCGGATAAAAATGCTTCGGCTCGCTTGCCGACAGTGTGCGAGATTCCGCCCGCAAAAACTGGGCAATCTTTTATTCTCGCCGCCGCTCGGCATTAAGTAAAGCTGACGCCTAGGGCGGCAGTGGGCCGTCATTGTTATGGTTATGCCGCGAAGTCTTCGCCAGCTTCCCGGTCGCCTTGCTCGGCGTCGGGTGAAGGCTGCTTCACGCAAGCGTCGCGATCGGTAATCTCGACCAGCGCCGCCATTTTCGCCGCCAGCTCAGGAGTGAGCGTTCCAGCTCGCAAGCGCCAAGTCCAACTTCCATGAGCTTCGCTGGGAACGTTCATTCGAGCGCTGCTATCGAGCCCGAGTACGTCCTGCACGGGAATCACGGAGAAATTTGCCACCGATGTCAGGGCCGCACGAATAAAGGCCCAGTTCACACCGTCTTCGCCGATTTCCATGTAGGTCGATACCAGTTTTTTTTCTTCTTTCGTGGCGCCGGTGTTCCACCAACCAACTACGGTGTCGTTGTCGTGCGTCCCGGTATAGACGACGCAGTCGGGTTCGTAGCGGTGCGGCAAATAGACGTGGGCTCCTTTGTTGCCGAATCCAAATTGCAAGACCTTCATTCCGGGGATTTCCAGGGTCTTGCGGAGATGATTCACCGCTGGCGTGATGTATCCCAGGTCTTCGGCAATGAAGGGCAACTTGCCCAAGGCGCTTTGCAGCGCATGAAACAAGCTCTCATTTGGACCTGCGACCCAACGTCCGTGGACCGCCGTCGGCTCGTCCGCGGGAATTCCCCAATAAGCTTCGAAGCCGCGGAAGTGGTCGAGGCGAACGATGTCGCTGGTTTCGATGGCCCAACGCATCCGTCCGATCCACCAGTCGTAGCCGCGCGCACGCAGGGCCTCCCAGTCATAAATCGGATTGCCCCAGCGCTGGCCAGTTTCGCTGAAAGCGTCGGGCGGCACGCCGGCAACGACTTCTGGCGTAAGGTCTTTTTTCAAGCGAAATAATTTCGGATTGGTCCAGACATCGGCGCTGTCGTAGCTGACGAAGATGGACACATCGCCAATGATGCGAATGCCGCGAGCGGCGCAGTATTGGCGCAACGCGCCCCACTGCTCAAAAAATGCGAACTGGAGGAAGCGCTCCTGGTCCAGGTCCTCCTGCAACTCAGACCGCAATTGCGTAATGGTCTCGGGATCTCGCCGTGCGACTTCTCGCGGCCAGGTGTTCCAGGTCTGCTCGCCGAACTTTTCGCGCAGCACGCTGAACAATGCATAATCTTCCAGCCACCAGTCACTCTCGCGGCAAAAATTGGCATAGCGATCGCGCGCGACATCCGGCGCTGAATGCAGAAAGTTCGCGGCAGCTTCGCGCAGTAGCGGCAACTTGTGCGCGCGAACGCTTTCAAAGTCGACCGGCAGATCTCCGTCGGGGAGAGCGCCCACACGCTCGCGATCCAGAAGGCCGCGATCCGCCAGACGCTCCAGGCTAACCAGCAGAATGTTGCCCGCAAATGCCGAGACGCAGGAATACGGCGAGTTTCCGCTGCCAACCGGTTGCAGCGGCAGGACTTGCCATAGCGTCTGCTTGGCGGCAGCCAGCCAGTCGACAAACTCATACCCGGCTGGACCAAAATCGCCGATCCCTCCGCGCGACGGAAGCGAAGTGGGATGCAGCAGGATGCCGGATGAGCGCTCTGAAAGCATAGGTCAGTTTATGACTAAATCGAGCTTGGTTAAGTGGCGACACGCCGGGTCAAAAACAAATGTGGCCAGCAGACCGTTTCTGCTGGCCATGAAGTCCGTCGCTAATACATCGCTAGGAACCCTCGGACAAGGTAGTCAGACGCTCCATTTCCTTCTTATTGATTTTGATCTTGCCCTGTTGTTCCAACTTGGTACGCAGGTTTTCCACGTACAGGTTTTCGTATTCCGTGCGCTTCTGTTCCAGCAGTGTATCCTTCGCTTTGTCCCAGCCTTGCTTGATCTGGTCGGAGCTCGGCTCTTGCACTTCAAGAATCTTCAGGACAACGCCATTCGGGCCGCCTTGGATCGCGCCGCTGATTTCGCCAGCCTTCATGGTGAAGGCGACAGCGGCCGGGCCAGTCATCGCGCCCAGCTCGGGCAACTGCGCATTGCGGTCCACCAGATCGCTGGTCTTCACGGTTGCGCCCACTTCCTTGGCAGCCTTGTCCAAGTCATGATCGGCGTGAGCGCGGTCTGAAAGTTGCTGGGTCTTTTGCGCTAGCAAGGCCTGTGCGCGCTGCGACTTGAACTGCTCTTCCACCTTGGCCTTCACCTGTTCGAAGCTGGGAGTTTGTGGAGGCTGAATCTCCGTAACCTGATAGATCACGTAACCTGCCGGAGTAGTGGCAGTCGCGGGCGGATCGCTCTTCTTCGCCGCAAACAGCGCACCCATGAAATCCGGAGCGGCGCCAATGCCGGGCAATTGGTCCGTTTGCGCAACCAGATCGGTGGTGGTGACGGTCAAGTTCTTTTCCGCGGCGGCCTTTTCCATTCCCGCGGTACGCGCCAAGGTCTGCACCGAGCTGGCGACATTCTGCGCCTGGGCCGCAGCTTTCTGCTTCTTGAGCACCGGCTCAATCTCGACTTTCACCTCGGCAAGTGGCTTCAGCCGCGCTTCCTGCTTGGCCTCGACGTGAATAATGTGGAAGCCATAAGCGGTACGAATGATGCCGGTAGTTTGCCCAACCGGCGTATTAAAGGCCGCCTGCTCGAATTCGGGAACCGTTCGGCCCCGCGTGAGCGGGGGCAACAGGCCGCCGTCCTTTGCGCTTCCGGGATCGTCCGAGTACTTCTTGGCCAGATCGGAGAAGCTTGCGCCAGCCTTGAGTTGCTTGTCAACGTCTTCAGCTTTGGCTTTGGCCGCGTCCACCGCTTTTTGATCGACCTTGCCGTTCGAGTCCGCGGTGGGCGTCTTGATCAGGATGTGGCGAACCGTCACTGTCTCCGGGAGGCGATAGTCGTCCTCATGCTGCTTATAGTACTGCTGCACTTCCGCGGGCGTGACCTCGACCTTGTCGGCCATCTGGTTGGTGTCGATGAGAATGTATTTCGCCTTCACCTTCCCGGGAATGGAGTTCACATACATCTGCTTGTTCTGATCGTAAAATGCTTTCAACTCCGCATCCGTCGGCTTGACGTCTTTCTTCACGTCGTCAAGGGTGAGCACGGCGTACTCGAATTTCACCTTGGTGCCCTGCTGGTTGACTTCCTTGGCGACGTCCTTGTCGCTTACCGTAATCGCCCCGCCAACAGTAGCCAACAGTTTGCGTTGAGCAATTTCACCCTTGACCTCTTGCTCGAACTGTTGCACACCCATGTTGAACTCGCTCTCAATGAACCGCTCGTAAGACTGCTGCCCAATGAAGTTGCCGTTCGGGAAAATCACCTGGCCAAACTGACCTTGGTGAAGATAGTCGCGGAGTTCGTCATCGCTGACCCCGAGACCCATCTTGTCCGCCTCGTAGACAATCGCCTTCTTCGTGATAATGTCTTGCGCGGCGCGCTGCATCAGATAAGGCATGAGCTGTTCGGGAACATTGCCTTTGAACTGTTGCTTCCCGATAAGGCGGGCCTGCTGTTCCACTTGCTGGAGGCCGACCTCCTGATCGCCCACTTTGGCCAATACGCCTTGCGTAGTAAGGCCGCCGTTGAAGTAATCGCCGAAAAGGCCGCCAGGAACGAGCGTGATGACCATCATCACGCAAATGACGACCAGGATGCCGCCCAAAATGATTTTCTTGATGGGACCAGGCTTTTGCAGAAATCGAAGCATGCTTTGGAAACTCCAGATGGGTTAGCTGAATCGTCTATTATAGACCAGCCGCGATTGCTGCATGCGAGTCACGACTGGAACGTCGCGCGGTGCGGGATTGCAGGCTTGCCTAAATGTATCCAGATGCCACTCAGCTGCCAAAATTCCCCACACGGAGCTGAGTACTTCACATCCGGGAAAGTGGGTGTGTTGTAATAGAAACAACCTATAAGTTATGACGAAATCGTCACCAGAAAGACATCGGCGGATCTTAGCCTACAAACGCCGGGCACGCGAATTTAAGATGATCGCCAAAGGGCTGGCCTCGACTGACCACCCGATTATGGCGCACATCATCCCCATTCGCCGTTGCAATCTCTCCTGCGAGTATTGCAACGAATACGACGATTTCTCCAAACCCGTCCCGCTTGACACCATGAAGCGCCGCATCGATCACCTGGCGCGATTGGGCACGTCGATCGTGACTATCAGTGGCGGCGAACCGCTTCTGCATCCCGAGCTCGACCAGATCATCGCCCACATGCGCGAGTACCCCATTCTCGCGGGCCTGATCACCAATGGCTATCTGCTGACCGCGGACCGCATTCAGCGGCTGAACCGCGCCGGGCTCGACCATCTGCAGATCAGCATCGACAACGTCATGCCCGACGAGGTTTCCAAGAAGTCGCTGAAGGTTCTGGACAAGAAGCTGCAACTGCTGGCCGAGCATGCCGACTTTCACGTCAACATTAATTCGGTGGTCGGCGGAGGCATCCACAATCCGCATGACGCGCTCGTGGTGGGACGCCGCGCCGTGCAATTGGGATTCACCACAACCATCGGCATCATCCACGATGGCGACGGCCAGTTGAGACCTTTGGGCGAGGTCGAACGCGAAGTGTTTCGCAAAATGAAGAACCTTGCCAAGCGGCACTATTCACGCTTCAACTGGTTTCAGGACAACATCGCTGACGGCAAGCCCAACGATTGGCGTTGCCGCGCCGGCGCCCGTTATCTCTACATCTGCGAAGACGGTTTGGTGCACTATTGCTCACAGCAGCGCGGTTATCCGGGAATACCGCTGGAGCAGTATTCCGTTGCCGACATTCGCCGCGAGTTCCTGACCGAAAAAGGTTGCGCTCCGCACTGCACCGTCTCGTGCGTGCATCAGGTGTCTTACATCGATCATTGGCGCGCGCCACAAACCATTCGGACTCCGCAATCGCCGCTCGACGTCGGACAATTAGTACAAATCGAATAGAGCGCCAGTCGAATAGCGGCCGTAATTAGAAGCCCTCTCCCATGTTGTTTTGTCAACGGCCCAAGTCATCCGGCGAGGACGAAATGGCCGAAGTCGTCGAACACCCAGTCGTTTTTCAAGGCGTAGTACACAATCGTCAACAGCTTGCGGGCCGTGGCCACGATGGCTTTGCCCGTGCCACGCCGTCGCCGAATCCCTTCATGGAAAGTTTTCAGAAACGGGCCGTAGCGCTTCGCCACCAGCGCCAATAAACCATCCCTGCTCGTGTTCTCGATCACAGCAGGAACCAACGTGGCCGAGGAGCGCACTTAGCCCACCTCTCCAACGACAATTTCGCCTCGCTGATCTTGCAGGTATTCTTAATGTGATGCTACTATGTATCACATGAAAAAGGCCTCGGTCCGCGATCTTCGCTACGACTTCAAGAAGATCGAACGCCTGCTGCATCAGGGCGAGGAAGTTGAGATTACGAAACGTCAGCAGGTCATCGCCCGCCTCGTTCCCCAGCGCGTCGCCCGCTCCCGGCAACTCCCGGACTTCCTGGGCCGATTGCGCACCATTTACGGCGATAACGTGCTCCGCGTCAGCGGCGCCGAATTGATCGCGAAAGACCGGGACCGATATTGAAAACTTACGTCGACACCAGCTTCCTGATCTCCCTCTATACCGCCGATGCCAACTCCCAGGCAGCCGCACTCGCGATGCGCAAATCGCTTGGCGACTATCTGGTCAGCAGCCTCGGCGAATTGGAAGCTGTGAATGCCTTGGAATTGCGCGTCTTCCGTAAAGAGATTTCGCGAGCTCAGGCCGGGTCTTCATGGGACGCTTTCACCAGCGACTTACGGGACGGGGTTTTCCAATTGAGATCTTTGCCCGATGCCGCCTTCGAGCGGGCCCAACTTTTATCGCGCCAAACAACTGCGCGCCTGGGCAGTCGCACCGCTGATCTTCTTCATATCGCCGCGGCCCTCGAACTCGATGCCGGCTGCCTTTACAGCTTCGATCAGCAACAACGAAAGCTGGCCCACGCGCTCCGCTTGAAACTTAACTGATCCTCAATACGGCATGTCGCCGCCGGTTTTTACATTTCCCGGATGTATGACTATCGTGACTATAATGACCTCATCGGAGAAAATGCCTATGCAGACATGGACCGTAGCCCAGGCCAAGGCCAAATTCAGCGAAGTACTTGATCGCGCACAATCCGACGGCCCGCAGACCATCACTCGCAACGGCCAGACGACGGCCGTGATCGTCGCGGCCGAGGAATGGGAACGCAAGACGCGCCGCAAGGGCAATCTGTCCGAGTTCTTTGCCGCTTCTCCGCTTCGAAGATCAGGACTGAAATTGCATCGCGTCTCCGGCCGCCCGCGTAAGGTCGATCTGTGAGCTTCCTGCTCGACACCAACGTCGTTTCCGAATCGATCAAACCACATCCTAATCCGGGGCTGACTGCCTGGCTGGAAGAGGTTGACGAAGATCGTACATTCCTCAGCGTGATCACGCTGACCGAGTTGCGGTACGGCATCGACCGCCTCCCGGTTGGCAAGCGCAGGAATCGTCTGGAGGAATGGGCTACGAATGACTTGCCCGTGCGGTTTGAGGGGCGGATCTTGCCTGTCGACTCCGCTGCTGCCGACCGCTGTGGCCGGATTATCGCCCGCAGCGAAGCCATCGGACGGCGGATGGAAGTCATGGATGCTTTTATCGCCGCGACTGCGGTAATCCACCGGCTGATAGTGGTCACGCACAATGTTTCTGATTTTGAGTCAATACTGAAAGACGTGCTGGATCCATGGACCTGATCGGGCGCCGTTGCGCTGATTGTGCGTTTTCCTTATCGTGAGAACTTGAACTACACGTCGCTACATACCGGACTAAGAATGAGCCTGTTTCGACTGGCGCTCTTGTCCGCGTTCCTTCTTTCACCCTGCTGGCCCCAGACCACCCGCACCTGGGAACAGACCAAGTACGACGACTTCGAGAAGGGCACGGCTCACGGCGTCGCCATCAGCAGCGATGGCGACCTCACGCTCGCGCCCTCTTTCAGCGCGCTCTACACCTCGCCTTCCACTTACATCTGGGACGTCGCCGCCGACTCCGCCGGCAACGTCTATGCGGCGGCCGGTTCTCCTGCCCGTGTCTACAAGCTCACGCCCGACGGGAAGGCGCGCATCATCTTCGCGCCGCAGGAGCTTCAGGTGCAGGCCTTGGTCGTCGACAAGAACACAGGCGCCATCTACGCGGCTACTTCGCCCGACGGCAAAGTCTACAAACTCGTCCACGGCGGACCCGCTCCGGGCAAGGCTCCCGAGGGTTCGCACACCACGGCCGAAGTTGCCGCCGCGCAGGAGGGAGCAACGCCGGGCGAGAAACCCCGCCCCTCAGTTGATGTCGATCCCAGCTACACCGCCAGCGTCCTCTTCGATCCCAAGACGAAATACATCTGGGCGCTGGCGCTTGATCGTCAGGGCCAGCTCTACATCGGCACCGGCGATCGCGGCGAGATCTTCCGCGTCGACCGCACTGGCAACGGCAGCCTCTTCTTCAAGAGCGACGAAGCGCAGATCCGCGCCCTTGACTTCGACGAACTCGGCAACCTCATCGCCGGCACCGACGGCAGCGGCCTCATCTATCGCATCTCGCCGCAGGGCGAAGGCTTCGTTTTGTACAGCGCGCCTAAGAAGGAGATCACCGCGCTCGCCGTCGATCGGCAGGGAAATATCTATGCCGCTGGCGCAGGTGAGAAGCGCGGGGCAGCGCCGTCCACCGGCACTCCCGCCGCGGGCGTGGGCATTGTCGTAACTGCTCCAGCGCCGAACGCAGCCGCTCCAACCGCGCCCGCCATGGCTTCAGCGCCCGCAATCAGCGCGCCTCCCAACCTCTCCAATCTTGGCGGCTCTGAAGTCTATCGTCTCTCGCCGGATGGCTCGCCCAAGACGATCTGGTCCTCTCGCAACGATCTGGTTTATGCGCTGGTGTTCGACCACCAGGGCCGTCTGCTGGCGGGAACCGGCAATCGAGGGAAGATATATGCCATCGTCGGCAGCGAATACACCGACCTCGCCGAGGCCAGCGCCAACCAGGTCACCGCATTCGCCCCTGCTCCCCAAGGCGGCCTCTATGCGGCCACCAGCAATCTGGGAAAGGTCTTCCTTCTCGGCCCCAACCCAGTCAACCAGGGCACCTACGAGAGCGATGTCTTCGACGCGAAGAATTTTTCCAGATGGGGGCGCGTGGAAGTGCGCGGCAGCGGCAATTTTCAGCTCTTCGCGCGCAGCGGCAACGTAGACAATCCTGACCGCAACTGGAGCCGGTGGAAGCCAGTCGATCTGCAAAAGGACCTTACCATCGACGCGCCGTCCGCGCGCTTCATCCAGTGGAAGGCAGTGTTGCAACCCGCCGGCCGCATGCCCGTAATCGATAGCGTCATCGTCAACTACCTGCCCAAGAACGTCGCTCCGGAGGTGGACAACGTAACCGTCATGGTCGGCTGGCGCGTACCGGCGGGCACGCATGCCGAGCCGGAAAGCTCAGCCGCCACTGGCTACGAGCCTCCGCTGCCAACCACTAAGGACAGGCATTCGATCATGGTGAAGTGGAGCGCGCGCGACGACAACGACGACACCCTGGCTTATGATGTTTACTACCGCGGCGATGGCGAGACGCGCTGGAAGCTGCTGCACCAGAATGTCGAAGAGCGTTTCATCAATCTCGACTCTGACCTTTTCCCCGACGGTGGTTACACCATTCGCGTCGTCGCCTCCGACTCGCCTTCGCATTCCGCCGAAGACGCGCTGACCGGCGAAGCTACCAGTGCGCGCTTCGAAGTCGACAACACGCCGCCGCAGGTCGAGTCGCCGAAGGCGACAGTCGACGGCGGCAAGATCCACGTCACCTTTCGCGCCGTGGATAGCTTCTCGCCCATCAGCCACGCGGAGTACTCAATCGATGCCGGCGAGGGACAGACGATCGAGCCCGTGGGCCAGATTTCCGACTCCAAGAGTGAAAGCTACGATTTCACTATTCCTCTGCCCTCGACCGCTGGGATCAGTAGCGCGGCGAACGCCCGCCAGTCCGCGGCTGAGGCACGCTCGTCATCGGAGGAGCACACCATCATCGTGCGCGTCTACGATCGCTTCGAGAACATGGGAGTCAGTAAGGTTGTGGTGAACGTGCCAGCGGGCCACTAAGCTAGCGGCGCACTTTCATTCCGAAAGAGCCGGAATTCACACGCTTTGAAGGGGTGCACCTTTAGGTGCGCGCCGATTTCGTACACTAAGTTTGTCATCCCGAGAAGGCTTTCAGGCCGACGAGGGATCTGCTGTTCTGCCTGGTAATGGGCATGTTCCTGCGCTCCGTCATCGACCTTATCGCCCTGCTGGCTTGCTCCGTCTATTGCACCATCCCCCTATTCTGGCTCGCAATTCATCCCTTCATCGCAAACTGGCGTCGGTGCGGCCGGCGAGCCTATATCTTGATCCTGCCTGTCTGGGCCGCTTTCATCGCACTATCATTTCTGCTGATGTGGCCATTTCGCCTCGCGCACCTCTACACCAACTGGTTTCCATGGGCGCTGGCAGCGCTGTTCTTTCTTCTCGGCTTCGCAATTTACTCGGCGGCCTTCAAGAGTTTTCATCGCACTCAGATCTCAGGCCTGGCTGAGTTGGAACCAAACCGCCATCGCCAGCAACTGATCACAACAAGCATTCGCTCGCGCGTGCGCCATCCCATCTATCTCGGACATCTGTGCGAAATCCTCGGCTGGTGCGTCGGCACGGGCTTAATCCCCTTGTACGCGCTGGCGGCATTCGCAATCGTCACAGGCACGCTGATGATCGCGCTCGAAGATCGGGAACTCGAAGCCCGCTTCGGAGACCCGTATCGCGTCTACCGCCAAGCCGTTCCCGCAGTCATTCCGCGCCTCAGCCGCTAGTCGCCAATGGGTTTTCGCTACAATGAGTTGTCGCTGGGCCTGCAAAGGCCTGCGGCACACCCAAGGGATGAAAATCACCACGGAGCCACGAAGGTCTTGGGGATGATTCCTAC
>Ga0302326_10015179_pt1 | contig 16223 bp, 12 predicted proteins | sample Palsa_T0_3_FD_202264 | JGI IMG/M metagenome (GOLD analysis project Ga0302326, IMG submission 202264) | Peat permafrost microbial communities from Stordalen Mire near Abisko, Sweden - Palsa_T0_3 | ecosystem: Environmental > Terrestrial > Soil > Palsa > Peat permafrost | place: Sweden: Abisko... | reverse complement strand
CTTGTCGCCTACTACTGCACGCAAGGCGCAGAGTCGTTCGCGAGCACAGAGCAAGGGCAGCTTTCCTATGAATCGCTGGCAGAGATGCTCGAAGCCTTTCTCGCGGCTCATGCCGTTCCGCGCAAACCATCGAAGGTCCCTCTGGACTGGGTGTACCTGCAGACTCTTCCGGCTGAAAAGCCGGACGAGTTCAAGGAGCCGGACGAGGTCACCAAAGAGGACGTTCGGAGGGTGGTGAATCGCACGATTCGAATGCTGCGGAATCCAGCTCAGAAGAGACGTAGACCGATACTTGCCGTCCGCAATTTATACACCATGCTGGACGATGAGAAGTTCTCGAATATCGAGAAGCTGAATGATGCACTCTGGCCGCACTGGAAGTCGTTGTGGCCCGTCTGCGCTCGCGGTCACTATGCTCTGCACCGGAAGCCTCTGCGAGAGAAGCATCCAGCGGAAGCCATTGACGAAGATTTCGAGTTGCCCGTTCAGCGGGGACTGCCGTCGTTTGAAGAAGGCGGATACCGGCTTGAGCTGGTCCGCGACGAAGGCAATGAGTTCACGCCACGGCTACTGTTTCCCGGCCCGCTTGCGCCGCGCTATCCCGTGTATGGATACCCTCGGATTGCCGAGTTCCGAAGGATGCTGGAGCTGCTCGATTTGGAACCCGCCATGAGCCAGTGGAAGGGGTACTACTTCACGGCGTTCAGTGGGATATTGGAGAACGAGGAACGCGGCGTCCAATTCGGCTCCCGCGAGAACGGCATCAGCTTCAGTATTCCGCTAGACGGATGGAAGGCGCTTCAGAGCCTGTTTCGCCGCGCCTGGCAGTCGCCTGAAGTGGCCAGCGCCTGGCAGGCTTTGGTGTTTGAATTTGGGGAGCTATAAGCGCACGGTGCTTCGCACCGGGAGTATCTCGACACTCCACCCCTGAAAGGGTTGCGTTTGCAACCGCGCGTTTGCATTCGGTAACGCGTTGAAACATTGCAACTTCTGAAAACTATGTAATTTTGGCGGTTGCGTCTGGAAACGATCGTGCTGAGATGCAAAGGAGGCGATGAAATGACAACCGATACCGTTCGAATCGAAGACCGTTTCGCCCGGCTGCGGGGCAGAGAGACCCGCACGCGGAGTGTTGCAACACGGTTCACTCCGGCTGAAGAAAAGGCCCTTCTGAAGGCCGCCGAAGTTAGCGGGAAGAACCTTCGCGAATGGGCTCGTGAGGTGCTGCTGGGAAGCACCAATCTGGCCAACCAGCATGAAATGCCCATGCACATCTTCACGGAACTCGTGGCAATCCAAATGCTTCTGATGAACACGCTTGAACCGCTCCTGCGTGGAGACAGGATGCAAACCGAACAGATCAAACTTCTCTACCGCCAGGTACAAACCGCCAAGGCTGTCAAAGCGCAGGAACTTCTTGAGATGCGCGCCAAAAGGCGAGCCGAAGAAGTCGCGCAATCAAAGAGATGACATTCCCCGGATAACAGCAGCCTAGCCGAGGCCCGGCCGGTGTCAAGGCCGCGCTTCGCGCGTCGCTTCGCGCGTCGCTTCGCGGTCAAGAGCCTTGACACCGGCCTACCAGCCTCGGCTTATCATCCCAAATATCCGGGGAATGTCAGATCTGTTTGGCTCCTGCGCATCCCCACGGTACTGCTTGGGCTATTCGTGACTTATCACCGGCACACAAGCAGTGAGCTGAGTTCGTCGTATGTTCGGCGAGGAATCGGTTGAGATCTTCATATCCCGTCCAAATTCAATCAGTCCCGCAGGAGGCAATGTATTCGTGAATCGCGGCGACTACTACGGAGCCTTCTCCGACAGCGGAAGCCACGCGCTTCACAGATCCGGAGCGCACGTCGCCCACTGCAAAAACGCCAGGGAGCGCGGTCGCATATGCAGATCTCTGCTTTCCCCCCGACGCATCTGTCCCGGTACGGATGAAACTTTTGCCATCGAGATCGAGACATCCTCCGAGCCACTCTGTGTTTGGCTCGGCGCCCGTCATCACGAAGACGCTGCCGATGAGGTGTATCTCAGATCGCCCGGCTGCCCGATCCGTCCACTGCACCGAGCGAAGATAGGTATCGCCATCCAGAGCGGTAATCTCAGTCTGCAGGTGCACGGTAATTCTCGGAGAAGAGGTGATTCTCTGGATCAGATAATCGGACATAGTGGCCGCCAGAATCGCGCCGCGAACCAGCAGATGCAAGTGGGAGACCGTGCGCGCAAGAAAGACAGCGGCCTGGCCCGCAGAGTTTCCTCCGCCAACCACCACGGCTTCCTGGCCAGTGCAAAGCGGCGCTTCCATGGCAGTGGCTGCATAATAGATTCCCTGGTTTTCAAAGCGCGAATAGTCCGGCAGATTCAGCTTTCGATATGGCGCTCCGGTCGCAATCACGATGGTCTTTGCCGTCACCACCTGCTGATCCTGCAGATTTAGGCGATACGGTCTCTGACCGCAGTCCAAAGACGCGACCGCCCTAGACACCGCCAGCCACGCTCCAAACTTCTGTGCTTGTAATTGGGCGCGATTGGCCAGTAACTGCCCCGAGATGCCGGTTGGAAATCCAAGGTAGTTTTCTATCTTGGAGCTTGTTCCCGTGTCAAGGGCCGAAGATGGAAGCGGAAGTATTTGCGCGGTTCGACATGCAATATGTTGGGCCGCCGCTAGTGGCATAGTTTGCCCGCTGTAGCTAAATGGTCTCTCGAATCATGCCAAATCGCCGAGTATCAAATCGAGCGGTGTCTGGATTCTCGCGTTTCCGGTCGGTTTCCCGACAACTCCGGAAGTACCGGAAAATTGGAGTAATGTCCGGATTGCCGACCACCCACAACCCTGTCAATGGGTGCGTTGGCATGTTCGCGACGCTCGTCCCGATTGAGCATCCTCGGCGCGGGGTCCGGCCTCCACGCGATTCCCCGCTCCGCAACGTCTAGTTGGGACGGGCGGCGGTGGTTGTGTTCACGAAGAGGATGGCGTCAAAGGAGCTCGGACCGGAAAAATCGCTGGTCCAGTGCTTGGCAACGCTTGCGTCGCTGAAGTCTGCGCCGATATCGCGGGTTCGATGCGGCTGGGCGAACCATGCGGCGACAGGGCCGTCTTTGGGCAAAGTGCGCAGGTCGAGAGCGAAGATGGGGATGCCCGTGGCTGCGAGAGCTGCGTCGAAGGTGCCTTCGGGGGCGGGGGCAACAGTGAAGGGATGCACGCCGGATTTGTTGCCCACATCGACGGCACGGAAAGAGCCATGGTCGAAGGCAAAGCCGAAATTCATGACTTGCGGGCCGAAAAAGCTGCGCAGATGGCCGCCCAGGGAATGCCCGTGGGAGTACGTCCAAGAGACATGAGCGTTGTGCGCCCACAAAATGATCTTTGCGCCGGGGTTGTGGTCGGCGATCCAGCGAACATTCTCGGCCATGCTTTGGTCGCGGAAATCGCTGGCCGCGTCCATGTCGCCGGCGTTCTCGATGGCTGTCACATGCGCGTACTGGCGGACGATGGTTGCATTCTGGATGGCCCAGTCTGCGTCGCTGGCGGTGGCTCCGGCTGCGATCAGAGCAGTGCGGTGCGCGGTAAGGTAGTCGACAACGGACTTGCATTTCGGGTCGACCGTGGCGGCATCGACCGGTGGTACGGTGTACTGGCTGCGAAGGCTCTGGGCGCCGGTATGGGCGACGGATTTATCGACGGTGATGGAGTAGCCGGCGGTGGAGAAGCTTCGACCGCTGGCGCTCTGACCGCCGACCTCGAAGCCGCGAAGGGCGGGCGACTCGAAGTCGAAATCGAAGGCAGATGGATCGAGGTAAGGAGCGCCATCGACCTCGACTGCAAGAGAGTCAAACCAGGCCGTGCCGTTGCCGGGATGAAAGACGCCGAATCTGATTTTGCGCGCATCGGCGGGGACGTCGAGCGAGATCGCGTACGGAGTCCAAGAGGTGGTGCCTCTCGCGCCACGGCCCCCCATGTTATCGAAGGCGAGTTCCTTGCCGCCATCGCCATTGACGCCCCACCAGAGGCCGGCATATCCGCGGGTGATGTTCTCGGTTTTGATGAAGCCGCTGAAGCGAATGTGGTGGCCGGCCGCGGCAGCCACCGGGAAGGTGGCAGAGGCGACTCCGAATGAGGCCGGGTCGGCCGAAGCGGCGTCCTTCCAGTCCAGGTTGAGGGTGGGCAACCAGGTGGGATCGTATTGCTGGACGAAGTGGCGGACGGCCTCGACCGAGAGAGCGGCGAACTGCATATCGAAGCCGGTGAATTCGATGTGGCCTTTGCCGGACTGATTGAAGTCGCGCATCCAGAGGATCATGTCGAGCACCTCTTGGGTGTTGACGGTCCAGAAGTATAGGCCTCCAAGAAGCTGCTTTGGGTCGCCGACGCCGTGGAGGACGTAGTCGTTGAGGCGGTAGGCCTCGGGCATATTAGCTTCGATGGAGAAGATGGTGAATCCCTTTTGCGCAGCCAGGTATTCGATGACGCGGTGCTTGAGCTGGAAGAATTCGCGCGTGCCGTGGGTGGCTTCGCCGAGTTCGACGATTCGGGCGTTGCCCACGATCTGGCCGAGAGGCTGAAGGTCGGCAAAGCCGTGGCCCGCTTCGACGGATTCAAGGGGGATGGCGTTCTGGCGCATCCACTGGACGGCGGCCTGCTCTTCCGAGGTCTGAGCGTTGGGCTCGGTGGCTGTCGAGACGGGTGCAGACTGGGCCTCTGAGACGGCCAGGGCAAAAGCCATCAGGAGGGAACAGCAAAGCGCGCGAGAGCTGAGCGTCATGGTATCAGCGATTCTACAGCAATACCTGAGTTGCTGTGACCGGTTGGGCTCTGTGCAAGGTCCCCGCTCTTTGAGGTCGCGTCGACTCGGATTCTCCGCTCTTTCTGCTCTCCGGGAATTCGTGCTCCGACGCGGCGAGCAGGTATGAATTCTATTCCGCGCGCAATGCCTCTACCGGATCGACGGCAGTGGCGCGGCGCGAGGGCAGATAGCAGGCCAGCCCCGAAATGGCGATGACACACACGGTGGCAACGAGGTAGGTCAGCGGGTCCATGGGGCTCACATCGAAAAGCAGTAAACGCATGAGACGCATGGCGGCAAACGCGGCACCCACGCCGAAGATCACCCCAATGGCGGTGAGCAGCAACCCTTGGCGGACGAAGAGCCCGGTGAGCGCACTGCGCTGCGCGCCCATGGCCATGCGGATGCCGATCTCGCGTGTGCGTTGCGACACCGCGTAGGAGATGACGCCGTAGATGCCGACGATGCCAAGCAGAAGGGCCATACTGCCCGCTACGGTACAGAGGAGATTTGTGGATCTCGACAGGGAGTCCTTTTTCACACTTCTCATGGAGATTTCGAATGCCTAGACGGTTCACTCTCGTCCCTCCCCTTTAGTTGGACGAACTCGCTTCATACCATCAAGACATTGTGCAGCGGGTACTTCGCCAAGGCAAGGTGCGTATTGTCATTACGGAATCTTATGTAAGCACCGTCCCAATCGTCTTAGTGGCTGTCGGGAACTTACCAATACCCGCGCCTACCACTTCGTCGGCCACCGTCACATAGACATCGGCGACCGTCCCGGTAATGCGCGTGTGAGCCCCTTTGGCCAACCTCTTGCTGCCTCCGGCCACAAGCATCGCCAAGCCGATGTTTTTGTGCGGATTGGCCTCGGCATGTTCGTGCACGTAAATCAGGCTGGTGTGGTCAAACAGCGTGCCATCGCCTTCGGAAATTGATTCGAGCTTCGCCACCAGATACGCGAACTCCTCCACGTGCCACCGGCAAATGTCGCGCAGTACGTGTATACCGTCAGTTCCGTCCGCACCGGACATCTTGTCGGGCGAGTGCGTGTAGTCATGATGCCGCGCCGAGGTATAGCCAAGCCAGGGAAACCGCGTCAGGCTCTGGCATTTTGTCAACATATATGAAGCGACGCGCGTCTGACGCGTTGCCAGCGCCTGCACCAGCAGGTCGCTCTGCAATTTCGCAATTCGCGGCCAATCCTTCATATCGCCATCGAAGTCGGGCGGATCGACCCGTGCATACTCCGGAGGCAGCCCCGCAATGGCCCGCTCCAAATCCCGGATACCCGACAAATGCTCATCCACACGCGCCTTATCGTCTCCCGGCAGCGACTTCTCAAGCGCAGAAGCGTCCGCCTGCACCGCATCCAGAATGCTGCGCTTGCGGTTCACCCAGCCCTCCTCGCGCGCACCAAACAAGCGGTCAAACAGCCGGTGCGGAATCATCTCAGGCGGCAGGGCCCGCTCGTATCCCGCCCAGCTCATGTTGCGCTGCATGCTCTCGCCGAAAGATTCCTGAGCCACACCAATCTGCAGCGAGCGGAAGCGCGAATCCCCTCCGATCTTCCCCGCAATAATCTGGTCAATCGACGGCCCGCTCGGTCCGCGGCCGGTGAAATCCAGGCCGGTCATCAATCCGCTCATGGAGTTCGTGTGGCCGTTTCCTTTGCCGCTGGCGGCCGCATTGTCCACGCCGCTCAGCACGTGGATGTCCTTGCGCCAGGCGGCCAGCGGAGCGAGGCATGGAGTCAGTTCGTAGTCGCTTCCCTCTTCAGTGGGAATCCAGTAGCGTTCGGGAATGCCGTTCCCGTTGAACCACAGCACAAAACGGGTTTCAATCGGTTTCTCCACCAGGGTTGCATGCGCCGGCCCCGGCGGGGGCGTGGCCGCATAGGCGGTCCCCGTGGAGTTGAACATCGAGGCCAGTGGCGGAAGGCCAATAACGATCCGCGCTCCGGCCGCCGTGAGTCCTTTCAGCAGCGCCCTGCGCGACGTTCTAACGCGATTGGTGATTATTTGCGACATCCACCCTCTCCTGCGGAAATTCTCTGAACAGCACTAATGACAATATTAACTCTTTGAAGCGGAAACCTGAATTGCGAAAGTCGTCGGTGACGAACCGGATCAGGGGCCAGTCAGCCGCGGTTTCGCTTCTTCCGGTCTGAAACCGGAAATACTGTTTCACCACGCACTCCTGGCAAGCGGAGCTGTTTGCCAGCACCGCGCCGAGCTGTTGCGGCGACGAAAACTCCGAATTCGGAATGCCGGCAACGTAGGCGTTCGTGTTCAGCGGCAGAGTGATGATGCGCTTCTGTATGGGATGTTTTCCATCTTCATCATCGTCCTCATCCTTTTTCTTGCGAAATTCAAGGACCATCTGTTCTCTGCGTGCCCCCACCGCGTCGAACTTCTCGAGTCCGAATCCAACGGCATCCATCAGCTTGTGGCAGGTGGCGCACGAGGCGTTGGTCGTGTGTTCCGACATTCGGTCGCGATTGGTCTGGGGCTTGGCCTCCGTCACCGGCGGCAGATTTGTGTTCACGCCCGGCGGCGGATCCGGCACATGCTGACACAGAAACTGTTCCCGCACAAAGAGGCCCCGCGCCGTGGGCGATGATTCATCCGGTTTCGCCGTCAACGCCAGAAACAAACCTTGCCCTAGAATCCCCGCCCGTTCAGAGTTTGCTGGAAACGCCACGCGTTCGAAATCTCTGGCCGGCGCCGGTACGCCGTAGATCCGCGCCAGTTCCGGGCTGACATAGCCGTAATTAGCGGTGAAAAGATCCATGAAGTTGCCATCGTTCCATACCAGGTCGGAGACAAACGTGCGCGCCTCTGTGATCATGGCGTTCGCTGTTTCGCGTGTAAAATACGGGAACTTGCGCCGGTCCTTGCTGGCTGTCGTCAACCGGTCGAATCGCAGCCATTGGCTGACAAAGTCATCCAACGATTCGTGAGCCCGCGGGTCCGACAGCATGCGCCGCACCTGCTTCTCCACGCCCGCCCGGGTCGCCAGTTCGCCACGCTCGGCGGCGGCGAAAAGCTCGGCGTCGGGCATCGTGTCCCACAGCGAATACGAAAGCCGGCTGGCCGTCGCCCAAGCCTTCAATTTCGGGTCTGACGCTGTGTTGGTCCAAAACAGGAAGTGCGGCGATTGCAGCATCGCCTCCACCACCAACTGCGCGCCCTTCAGGGAATCCGGTTGCTTTGCGAAGAGCGATTCATAGCGCTGCTGCTCCGCGGGCTCCAGCGGCCGTCGGAACGCCTTCCGTCCGAATTCGCGCACAAACCGCTTGCCACACTCCGCGGAAGGCTTGCAAGGAAGCAGCCCATGCGTATCGCCGCCGCGAAATGCCGATTGCGCCAGCTTCTCCGCGGCGTCGCTATAGGCCTCCACCAGCAGCGGGGAAAGGCTCTGCCCGCGCGACTGGTTCAAGAAGCCGTTGACGAAGTCCTCCGGCGGAAATTGCATCGCCGGCGCCGTTTGGTCGCCCAGCAAATCGCGTACCGTGTGGTCGTATTGGCTGTGTGTCAAGCGCCGCAGGTGCGCATCCTGCGACGGGCCGCCGCCCTCACTTTCCAGCTCCCGATACCTCAGCGCCGTGGCCAGCTCGGCTCCCGATAATTGCGCCACCTTCGCAATCCACGCCTTCAATACGGCTTCTTCCGGGCTGTTCTGCTTAATCCGCTCGCCGCCGGTATGCGGCATTCGCGCCGTCGGCTTACGCAGCAAAAGCGACGCGTCCGGATTTCCCCGGTCTACCAGCACGACCAGCGAATTCCCAAAAGCGGCGATCCTATCGGCATCGGCATCGGCGTCGGGAAAATGCAGCCGAGTGGCCGATGCCACGCCATCGGCGTTGTGGCAGGCACGGCAGTTCGCTTTCTCGAGTATCGGGAAAAGGGTGGTCCGGAAATCGCCGCTTTGCCCCCAGAGAGCCCCGGCCGCCAAAACCATGAGAATCGTCCGGCTAAGCACGAGCGCTCTCCATCGGCCGCGGTCGGCCCGGCGGTCTGCTTCAGCGGCGCCCCTCATCCCTGTAGAATAACAGGAGATGCGACAGCTCGTTGCGGCCTTCCTCTTTTTTGCAGTCGCGGCGCCGGCGGCGACCGAACGCGAGGTCGCTGAGTGGGCGCTCCGCTGGGAAGGCAGTTTGATCCTGGAAGGGTCGAACGAGCCCATCCGCGATCTCTCGCAATTGCCTCCCGGCGACTTCCACATTGCCTCCATCGACCTCACCGCCGCCGTCATGCGCCCCGTCGAGCTCCGCAAACTCGAAGGCCTCACGCATCTGCGGCAGCTTTATCTGCCTGGCCGGATCTGGAATCCGGGCGCAGGCAACGAGGACAAAACCGGCGTGTTCGAAGCCCTCGCCTCGCTAACTTCCGTCGAACGCCTGGCCTTCAGTTGGCATTTCAATTCGAATATCGAAGTCGACGACAAAGACATCGACAAGCTGGCTCCCTGGTCCGGCCTGAAACAACTCCGCTGCGCGCAATGCAGCCTCGCCAAACCCAAGTTGTCGGTCTTCTCGCAACTGCGCGATCTCGATCTGGGCGACAATCCCTTCACCGACGAAGGCATGGCTTCCCTCGCCGGGCTAAAGAACCTGAAACATCTTATTTTGCGTAACACTCTGGTCACCGACGATGGCCTCAAATACCTGCAGGACTTGACCGCTCTCGAAGAACTCGATCTGTCCGGGACCCGTATCACGGGCCGCGGCCTGGAGCACCTCAGTAACTTGAAATCGATTCGGAGCTTGAATCTACTAGGCGCGCAGGTGCCCGATGAATTCATGGACATCCTCACCGGCATGAAATCGATGGAGGTCTTGAACCTCTATCGGACGCTGGTGACGAACTCCGGCCTGGCCCGCCTGCATTCTTTGAAAACCCTCACCGACGTCGATGTCCGCTACAGCCGCGTCACCACCAATGGCGTCGAAGCGCTCCGCGCAGCCCTACCCGAAGTCAATGTCCGTTTCGATGGAGCCGCTCTCTCCAAAGCGCCTCGCACTGGAGCCGCTAAGCCCACCGATTCCTCGCCCCAAGCTATTGCCAGGTGGGTTCGCCTGATGGGCGGAAGCGCGGACTTAGTGGACGGCCACATTACAGCTGTTAACCTGGCTTCTACCTCCTTGAGCGATGCGCAGCTCGCCTTCCTTGAAAACCTCCCTGACGTCCAAAAGCTCGAGCTCCAGGTAACCCAAGTGTCCGATCTGGGCCTGGCCTCCGTCCAGCGGCTCACCGGTCTTCGCGAACTCGATCTGAGCAACACCACCGTCTCGTCGACGGGTCTCTCGAAGCTTGCGGCCTTAAGTCACCTCGAAACTCTCAAGCTGGCCGGGACTCTGGTCGACGGGCCGGGACTGGCCCAGTTACAAGGGCTAACGGCATTGCGCGATCTCGACCTGTCCGGCTCCCATGTCGCCGATCGCGGTCTTGAAAACATCGCCTTGCTCACCGGCCTGCGCACTCTGCGGCTCCGCTTTCTCGACATCACCGACTCGGGCCTGGGCGGACTCGCGAAGCTCGCCAAACTGGAAAGCCTGGATCTCAGCAGCACCGAAATCACCGACGCCGGCCTCAAACAAATCGCCGCCCTCACCAACTTGCGCGAGCTTTATCTGAATTACACCAGCACCGGCAACGCCGGCCTGGCGGCGTTGAAACCTTTGCAGCAACTCCAGCGCCTCGAACTGATTCATACCCGCGCCAACGACGAGGGCATCGCCTCGATCGCCGGCCTGAAGAACCTACGCGTCGCCAAGCTCGACTACATGACCCTCGACGATCAGGCGGTCGTGTTTCTTAAGGATCTTCCCGGGCTGCGTGACTTGAGCCTGGATGCCACGAGCATTACCGATCAGGGCGCCCAAACCTTGCGCTCCATGACTGAGCTGCGCGCCCTCAACATCTATCACACGCTGGTCACGGAAAACGCCTGGCATGCGCTGAAAACCGCCCTGCCCGAGTGTCAGATCGTATTCGATCGTGATTCGGCTTTGCCCAATCGGAGAATCCGCCAATGAAAGCTCTTTGGTTCGCGCTCCTCCTCTGTGCAGTTTCAGCCTGTGCCGGGAGTCCTACGCGCGAAGACACTCAATGGATCACCGAACTCGGGGGCACCGTGGTGCGCAACGCTCAGGGCCTCGTCACCGCCATCAGCCTGCGCGGGACCTGGGTTACTGATACCGACCTCCGCCGCTTGAATCAGTATCCCGCTTTGAGTGTTCTTGATCTTTCCCTGACTCACATTACCGATGGCGGCATGCAAGAGATCAAGAACCTGCGCGGCATTACCGATTTCGATCTCTATTTCGCCGAGTATGTCACCGATGAAGGTGTCGCCGCCATCAAAGAGTGGAAACGTCTCAAGCGCCTCAACCTGCGCGGCACCAAGGCCGGCGACACCGCTCTCGAGCATATTGCCGGACTCACCTTACTCGAATCGCTCGATGTGGGCTCCACATTAATGACCGACGTCGGCCTCGAACGGCTCACCAGCCTAACGAACCTCAGGGCGTTGACGATGGGTGGCAACGAACTGGGCGACGCCGGCATGCAAGCACTCCGCCAGATGCCGAATCTAACTTACCTCGATCTCAGCGGCCGCCAGGGCAACGATAAGAACGTCTGGAGTATCGCTATGTCCAACACCGGACTCCAGGCCGTTCTCACTCTCAAGAACCTGCGCGAGCTGCGCTTCGCTTGCGTATCGACGTCGGTTGGAATCGAAGGCGCGAAGCTGGGAGAAGTAAGCACCCTCAGCGTCACCCGGGAATGGTTGGGGCAACTCAAATCGCTGACCGGTCTCGAGAGGCTGAAACTGCAAGGCTGCGGACGTATCAATGATGAAGCCGTCGCTGACCTCATCGCCATGCCGTCGCTCCGCGAAGTCGACCTGAAAGGCACTGCCGTTACGGAAAAAGGCGCGGACATATTGCGCGCCGCCAAACCAGGCGCCGTGGTCTACGTCGGGCCTTGGGAAGGCAAAGCTGCTGCCTACCGCAACAATTGAGCGTTCCTGGGCCGAGCGCCCTCAAAGGTGCAATTCGGGAGCTACTGGGGCAACCCGGCAATCCACGGTGAGAATCGTGAACGTGCGGCATTGCCGAGCGATCTCGGATTTACTGATGCCGGCACGACGCAGTCGCCGGATTTCGGCGGCGTGTGCAGCCGTCGTTGCCGGCCGACCGAGCCGTATCCCGTTCTCCCGCGCATGCGCCAGCCCCGCCCTGGTTCGTTCGCGCAGAATCTCTCGTTCAAACTCGGCGAAGATGGCCAACAGGCCGGCCATAGCGCGTCCGGCTGGGGTGGTCAGGTCCAGTGCCTCGGTCAAGGAAACGAATCCGACGCCCAGATGCTCCCTGTTGGTGGCGGGAGAGCGACCGCGCGCCCTAATCGGCAGTTATCGGCACGCACTTCACTCGCGCCACGGCCTTGGGCCGCCCCAAGCCCCGCACTGTTCGTCTGGCGTTATGCCGCCGTTCCGCGGGTTCGCCAAAACAGCGCGCTTGCGGCCGGAGTCCGCGGGCCCCATCCTCGTTTACGATGTCACGCGAGTGGTACTCGAGCCGGGAAGGCAATCGCCACCGATGCGCTGCGTTCACGCCGCTGCGAGGCGGCCCAAGAAGGCCGTGGCGTCGCGCGGCTCGGCTGAAGGTTTTGAAGGCTGTGTGATATAAGGTGACATTCGAGAACGGGTTCTTCCGGGCGCGCGAAGTGGCTATGACATTTGCTGACATTTCGCGCACTGCTGCCGGATCTCCTCAGCCTTCGTCTCCTGCGTGACTTTCTCGGTCTGTAGAAGATGAGGCGCGCAAGCCCGCACAGTTTGCACTACAACCTTGAGCAATTCTTCACCCGTTCATGTGTTGATATTAGTTCATCTCTTTCATTCCTTGTGGTTTAACAACCGCGGGACGCATCTGGAACGCACTCCAAAACCTGGTGCGTATCGTAGTCTTCGTCACGAACCACCCGCGCGTGGAGTCGCTCCGGGCCGATTTTCCCGAATCGTAAAGAGATATTAGGATATACTGTACTTTAATCGCATCGGGCGAATGGTGGCAGGATGAAGCTGCGGTTTAATGAGGCCAAGGCGACTCAAGCCGCCGCCCAGCTCTTGAAGCTTCGCGGTGGACCGATGAGCCAAGTGAAGCTCATCAAGCTCCTTTACCTGGCGGATCGGGAAGCTCTCATTCGGTGGGGGCAGCCGCTAACCACCGATTGTTACGTCTCGACGGACACCGGCCCGGTGGTGAGCCGGATCTACGATTTGATTCGGAACGAGCGGTCGCCGAGCGCTGTCAGGATCTGGGACAAGTTCATTTCCGGCCCGGAGGAATATGAAGTTCATTTGCTCGTCGATCCGGGAAGCGGCGAACTGTCCCCCGCCGAGCGGCAACTGATCGACGAGGTGTTCCGGCAGCACGGCCAGGATAGCCGATGGGCCTTGGTGGACTACTCCTACGGTCTTCCCGAATGGACCCACCCGGATGGCGGCGCGCTGCCCATCGAGTACCGCGATATCCTGAGGGCCGCAAACAAGACCGAGCCGGAAATCGCAGCGATCGAAGAAGAGCTTGAGTCGTTGGCCCTGGTCGAACGCGTCCTCGTTTAGTAGGGCGGCCAGGTGCGCCGGCAAGTCCGGTGGAGCTCGTCAGCGCGGCCGAAAAGCGGCTGCGGACCGAATTGCCCGCCCTACAAGCAAACTGAGCCGGAGAAACGATGAGAACCAGAAACAGCCACTTCGATAGTGTCTGCATTAAATCCACCGGTTCGTATGTTCCGGCCAGAATCCTGAGTAACCAAGATGTGGTTGCCAACCTGCCAACCTCTCCGGAGTGGATCTTCGAAACGCTGGGGATCCGGGAGCGGCGCATCGCGGAACCGGAGGAATACACGTCGGACCTAGCTGCCTGCGCCGGTCTAAAAGCCATCGCTTCGGCTGACCTCGAACCAAACGAAATCGACTTGATCATTGTGGCCACTTCGACGCCCGACCGTAAGGCCCCCTCGGCGGCATGCCTGGCGCAGGCCAAGATGGGCATTCGCAACCACTGCGCCGCGTTCGACGTGGCCGCGGTGTGCTCCGGGTTCGTCTACGGCGTCACCATCGCGGGGCAATTCATCCAGAACGGCACGTACGACCATGTGCTGGTGATCGGTGCCGATACCTTTTCCAAAATCACGGACTGGAACCACCGCAACTGCGTCTTTTTCGGAGACGGCGCCGGCGCGGTGGTCCTGGGGAGGAGAGATCGGGAAAATGGTCTTTTTTCGAGCATCCTCCTGGCCGATGGCGAGGGGGCGGATTATTTCACGGTCTTCCCGGGCGATGCCTGCTTCCAGATGAACGGGAAGGTGGTCTACCAGACGGCTACCACTATTCTGCCAGAGTGTATCCGCCAGATTCTCTGCATGAACCGCCTGGGACTCGAAGGCGTCTCGATGATCTTTCCGCACCAGGCGTCGGCGCACGTCCTGCAGCGCACCGCGGAGCTGCTCAACATCCCTTTTTCCAGCATGCAAACGAACCTGGAGTCGTGCGCGAATACCGCGGGAGCTTCGGTGCCGCTGCTGTTGGACCAAGTGAGCCGGCGTGGGCTCATCCACGATGGCGACCTCCTCTTGTTCGCGGCCATTGGCGCCGGCTGGACTTGGGGTGCGTGTCTGTATCGATGGTAAGTTGCCGGTAGGAAACACCGCGCCGCCGGTTGACCGCCGACCGCTGACCCCGCTGACGCCTTTAAGGCGCATGCGCCGCTCCGCCGTCCATAGCTTCGCGCGGGCAACGCGATACCGCCTTGGGCCGCCCAAGCCGGACGCCGTGCGTTTGCGCTGTGCCGCCGTTCCGCGGGCTTCGCGAATACTGCCGTAGTCCGCGGGCCCCCTCGTCTACGATGTCGCGCGGCTGAGGGCTGAAGGGTTCTGAAGCTCTAGCAACCAAACCGCTGACTCAGGCATTGCCGGCCACTCGGAAACTCTCCGGAAACGGGGTTCCGGGAAATCGAGGGCGGCCAAGTCCGCCAAGTTGGAGTCCGCGGTCAATCTCCCCGAACTGGACTCAGCGCCTGCAGTGACCAATCGGGTGCTATCTCCGATTAGCGCGTGACTCAGGACTTAACCGTGTTGTGATCCGCTAAACTGAACTCTGACATCCAGATGGCGATCTCTCCCGGCGACAGGCGCCACTCCGCGGCCGCATCGCGTCCCGCGGCTGCTGACGCACCGATCCGGCGGGGCGCCAGGGACGCGCCAGACGTGCCCGGATTTTGAGCACGGGCATAGCCGAAACCAGGCCTCGTGCCGGCGGGCGACCCCGCTGATCGCATTTACCGCGTATGCCGCTCCTCCCGACGTGGGATAGCCTCGCACGGGCACTGGGCCACCGCCTTGGGCCGCCCAAGCCCCACGCCATAGTTCGGGAAGCAGCATAGTGCCGCAAAGTGTGCGGATGAACTTCTTTTTTTGATACCCGCTCGCTGGGCAGCCGTCTGGCACGCTTGCCAGGCCACTTTGGTATCAATCGGGTGATTTGCGGTATGCCAGCGATTGCCGGGGAATAGCCATTCGGCGGGCTTTCGCCTCAGACTGCGCCAGTGCTCAGGCTTCCAGCAGTTTGGGGCTGAGCACGACATCTCTATCTTTGCGGCCCATGCCGCCTTGGACGTGGATCCCACCATGCGCTGGCTATCAATGTCACTGACCTTCAGATGTGCCAACTCGGCTCGCCGTACCCCGGTGGCGTAGAGCGTCATGAGCACAACGCGATGGAAAGGAGTGTGCGCCGCGTCGATGAGTCTTGCGATCTCTTCCTGACTCAGGATCGCCGGGAGACGAACGACCTTCTTCGGATAAGGTGTTTCGTTCGCGCTCCATGGCCTGTTGAGGGTTTTCACGAAGAAGAAGCGCAAGGCCGCCAGCCGTTGCGTCACCGTGTTGGGGGGCCAGTTTTCGCTTGCTGAAAAGCTGTGCCTGACACTCGCGGATGTGCTCCGGGCCCAACTCGTCCGGCCGACGCTTGAAGTACCGTGCGAAATCCTCGACGGTGCGGATGTACGTGGCTGTTGTACTCTGAGCGTAATTGCGACGCTGGAGTTTCTCCAGCATCATTTTTCCGTAAACGGGTCACAGGACCTCCTATGACCCGACAATACTCCAGTCCAACCCGCCTGGCGGAACCTGGCCAAGCGTAGCGTCCGCCGCGCGGGCGGCTTCGTTCAAGGTCGGACAACGGTCCCTGTCCCTTCGCCAGACCCACCGCCAGCACAATCCAGAAGCCGGTCGAGGGCGACTCCACCGCGGGGCGCCTGGCCGGCCAGTCTTCAAGCGCAGGCAGCTTGACCAAGCGGCGCTTTTCGACAATTGCCGCTACCATCTCGGAAAAGGTTGTCGTCGCAGGGTGCCACATCCACAA
>Ga0302326_10015177_pt1 | contig 16224 bp, 13 predicted proteins | sample Palsa_T0_3_FD_202264 | JGI IMG/M metagenome (GOLD analysis project Ga0302326, IMG submission 202264) | Peat permafrost microbial communities from Stordalen Mire near Abisko, Sweden - Palsa_T0_3 | ecosystem: Environmental > Terrestrial > Soil > Palsa > Peat permafrost | place: Sweden: Abisko... | reverse complement strand
GCCGCTATAGGTCCAGGCCACAGCAACAACAGGAATATTGATACTCGGGAAGATGTCCGTCGGTGTACGCAGAATCACAACCGGACTCAGAATGAGTATAAGCAAAGCCAGAACAATAAACGTATACGGACGGTTCAGCGCCACTCTGACAATCCACATTTGGCATCCCTCTCGTAGTCAAGCCAAACGGCGGTCCGCCGGGCTAATTTCGAAACACGACGTATAGTATGATTATGAAGACATTTCCTAGGATTCACAAAAATGTCAGACGCGAGAACTGGGTCCGATCGTTTCGACATTGCACACAGTTCTGTAGAATGCCTTTCGCGGAAATGTCGGATGGTATTTCTTTTAAGGAGATAGCGATGCGCCAGTCTGCAACACAACTTGCTTCACGCTTAAGAGTGGTTCCGAAAAACGATCGAGACCGAAGCATCAAATCGCAGTCTCGCGGTCGCCCTCGCAGTGAGGCGTCCGAGGAGGCGATTTTGGCGGCAACGCTGCAACTTCTTACCGAAAAACCTTTGCGCAATATTTCGATGGAAGAAATAGCTCGGAAAGCTGGTGTGGGAAAGGCCACCATCTATAAATGGTGGCCGAGTAAAGCGTATGTGGCATTGGATGCGTTCTTGAGAAAGGCAAATCAAATGATGCCCACGCCGGACACGGGTTCTGTCAGGAGAGACTTCCTGGAACAGGTTCGCTCATTGATGGTTTTCTACAGTAGCCCTGCTGGGCATATCCTGGGCCAGTTTGTCGCGGAAGCGCAAAGCGATAAAGAATTCGCAGCGCTCTATCGGGAGCGGTTCCTTAAACCAAGACGTGAAGCGACCGGAGTCATTTTTGATCGTGGTGTTCAACGAGGAGAAATCGACCAAAATCTGGACCGGGAACTCGTGCTCGACTTGATCTATGCCCCAGCGGTCTACCGTTTGATGGTTGGGCACGCCCCCCTTGATCGCAAGGTGGCAGACGGCATCGTGTCGATTTTGTTTGGTGGGCTCGACAGCAGATCATCGGAAATGGCCGTAATCGGAGGAAAGACTGCTCGGAAACACGACGACACTCGGAGGAAAGCGAAATAGCCGCACATTCCAAAGGATAAGCAAACCCGTCGAGGCACCCGTAGTGAGGCGGAATTTTGGAGCAGGTCCGGAGTCCGCCACTCCAGCCATCATGTCAGCAATTGAGATCGAAAGTTTCGGTGTACTGCGAACCGGAAGCTACGACGAACGTGAACAAACTCGCTGAAATCGATGAGCCATCCCGATGTTTTTGCTCGCCAACTGCATTGGTTCCTCAGAAGATGCACAATTTGTCAGACCTTACCGGATGACAACCAGCGCTCAAGTCGATCGGCGTAGGTGCGGCTCGAGCGATGCTCCGAGCCGTCCGAGAGCTTTACCATAAATTCGCGGTTCTCGATGGATCGCAGTTCCAGTATGCCTTTGGACTGCACAATTCGGGAGCGGTGTATGCGAAGAAACTTCGCCGGATCGAGCTTCTGTTCGAGAGAAGCCATCGTCTCGCGTACCAGGAAAGAACGACCGTTGACGTGCAGTTCAACATAGTCGCCAGCAGCCCCAATCCACTCAACATCCTCCGCAATGACGATTTGAATGCGGGATCCAGTTTGCACCGTAAACCGGGACGCGAATCCATCTGAGCTGCGGTCCAGCATTTTCATGACCCGCTGTGCCATGTCGGCTCTCAATACGGAATCTACCAGATCGCGAGCTCGACTAACCGCTGCCGCGAAGCGTGTGTCGTCCACCGGTTTCAACAGGTAATGCAGCGCATGAACATCGAATGCCCGCAAAACATGTTGCTCATACGCTGTCAGAAAAATGACTGCAGGCATGCTTTCTCTAGGCAACGCACGCAGAACCTCAAAACCGTCCATGCCCGGCATCTGGATGTCGAGGAATACAACATCGGGAGATTGTTCCAGAATTCTCTCGACCGCCGATTGCCCATCTCCGCATTCTCCAACGATCTCCACATCCTTGAATCGACGCAGCCTATGAACGACGCCACGGCGCGCCAAGGGTTCGTCGTCGACGATCAGAACGCGCACGGTGAAGCCTCCTGGAGGTTTGGAGCCCGGCGTAAAGGCAATTCCAGCACGACCTCGCAACCGCCAGCTTCAGGCCACGCAAGCGAGAATTCAAAATCCGTCCCATAAAGTGTCTTCAGTCGCTCCGCGGTGTTTCCGAGACCGATTCCATTTCCATTCTTTTTCTGCTCGCCCTCACCACGCCGTCCGGAGTTTCCGATCATAATTCGCAACCTGTTGGCATGCAGCGCGCTCTTGATCGCAATCCGCCCACCTTCGATTAATGGCGCCACTCCGTAGCGCACTGCGTTCTCAACGAGCGGCTGCAGCAACATGTTCGGCACTAAGGCATCCCGCGTTTCCAATGGAACAGCCATATCGATTCTTAGCCGCTCCCCCAGCCTTGTTTGTTCGATCGCCAGGTACCCTTCGGTAAAGGCCAGTTCCTGAGAAAGCGTCACCTCTGCTGTGACTTCGGAATCCAGGCTTGTGCGCAGAAGATCTCCGATCTGCGCCAGCATCCGCGTGGCCGCAGGCGCATTTCCATCCAGAACGAGAGTGGAGACGGCATTGAGCGAATTGAATAGAAAGTGTGGATTCAACTGATAGCGCAGTGCAAGCAGGCGCGCCTCTCTGACCTCAGACTCGGCGCGAAGCAGCCGCTCCTTCTCCTCGCTCGATTCCTGCCATTGCTTAATACTGAAATACAAACTGCACCACATGAAGAGAATGAAAAAAGACCACATCAACACTGCAACCAAAGCATGCCAGGGCACATGATAGGAACGCTGCAAAATGAGGCAGGCTCCGCAGGCTACTGGAATGGATGTGGCCATGGCCGCCGCGGCTGCTTTCAATTCAAAAGCGATCCACGACTGCGATCGCCGCAGCAGCCAACGGCAAATAGGGCGCAGGGCAAAACTTCCCAGGAACATAAAGACGATCGGCACCGTCTCTTCATCGATATATACACGCTTAGTCAAGAAATTATGAATGGATTCCAGAAGGTCGAAAAGATAAAAGCAGCCCCATCCAACGATCTGGATTTGCCAGAAGGACCGTAAATGCAGGACGCTACCTCGTTTCATAATTAGGATTTTAGCTTAGCGGACGAATCGGCATTCCACGGCCTGGCGCGCAAAACCTTCAACTCATCGCATATGTCAATCGCCCAGCGGATTTGGTCCGGCAGATCAATTTCATTGAACTACGCTCTGATCACGGTTCGAAGTTCGATGTAAATTGCCACGCCGGAGTTACGCAATGCGGTACCCAAACTTGAACGAACGTGATGGACTCATATTGTGTCCCAAGAGATCCTTAGCACCAAGCCGGCGCAGCTCAACTGTTAGAAAAACCGAGTCATCGCTACGCGAAGTCTTCTTGGAGAAGACACCGATTAGGCGGTAGATTTCATGCGGACTGGTCAACATGCTATGACAGTAACCCTCGGATCCAACAACTACAGTGCCTATCCCCAGTACGACACCGGCGCCACTTACCTGAACCAGAGCTATCCCTGCAGCCTCTCCCATACCTTCACGCCCAGCCTATTCCTTTCAGTGAAGGCCAGCTATACGCGTTATAACCAAAACAACTCTTACGATCCGTCGCTCAAGTCCTGCCGATGATCGCCGTGGATCGAATGGAACGGAGTCCTCTGCATCGGCAGATATACGACGGATACCGCGCCGCCGTCCTTCGAGGTGAATTGCATCCCGGCGATCGCATTCCGTCGAGCCGGAATCTGGCCCGAGATCTAAGCGTATCCCGCTTTCCTGTGCTCAACGCATATGCGCAACTGCTCGCCGAGGGCTATCTGGAAACGCGCGATGGTTCAGGGACGTTCGTCTCGCGATCCCTGCCGGAGCAACAGATGTCGGTGGCCCAAGCGGCAGGCGATGCGACGCAAACCATCTCCGGCGCTCGTCCGGTGGCGCGGCGTAACTCCTTGTATCCCACCTTCCGTTTTCCCACCATGTTGCGGGGATGGGGCTCATTTGGCGTTCACCAGCCTGCTCTGGACCAGTTTCCGTTCTCCGTATGGTCGAGCCTGGTCTGCCGTTACAGCCAAAATCCTCATGCCAGCGCCATTCATCACATCGATCCGCTTGGTTCAGAGCGCTTCCGCGAAGCCATCCGCGACTATCTGCGGACTTCGCGCGGAGTCAAGTGCGAGGCCGATCAGATCATGATCGTATCCGGCTCTCAGCAGGCTCTCGACATCACGGCTCGCGTACTGCTGGATCCCGGAAATTCGGTATGGGTAGAAGAGCCTGGATCTTCCTTGCAACGCGCGGTTCTCACCGCCGCCGGCTGCCGGCTCGTCCCTGTTCCGGTGAATAACGAGGGCCTCATTGTAGCCAACGGCCTGCAACGATCCCGCAAGGCGCGAGCCGCCTTCGTAACTCCATCGCACCAATATCCGCTGGGATCGACTATGAGCGCCACCCGCCGCATTCAACTTCTTAACTGGGCGCAGGAGTCAGGCGCATGGATCATTGAAGACGACTGCGACAGCGAATATCGGTACGAGAGTCAGCCGATCGCATCGATGCATGGCCTGGATGTGAATGCGAGGGTTATCTACATTGGAACATTCAGCAAGGTGCTGTTTCCCTCGCTACGTCTTGGCTACGTTGTGATTCCCCGCGACCTGGTTGGCATGTTTGTCACGGTCCGCCACGCCATGGATATTTCCCCCCCATACCTCTATCAGGAGGTGTTGACGGAGTTTATCAACGCGGGACACTTCGCGCGCCACCTTCGAAAGATGCGTCAGATCTACAGTCAGCGGCGCGCCGCCCTGATTGAAAACCTCTCGAATGAATTCCCCGTGGATTGGGGATTGGAAATACACGGAGCCGACGCCGGAATGCACCTTGCCGTCACGCTGCCCAAAGGACTGCGTGATACCGAGATTTCAGCTAAAGCCCAGCGCGAAAGACTATGGCTCCGGCCGTTGTCACCCTCCTATATGGGAGACCCCCAGCAGGGATTTGTTCTCGGCTTTGGCAGTACGCTGGTGGACCAGATGCCGCAAGCAGTGCGCCAAATGAAGTCCATTCTGACTAGCAGCTAGAGTCTTTTCAATTCAAGTATGAACAAAACTTCGGGTGCCCCATCCTTCTAGAAATTCTGCAAAATGAGTCCGGCTGCGCAAGCTACCGAAATGAATGTGACCATAGCCTCCGCGGCTGCTTTCAATTCAAAAGCGATCCACGACTGCAATCGCCGCAGCAGCCAACGGCAGAAAGGGCGCAGGGCAAAACTTCCCAGGAACATGATTAGGATTTTAGCTTGGCTGACGAATCGGCATTCCACGGCCTGGCGCGCAAAACCTTCAACTTATCGCATATGTCAGTCGCCCAGCGGATTAGGTCCAGCTTATCAACTTCGTTGAGCTAGGCTCTGAAAACGGTTCGAAGTTCGATCTAAGCCGTCGTGACGGAGTTATCTGAGATTGCTATTCAATAAACGGTTATGCACTCCTTTCCAGTGGATGGATCGAGTGCAGCGTCCCATGTTTTCCTGGAGAACCCCGATGAGCCATACTGGATTCACTGCTGTCGCCTCCTTGGTATTCGTTCTTGGTTCTATCTCTGGAGCCTTGCGACAGACTTGGGCGCAGGATGCCAAGACTCAATATCCCAACATGGCCCCGCTTGAGCAATATTTGCTGGCGGATCGGGATGCGGAAATAGCTCTTGCCCGGAGCGCGGCGCCCACATCCATATCAAGCGATGCAACGGTTCTCGTCCTTGAGAAAGGTGGCTACCAGACGGCGTTCGAAGGGAAGAATGGGTTCATGTGCCTGGTGGAACGCGCCTGGATGTCTCCAATGGATAGTCCGGAGTTCTGGAATCCTAAGATGCGTGGGCCGATTTGTTATAACCCAGCAGCGGTACGGACAATCCTTCCGTACACAATCAATAGAACGCGGCTGGCATTGACCGGCTTATCGAAGGCACAGATGCGTGAAAGCATCACGGCCGCGATCGCGAAGAACGAACTTCCGATGCCTGAAGCTGGCGCTATGTCTTACATGTTGTCGAAAGCAGGAAACCTTGGTGATTCGGTCGGACACTGGTGCCCGCACCTGATGTTTCATGTTCCCAAGACAGACGACGCGAATTGGGGAGCAGACCGGGCGGGCTCACCGGTGTTGTTTAACGACGAATATCGCGACGTTCCGGAGCCGGAAACCATTTTCATGGTCCCAGTTTTCTATTGGTCAGACGGCACCGCTGCGCCACATCAGGCATCGCATTGAGGCCCTGGATACCAGGCGATAGTGTTGGGCATTGGCATCGCCACCTCATGTTTTTCATTCGACAAGTCGACGCTCAAACTCGGGATGCGAATCTGCCGGACTCTCCAATTGTGGGAGCTGAGGTCGGTGAGGAAGCATTGGATGCGGCCTTCCGAAGATCAGCGGGAGAGCGAGCCGCTCGGTTGATGGAGACTTTACCGAAACTTAAGAAGCTCTCTCAGCAAAAGTGCGAGAAGATCGCGATTAAAGCGAACGGTAGGATCCATTTCATCGCTCCAGAGGATGTAATGGCCATCCAGGCTGAGGGCAACTACGTGTTGCTTCAGGCCGATGCCGGCTCCTACCTCTTGCGGGTTTCCATTTCTGCTATCGCCAGGAAGCTAAGGCCGTATGGATTCGTCCGGATTCATCGGTCCGTCCTTGTCAACGCTTCGTTTGTGGAAGAGCTCCAACCGCTGCCTACGGGCGAGTACACTCTTCGGGTCAAGGGTGGCAAGGAATACACAGTGACGCGGACGTATAAGAGCAATTTGAAAGATCTCGCCGTCTGCTGGATCGGCTTCGATGGATTCGTTGAATAAGGAAGGCTTGTCGCATGGATCCAAGGCTCGCAGTTGTCGGAAAACCGTGAAGCCTACTGTTTTTGGAAACAGCTCTTGCTGTTGGTCCATTTGGGATGAAACAACATTGAGCGGTGACTAAGAGGCAAATTCAGAACCTGAGTTGACAGTTATCGCTCCTCGACCTTTCCAATGAAAATTCCATAAAGCATAGCCGCCGTCCAGAAAATAACGGATATGTATAAGAAAAATAAGCACATAGAGTTTGGCGCGTAAGTTGCCATCTATAACTCAAGCGGAGTTTGCTTTGAGGTCACTTTCATAGTGTGATCTCTGACGAAGTATTGCCAATCGGCAAAGGGCATCCTGTCATATTACCTGCGATCCGCAAGCCTGTCGATCAGCCAAAGCCATCGACGTGAACTTGCCGACCGAATCTTGCCGCTGAGTGCAACGCTAATCGCCGATTGCGAGATACGAAACAGAAAATCGATAGGAGAAGAGCAATGGCCATCCATTTCATGATCCCCGATCAGATTGATCCTTTCCAAAGGCACGGATTCAAGAAGCAGTCAAAGACATGGCGTCGCGTCATCCCTCAACGCATTTTGAATCTGCTTTTTGTAGCGGCACTGACTGTGCTGACGCCAGGTCTGCTTCTTCAAGAAGAAGCCGCTGCGCAGGGGATTACGACCGGAAGCATTTCAGGAGCGGTGGCTGACACTACGGGAGCGGTGATTGCCGGGGCGACCATCACAGCTACCGCGAAGGCTACCAATATCGAATTGAAAACGACCTCCGGTGGCGACGGGAGCTTTTCCTTCAAGGACGTGCCGATCGGCACCTATACCGTCGTCATCTCCGATAGCGGCTTTGCCGGTCTTACCCTGAACAATATCGAGGTGGCATCCAGCCGTGAGCAGGCGCTGGGAATTCAAAAGCTGAGCCCTGGCAGCACCGAGGCAGTAGTCGAGGTCTCCGCTGCACAGAATATCCTTGAAACCTCTCAGTCGCAGGTCTCCACCACCTTCGACTCGCAGCAGGTCACCAACCTCCCCACCGCCGGCGGCTTCGATGAACTGGCCCTGCTCATTCCCGGCGTCGTCGACACGCACATGGACAACTTCTCCAACACGAACGGCGCAAACTTCTCGGTCAACGGTGAGCGCGGCCGCGCCAACAACTTCGAGATCGACGGCCAGGCCAACAACGACACCACCATCACTGGCCCCCAGGTATTCTTCGGCAACGACGAGGCCATCGCTGAAATCCAGATCATCACCAACAGCTTCAGCGCCCAGTATGGCCGCAACGCCGGCTCGGTGGTCAACTACATCACCAAGTCCGGCACCAACGCCATCCACGGCTCGGCCATCTACAAATTCTCCGGCGACTTCACCAGCTCGCTCGCGCAAGGCGTCTCCAAGGGAGAGCAGTTCGGCTTCTGCGGTCCTGGGCAAACTCCAGCAGCCGACGGTTGCGCTGCGGCCGTCGTACCGCGCTATGTAGACAACTTCTACGGTGGAACTCTCGGCGGCCCGATCCTGAAGAACAAGCTCTTCGCCTTTGGCTCGACTTACTGGTTCCGGGAAACCGAGTTCGGCGCTCTCGACACAAGTAGCGGAACTCTCTTTCCCACGACTGCGGGCCTGTCGCAACTGGCAGCCGCATTCCCGGGCAACGCTTCAGTGGCGATGCTACAGCAGCTCAATCCGTATGCAGTCACCACCGGCAATCCCCGCCAGATTGGCGGGGTAACAAACGAGACGATCCCAGGTGCAGGCATCGTCCCGTTTGCCCAGTTTGGCCGTCAGGTGCCGTTCCTCTCCACCGACCAGGAAGACCTGGGCCGTATCGACTGGCAAGCCAGCCCCAAGGACCGCCTTTACCTCCGTTACTTCTATCAGAACAATCCAACCGCTCCCGCAAACACTGCGGCCAACGGCGGCTTCGTCAACGTCACAGGCATCACTCACTCCGTCGGCGCGGACGAAACCCATACCTTTGGCCCCCATTGGGTCGATCAACTTCGCTATAGCTTCCAGCAAGGCACAATCGCATTCCAGGGCGGCGGCTTCCCCACTTGCACCATCATCTCCTTTAACACCTGCCCAACCCAGTTCAACCCTCTTACCCTCCCTGACGGAAGCTCATTGTCCGCCCTTGGCCTGAACGCCGACTTTCCAGACGGCCGGGTCGTCAAAGTCGGCCAGGTGCAAAACAACGCCAACTGGACCGTGGGACACCACGCCATCACCTTCGGCGGCGAGTTCCTGTACGAAAATGCGCCGAACGTCTTCCTTCCCGCCGTTCAGGGCATTTTCACGTATGACACTTTGACCGACTTCATTTCGGGCGGCTGCCCCAACAGCGCCTGCAGCGTTGAAGTGACAAAAGGCAGTCCATCCATCCCATTCAAGGAAAAAGACCTTGGTCTCTACTTCCAGGACGACTGGCAGATTCGCCCCGACCTTACTTTGAATCTTGGCCTGCGCTGGGAGTTTTTTGGCCAGCCCATCAATTTCTTTCACGACCAGAGCGTAGCCTCGCAGACCGGCTCCAATCCCTTCTGGAGCACGGCGCTGCCACTCTCTGAAACCACGGTTCCAGCCATCGCCAACTACTACAAGAACTTCGAGCCGCGCATCGGCTTTGCCTACAATCCGGCATTCAACAAAAAGCTGGTCGTCCGCGGCGCGTATGCGATCAACGTCGATCCCGAATATCAAAACATCGGTTTGAACCTCGCCGGCTCCGCGCCATCGGTTGCCTCGGGAGCTCTCATCTGCGGGGCCGGCACAACCAATTGCATCCCCACCGGCGGAGCGACCTTCGTCACCGTCCAACAGCAGCTTGCTCCGCAACTCCCCACCGGCGGCAACCCAGCCCTCGACAGCGTAACCACCGCGCCCACCAACTTCCGCAATCCTGTGGGTCAGACTTACACGCTGGGCGTGCAATATCAACTGCATAACTCGGCGGTTCTTGAGGTTCGCTACGTTGGCAACCACACCAGCCAGCAGTTCCAGTCGATCGATGCCAATCCGTATCTTGCGCCAGTCGCGGCCGCCTTCCCTAACATAGTCAATCCGGCAAGCCTATGCTCAGCGGCCAACAGCACGCTCGGCGGAGCGGATGTCGGTTTCCTCAACTGCGGCCACACCAGCGTCGACGAGGTGGAAAATACGGCGTTCTCTCAATATCAATCCGTCCAGGCCAATGTCACCACGCGCTCCTTTCACGGCGTAACTGCGAACGTCGCCTATACCTGGAGCCATAACATCGATAACACCAGTGAAATCTACTCAACCGGCACGGGTGGAAACACAATCGCCTACGCCCAGAGCCCTTTCAATACCGACGGCGGCGAGCGCGCCAACAGCGCTCTTGATTTCCCCAACTCCGCGAGCATCAGTTTCACGTATCAGCTGCCCAACCTCCACACGGGAAGCAACCTTCTTAGCAAGTTGTCCAATGGCTGGCAAGCCAATACCATCTGGATCTACAACAGCGGCCAACCCTACACGGACTTCCAGGGTATCTCCAATGGCTCGCCGCAGATCAACCCGGACGACGTGCGCACCTCTCAGTCCTACAGCGACATACCCTTTGAAGAAAGCTTCCTCGGATTGGACGTCGCTCGTCCCATCCTCTCCAATCCAAAAGCCCCCGCCGGCACCCTCGGCATTTATACCGACACCACGATTACTCCCGGAACCGCGACCACTGCGCCCGTTTTCTCGGCCCCTGTTCTTGAGGACTTCAAGACCGGCGCCCCCATCTCCCCATCGGCCGTTCGATTTATCGCGAACAATCAGCTTGCGGCCAACATCCTCGGTAACCCATACCCAGGCTCAGGAAGAAACCTTCTCCGCGGAGATACCTTCAACAACGTGGACTTCAGCGTCTTCAAGAATACGAAGATCAGCGAGCGCGTTACCTTCCGCCTGGAAGTCGATGCGTACAATGTGCTCAACCGCGGCTACTATGGAGCGCCCGGCAACGCTCTGACCGACTACGCAGCGTCCACATCTTACTTCAACAACTTCTATGAGAGCGAGGCAACCGGAGCTAGTCTCGTCACACCCGGAACAGGACTTCGCAACCTGCTCTTCGTTGGCAAGATCCTGTTCTAATGCCGCCCGGCCTCACACATTGCTCGAAATATTCGCCTCAAGTGTGAGGCCGATCTTGTTCAAGTGCTGAATTGAAGAACCGATGAATTCCATTTGAACGAAATCCGGTACGTATTCGTATTCACTAGCCGACCTCCCGCTACCAATCTGAGTAAGTGGGCCCATCGGCGATTTATCGCTCGTCGAGGAATTACAGCAGAAGCAGAATTGGTATAAGGTGAGGCCTCGGAGGTCGAGCGGATTTTTCCTCAAGAAAAATCCGCCCTGCACGCTGGTCGCTACATTACGGTAATTCTGCTTCTGCTCTAGCCGCACTCACGGCTGTGGATCGATCCATAGCTAACTACTCAGCCCATGAAGCAGCTAAGTCGGATGGCGTGTCGATATCTATATCTCCGCCCGAGAATTCCACCTCGACAACGGTGCATTCCGGGTTGCGGAGCAGATATCTAGCTCCCGCATCGCCCTCCAACGCCAACAGATTCGCAAACTGGCTCGCAGGAAAGATCGCGGGTATTCCAGTGGCGTCCGCATAGTGGGAAGCAACAATCAGCGGCTCACCGGCTCGCTCATGAGCCTCGATCAATCCGCGCAGGTGATCTGTCGTGAGCCGGAGTTGATCGCACACCAAAAGCAGCACAGCCCTTGCGTCTGGATCGAGATCCAGCAACGCTCGAATTCCAGCTCGGATAGAGCTGGCGATTCCCTGCTCCCAATCAGGGTTTGCAACTACATGCGCGCCGCTCAGGTCTACGTTAGCCGCAATCTCATCCCGATATGCCCCGAGCACAACAAAAATGGGTTCCGATGTTGCTTCGCCCACAACTCGAAGAGTGCGAGCGAGCAGAGTTTCACCCGCGACTCGCACCAGTTGCTTAGGCCGGCCAAGGCGACGGCTGGCTCCAGCGGCAAGAACGATTGCGGGTACAGTCATCGCCTTCAGTTTAATCCGCAAGGCGAGATTGAGCTTGACCTGCGACCTCCGAGGCTCGAAACTGAGACTTCCAGACGAAAGTTTCTGTGACTGGAGAGTGCGTGACGATACCGGGCGCGACAGCGGAAGTGTATTCAGAGGATGGAGTCGACAACCTGGATCGCGGCTATGGCCTGCATCGCGGCGTGTTATCGCCGATGGAGACGCTCGCGCAATCTATCTCGGCTATCGCCCCCTCAACCTCACCCGCCCTCACGATTCCTCTCGTCTTCGCGCTCGCCGGCAACGGAACCTGGTTCGTGTACCTGCTGACCACGGCGGCCGTGCTGCTGGTGGGCTTCTGCATCAGCCGTTTTGCCCGCATGTCGGCCTCACCTGGCTCTCTCTATAGCTATACCGCCGACACGCTGCCGCCATGGCTGGGAGCGATCGCGGCCTGGGCGCTGCTGCTGGCCTACGTCGCCACTGGAGCCTCTGTTGCCGGAGCAACACTCTACTACGGCAATGTGCTTTTGAACCAGTTCTTCTCCTGGACGATGCCTGGGCTGCCGACTCTCATTCTCGTGTTCGTGCCCGTCTGTGCCATCGCGTATCGCGATGTCAAACTCTCCGCGGAAATGATGTTATGGATTGAAGTCATCTCGGTAAGCCTTATCGCGATTGTTCTAGCATTGCTGCTGTTTCACTACGGACTTCGCCTGGACAGGGAACAAGTGCAGCTCAAGGATGTGAACCTCAAGGGACTGGGTCCGGCACTGGTTCTGGCTATGTTTAGTTTCGTCGGATTTGAGAGCGCCACCACGCTCGGAGCCGAGGCGCACAATCCACTCAAAACCATCCCCCGCGCCGTCCTTCAAAGCGCCGTCGTGGTCGGCGTCTTCTTCATGATCAGCGCCTACTCCGAAGTGCTTGGCTTCCACGGCGAAATCAGAAACCTGAGCGACCCTGCCATCAGCCCAATGCATGTGCTGGCTCGCAAGGCCGGCATCTCTCCACTGGGGACAGCGATCGATTTCGGCGCCTTTGTAGCCGGCTTTGCATGCGTTCTCGCCTGCACCACTGCTTCTGCGCGAGTCATGTTGCGCATGGCCCACGGCGGGCTGCTGCCTGACATTCTAGGGCAAACTCACAAGCGATTTGGAACGCCCGGTGCAGGCGTGATTCTCTCCGGTCTCATCATGTTCGCGGCGACCGCTCCGCTGATCCTCAACGGAGTGAGCGGAACCGATATGTATAGCTGGCTGGGATCGATTTCCGTCTTCGGATTTCTAACTGCCTACGCGCTGGTCGCCGTAGCCTTGCCGTTCGCTCGAAGGGCGCTGGGTCAGCACTCGCACATAGTTGCCATCCTCAGTTGCCTGACCGTGCTGGTAATGATCGCAGGCGTCTTTGGCACCGTCTATCCCGTCCCTGACCCGCCGGTGCGCTGGTTCCCTTACATCTATCTTGTGTACATCGCCTTTGGGATGGTCTGGTTCCTGGCCCGGCGCAAGACAATCCTTGCACGGCGGCCAAACGCGTAAGACTCGCTAGGCCTGTTCCTCGCGCTCCGGTTGCAGCATGATGAGCAATACAATCCCAACCACCACGAACATGCGGAAGGCCGCTTCCTGCCCGTTCCACAGGTGCGATTGCCACATCAAAAACCACTCGGCGCCTACGGTGAGAAACGCCACCAGCCACATCGACATGCCAAGCGTAAGCGCGATCACAGGAATCCGTTTGGCCATATTGAATTCCGCCGCCGGGCTACGCAGCTTTCGTAGCAATGCAAGGGCTCCCCACCAACTAAGCACCATGGTCAAGATTTCCCAGCCGATGATGGAGAAGTAGAAACTCAGATGCCACGCCGGCCCGCTAAGTGCACGCCACATTCCCTTGTTGCCCGGAAAAGTCGTATCCATCATAAGAACGTGGCGTACAAACTGGTAATTCGAGTCGAAGTCGGTCGTATTATTCAAGACAACCAGAGTGTAGAAGAGTGCAATCGCGGATAACAGGAGCAACTTGGCCGTGCGTGTAATCATCGAGCCTTCCTGACCGGAGCGAATGTGGTGAAGTAAGCGGTGAGGGCTGCCAGCGTAGCTTGATCGTAATCGCCATGAGCGGGCATCTTAGCACAGGGCTGAATGGATTGCGGGTTGTGAATGTACTGTCGAAATCGCGTGCCGTCCGTAGCCGCCCATGCCGCTAGAACCAGCCAGGAACGCGAAGCGCGCTCGCCACCTTCCCCATACAGGCCATGACAACGAAAGCAGTCCTGGCGGGCGATCTGGTACCCCTGCCAGACCGGCGAATCTTTCGCCCATTTACCCTCGGGGCGAATCGTTCCAAAGACAACCGACTCCGTGCGAAAATCGATGCGTGTTACACCGAAAGGTATCTGCGCCTCATCCTCGTGCGATAACACACGGAACGATGGCTTGAAGGTCGGATGGGAGACGAGATAGGGGCCCAATGGACCTCCATACTCCGATTGCGGCCACTTATCGCGCAGTTGGCCGTTGATCTTGAGCACCAGGATCGGGTGATGCGCGGCCAGGTAATCGGCCGGGTAATCGGAACGGTATTTGTCGTAACAGATGGCCACGATGAGATCGGAGTGAGCGGCTTGGCCGAAGAACCTGGCGAGCGTGGCCAGAGGAACACCCGAAATCTCCGTCCGGCCCTTGAAGTTGGCGTCATCGGAAACCGTGTAGGTCTCTTGCGGCAGAGTCAGCAGGTCTTGATAGCGAACGTAGCGAACCGCGCCCACCGGCAGTCCGGAAAGTCCACCGCCGATCTCAAGGTCCCCAGGATCGGAGCGCGTGGCGAACAGCAGTGTACGAGCCGGGGCTGGCGTAACTGGTAGATCGTTCTGAAGGAATACCGCGGGCAACAAAAGAGTCAGCCACAACAACAGCGGGGAAGAAAACATGGCTCATCGTAGCCTGACGACGGGCCTGTTCCCAAGAAAAATCCTGTTAGGATTTGACCATAGAGCAAGCCGTGCTAAATTCATCTCAAATGACAAGGGAAGAACAGCTTGCTGAATTGGGCCTGACCTTACCCGCGCCGCCCGCGCCGGGAGGAAATTATCTTTCGGCCAAACGCGTGGGGGAATTGATCTATCTGGCCGGAGTGGTCTCCACCAATGCCTCAGGCGTGATGACCGGCACGGTCGGCCTGGACCGCAGCGTCGCCGATGGATACAGCGCCGCACGATCCTGCGCTCTCACACAACTCGCAGTGCTGAAGCGAGAGCTAGGCTCGCTTGAAGCAGTTGCGGAAGTAGTGTCTGTAAACGGCTATGTCAACTCCGTAGCTGGCTTTGAAGACTCGCCAGCCGTGATCAACGGAGCCTCGGACCTGCTTGTGCAGCTCTTTGGCGAGGCAGGCAAGCATGTGCGAACCGCGGTTGGAGTAAGCGCCCTGCCTCGCAATGCGATTGTAGAAGTACAGATGACGGTCCGGATCGAACAGGTCAACTTGCCATGAGCGAATACAAGCTGAGCGCCGAACCTACCCACTCCGTTTGGGACCGCGATCTGGAGCCGAGACTGCGAATTGCGCCCGGCGACGAAGTGCAATTTGAGTGTGAGGATGCGAGCGGAGGTCAGGTCCACCCGGCAATGACCGTCGATCAATTTCAAGGGATTGACCGGACGCGGATTCATGCGCTGACGGGACCGGTCTGGATCGAGGGCGCGGAGCCTGGAGACGTGCTTCAAGTGGACGTATTGGCCACGCAGCATCGCGGATGGGGCTGGTCCAGCGTGATACCCGGCCTGGGCTTTCTCAAAGAGCGATTCGCCGATCCGTTTCTCTTTCATTGGCAGTTGGACGGGAATGCGACCCGCTCCCTCTGGCCCGCAGTCTTGCCGGTGCGGCCCTTTCTGGGAGTGATGGGCGTGGCGCGGGCAGAAACAGGCAAATTCCGTACCAGGCCTCCAGGCAGCCATGGCGGCAATCTCGATGTGCGCGAGCTCTGCGCAGGCTCCAAGCTGTATCTTCCGGTCTACAATCACGGCGCGCTCTTCAGTTGCGGGGACGGCCATGCCGCTCAGGGCGATGGCGAGGTCTGCATCAACGGCATCGAGTGTCCGTTGGATGTGACGCTGCGCTTCCGGTTGCATAACCAGCAGCCGCTCGCAGGCCCGCTAGTCGAGTCGAGCGAGTCCGTGGCTCCGGACACCAGCTCGGACGCATGGGTTGTGGTCGAGTCGGCGGAAGATGTCGTGCAGGCGGCGCGCGGCGCAACCCATCGCATGATTGACTTGCTCGTA
>Ga0302326_10015175_pt1 | contig 16225 bp, 14 predicted proteins | sample Palsa_T0_3_FD_202264 | JGI IMG/M metagenome (GOLD analysis project Ga0302326, IMG submission 202264) | Peat permafrost microbial communities from Stordalen Mire near Abisko, Sweden - Palsa_T0_3 | ecosystem: Environmental > Terrestrial > Soil > Palsa > Peat permafrost | place: Sweden: Abisko... | reverse complement strand
CGCGCGGCGACCTAATGCGTCGGTCTCAAGTATGCTCGAAGAGGCAGAACAGAACCTACTGGCTGCATTTGAGAGGTCCGCTAAAACCCGGCATAAGGGACTGAAAGGAGATGGTCGGGCAAAAACCATCGCAGAGTTTCTTCAAAAAAGGCTGCCCTCGGGCTATGGAGTGCTCTGTAAGGGGGAAGTCGTTGATTACTTAGACCAAAAATCCGGGGAGATGGACATCGTGATATTTGACAAGGTCCGCAACGCGATGCTCTCCGATGACCCGCTATGGATACCCGCCGAATCTCTCCTTGCCTATATAGAAGTGAAGAGCACGCTGTCGGAGGACGAACTACGTAAAGCATACCTAGCCGCGCAAGGAGTTAGCGGTCTCAGGCCTTTCAAACGTAATTTCACTATCGTGGCCAATGATAAGGACATTGGTGAGGAAGGGGAGCTAGCGCTCGGGAAAAGCAAAGTCGCCGGGCCACTCCGGTGCTTCAGGACGTTGTTTGCTTATACAACGAATCTCAAGCAGGAAGGTTGGCTTACTCAAGAGTGGAAGAGGGTACTAAAGGTCACCGGCGAAATTCAATGCTCTCCCGCGCAGATCGACCGAATCTTAGTCTTGGATAGGGGATTGATTAATCCCCCCGCCAAAAATGGTGCGGACGAATTCATAGTTACGTCTGCATTCAGTCAGTGGTTCATAAACCTGGTAAATTTTCTTTCTCGTGAGAATGGTCGTCGTCCGCCGGTCGATTGGCAAACATATTCAAAGGCACCATTGCCCGGCTGGAGGCACCTCGACTAGAGTGCACCATATTGCGTGAAGGTGGGTGACCATCCCAATATCCTCACACGAAAAGGGCACAGTTCCTCTCGATAATGGAGCCTAAAAGTCAGTCCATCAGCCACTCCCGCTTTTTCCCTTGCACTCCCCCCACGGGGCGAGTAGATTTGGTTTTGCGCTGAGGGCTGGGGGCAATCCATCACATCTCGCGGGGAACTTGCCGCCCAGGGAGGAATTATGTCCCGACTGTGTCGGGGCAGCTTATGACCGCCATCCTGACGATTGCCAATCAAAAGGGCGGGGTGGGGAAGACGACCACGGCGATCAACCTCGCTGCCGCCATTTCGCTGCGAAAGAAGAAAACGCTCCTGATCGACCTCGATCCGCAATCCAATACCACCATCACTTTTTTCGATTTGGCCGACATACAGGGGTCGATGTTTGACGTGCTGGGCGATCACCGCGCCGAAATGGCCAGTGTGATCAAGCAGACCAAGGACCCCAACCTCTCCGTGGCCCCGGCGCGCCTCGCGCTGGCAAAACTCGAGCAGCAGCTTTCCGGGCAATTCGACGCGCCGTACAAACTGAAGGACGCGCTCGCGCCGGTGCTGAAGCAATTCGACTACATCATCATCGATACGCCGCCGGCGCTGGGCATCCTCACCGTGAACGCGATGGTGGCCTCGACGCATCTTCTGGTGCCGATTCAGGCCGCCTATTTCGCGATCGAGGGCACCGACGATCTGCTCGAAACGTACGAGCGGATCCGCGCGCGGCCCAATCCGGCGCTCAAGGTGCTCGGCGTGCTCATCACGCTGTTTGACAAGCGCACCAACATCTCCCGCGACACGCACGAACAGATTCGCTCCGTGTTCGGCGCCGTGTTGTTCAAGACGCGCATCGGCAAAAATGTGCGCCTCGAGGAAAGCCCAGCCTACAAGGAAACGATCATGACCTTCGCGCCCAAATCGCCGGGCGCCAAGGATTACGGCAAGCTCGCCCTGGAGGTGATCCAACGTGTCGAAGAGAATGGGATTGCCCGTCACGCTGAAGATGCGGCATGACGCGCACTACGTAGAACAACTCGCCAGCTTCAGCGGAGCGGCCATCGGCCGCATGGTTCCGGTCGATAAAATCAGGCCCAACCCCGATCAGCCCCGGAAATTCCTGGGCGACCTGCGCGAACTCACCGAATCGATAAAAGAGAAGGGCGTGCTCGAGCCGCTGCTCGTGCGCTTCCTGCCGCGCGACGATTGCTATTACATCATTTCCGGCGAGCGCCGCTACCACGCCTCGCGCGCCGCGGGTCTGCGCGAGGTCCCGTGCATCGAAAAAATCGCCGACGACGCCGAAACGCTGGAACTCGCGCTCATCGAAAACCTGCAGCGCAAGGACTTGACGCCCTTTGAAGAAGCCGACGGACTGCAACGCCTCGCCGAGATGTTTGAATACACGCACGAAGACATCGCCAAAAAAATCGCCAAGGCCCGCTCGTCGGTGACCGAAACGATGTCCCTGCGCGTGATTCCCGAGCCGCTGCGCAAGATGTGCGTCGAAAACGGCATCGTCACGAAATCGCTGCTGCTGCAAATCGCGCGCCAGCCGAACGAACGCAAAATGCAGGAAGCCATCCACCGCATCGCCAAGGCCGGCCTGACCCGCGACGAAGCCCGCCGCGAACGCCAGGAAGAAACCAAAGCCGGCCCGCGCCCGCAGCCTTTCATCTTCAATTACCGTCCGGCGAGCGAAGCCTTTCGCCTGCGCATCCAATTTCGCAAGAGCAACGTATCTCGCATGGAATTGATCGACTCGCTCCGCAACCTGATCGAAATGCTCGAGCAGGATGAGGGGTCGTCCTCCGAGGGCGGCAAGGCCAATCCGGCGGTGGCGTGAGGGAGACGCGACGAGACGTGACCCGTGGTTCGCGACCCGTGACCCGTGTTCCCGGAAACGGACCGAACCGTTTTTGGATCGTGACTCGTTCATCCTCCTAATTTAATGTGTTCCTCTGGGTCACTCCGCAATTCTCCGTTCCCTCTGTGTTAAATCTTTTGCTTCCTCCCGCGCGCCGCGACCGTCTAAACTTCTCCCTCCATGAACGAATTTTCTCCGCAACAAATGGCCATACTGGAACGCCTGGTCTCGCAGGGATTCAACCTGGTCGCATTCCCCTTGTATGCGAATGCGGTCGGCGCGCGAAAGGGAATTTGCGCAGCGCTGCTCGATCCTGTCGCGAATGGCGGCTTTCGCGTATTCGGCGAACCGTGCGTGCTGCTGGACGGCAATCTGAGCGTTCGCATCACCGAAAAAGGGAAGAGCTGGTTCGTGTGGAAGAAGCAGCGGCTGGAGGCGACTCCGGAGCGCCTCGCGGAATTGGATCGCTTTGTAGCGGAATTGAAGCTGGCACTCGAACCGCATCTGACTTGAGCTCGGGCAAGGACTCGCCGCTTGATTCCAACGCCTCTGTGCTCTCCGCATTTCTCGGTGTCCTCTGTGTTTAGTTTTTGGCGCGCGCAGGTCAGGGCGCTTTACACAGAGAACACTGAGAAATGCGCAGGGCACGGAGAAGGCTTGCCGGCGCCGCGAGGTCGCATCTATTTGCGGAATCGTGTTATCGTCCACGGTCGTGAGCACGACACCATCGAAACGGCCAGGGCAGGAAGAGGTGACGCCTGGGGCATTGGGGGCGGAACGAGCGCCCGTGCCGATATCGCGACTGGAAATTCACGAGACGGTTGCGCGCATCCTCGATCCTTTTCCTCGCGGCAAATTGCTGGATGTTCCCGCCGGTGAAGGGGCCCTGTCGGCGCGGCTCTCCAAAGCGGGCTTTCAAGTGTTTGCCTGCGACTTGTATCCGGAAATTTTCCGGCTGCCGTATATCGGCGTGCGCCAGGGCGATCTCTCCGTCTCCCTACCCTATAAGGATGCGGAATTTCAGTACATCACTTGCCTCGAAGGCCTCGAGCACATCGAAAATCCGCACCAGGCGATTCGCGAATTTGCGCGCCTCATGGCTCCCGGCGGGCAACTGGTGATCAGCGTGCCGAATATTTTGAATATCGAAGAGCGCGTGAAGTGGTTGCTCAACGGCTATACGTCGCACTTTAAGCCGATTTCGGAAGAGCATTTGCGCATGCGGCACGAGCAGTGGGGTGAGAAAGAGGAGGTTGTGCTGCACATCAATCCCATCGCGTATACGGAGCTGCGCTACATTTTGGAAAAATACGGGTTCGACCTGGCGGGCACTTACCGCGACAAACCGAAGCCTAACTTGTGGCTTTATTGGCCGCTGGTCGCGGTGATCCGCCTCTCCGCGCGGCTGACGCCCAAACGAAAGAGGCGCGAGCGCTGGACCGACGAGCTGGCCTCGGAGGCGGTTCTGCTCGGCGGGAACACGCTGGTCTTGCACGCCGTGAAACGGAAGTGACTATTTCTCCGTGCTCATTTTTCATCCGGGCATAGGTGTTATGAGCGCGGCTCCGCCGCCCTGTGTGTGCCTGGTTTCGTACGCGCTTGATGGGGAGAAGTGGCGCAGGCTTCAGCCTGCGGATTTTATTTCCGTTCGATCGGAAACAACCGCAGGCTGAAGCCTGCGCCACTCACGCGATTGTTTTTCAAAGTTTTCGTTTTCCTGTTTTGTTATTCTTGCGGGCATGAAACCTCTTCTGGTATTCGCAACGATGGCACTCGCCGGCGCGATCGTTTTGCGCGCCTCACCCCAGTCAGGGCCGGACACGCGTGCGCGCCAGCTGATCCAGATGCTACATCTCACTGCATTACCGAAGGAGTCGGGCTATCTCGGGATCATCGGCCGCTCGGAGCAAATGGTGAACGTGGACGGCCGCGCCCTCGCCGTGCAGAGCCAGAACTATTACATGCTCACGCGCGAACGTCCCATCAACTATCTGCACTGGCTCGTTCCCGACGATACGCACATCCTCATCGAGGGCGGCCCGGTGGACTATTTCATTTTTCATCCGGACGGCCGCGCGGAAAAAGTGACGCTGGGGCTCGACCTGGCCGCGGGACAAAGGCCCGTGGTAGCCGTGCCGGGTGGATGCTGGAAGGCGCTGCGGCTGCGCGACGGCGCGAGTTACGCCTTGATGGCCAACACGCTCTCGCCTGAATTTACGCCGGACCGCGTGAAGATTGGCGCCGGCGCCGATTGGGTGAAGCGCTTCGCCAACGCCGCGCCGTGGGCTACGCCGAGCATGTTGCGCGAATTGATTGGTCCTAATTGGCTTCCTCAATAGCCGGGTGCCGATTGCATGCTTTTGTAGCGCCCGCCTTCAGGCGGGCATCTGCTGGATCAAAGTGCCCGCCTGAAGGCGGGCGCTACATCCAGAACCTTCCGTGATAGAAACTCCCGATCTGACAACGCTCTTCGTCAGGACTGAAATCCCGACATTGCAGGGGACCGTTTCGTGCTAACTCCCTCCAAATTAGGAGAATGCCGGCCAGCTAAGGGGCCGTCGCAATTCGTGCAAGGTTTGTCAAAATGGCAGGTCGTTCTAATCTCGCCCCATCGTCTCCGTACGATATTGACATGGGAAAATTACTGCCCTATGGTCGTATTTCAAGGTCGGCGCCGGGCCGCCACGCTCCCAATTCATTGAGCTACGACATGACCAACGCGGATCAGTGCGGTTTTGCGGGTTGCGGCCAGGCGGCTGCCGCGTCGCTCAGTGGCGAGTCGTTTTGCCGCAATCACTTCATCTCGGCGTGCTATGCGCGGCTGGACCAATACGAAGAGCTTCGCAAAGGATCCGGACTGGACGCCACGGAATCGGAAGCGGCGCGCCGCTTCATCCACGAATGCACGCGGTCCGCGGACGAGATCGAGCACACCGGACTGAATCTCGATAATCTGGACCGGGCCAAGCTGCTGCACATCATTCTTTCGGCCAATGAACTGGGCCGCCAGTTGCGGCGCAGCCCTCGCAAGGTGGCCATGATTCCCGTCCGGATAGCTTCGGAAAAGCTTGGCGCCGCCTGGGAAGAGGACGCCGAGACCGAACTGGTAAGCCGCTACGGCGCGATGGTGCGGTGCCAGCATGCGGCCAAAGTGGGCGAGACTCTGGTCGTGGTGCGGACCGATACGGGGGAGAAGGCTTTGGCCCGAGTCGCCTGGCAGCGTCCATCGGGGAGAGAGGAAAACCGAATCGGGGTCGAGTTTTTCGGGTGCGAAAATTTCTGGGGGCTGGATTGGGGGGCTGTCGAGGAAGGCCGGTGAATGTCCGGGCAGTAGATACTAGACGTAGATGTGAGAGTCTTTACCGTGAGCGTCTTTAGAACTGCCTTCCGGAAGCCATCCGCTCACGACCAATTCCAAATCATGCGCGCTGGAAGTCTGTTCGGGATAACTGATTGCCTCCATCTTAAAAGTAAAACGCTCGTTCGCTCCCGCGGCATCCGAAAGGCCCTCCGCCAGACGGGAAGAGACGCGTTGCGCCGCGGTCTGCCCCACGCCCGGCAGAATGACTCCGAAGAACGCGGGCCTCAGAATATAGATGGAGTCCTGTTCGCGCAGTTTCCTGGACACGGCCTTTGCCGCGTCTCCGAGAGCCGCCATCCCAAGGCCCGGGTCGGAGAAAGCGGGATGCAATTTGACGGAGATCACCAGAACCGAAAGCTTCAGGTCCGCGGCGACCGCGCGACGGACTTCCATGGTCAGCCGGTCTTCAAAGGTATTGAAATTCGGCATGGTGGACAACAGATCGGCACTGGCTTGCCGCAAAGCCTCCGAAGTCCGTTGGCGATCCAAGGCCAACTGGACCCGCAGGCGATGAATCGTAAGCTGGCGATCCAGAATGTAAGCCACCAGAAGACACGCCAGGGCGCAGAACCCGAAGAAGGCAACTTGCGGAGCCCTGGGCGGAAAAGGTTCATGGTTGGAAAAAACCGCCGGGTACATGAGCAGCGCAAGGCCCGCGGCGAGGACGGTGATCGCCAAGCACGCGAAGAGACTTAAATGAAATTCTCGCCGTTCTAGATCCGTGGGCGCAGGGTTTCCCTGAGTTGTCATAAGGTTACTTCCATGCATCATGATTATCCTTAATATCGGGGCCGGAAAGGGGATAAGAAATTGGGATGGTGTCCGAAAAGGCATACCTTGGCGGCACCACTGCTTCTAGGCGTGTTTGCCTGTGCCTTGCACGGATAACCATCCGGAGGGGCGGCGATCGCGAAAACCGGACGACCAGGAGTGGATGTCCACCTTAAACCCGCTCTGGATCGGGGCATTTCGCAAGGGAGGCAATTCGATGTAATTCACGCCGGGTGCGCCGTTTGTACTTGACCCTTGAAAAACGGAACATGCGGGTCGCCTCATTTTCCAGGGTGAGGCCGGTTTTCACCAGTCAACAGTCACCGCCCTGGCGGCCTTGCCTTCTGTTTGAACCGCAGGTAGCATAGTGGGTCCGCGTTTGATTTAATCCCTCCAAAAGAATCCGTGTTTCGGAGTGGCGCGGAGCCGTGTGGCTGAATTGGCGGCGTGCGAAGGGCACGATTTCGCATCGTTTTATTCCGTGGATGAGTATACGAATGCCAGCAGGAGCAATTTGCCGATGAAGTCGATCGTCGTGGTAGGCGCGCAATGGGGCGATGAAGGGAAGGGCAAGGTGGTGGACTACCTTGCCGCGTCCTTCGATTACATCGCGCGATGCGCCGGTGGGCACAACGCCGGCCACACCGTCATCTTCAACGGAAACCGTTTCGTGTTGCAATTGATCCCCTGCGGAATTCTGCGACCGGGAAAGCATGCGGTGATTGGATCGGGAGTAGTTGTGGACCCGGTGGCGCTGGTGGCGGAACTGGACACGCTGGCCAAAGCCGGCATCGACGTTACGGGACGGTTGCATCTTTCCAACCGCGCGCATTTGATTTTTCCCTATCACCGCCAGATGGAGAAGGCGGCCGAGGCGGCTCGCGGCGCCGGAAAAATCGGCACCACTTCGCGCGGAATCGGCCCGGCCTACGAAGATAAAATGGCGCGGCATGGAATCCGCGTTGGCGACTTGCTCGATGCCGCGCGATTTCGCGAAAAACTCGAGCGCGTGATTTCCGAAAAGGACGCCGTGTGCCGCGCGACTTACGGCGTGCCCCTCGATACCGCGGGCCTCGCCGAGCAGTATCTGGCGCTGGCTGAGCGGCTGCGCCCGCTGGTGGTGGACTCGTCCGAACTGATCAACGATGCGCTGGACGCAGGACATTCCGTGCTGTTCGAGGGCGCGCAAGGCACGATGCTGGACATCGATTTCGGAACCTATCCGTTCGTCACATCCTCGAACGCGATCTCCGGCGGCGCATGCACAGGCCTCGGCGTGGGCCCCACGCGCATCAACGCCGTGGCTGGAGTAACCAAAGCGTATACCACACGCGTTGGGAGCGGCCCCTTTCCCACCGAGATGCCCGACCTTGAAGCGACCGAAGTGCGCGACCGCGGAAAGGAATACGGAGCGGTCACCGGGCGCCCGCGTCGCTGTGGCTGGCTGGATCTCATGGTGTTGCGCTACGCGGTGCGCCTCAACGGAATTTCCTCGCTGGTGGTCACCAAACTCGACGTCTTCGACACGCAAAAGGAAATTCAAGTGTGCACGGGCTACCGCTACAAGGGCGCTCTGGTGAAGGGAATGCCCGCGTCGGCGGAAGATTTGGCCGAGGTCACTCCGGAATATCGCACGCTGCCCGGATGGCAATCGGATACTTTCGGCGTGAAGAATATCGAGAAACTTCCGCGCGCAGCCCTGGACTACTTGAAATTTATTTCTGATTTTCTGGGCGTCGAAATCGGCATGATTTCCACCGGGCCGGACCGCGATGCCACCATCGTTTGCGCCGGCACGCAACTGGCCAAGTGGATCTGACACGCGAATCCCATGTTGTCCTACACTGACGCTCGCCAAAAGGTAATCGAGATTGCCGGGTCCATCCCGCGGCCCTTGCAGCGAACGCAAGTTGAAATCGAGCAGGCGTTTGGGCGCATCCTGGCCGCGCCGGTCTTGGCTGATCGCGACTATCCTCCCTTTGACCGCTCGACGCGCGACGGTTTTGCCGTCCGCGCCGCGGATGCGCCGGCGCCGGGCGCGCGTCTCGAATGCGTCGGCGAGCTTCGCGCCGGCGGCCGCTTGGAAGCGACAGTTTTGCCCGGACAATGCGTCGAGATCATGACAGGCGCAGCCATGCCAAGCGGCACAGACGCCGTTGTGATGATCGAGTACACGAAACAGGAAGGCCGGACGATCACACTGGAACGTGCGGCCCAGCGGGGCGAACACATCGTACCCCGCGGCAGCGAAGCGCGGGCGGGAGCGTTGCTGGTCGCTCCAAAGACTCGACTGGGCTACGCGGAAATGGCGTTGGCGGCGCAAGCAGGCGCCACGCGCCTCGAGGTCTTCTCCGCGCCAACGCTCGCCATTCTTTCCACCGGCGATGAAGTTGTGGACGCGCGCGCCAAGCCGGGTCCGCTTCAGGTTCGCAACAGCAATGGAATCTCCATCGAAATTCTTGCGCGCACGGCGGGCGCGGAAACGATTCAGCTCGGGAACGCGCCGGACGAAAAGGGCGCGCTACGCGTGGCTATCGAACGCGGCCTCCAACAAGACATCCTGGTTCTCTCCGGCGGCGTGTCCATGGGCAAGTACGATTTGGTTGAGCAGGTGCTCGCCGATCTCGGCGCGGTATTTTACTTTACAGGCGTCCAGATTCGTCCCGGCCGTCCCGCTGTATTTGGAACCTGCCGGGGAAAACTCGTATTCGGCCTGCCGGGAAATCCGGTTTCAACGATGGTGACGTTCGAACTCTTTGTCCTTCCAGCGGTGGATGTGTTCAGCGGCGCGGTTCCCCGGCCGCTTCCGGTCTTTCGCGCGAAGCTGGCAACCCCGGTAAGCGAAAAAGGCCCGATGACTCATTTCTTGCCCGTGCGGATCCAATGGGAAGGCCGGGAAGCACGCGTCACGCAGTTGCCGTGGCAAGGGTCGGGCGATATCGTGGCCCTGGCGCTGGCCAACGGGTTTCTGATTGTCGGACCTGAGCATCCCGAAATTTCCCAGGGGGAATGGGTCGACGTGCTGCCTCGCAGGGGAGCGATTTAGTTGTGGCAGATGAAATAGTATTTGGTGAGATCAGGTTGGCTCTTGCCACCGCGGACTCGCGCGAAGCAAAGGCCACGCGGATTGCCGAACTCATTCGCCGTTCGCGCGAATACCGCTGGGCCGGCATCTATGAAATCGACGGCGAAGAAATCGCCGCCGTTGCCTGGACTGGTTCCGGCCCGCCGGCGTTCCCGCGTTTCCCGAAGACGCAGGGTTTATGCGGAGCCGCGGTCCTTGCGGAAACGCCTGTCGTGGTCGGCGATGTGACCAACGATCCGAGATACCTCACCACGTTCGGCAGCACGCGGTCCGAGATTGTCGTGCCAATTTTCGGGCAAGCCAGTAAAACAGCGATCGGGTTGATTGACATCGAAAGCGAACACCTCAATGCTTTCCGGGAGGCCGATCGTATTTTCCTCGAGGGCTGTGCCGCTCTTCTGCTTAGGCTTTGGGAATAGCTTGCTACCCGGGAGCGAGCGCCTATTTCAAGCGGGTTGAATTCTTCTTGGGTCAATCCGATCAGTCAAGACATCCAACAGCAGACCTGTTGCCGAAATCACCTGTACATGGATTACTCGAGATGTTCCGAGGCGAGCCTCCTGTTAAGCTCTATGCAGTGGGCGAGATCGTTCAAACTCGGTGCTGTATCGCAGGAGGCGGCCCTGCCGGCATGATGCTGGGATACCTGCTAGCGAGGGCGGGCGTCGACGTTTACGTTCTGGAAAAACACAAGGATTTTCTGCGCGATTTCCGCGGCGATACGATTCACCCGTCCACGCTCCAATTAATGCATGAACTTGGCATTTTGGAGGAATTCCTGAAGATGCCGCATCAGAAAGTGCTAGAGCTCGAGGGGCAGGTAGGGTCCGAGACTGTAACGATCGCCGACTTTACGCATCTTCCCACGCACTGCCGATTTCTGGCGTTGATGCCGCAGTGGGATTTTTTGAACTTTATAGCGGAAAAAGGGAGGGCCTTCTCCCAGTTTCATCTCATCATGAGCGCCGAAGTGATCGACCTGGTCGAGCAAAACGGACTGGTCACGGGAGTCCTTGCGAGTACGCAAGGCGGCCAAATGGAAATTCGCGCGGATCTGGTTGTGGGCGCCGATGGCCGCCGTTCCATCGTGCGCGAGCGCGCGAATTTGCAGGTGATCCACCTTGGCGCGCCCATGGATGTGATGTGGATGCGCGTGAGCCGCCTCCCGAGCGATCCCCAGCAAACATTCGGACACGTCGAGGCCGGAAAGATTTTCGTGATGCTGGATCGCGAAGAATATTGGCAGTGCGCGTACGTCATTCCAAAAGGCAGCGCCGATGAAATTCGGAGTAGGGGCATAGCGGAATTTCGCCAGGAAATACTCCGGCTCAGTCCTTTCCTGGGCGCACGCGTGGAAGAATTGCGCGATTGGAAAGACGTCTCTCTCCTCACGGTTGCTGTCGATCGGCTTGCCCGGTGGTCGAGCCCGGGACTTTTGTGCATCGGTGACGCCGCGCATGCCATGTCACCGATCGGCGGCGTTGGGATCAATCTTGCGATTCAGGATGCCGTCGCAACCGCGAATCTATTGGCTGCTACACTTCGCCAGGGCCGACCATCCGTAGATGAACTAACTATGGTCCAGAAGCGCAGAGAGTTTCCGACGCGCGCCACTCAGCGAATGCAAGTATTTATTCAAGATCACGTCCTGGCCCGCGTCCTGAACAGCGAGAAGCCACTCTCGGTACCTTGGCCGTTAAAGCTTTTCAGGCGCTGGCGTTTTCTGCGCAGGATTCCCGCGCGGATTGTTGGGATGGGATTCCGCCCGGAGCACATAAGGACACCGGTCCTGGGAAATGCAGCATAGAATGGAACCATGGAAAAACTGACTCATTTTCGAAGGCGTGGCGAAGTAGCGATGGTCGACGTGACGTCAAAAGACATCACGGAGCGGACCGCGCTGGCGCGCGGGTTCGTGCGAATGTCGCCGGCGGTATTGCGGGCGCTGCGGGGCCAAAAGCTGCCCAAGGGCAACCCTCTGGAAATCGCGCGCATTGCGGGGATTGCGGCGGCCAAGCGCACTTCGGAATGGATACCTCTTTGTCATCCGTTGCCCCTGACGCACATTGATGTGACTGCGCGGCTATGCAAGAATGGCGTGAAGATCGCTTCGCGCGTCTCCGCGACGGCCCGCACCGGTGTGGAGATGGAAGCGCTGGTGGCTGTATCGGCGGCCGCGCTCACGGTCTACGATATGTGCAAGGCCCTGGACAAGGGCATGGAAATCACCGACATCGTTCTCGTCGAAAAAATCGGCGGCAAAAGCGGCCACTACCAGCGCCCGAAGTAGCAGCGGTTCCCGATGCCTGATGCCCGATGAAAGACCCGTCACAAAACGTGCAGGTGCTGATTGTCGATGACAATCCCGTGATCCGCAACCTCATGTGCCGCGGGATGGAACCGCACTGCGCCGTGATTTCCTCGAGCGACGGCGCCGACGCCCTTCTGAAATCCGTCGACAATCCTCCCGACTTGATCATCTCCGACTTCCGCATGCCCGGCCTGGACGGCCGACAGCTCTTCGAGAAATTGCGCGGCCGCGAGAACACGCGAAATATCCCGTTCATCTTTGTAGCTAGCAGCGGCGATATCGAGGAAAAATTGCGCCCGGCGGTGGGAGACGGCGTCGAGGACTTTATCTCCAAGCCTTTTTTCGTGGCCGATCTGGTCCGCCAGGTGAAAAGAATCGTGGACCGCTTGCATCTGGAAAAATTGCAGAAGCACGCGACGCGCCCCGGAGTGATCCAAGGCCGCCTCGAGGAAATGAGTGTCACCGAACTGATGCAGTCGCTCGAGATGGGCCAAAAAACCTGCCGGCTGACGCTGCGCCGCAACGGGGAAGAGGCCGAACTGTACTTCAACGCCGGCCAATGCAAGCACGGGCACCTCGGCGGCACGGAAGGCGACACAGTCGCCTACCAGGTGATCGGTTGGCTCGACGGCGAATTTGAAATCGAATTCGGCGCCATTTCCGACCGCGAGACCGTCACGCTTTCCACCACCGGCTTGCTCATGGAAGCCATGCGCCTGATGGACGAAGCCAATCAAAGCGTGGAAAGCTGATCCAAGTAACACAGACTTCAGTCTGTGGGTTTTCGTCAGCGCTCCCAGCCCGCTCGCGCCAGCCAAGATCAAGTGGAACCCCATAGACTGAAGTCTGTGCTACTTTGAATCAGCCATGCGCGTAGCCATCCTCACCATCAGCGATTCAGTATCGCAGGGCACCCACAAGGACGCCTCGGGCCCCGGCCTGCACGAGCGATGCGCGCAACTCGGCTGGGAAGTTGTCTTAGAAGTAGTGCTTCCCGATGAGCCGGCAGCCATCCGGGACCGCCTGGTATTTCTGGCAGACAGCGGCGCAGCAGACCTGATCCTAACGACCGGGGGTACCGGAATCGGCCCGCGCGATTCCACCCCCGAAGCCACGATGGAAGCTTGCCAGAAACTCTTGCCCGGCCTTGCCGAACTGATGCGCGGCGAAGGCCGCAAAAAAACTCCGCGCGCCGTTCTCTCCCGAGCGGTGGCCGGCGTTCGCGGCCGCGCGATCATCGTCAATCTCCCCGGCAGCCCGCGCGGCGCTCTCGAATCGCTCAACGCCGTCGCCGATTTATTGCCGCACGCCCTGCAAGTCCTCGGCGGCGCGCGCCACGACTAGGTTCAGAATCTCGAAGACCCAATCCTTCAAGATCCAATCCATTATTTCGTCATTCCGAGCGAAGCGAGGAATCTCTCCGAGTTTCGACTGGCAAAAAAAGAGAGATTCCTCGCTTCGCTCGGAATGACAAAAGCGGGGAGTCTTTCCGCAGGTTGTCCCGCGCGCTGTCCCGCAGGCTGTTTAGGCAAGTGTTTAGCCAACTGTTTAGTTCCCTGAATCACGAGCGCAATTTACTCCCGCACAAAAAGCGTCTTTCTGGAATTGCCTGCTGCGATATACTCGCTGGATTCAAGACGCGGCTTTCGCTTTCAGATGGAGCTCGCGTGGGGAAGTTGGCAGGAGCCGATGGCGATCCCGCAAGGCACACGACTAGGGCCTTACGAAATTCTCTCTCCAATTGGCGCGGGAGGAATGGGAGAAGTTTACCGCGCGCGCGATTCCAAACTCGGTCGCGACGTGGCCATCAAAGTCCTTCCCGCAAATTTTGTGAACGATCCGGAACGCTTGTCCCGCTTTCAGCGTGAAGCGCGCATGCTCGCCGCGCTAAATCATCCGAACATCGCCACGATCCATGGCCTGGAGCAGTCCGGCGGCGCGACGTGCCTGGTCATGGAGCTTATCCCCGGCGACACGCTCGCCGAGCTAGTCAAGGCCGGCCCTCTTCCCATCGGCGACGCGCTGAAGATCGCCGTTCAAATTGCCGAGGCGCTGGAAGCCGCGCACGAGAAAAACATCATTCACCGCGACCTGAAACCCGCCAACGTGAAGGTCACTCCGGAAGGCAAGGTGAAAGTGCTGGACTTCGGATTGGCCAAGGCCTTCGAGAGCGACGGGGCGAGCGAGGACATCAGCAATTCGCCGACGCTGAGCCGCGCCGCCACCATGCAGGGAGTGATTCTCGGCACGGCGGCGTACATGAGCCCCGAGCAGGCCAAGGGAAAGAACGTCACCAAGGCCACCGACATCTGGGCTTTCGGATGCGTGCTGTACGAACTGCTTACCGCGCGCAAGGCATTCGATGGCGAGGACATCACGGAAATTCTAGCCGCGGTGGTGAGAGCCGAGCCGGACTGGACCCTGCTGCCGGAAAACACTCCGCAAAGCATCCGCTTGCTGCTGCGGCGCTGCCTGCGCAAGGACCGCCGCCAGCGTTTTCAAGACGCCACCGATGTACGCATCGAGATCGAGGATGCTCTCTCCGGCGCTTCCGTTTCAGAGCCATCCGCCCCGGTCACATCCCAGCGCCAGCTTCCTGTGATTTGGGCTGCGGCATGTGTCCTGCTTCTCCTTTCACTGGTTGCGGTTTCCTTCCTCCATTTCCGCGAGACGCCTCCGCCGCAGCCGTTGCAAACGATGCATCTGAGCGCGGAAATTGGCGCGGACGCAACCCTGTACACAAGTCTCGGCCCGGCCGCTGTCCTCTCACCCGACGGCACGCGACTGGCTTTCTTGGGCACCGACGCCGACCAGAAACGGCGCATTTATGTGCGCTCGCTTGACCAGGCACAAAGCGTGGCGCTTCCCGGTACGGACGGCGCCTCTTATCAATTCTTTTCTCCTGACGGCCAGTGGATCGGCTTCTTTGCCGACGGCAAGCTGAAGAAAATTTCGGCACAGGGTGGAGCAGCGATCACGCTTTGCGATGCTCCCAATGGCCGAGGCGCAAGCTGGGGCGAGGATGGCACCATCGTTTTCACACCGGACATCTTGGGTGGCTTGTCCAAAGTCTCCTCGGTGGGAGGAGCGGCCGAAACTCTGACCAAGCTCGATTTGCAGTCAGGCGAAGTGACGCACCACTGGCCGTATGTGCTGCCCGGGGCGAAAGCCGTGCTCTACACGTCCAGCAACACCACGTTCGAATACGACAACGCGGACATCGTCGTTTACACGATCGCCTCGGGACAGCGAAAGACAATTGTGCGCGGCGGTTTTTTTGCCCGCTATCTCCCCACCGGGCATTTGGTCTATGTGCACGATGGCACCTTATTTGCAGTACCGTTCGACCTGAAGCGTCTGGAAACGACCGGGCAGACCGGGCCCCTTCTTGAGGACGTTGCCACCGGAGCCGGCAGTGCCGGGGCGCAGTTGTCTTTCTCGGACAACGGTGAGCTCGCGTACATAGCGGGCCACGGGGGAATTCAAACGGTTTCCCTCGACTGGATGGATCGTGATGGGAAATTCACGCCCATCCGGGAGGCTCCAGGCGCTTACTTTAGTCCGGCGTTCTCCCCCGATGGGAAGCGTCTGGCCCTGGATATTTATGACGGCAAAAAGGATGACATTTGGGTATACGAATGGGAGCGCAATATCCTCACGCGCCTGACCTTTGGCGGCGACTCGAACAAGTTTCCGCTTTGGACTCCGGACGGCCAAAGAATCGTCTATTCCTCTCAGGAGAAAAGCGGACCGATGAACATCTGGTGGATCCGCGCCGATGGCGCCGGGTCCCCACAGCGACTTGCTCAAAATAGCACGCGGCAAATTCCGGATTCCTGGAGTCCCGACGGCAAGACGCTGACATTCACCGAAATTAATCACGGCGGGTCGGATGTGATGACTCTTTCCATGGAAGGCAGCGAGAAATCCGGCTGGAAGCCCGGAGAACCGAAAGCGCTTTTGCATGGTGCGTACTACTATCAATCAGCCATCTCGCCGGAT
>Ga0302326_10015174_pt1 | contig 16225 bp, 11 predicted proteins | sample Palsa_T0_3_FD_202264 | JGI IMG/M metagenome (GOLD analysis project Ga0302326, IMG submission 202264) | Peat permafrost microbial communities from Stordalen Mire near Abisko, Sweden - Palsa_T0_3 | ecosystem: Environmental > Terrestrial > Soil > Palsa > Peat permafrost | place: Sweden: Abisko... | reverse complement strand
GGGCGGTACCGGCTGCTCGAGTTGCTGGGCCATGGCGGCATGGGCGAGGTTTGGTGCGCCCATGACACTGGCACCGACCGCATGGTTGCCCTCAAATTGTTGTCTGCGAATCTTGCAAATGACCGGATCTTTCGAGAGCGCTTCCGGAGGGAGGCTCGCTCGGCGGCTGGACTCGATGAACCGCACGTCGTTCCGATCCACGACTTCGGCGAGATCGATGGTCGGCTGTTTGTCAGCATGCGGCTGATCAAGGGCCGCGACCTCGACGACCTTCTCAAAGATGGCCCGCTGCCACCTGATCGCGCAGTGGCAATTATCGAGCAGATCGCCTCGGCGCTGCATGCGGCCCACGAAATCGGCCTGGTGCACCGCGACGTTAAACCGTCCAATGTTCTTGTCACTCACGATGATTTTGCCTACCTCATCGACTTCGGCATCGCGCGGGCGGCCGGGGATGCCGGGTTGACGGACACCGGAGTGCCCCTCGGGACTTGGGCCTACATGGCCCCCGAGCGATTCCAGGGCGGAGTCGCCGACGCCCGCGCTGACATTTACGCGCTCACGTGCGTATTGTTCGAGTCCTTAACCGGTGAATCACCCTTCCCTGCAGATAGTCTCGAGCAGATCGCTGTCGCGCATATGTTGCAGCCACCCCTGTTGCCGTCTGAGTTGCGGGGCGAGGTTCCGGCGGCGATGGATCAGGTCATCATCACCGGGATGGCCAAAGAACCCGACCAGCGCTACGCGTCCGCCAAGGACCTGGCCCGGGCCGCGCGACTCGGGCTTGCGAACTTCTGCCTCCCCGACGCAGCGTCGCCGCGAACCACTACGCGGTCCGCAGTTTTTGCGTCGGCCGGCAGCTCTCTGCCATCTGGACGGTCGTCGACCCATCTCACCCCGGCGGAGTACAAGCACGTGACCGTGCTGTTCGCCGAGATGGTTCAGACGCTGGACATCGCCGCCCGGGTGGGCGCCGAGCGGCTCCGCGAGATCATGATCGAGGTTGTCGACTGCTGCACGACTGTTGTCGAGCAATTTGGTGGCACGGTGGACAGATTCACCGGCGACGGGATCATGGCGGTCTTCGGTGCGCCAATAGCGTTAGAAGATCACGCTACGCGTGCCTGTTTGGCGGCGTCGGGCATTCAGGAGAGCGTTCGAAGAATCGCAGACCAAGTCCGGGTGCGCGATAGCGTGGACTTGCAAGTCTGCGTGGGGTTGAACTCAGGTCAAGTGGTCGCCGGTGCGATTGGTATGGGACCGCTTGCCTACTCCGCCGTAGGCGAAGAGGTGGGGTTGACTCAACGAATCGCGTCGGCAGCGCCCCCGGGAGAGACCTTGCTCAGTGCCGCAAGCGCCCGATTAGTTGATGGCACAGCGGTTCTCGGCGACCCCGAGTTGATTCACATCAAAGGACGCGACAACCCGGTCCCGGTTCGAAGGCTGGTGGAGATGTCGGCGCGGCACCGTGCCGGGGCGCGCGTCGAGTCGGGTCTCGTCGGGCGTCGGTGGGAATTGCTCGCCGTCGAGCAATTACTGGAACGCTCGATCGCCGGGCACGGCGCCATCGTCGGCCTTTACGGGGCTCCGGGGATCGGCAAGAGTCGTCTGGTTCGCGAGATCTCTACAATGGCGGCGAACCGAGGCGTCGACGTCTTCTCGGCGTTCTGCGAGTCACACACCAGCAACGTGCCGTTTCGTACCGTCGCGCGGATGCTGCGGGCGGCCATCGGTATTCAGGGTCTAGAGCCGCACGACGCGCGCGCGCACATCCGTGCTCAGGCGCCCGACGCCGAATACGAAGACCTGCTGCTATTCGAGGACATGTTGGACATCGCCGACCCAAGCGTCGAGCTGCCCAGAATCGACCCCGACGCCCGTCGACGACGCTTGACCGCGCTGGTCAACGCTGCGTCGCTGGCCCGCGAAGCGCCCGCGGTGTATGTGATCGAGGACGTGCACTGGATCGACGAGGCGAGCGAGTCGATGCTTGCGGCGTTCCTTCAGGTGATTCCTCAGACACCCTCATTGGTCGTCATCACCTACCGCCCAGAGTACGAGGGCGTTTTGAGCCGGACGCTCGGCGCTCAGACGATCGCCCTTGTGCCCCTAAGTGTTCCAGAGACCGAAGAGCTGGTCGCTCAGTTGCTCGGACCCGACCCGTCAGTAGGTGAGTCCGCCGCTGTCGTCACCGATACTGCCGCGGGTAACCCCTTTTTTGCGGAAGAGATGGTGCGGGATCTGGCCGAACGCGGTGTGCTGTCCGGTGATCGTGGCGCTTACGCCTCGACGGCGGAAGCAGGGGAGGTGGGCGTTCCGCCGACCCTATATGCCACGATCGCCGCGCGCATCGACCGCCTCGAACCCGCGGCCAAGCGCACGCTGAACGCCGCAGCAGTCGTCGGTGCGCGATTCAGCCGTGCGCGGCTCGAAACATTGGGCATAGAGCCAGTTTTAGATGAGTTGATCCGCGGTGAACTGGTCGATCAAGTCCGTTTCACCGGCGAGCCCGAATATGCATTTCATCATCCGCTCATACGCACCGTGTCCTACGAAGCTCAGCTCAAATCCGATCGCGCACAACTGCATAGGCGACTGGCTGCCGCGATCGAGTCGCAGGATCCGAAATCGGCTGATCACAACGCCGCGCTGATCGCCGAGCACCTCGAAGCCGCCGGCGAAGCGCACGAAGCCTACAGCTGGCACATGCGATCGGCGGGTTGGGCGATGAACCGTGATATCGCGGCTGCGCGATTTAGTTGGCAGCGCGCTGAGAAGTTGGCCGACGCCCTGCCCGCCGAGCATGCGGATCGGCTGGCTATGTGCATTGCACCCCGAACTATGTTGTGCGGCAGCGCTTGGCGTGCTCATGCAAGCGTGGCGGGCTCACTATTCGACGAACTGCGTGAGTTATGCACCGCCGCCGATGATAAAGCGTCGCTGGCCATCGGAATGGTGGGACTGGCACTGGACTACGCCTACCAGGCCAGGCTGCGAGAGGCATCGCCGCTGGCATCAGAAGCCATGACTCTCATCGAATCGATCGGCAACCCGACCCTGACGGTTGGACTCTCGGTGCCATTGATCTACGCGAAGATCGAGAGCGGCGAGTGGTTCGACGCGGAGCGGTGGGCGCAGAGGGTCATTGATCTTGCCGACGGCGATCCGTTGGAAGGTAGTTTCCTGCTTGGGATTTCGCCGTTGGCCGTCGCCGTGGCACTACGCGCCCTGGCCCGATATGCCCTCGGTGTTCCGGGGTGGCGCGAGGACGTCCACGACGCGCTGGCGCTGGCCCGCGACGTCGACCCCCTCACCTACACACTGGTGGTCGGCTACGTCTACTTCCCGGGAGTGATGGTCGGCGCACTGGCGTCCGAAGATGCCGCGGTGAACGAGATCGAATCGGCCATCCCGATTGCCGAAGTGTCCGCAGACGACTTGGCGCTGTCGTTCGCGCGTGTATCGCTTGGCGTTGCATTCGTTCACCGCCCCACGGTCGCGGAGCGTGCTCGCGGCGAAGAGCTGTTGGCCGAAGCGGTCGAGGAGTTCACGCGCGGGCAACACAACCTGGGTGAAATACCCATCGTGCAGGTGTACTTGGCACGTGAGATGGCGCGCCGCGGTGACGTCGACAGCGCGATACCGCAGATGCGTGCCGCGCTCGACGATCTCGTCAGCCACGGTCAACTACTGGCCTGGGGCGTCCCGGCGACCGGGATATTCGTGGACACGTTGATTGCCCGGGGCTACGACGCCGACATCGACGAGGCGAAGGCCGTTCTCGAACAATTGGCCGAGGCGCGGGCCGAAGGCGTTCTGCCTTCCCGCGATATCTGGTTGCTGCGTTCCCGGACCTTAATGGCGCGCGCTCGCGGCGACGCAACTTCGTACGTGTTGATGCGGGATCAGTATCGCGACATGGCGAAATCCCTTGGTCTCGAAGGGCATATGGCGTGGGCGGAGGAGATGGCGTGACAGGAGCGAGCGGGAATCTTTTTCTTACGAGAGTCTTTCGATTCCTCGCATCGAGAAGGAGTCAGCGCCTCGCCTTACGTAAACAAGCTGCTGAACTGCGGCAAGCCAACCACGATATCGATCAAGCCCGCGATGTCATGGATTTGATGGTCATTCTTCTCACCATCTGCCGACGGCATGCCACCGAAGTGATGGCCGTAGGGCAGGATCGCGAGAAGCGAAGGCAGATAAGGCAAGAAGTAGCGAGGGTGAAAAAAGCTGTCGGTCCCGCTTTCACCAGCGTGGGCTTGTCGCCGACCACGAGAGCCATTGCCAAAGCGACGCTCAACGAAGCAACCGACTTCGCGGTGGCGGCGCGTGCCCTCGCTCTGGGTATCGACGAGGCTAGAAAGAAGCACGATCCCAAGGCATACGTGAAGCGGTGCGCAAAATGGCCTTACCGTCGAGAACTCAGCGAGGGCGATCCGTATCCGACGCCGTCATTTGACCTCACCAAGATGTACGGCGGCCGCGGATTCTCCCGCCGGCCACGACGGACTGCCGCGACTGCATTCGACCGGGTCGACGGGTTGGCGTTGTGGCCTTCCGCGGAATCCCAACCGCTGTCTGTCATATACGACACTGACGCCGGCGCATATCTGGACAACGCGTTGGCAGGACGAGAATCGATTACTATCCTAGCTGTATTGCCGAACGGACGTTTCGAAGAATTCCGCACGGGCGGCACGATGACCGCGTTTTTCGGTATGCACCCGTGGGACACCGTCGTTCAGAATGCGAGTATCGACCGTGGGCTCCGGAAAGCGAACGCCATGGACGTCGATATTGTTGTGACGCCAGAACTTTCGAGCACGTGCGACACCGTCACGAACATCCGAACCGCGTTAGCCGGTTTCAGCCAAGGTGGGCCACGGGTGGTGATCGCCGGGGGTTTGCATGTTCGGCCCGGCCCGAGCGAACAACGGAACCGGATGTCGACAATCTACGCCGATCCGAATTCGCCCGTCTTCGAGCACGACAAGATTGGCGAATTTTTCGCCGACCCTTGGGACGAAGACATCGATCGCTCAACAACAATGACTATTCACGCAGGCATCAACTGGTCGATGATTCCGTTGATCTGCGCGGATCTGCTCGACGATGCGGTCGTAGATGCAGTTGCCGATCTATGTCCACAACTCGTGATTGTGCCCTGTATGAGCGACAAGACTGGGGACTTCGAGATGAGCATGGGCACCGTAATACGGAAAACGCAGGCAACGCTAATGGTGGTCAACGGGCCCCAAGACTGGCCACTCTTCGCACCTCCGAACGCAAGAATTACGCCGCCAGCCGTCGTCGTGGGTATGCCGCTCGCAGCGTCATGGATCACCAGAGTCTCGCCGCCTTCGTCTTCGCCGCTGCCGTTCGGGGTGATCTTCTGCTCAAATCTGCGCACAGTTAACTACATACCTCTGTGATGAAAATCAGTAACCCGCTGCGCCGGGCCGTAGAGGGAGGCCCAGATAGGAGTGTCGAGGTGAGGGAAACCGTCGACTCGTTGCGCGAACGCTTAGCCGCGCCTGACGAGAGCTTCGATCCTGATAGCGCGCATCTGATCGGGCAGCTTGCCGCTGAGCTAGCTGCGTCGGCCTCCGAACAGGAACTGAGCCAACTGGCCGTCGAGATCAGGGCCCTGGAGCGAGACACTGAGCATGAACGTCCGCCGACGGTCCGGCAATCGGTGCTGGCGGTGATGTCGGGTCTTGTGCAGAGCGTGTTGGGGGATCGCCAATCCGCCGTAGGGGCAGGCATACCGCTTGATATCCGGGATCGAGTGCTGAATCTACTTGTGATTGCACCGCAAAACCCCATCGGCCTCTCCAACGCGATCGGCTGCAGTCCGGCCGTCACGTCGCGGGCTTTGACGGGATTGCGCGAGGCCGGATTGGTAGAAGCCACGACCAGCTCGGAGACCGACGACGACCCAACCGTCGTGCACGAGCTGACGACAAAGGGTGAGGCGCGGCAGGACGACCTCTTCTTCGGTCGACGGATCGATGACGACGAGCAGTCACCGTACGACTACGGGCAGGTTCTCGTGCCACTGACCGAGGTGGTGGCGGAGCTCAACACCCATGCTCCCGCCATTGCCGAGGTGCTGTACCCCGGACTTAGCGTGGTATTGGATCGCGTAGACGACCCGGGGCTCCGCGCGGCGGCAGTAAATGAATTGGGCGGCCGCGGCAAAGGCAATCCGGACGCGACCTTTCCGGGCCAACCGATGGGCTGACGTGGTCCTGGTCCTTACCGTTTCGGTCTCGTTGCTAATTAGGGTGAATGTCTTTGGCATTGTTGCCATTTAGGGCCTTCAGCAGTGCGACTACTGCATCCAGAATATCGGCTGTCATCTTGCCGAGCTTGCTGATTACCTCAGCCGAGTCCGCGGGCGGCTGTTCACTGCCGCCGGCCGCCGGGAGGTCGCGGATCGGCAGTTGGTGGATCGCGGCAACTTCAGCCGCGTCCACCGTCCCGGGGAATTTGGGACAAGCCGACCAGGCCAGCACCGGGGTCACAGTGGACGTTTTGTCCGGGTCCACAAAGGGCGACAGCGAGCCAAGGATGTCCGCGCTTGCTTGATCTAGCCCAACTTCCTCGCGCGATTCGCGCAGCGCGGTATCCGTGAGATTGGCGTCGATCTCCTCGTTCTTTCCGCCGGGCAAGACCATCTGCCCGGGGTATCTGCGGAGGTTGTGGGCACGCTCGGTCAACAACACCTGAACGCCGTTGGGCCCGCCGGTCAGAAGTACCAAGACGGCCGCTTTCCGCAGCGTGCTTGTCTGCTCAGTGCGCGGTGGCCCAAGCGCCCTAAGTGCGGCCGTAAGCGTGCCCACCCACTCGGGTCGCTCGGGATCGCCTGAGGCTGTTGGTTTTGTCATCGGCTCGCAAACATAACTGCCGCGAGTGCCTCAACAGAAGTTCAGGGCGATGTACCAGATTCCGTTGCCGTCGTCGGCGGGCACGATGCGGTACTGGAATCCTGGGGTTCCCGGCGATCCGCTCGGACCCCAGAGGTAGTCGAACGGTCCGCCCAAGCTCGGGTTCGAGTCGACGATGGTGCCGTGGCCGTTGCCGTCGGTGGTGACCCGCTGGAAATGCGGCGTCATGCTGGGCGTGCAGCGGGCCTGCACCTGGGTGTAGACCTGTCGCACCGCGTCGGTCAGGCTAGCGCTGCTGCCGTCAGCGCGTGCGGGAACGGCGGTGGCCAGGGCTAGCGCTGCGACAGCGAACCCCAGCCGGGGAGAAAATGATGTCCAGGCAGCCCGTTGAAAGGCCTCGTAGTCCGCCTCGGTCATCCGCTCGTGAGTCGGTGCGTCCGACGACACTGGCGGTGCGTCGGCGCTCGGTCTGCGTCGCAGCCTCTTGCCGATTCGTTGTAGTACGTGAATCATCTGCGCTCCTTGCTCGGCGCCTTTCGGCGAAATAAATGAATCCCGCGACGAATGCTGCGCTCGACAAGCCGATTTCGAGCCCACACGGTATGTCGTAGAGGTCCCAGAGCGAGGGCGTCATTACAGCGGGGAAGCCCGCGGCAAGGCTGCGACTCATGGGAGGCATTCCTTTCTGAACTGCTGACAGAAGGTTGCGAGTCACCGCTTGGAAGATTCTTGGATGGCCGCACGGCGTCAGGCCGTCGTCAGCCGCTCGGACGCCGCGCGCGCCGCCGCCGCACGGGTGGTTGCCCAGAGCCATCGCAGCGACGCCCGCAGGTAACCCCCGTAGCAGCCGCCCGCTGCGGTGACAAGTTCGGCGACCTCGGCGCTCGGCTGCGCCGGTGCCGTCCCGGCCAGTCGGCGGCAGCCGGGCGGCAACATAAAGGATCCCGGACCAATTGCAGGGGATGAACCAAGTCAGGCCAGATGATCAAAAGTTTTTTCGGCAATTCATATGTGCCTATTGACGTAGGCCCCTGATCAGCATCAAATCGAACCCATGGCAGATACCGATCCCGACACCGTCGTACGTGAGTTCTTGAAGGCCTGGGAAGCGCGAGACCTCGACAGCATCATGGAGTACTTTGACGATAACGCCGAGTACGAAAATGTCCCGGTACCACCGTTAAAGGGTCGTGCCGATATCCGAATTTTTATCGGGGGTATTCTTTACGCATTCAAGAATATCGACGTAGTCATACACCAGCAAGTGAGTAACGGCGGAATCGTGATGAACGAGCGCACCGACACCATCTGCGCGGAAAGCGGCGCGCAAGTGCCGCTGCGTGTGATGGGCATCTTCGAGATCCGCGATGGCAAAATCGTCAAGTGGAGCGACTATTTCGATGGCACCGCCTTAAAAAAAAGTGTTCGATCCCTAGTCGCGGGCCGATCGCTAGCTGGCCTCTGATGGCGAAACGGGCTCCGCGGCGATTGTCGAAGTACAGCCACGTCTAACGCGGTTCACGCGGTTGGCTTAGATCAGAGGCGACCATACGCCCATTAGTCGGCCAAAGTTCGGTCGAATCGTTCGATCATCATTGTATTCGCCGCGCTGGCCCTCGGCCGCGAAGTCCAGACCCTAACCAGTCGGTCGCTACGGCGAATCCTGTGCCCTGAAACCACTGTGATCGACCCACATTTAATGACCGGTGTGATCTTTATATTCCACCCGCACCGGAACCCGGGCGATCCTCAACGCACCGCGGACCCCGAACTCAAGGCGATGGCGAAGTTACCCAACTCCAACGTGGAGCTTATGTGGTCAAGTTCTGGCGCGATGAATACAGCATGCGAGGCAAAACCATCCCAACTCGGATAGGCGAGGTAGGCGGAAAAGCTTTTCGGGCAACGTAGCTAAACATATTTCGGTCAGGCTGACGATGCCGCGCCGCTTGTAATCTGCCTGTTCATCACACCTAGCGCCGACTAGTCGGCGCTAGGACGGTCCACTGAGGAGGCGGACATACCTGGCCCAGTCAGCCGCTCCAGGGCGGCCCGCACGGCAGCCGCGTCGGTGGTCGGCCAGAACGGCGGCAGCGAGGCGCGCAGGTAATTGCCGTAGCGGGCGGTCGCCATCCGGGAATCCAGCACCGCGACCACGCCACGGTCGTCGATGCCGCGCAGCAACCGGCCCGCGCCCTGAGCCAGCAGCAGCGCGGCGTGGCTGGCCGCGACGGCCATGAAGCCGTTGCCCCCGGCCGCCGCCACCGCGCGCTGCCGGGCCGAGAGCAGCGGATCGTCGGGACGCGGAAACGGGATCCGGTCGATGATGACCAGTGACAGCGACGGGCCGGGCACGTCGACACCCTGCCACAGCGACAAGGTGCCGAAGAGCGATGTCGACTCCTCGGCGGCGAACTGCTCGACCAGCGTGGCGGTGTTGTCCTCGCCCTGACATAGCACTCGCGTCGACAACCGCTCGGCCATCGCGTCGGCGGCCGCGCGGGCCGCGCGCATCGAGGAGAACAGCCCGAGTGTCCGGCCGCCCGCCGCGGTGATGAGCTCGGCGATCTCGGTGAGCTGTTCGGCGGTGCCGGTGCCGTCGCGGCCGGGCGGCGGCAGCTGCGCCGCGACGTAGAGTATTCCGGACTTGGCGTGCTGAAACGGCGATCCGACGTCGATTCCGCGCCAAGGCATTTCGGTATCGGCTAGCCCCCACGCTTTAGCCATCGCGTCGAACGAGCCGCCGACGGTCAGCGTCGCCGACGTCAGCACCGCGGTCGAATCGGCGAAGAGCCGGGTGCGCAGCAGTCCGGCCACCGACAGCGGCGCGACCCGCAGCACGGTGCGTGTCGAACCGCGGTTGTCCTCGTGATCAAGCCAGACCACGTCGGTGCGGTCAGGTATCGCCGGCGCGAACGACGCCAGGATCCGCGTCGCGGTGTCGGCGATTTCGGCCAGGCTGGCGACGGCCTCGGCGCGCGCCGCTGCCGCTTTGGGATCGGTCGGCGACAGGTCGATGGCCGATCGGGCCGTGCTGGCCGCGTCACGCAGTGCGGTGAGGTGGGTGGCGAGCTCGTCGTCGAGGTGGTCCATGCGTCCGGCCGACGCATTCTGGATGGCCGTGATGAAGCCGGCCGAGGCCCGCTCCCAGCGCTGTATGAGCTCTGGTTCGACCAATTGGGCGATCCGCCGTGAGGCGATGCCGAGGGTGGTCGCAGTGAGCTCGCCGGTGGCCACCGCGGTGACCCGGTCGACCAGATCGTGCGCCTCATCGACGACCAGCAGCTTGTGTTCCGGCAATACGGGCGAGTCGGCGACGGCGTTGATGGCCAGCAGCGCGTGGTTGGTGACCACGACGTCGGCGCTGCCGGCTTTGGCCCGGGCTCGCTCGGCGAAGCAGTCGGTACCGAACGGGCAGCGGGCCATCCCGAGGCATTCCCGTGCGGACACGCTGACCTGGCCCCACGACCGGTCGGGGACGCCGGGTTTGAGGTCGTCACGGTCGCCGGACTCCGTGCTCGACGCCCATTCGGTGAGTCGCTGCACCTCGCGTCCTAACGCGGAGGCCGCCTGAGGCCGAAACAACTCCTGCGGTTCTTCGCCGGAATCAGTCGCTGAGCCGTTATGAATCTTGTTGAGGCACAGATAGTTCTGCCGGCCTTTCAGCAATGCGAATACCGGTTGGCGGGGCAGCGCGTCAGTGAGCGCGTCGACCAGCTGGGGGAGATCGCGATTGACCAGTTGGCGCTGCAAAGCAATCGTCGCCGTCGACACCACCACCGGCGCGTTATCCGACACCGCCCGATCGATGGCCGGAACCAGATACGCCAGCGATTTTCCGGTGCCGGTGCCCGCCTGCACGGCCAGATGTTCGCCGGATTCAAAGGCGTGCGCGACCGCGGTGGCCATGTCCAGCTGGCCACTGCGTTCACTGCCGCCCAGCGCGGTCACCGCGGTAGCCAGCAGCTTCGTCACTGCCGTCGGCGCATCGTCGGACGTGGCTACTCCTGGGTGTCGGACGGCGGGCGTGGGACCGGGATCTGCGTCGTCGGGATCGCCGGGTCGCCGTGCGACAACATCAGACCCTCCCACGGCAAGCTTCGCAAGCCCGATGCCACCAGTTCACGCGCCACGCCCAGATCCGTCGCGGCGACCGGCTCGCCGTTGCGGACCAGGGGGACCGTCAGCACCCGCGACGGCTCGCCGTGTGGCGGCGGCCGGCCCGCCGGATGGACGATCTCCTCGGTGATCGTGCCGGTCGGACGGGACAGGCGCAGTGCCTCTTTGCGGCCGCCGTGCGATTCCTTGTGCACGCTGCGTTTCTCGACGGGTATGCCGTCGACTTCGACCAGCTTGTAGACCATGTTTGCCGTCGGTGCTCCCGAGCCGGTGACCAGCGAGGTGCCGACTCCGTAGCTGTCGACGGGTTCGGCGCGCAGACCGGCGACGGCGAATTCGTCGAGATCACCGGAGACGACGATGCGGGTCTGCATCGCTCCGAGCCGGTCGAGTTGCGCACGGGTCTCCCGGGCCAGCACGCCGAGGTCGCCGGAGTCGATGCGGACCGCGCCGAGGCCGGTCCCGCCGGCCGCCACCGCGTTGTCCACGCCGGTGGTCACGTCGTAGGTGTCGACCAGGAGCGTGGTGCCGGGGCCAAGCGCGTCGACCTGTGCCGCGAACGCTGCCGGCTCGTTGGGCCCGTCTGCGCTGGTGTGCAGCAGCGTGAAGGCGTGCGCGCTGGTGCCCTCGGACGGCACACCATAGCGGTGGTGGGCCTCCAGGTTGGACGACGCCGCGAAGCCCGCGATGTAGGCGGAACGGGCGGCCGCGACGGCGGCCTGCTCGTGGGTGCGGCGCGAGCCCATGTCCAGCAGCGGCCGTCCGTCGGCGGCGCTGACCATCCGGGCGGCCGCCGAGGCGACCGCGGTGTCGTGGTTGAAGATCGACAGCGCCATCGTCTCGAGCAGCACGCATTCGGCGAAGCTGCCGTGCACCGAAAGCACGGGGGAGCCAGGGAAATACAGCTCGCCTTCGGCGTATCCGTCGACGTCGCCGCTGAACCGGAAGTCGCGCAGATATGCGAGGGTGTCACGGTCCAGGAATTCTGCCAGCGACTCGCAGGCGTCGTCGTCGAACCTGAACTCAGGCAAGGCTTCCAGGAACCGCCCAGTCCCAGCTACCACTCCGTAGCGGCGGCCGTCTGGCAGCTTGCGGGCGAATAATTCGAACGTGCAGCGGCGGTTGGCGGTGCCGTCGCCCAGCGCCGCCGACAGCATGGTCAACTCGTACCGGTCGGTCAGTAGCCCGGTGTACGCCGAGTTGTTCACATCGCAACGGTATCTGTTACTGAGTTGCGCGCATTGCCGGGTTGTTCACCAAGAATCCTCCAAGCCGCCCCTCGCAACCTTTCCTCGTCGAGTGCAACGGGGAAGCCAAGTCCATGGCGACTCCGTTGGGTCGGGTTTCAAAAACCGTGTTCGACGGCTTGTCTGAATGAACTCGATTTGCCTGTGCTGCAAGCGATCCAAATCGATCGTGTACTCGTGGAGGTGGTTTCAGTGGTAACTCAAGATGATTCCAACAAACAGATGACTGCCCGCGAGCGTCAGCAGATAGTGCTGTCGGAACGCGGGGGCGACGCGAGCAACAGGGTGTCTGCGAACGCGCTGGGCGTGGGGTTGGTTCTTGCCGGCGCGGTGGCTATCGCAATCGCGATGTTTCTGCCGTTTGCCCAACCTGTCGGCGGGCTACCCATTCTCGGAGCAAACACCCTCTTCCAGATACTGGGGTGGCACGTCCTGTGGCTCCCGCTCTTGCTCGCCCTCCCGGTCTCCGGCGTGAGCCGGGGGAGCCGACCTTCGCTCTGGGCACTGATCACGGCGGATCTTCTGGTGGTCGTTGCGATCATCGTGATGGCCTCCGCCAAAGACCTCAGGACCATGCACATCATCGGCCCCGGCGGAACCGCCGATACCAGCGGACCAGGGATGCTCGCCGGCCTGAGCGTCGCTATCTACGTTGCCGCCGCGGGTGTCGCTGTCGCGATCCTGGGTGCGCTGGCGCTTTTCCAGAATGACCGCAACGAATCTCAGAATGACGCATCGACCGCTCAACTGACCGGCGGCGCGCATTCACGCTGGCAGACGACCTGGCCGCTGGCCGCGGCGGTCGTGGTGATCGCCGTTGCCGTCGCCAGTTACCTGGTTCTGGGCCGGCCGTCCACCCGCTCGCAGGACTCGGCCGCCTGGCAGCCCGCCAGCAGTCTCACTCCCGCACAGACCGTGCTGCAGGGGTTGCTGCTCAGCCCTGAGCAAATTAGCGCCGCGATGGGCACTACCGAGCTTGTGGTCAACGGAACCACCGGCACCATGCCGGACATTGCCGATCAAGTGCCGGACGAGGCTTGCCGGCCCATCGTCAGCCCGGCAGAATCCCAGGCCTATCGGGGCAGCGGGTGGAGCACCATGCTTGGTCAGGTGCTCGCAGAGCCCGGCCCCAGGTTCAGGCATCGTGTCGAGCAGACCGTGGTGTCGTTTCCCTCAGCAAATGAAGCGAGTGCGTTCTTCACGGCCTCCGCCCAAAGCTGGCCTGCCTGCGCTGACCGGCACTTCAACGTCGTCGCGATGGGAACAGACATGGCGCACACCGCAGGTCCGGTCTCCAACACCAACGGCACCCTGAGCGTCACGCAGAACCAAGACGGCGTCGAATTAGTTTTTAGCTGTCAGCGGGCGCTGACAGTCGCCAACAACATCGTCATCGACATCGCGGCTTGCAGCCTCAAACCAACTGATGGCCAGTCAGACGTTCAGGTCGACAGTGCGTCCAATGCCGCGATCGACATCGCACATCAGGTCGCCGCGAAAGTGCCTGCAAGCTAATGCTTTATCGGACCAGCATCGAACTAAATTTGATAGCGCGAGCTCGACAGCAGCAAGGACAAGCCCAGTGAATCTGCCGCAGACGCTGCACGGCCAGCTCTATCTGCTGGCCTACGACCGGAAACGGGGTCGATTCGACGGTGAGAACATTCCATTGTTCGGCCGCGCCTTGCGCGCCGCCATGCTGACGGATCTGTATCTGATGGGCTATATCGAGGATGAGGACGGCAGGGCTCACCGGTTAAGCGTTGCGGCCCCTGATGATTCAGTGTTGAGCGCGGTGTGCATCCAGATCGGCTCCGTTTTCTCCGGGGGCAGAGACTGGGTTCGGCTGATCGCCCAAGACGAGGAGCAAGCCCCCGCGATCGTGCGGGACCAGCTCGAAGCCACCTGGCTAAGGGCGCACCGTCCGATGCTCGGCATCACCCCCACCGTCCGCTTCAGACCGTCCGACGAGGAAGCGGTCAGTGGCCTAACCGAGCAGGTGACCGAGGCACTCCGCAACGCCATCGACGGCCGCGAAGCCGACCCGCGGCCACTTGCGGTTGGCCTGCTCGGCGTTCTGGGACAGATGCCCACTGTATTCAGCTTCAAGGAGAGCGCGCAGCACCGCGAGCAGATACGAGAACTGATCTTCGCCACGATCGCTCCAATCGTGGCACTGCAGCAAGCAATTGAGGCATATTACGAGGATTGGCGCACAAGCAACGTGAGGTCCCGTTGGTGGAGTTCTAACAGACTGATGTGGTCATGAGGCCGCTTCTGCGCTGCCAAAGGACGCCGGCCAAGTCTTTCGACAGTGCCGAGCCTCGCACAATACGCCAAGAATCTTTTAAGGCGTCCGATGCAGACTTTTGCTGTGATCGACCACAACGACCTCTCGCCCGCAAGACGCACCGCGGTGACCGCGCGGCCCACTCGGATGTCCGGGGTGCGCGGACTGTTGTGGTTGAGCCTTGGTTTAGCTCGAGTTCGTCGACGCTGACTACTTGAAACACGATTCTGCAAGGAGTGCAACATGTTTGGCTACAAAGTGCCTGCACCGGATGAGGCGATGCTGATATCGGGCGGCCGTGCTGCAGGCAATGCCCCGTTTCGGGTGGTGACCGGTCACGGTGCGTTCATCATGCCGTTCTTCCGCAAGGTTCGGTTCCTCACGCTGGCAATGTGTGAGGCCGAGGTCGAGGAACGGTGCGTCACTCAGCAGGGCATCACCTTGAACGTTCGCGCCGTCATTGCGTTCAAGGTCGGCAACGATTCCGAAAGCATCGTCAGCGCCGGCCAACGATTCTTGTCCGACCAAAACCAGATGGCGGTTTTGACGGGGCGAATTTTCGCCGGCCATCTGCGCTCGATCATCGGATCGATGACCGTCGAGCAGATCATCAAGGAGCGCCAGAAGCTGGCCACCGAGGTCCTCGACGGGTCCAAAGAGGAAATGATCAAGATCGGGCTCACCGTCGACGCCCTGCAGATCCAGTCCATCGACGACGGCTCCCTGGGCTACATCCTGGCGATGTCGGCGCCGCACAACGCGGCCATCCAGCAGCAGGCCCAGATTGCCCAGGCCAAGGCCAATCAGGCCGCGGCGGAGGCCGAGCAGGAGTCCCAACGCAACCAGGCCGAGTTCGCGCGGCAGACGGCGATCGTGAAAGCGCAGTACAAGGCCGAAGTCGACAAAGCCCAAGCCGAAGCCGGCCAGGCGGGGCCGCTGGCCGAGGCGCAAGCCCAGCGCGAAGTGCTCGCGATGCGGACCGAGTTGGCCCAGCGCGCGGCTGAGCTGCGCCAGCAGGAGCTGGTCTCGGAGGTGGTCAAACCGGCCGAGGCCGAGGCCGAACGCGTCCGGATCCTGGCACTTGCCGAGGCCGAGAAGATGAAGATCCAAGCCGAAGCGGCCGCCTCGCACAACCGGGTGGCGTTGGACCGGATGCTGATCGATCAGCTGCCCGAAATCGTCAAACAGGCTGCTCAGGGTCTGTCAGGGGCAAACCTGACCGTCCTCAACGGCGCCGACGGGCTCGGGCAGATGGCCACCGGCCTGGTCGGACAAGGCCTGGCCATCTTCGAATCCTTGCGTGGCGGACTCGGTCAAGGCCCTTCTGAGAACGGGTCCGAACACGTCAGACTCACCGCGCCGCCCAATACGCACTGACACCTACGGCCCGCGCGCGGCGCTGATGATGCGCAGGCAACTGCGGTGGTCGGACCGGTGTACGTCGAGTTGTTCACGCCGCAACGGTATCGGTTACGCGCAGGCGGCTCGGTATCCTGTAGCGCATGGTTGCGTCTGCTCCGACAAAGCCGGGAACAACCGGGAAACGGGAAGCCGAGTCGGTCGAAGCCACGGCCGCACCCTGGGTGACCATCGTGTGGGACGATCCGGTCAACCTGATGAATTACGTGACCTATGTCTTCCAGAAGCTTTTCGGCTACAGCGAGCCGCACGCCACC
>Ga0302326_10015173_pt1 | contig 16225 bp, 15 predicted proteins | sample Palsa_T0_3_FD_202264 | JGI IMG/M metagenome (GOLD analysis project Ga0302326, IMG submission 202264) | Peat permafrost microbial communities from Stordalen Mire near Abisko, Sweden - Palsa_T0_3 | ecosystem: Environmental > Terrestrial > Soil > Palsa > Peat permafrost | place: Sweden: Abisko... | reverse complement strand
TCCACAAGCACGATGCGCTGGCGGAGGCATTCGGAACGTTCGGCGAACTGCGCGAAGAACTGCGCACCGGGCGGTACGTGCGCGAGCGAACCGATCTCGCCGGTTGGCTCGGAACGCGACCGTCGCCGGTCACGGCCTGAGCGACCTGGAGATCTGGGCGTCCCCGGAACCCACGGTCGCGCGCGTGCGCGGCAACGAGGTTCGCGATCAACTTGCGGAAACGGGGCACGAGGCGCGCGACGGCGACACGGGCCTGCTGGCGGACTTAGGCATCGCGGCGACCCGCTACCCGGTGCTCTGGGAGAAGACGGCGCCGCTCGATCCGCTGCGGCCCGACCTGCGCTGGGCACGCCGCCGGCTCGGCGCGCTGCGGGCGTCCGGCGTCGAGCCGATCGTCACGCTGCTCCATCACGGGAGCGGTCCGCGCTACACGAGCCTCGTCGACGAGCGGTTTGCGCACGTCTTCGCCGCGTACGCCGGCGCGGTCGCCGCGGCGTTTCCGTGGGTGAACCGGTGGACCCCGATCAACGAACCGCTCACGACCGCACGCTTCGCGACGCTGTACGGCCACTGGTATCCGAACGGTCGCGAGGATCACGCTGCCTTCGGCCGCGCCATCACCGGCGAGGCGCTCGGCATTCTGCTCGCGTTCGAAGCGATCCGCCGAAGCGTGCCCGACGCGCAGCTGGTCCTCACCGAGGATCTCCAAGGATTTACGGCGCTCGATGCGGGCGTATTCGAGTACGCGGAACACAAACGCGAGCGGTCGTTCCTCTCCATCGAACTCGTGATGGGTCGCGTGGTGCGGGGCCACCCGATGCACCGATATCTGCGCGAGACCTGCGGCGTCGGCCAGGCGATGCTCGGGGAGATCGCGGCGCGAGCGACGGTGCCGGGCCTCATCGGCTGGAACTATTACCCGCACTCGGAACGCACGCTGTGCAGCGCCGCGGGCGGCCGCGCGCGCAACGAGCCCACGGTGTCCTTCGGGCCGCACCCACTCTGCGCGGTGCCGCTGCTACGCGCGGCGTACGAACGGATCCGCCTGCCGTTCGGCCTCAGCGAAGTGCACGTCAACGCACCCGAGCAGCAGCGCGTGCGCTGGCTCCTGCAGCGCTACGACGACCTGATGGTGTTGGCGCGTGAGGGGCTGCCGGTGCGCGCATTCGGCGCGTGGGCGGCATTCGGCCTGGTCGACTGGGACTCGCTGTTGACGCGGCGCGATGGCCTCGCCGAAGACGGCGTGTACACGTGTGCCGGCGCTACGGCCACGCCGCGCCCGACGGCGGTCGCGCACGCCATTCGCTCGCTCGCTCGCGGCGAACGGCCCAGCATGCCGCAGGGACCCGGCTGGTGGGAGGGTCGACCCGGCGAGCACGAGCGGCACTTTTCGCGGCACTCTGACCCTGCCGCGACCCCCGCCGGTGTGGCAGACTAGACCCACGGCTGGGTCGCAAACAACGAACGGAGCGAGACCACCGTACACGGCCTCGGAGCGCCGCTGCGAGGAAGGGTCAGAGGGAGACAGGGGGCGTCTCCCTCTTTCTTTTCCCGGGAGCGCGTCACGGTGCGGCAGGACCGGCGCCGCGTCGCCAAGACACCTCCCCACGGTGTTCGACGCCATCGTCGCCGGTTCGCACCTTCGCTACGACGGCCCGTGGCAGCGGCCGCAGCAGATCCTCTCCCGGCTGGCGCAGCGCGCAAGGGTGTTCGTGCTCGAGGAACCGCTTCGCTCGGAAGCGGATCGCGACGAGGTCCGTCAGTTCGACGCCGTGACGGTGGTCCGTCCCCTGCGGCGCGGCCTTGGCCGCGATGCGGACGAGCGCAGTATCGCGACGGTCCGGGCGCTCTGCGGGGGCCACAACCCGCTCGTGTGGCTGTACACACCGATGATGCTCGCGCTGGCCGACGCATTCCCCGGCGCGCCGCTCGTCTACGATTGCATGGACGAGCTCGCGGCGTTCGACTTCGCTCCGCCGGAGCTGCGCGGGCGCGAGGCGGCGCTGCTGCGCCGCGCCGACCTCGTCTTTGCGGGGGGCCGGACGCTCTACGAAGGCCGGCGCGCGCTCGGCGAGCGCGTGCGCCTGTATCCGAGCGGCGTCGACTTCGCGCATTTTGCGCGCGCAGGCGCCATTGCGCCGCATCCGCTCGTGCGCGAACTCACTGGGCCCGTCTTCGGATACGTCGGCGTCATCGACGAGCGCATCGATCGCGAGGTCCTTCTCGCGCTCGGGGACGCGGGCGCCCAGAGCGTGATCGTCGGGCCGTTTGCGAAGATCGATCCCGCGACGCTGCCGCGCTCGCCGCGCCTGCACTACACGGGGATCGTGCCGTACGACGACCTGCCCTCGTTCCTCGCCGGCTTCGACGTGGCGATCATGCCGTTCGCACGCAACGTGGCGACCGCCAGCATCTCGCCGACGAAGACGCTGGAGTACCTGGCCGCGGGCAAACCCGTCGTGAGCACGCCGATCGCCGATGTCGTGGCAGAATACGGCGACGTCGTGTCGTTCGCCGAGGAACCCTCCGCGTTCGTCGCTGCGTGCATGCGCGCGCTGCAGCCCGACGAACGGCGCAGGACGCGCGGGATCGAACTCGCACGGGCCGGCGGCTGGGACGACATCGTAGCGCGGATGTGGGCCGACCTCGTCGCTACGAACCCTGACCCGTGACGAGTTGGTAGAAGTAGATGGCGCAGGCCGCGATCACGACGGCATTGACGCCCCATCCTGCCGCGAGCAGCCGGCGGCTCACGCAGTGCCGTCCCATCACCCGCTTGTCGCCGGCCACCAGCAGCATGAGGGTCAGGGTGATCGGCGTGCCGAGCCCGCCGGCGATCGAAGCCGCGAACAGCAGCGCGATCGGCTGCACGCCTGCGTAGGCGATGGCGGTGGCGACGGCGAGCGAAAGCAGCAGAGCGACGTAGAACGCTCGAGCGTGCGAGAACTTGGCATCGAGGCTCGCACGCCATCCGAACATCTCGGCCGTCACGTACGCGTTCGTCCCCGCGAGGACGGGCACCGCGAGGAGCGCGGAGGCGAACAGCCCGATGCCGAAGAGCACCGACGCGTAGCGCCCGGCGATCGGCGTGAGTGCGGCGGCGGCGTCCTGCGCCGTAGCGACCATGTGGTGGTGCACGCCGAGCGTCGCACCGGTGCAGATCACGATGAAATAGAACGCGATGCCCGCGAACACCATGCCGGCGACGGCGTCGACCTGCACGAGCCCGAGGCGGCGCAGCGGCGGGCGGTCGTGCGAGACCTCGATCGTCTCCCAGACGTACGCGTACGCGGTGAGCGACGTGCCGAGCAGTGCGATCGCGCCCGCGACATAGTCCTTCGACCAGGTCCATTGCGGGACGAGCGTATCGTGCAGGACGCGGGCCCAGTCGGGTCGCGCGAGAAACGCGCTCGCGGCGTACGCGAAGAAGATGAGCGCAACGTACCGCAGCGAGCGTTGGAGCGAGTCGTAGTTCCCCCAGACGAGCAGCGCCGCCGTCGCGGCCGCAAACGGGAGCACGAACCAGCGATAGTCGACGCCGAAGAGCACCTGCAGGGCCGCGGCGCCGCCCTCGAGGTCGGCGGCGAGCGTGAGGACGGTGACGGAAACGATCGCGGCCAACGCGACCAGTGCCCATCCGCGACCGTAGCGCGCGCGGATGCAGTCCTCCAAGCCCTTGCGCGAGACCGCGCCGACGGCCGCGCTGATGGCCTGCACCGCCACCAGCATCGGGATGACGAGCACGACGAGCCACGCGAGTCCGTAGACGGTCGACGCGCCAATGACGGCGAGCGTCGCAACCGTCGTCGGATCGTTGTCGGACGCCCCCGAGACGATGCCGGGGCCGAGCTCCGCGAGCGGTCCTCTGCGGACCCTCAAAGGGTCGCGGCTTCGAGCGCCGCGATACGAGCGCGCAGAGACGGATGCGAGGAGAAGAGCAGTTCCATCCAACGCGGTTGCTCGTCTTCCGATAGGTTGCGGTCGCGCAGTCGCCGGAACGCGGCGACGCCCCATCGCGGCGCGTCCGTCGCAGCGAGCGCGAAGCGGTCGGCCGCCCATTCGCGCGAACGCGACGCCGCCGCGAGCAGCGGACCGAGCACGATGCCGCAGACGGTCGCGAAGAAGTACAAGCGCAGCAGGGCGGCGACGGACGTCTCGGAGGCATCGTCCGACGAGCGTCGAGCCATCGCGCGCGCGGCAACCGTCGTCACCGCGGATGCCGCGGTGCCGAGCGCGACCGAACGCCAGACGTCGCGGTGCACGTAATGTCCCAGTTCGTGGGCGACGACGAACTCGATCTCGTCGTCCGTGAAGTTCGCGAGGAGCGTGTCGCCGACGACGATCCGGTGGGTCCCGAATAGGCCCGTCACGTACGCGTTGGCTTTCTCCGTCTGCCGGCTCATGTCGACCCGCAAGATCGCAGCGTCGCCCACGCCGTAGCGCGTCGCGAGCGCCCGCAGCCGATCCTCGAGCGCGCCGCCGAGCGGCTCGAACGTGTTGAACAGCGGCATGATGAACGTCGGCGCGATCAGGTTCGCGAGGATCAAGAGTGGCGCGGAGCCGAGCGTGACCACGAGCGGCCAGCGTTTCGGCGCGCGGCGGACGACGGCGACGAACAGCTCGGCGAGCGGCAGCATCACGGCGGCCGTGACCAGCAGCGCTTTTCTGCGCTCGGCGAGCCACGCATCGCCTTCCTGCTTCGAAAGCGAATAGCGGCGCTCGAGGACGTGGTCCTCCACGTAGTCGACCGGGAGGTCGAGCACGGAGCCGGCCACGAGTGCGACGGCGAGCAACCCCATTCGGCGCGACCGCCGCTCGGCATCGTCCGCACTGCCGCTCGCGGCCGGCGCGAGCGCGAAGGCGGCCCATCCGGTGGTCGCGAGGGCTCGTGCCATCCCCGCGAGCATCAAGCGGCGACGCTCGCGCCCGTACGCGCGCGCGTCCTTCTCCGCGGGCAGTGCCGGACACTCGAGGTCCAGGAGCGCGTCGTAGGCCCGCACGGCGGTGTACCCGAGCGTACAGCCGGCGGCGATGCCGGTCAGGAAACGGCGCATGGATCGATCCATCGCGCGGGCTCTTCCGCACCTGCGCGCGAGAAGCATGCGAGCCTCCGCACCGCTTGGGGGCGGCACCTAGAGAAGCGAGATCGTTTCTTTCGGGCGTGGGTGCGCCGCCAGTGCGCCCTCGAGGGCACGCGCAAGTGTGTCGCAGACGGGATCGTCGATCTCTTCGACGCGGCCCGCGTCGGCGAGTTCCATCACGCGCGGGATCAGCGGAACGCGAGCGAGCACCGGCGCGCGCGCCAATTCGGCGACCTGGTCTGCATACGATGGGCCGAAGACGTCGTAGCGCTTGCCGGTATCGGGCGCCACGAAATACGACATGTTTTCGACGACGCCGAGCACCGGCTTCTTGAGCTGATGCACGAGACCGGCTGCTTTCCGCACGATCATCGTCGCGAGGGCCTGCGGCATCGTCACGAGCACGACGCCGTCGACGTCGAGCGACTGGAGCACGGTCAGCGGCGCGTCGGATGTTCCGGGAGGGAGATCGATCAGCAGGACGTCGAGGTCGCTCCACAGACCCTGCTCGTAGAATTGGCGGATGACCCCCGAGAGGATCGGGCCCCGCCAGATCATCGCGGTGTCCTCCTCTTCCGTGAGAAGGTTCGAACTGATGACCTCGATCGCCGACCGCGAACGGAGCGGCATGAACAGCGGGCGCGGCTGCTGGCCGGGCGGCGAATCCGGGTCGGCCTCCATGCGCATCGGGCCACGTAACCCGAACAGCCGCGGAATCGATGGCCCCGTGATGTCGGCGTCGAGGATGCCGACTCGCTTCCCAGCCCTGCGCAGCCCGATGGCCAACAGGGCCGTGGTCAACGACTTGCCGACGCCGCCCTTTCCCGACATCACCGGCACGACTGCGCCGAACGACGCACGCCGGGAGAAGGAACCGGGCGCACGCCGCGCAGGCGTGCGATCCGCTTCGCTGATGGCCGGCATCCGGCCGGTGCGACGCGCCTGTTCCAAGGCCGCGATCACCGCTTCGATGCGCAGGCCGTGCGCGGCCGTTCCCTGCGCCAGCGTCTCGTACTTGTTCACGCCGCAACCGGAGCAATGCAGGCCGAAGCCCTCGAGTACATCGCGGGCGATCGGTACGGCGTCCACGAGTTCGCGGATGTTGGTGCCGGGGTGGAGTTCGAGGGTGGTCGTCACGCAGCCGCTACAACCTCGGGCACGCGCGATCGGTTCCACGTGACGCGCGAGTTCGACTTCACGCGGTCGATCGCGTGGACGGTCCTCGCCGCGCTTGCTCTCGCCGCCATTCTGCGGCTCGCGGTCGTGCATTCCCCGAACCGCAGATGGCTCGTGCTGCGCCCGGCAGCCGCACTCAATGCCGGCGGTAGTAGAACGTTTGGTGGGGCGTCCGCAGGCCTGCGACGCTCACCACGATGACGCCGCGGGCCGTACCGTTACTCGAGTTGTAGTTGTCGTAGTCCCCAAAATAGGCAGTGACGGTCGAGTTTCCTGTGACGGAAGGCAGCGTGAACGTCTGCGAGTAGCAGCCGAACGAGAGGTTGACGCTGAGGCGTCCGGTCGACCACAGTGCCGACCCGATCGCCGTGCCGATTGGGTTCTGTGTTCCGGACGGGAACGTGTACGGAACGGGCGGGAACCCCTTGGTCCCCATTCCCACTGCGGAGACCACGTGCACCGAATCGACGTTCAGGAACTGGACGGTGCTGCCGACGGCGAGGTCGATCGGTGCGGCCGTCGGCAGGCTGCTGCCGGTCGCGCTCAGGCCGTACTCACCGAGGTATCCGTACGTCGGGTTGTTCGTCGGTAGAATCTCCGGCGTCACGTCGACGACGAAGCTCGATCCGTCGTAGCTGCCGCAGGCGCCGCTCGGGGTCGCCGTCGGCGCGCCGGAGCTCGTGGGTCCCGACGGGATGCCTCCGCCCCCATCGGAGCCGCCGGTCTTGATATGGTAGCAGCCGTTCGCGGCAAAGATGGAACCGACGACGACGGCGAGGCCGAGAAAGCGGCGAATGGCGTTCACGATCGCGATCGTTGTCCTTGAAGCGGCACCGCAGCGCCTTTCACGAGCGTGCGCACGCCTCCCGCTGCGGCCGGCCCTCTTCACGCAACGCTCATCGCCGCCCGCGCCGCCGGAGGCCAGGGGCGACGCGCGAGCGTGGATAACGACGCGGGCGATGGCAAGCGCGAGCGCGCGGGTCGCTGGGCACGGCGCGCTCGCCGGAGGGGCAAGCTCGCCGGTGCGAGCAGGCGCGGCAGTTGGCGGTGCGCCCTTCGTCCAGGTCGCCGGACGCGGACCCTACGCGATCGGCGCGGACGGGGCCGAGTACGTCGACTACGTGATGGCCTACGGCCCGCTGCTCTTCGGGCATGCGCACCCCGCGCTCGCTGGGGGGTTTGATGCGCTCGCGCGGCGCGGGACCGTGTTCGGCTCGACGCACCCGGAGGAGGAACGCCTCGCCGAGCGCCTGTGCGCCGCGGTTCCGTCCGTCGAGCGTGTCCGCTTTACGAGCACCGGCACCGAAGCGGTCATGAGCGCCGTGCGCGTCGCGCGCGCGTTCACCGCGCGCCCGCTGCTTCTGCGCTTCGGTGGCAACTATCACGGGCACTTCGATGCCGCGCTGCACGGCGCCGGCGCCTCGGCGAGCGCCGGCGGCGCGGCGCACGTGGGCATCCCGGCGTCGGCTGTATCCGACGTGGCCGTCGCGCGCTACAACAGCGTTGCCGACATGGATCGCGTGCTCGCAGGTCGCAGCGCCTCGCTGGCCGCGATCCTGCTCGAGCCGATCGTCGGAAACATGGGCCTCGTGCTCCCCGTGCCCGGTTTCCTCGATGGCGTGTTCGAGCGCGCTCGCACGAGCGGCGCGCTCGTTATCTTCGACGAGGTGATCACTTGGCTGCGGCTCGGTCTCGGCGGCGCGCAGGCGGCGGTCGCGCAGGCGCCCGACCTCACGACGTTCGGCAAGGTCATGGGCGGTGGGCTCCCGCTGGCCGCGTTCGGCGGACGCGCCGACGTGATGAGCGTGCTCGCGCCCGAGGGCGCCGTGTTCACGGGCGGCACGTTCTCCGGCAACCCGCTGAGCGTGGCGCTGGGGCACCGGGTTCTCGATTTCATCGAAAGCGACCGCGATCTGTACCGCCGCCTCGATGGAGCCGGCAGGCGGCTTGCCGGCGGTCTCCGCGCGGCGTTCGCCGACCTGGGCTTCGACTTTGCGGTGACGCAACTCGGAAGCATGGTCGACTTCAAGTTTCGGCGAGGGCCTGCGGTGCGCAACTACGACGAGGCCCGCGAGGCTGACGGGCAGGCGTTCGCGGCGTACTACCACGCGATGCGCGAGCGTGGAATCCTGCTTGCGCCGTCGGCGAACGAGCTTATGTTCCTATCGACCGAGCACGCGGACGCCGACATCGACCGCACGGTCGCGGCCGCACACGACAGCCTGCGTGCGCTGCGCAGAGAAGGCATCGTATGAAACCGACGCTCCACGCCGACCGGGCTGCCGAACGCCTCACCGAGGTGCCCCTGTGGCGCCACCGCGGCAACGCGATCGAACGCATCTTCGACTGCGGAGATTTCGACGGGTCGATCCGCTTCGTCAACGCCGTCGCCGCGGCCGCGAACGCAGCGAACCACCACCCTGACCTGACGGTCGCGTGGAACCTCGTGACCTTGACGCTGGCTTCGCACGACGCGGGTGGGTTGACCGATCGCGACTTCGACCTGGCGCGGGTGCTCGACGCCCTCGGCGGTACGAGCGTGCCCTAAGCCTCCGCCTGCGCCTGCAGTGGCGGTTCCGCGACGGGTGCGGATGTCTCGGCCGGCACGAATGGCCGCGGATGTGCCCGGCGGGGCTCCTGCAGCTCGATGTCAGCGACCAAGTCCTTCAGTTCGGTGAACTCGTCCGCCGCGTCGAGCAGCTCGTCGGAGGCGCGCGCGGGGAACGCGCGGGGGTGCTCCGGCGTGGCGCTCGCCGCGAACGGCACCTGCGAGGCGACGACCTGCACGCGAACGCCGCGCGCAGCGACGGCACGAACCGCCGGCGTGAATTCACCGTCGCCGGAGACGAGCACGATGCGGTCGCAGCGCTCCGCGAGCGACAGCATGTGCAGCGCCATGTCGACGCCGATCTGCGCCTTCGTGCTTCCGTCGGCGAACACGAGAACTGGGCGTTTGACGACTTGATAGCCGTTGCGATTCAGCATGCGGATGAAGCCCTGCTGCTGCACGCGCTTGCGCTCGCTCTCCTGCGAGTCCGGCGGTGTCTGGGCGGCGTCGACCACGCGCGCCCGCCGCAGCGTCGCCATCAAGGCGTACGACTCGTCGGTCCATTCGCCGATGTAGTAGGTCGCGCGCAGCAGGCTACGGCCGGCGCAGAGCGTTGCAAGCAACCGCTTGAAGTCGACGCGGATGCCGAGCCCTTCGTACGTCGCCTTCGCGAAGTTCCAGCCGTCGATGAAGATGGCAGTGCGGTCGGCGCCGAGTGTGTGTCGTTCCGTCATAGCAGTGGTAGTTCCCGAGGGCTGCGATCGCTAGCGGGTAGGCATGGGGTACGAGGCAACGCTGCGATGACCCTCGGCGTCGACCGCTCGCACGCCGAAGATCGTGTCGTCCTTGCCGACTCCGGTCAGCGTGGCGGTCGTGACCCCTCCGACGTTGCGCACGTGCGTCCAGGCCGGCTCCGTGGTCGCGCGCCAAACCACTTCGTACGACGCCGCGCGCGGCACCGGCTTCCAGGCCAGTGTCGTGTCGTAGCCCAAATCGCGAACGAGCATCGTCGCGTCCGGCCGGCGAGGCCCGAACGCGAGGGTGGCGAGCGCCGCGACGTTGAGGCGCGTGACGCGCGCGAGGTAGTCGAAGTCGACGTATTGGGGGAGGTCCCCGTACTGGACGCCGTTCTCGACGCGGACCGTCTGATGCTGGTGATCGAAATTCTCGTTCGCTTCGACGAAGCGCACGGCCGCGAAGCCGGCTTCGGAGAACGACTCCTGATCGCCGCCACGCAAGAAGCGATCCTGGCGGGAGACGAGCGTCACGTGCATCTGCGGGACGTATGCCTCGCCGGTTTCCGCAACGAAGCGAGCGAGCTCTCGCGCGGGCGAGTCGTTTTCGCTGCCCAGCAGGTTCACGCGCTCCGGGCGCGCTCCCAGCGGCAGAGCCTCGCTGAAGAGGCGCACGTCGTACGGGGCGGCGATGCCGTCGTGTCCGACCGACGCGCCGATGATATCGTCGTTCAGGTTCGCCTCGACGTCGACGCCGGCGTCGTGCAGCGTCTTCGCATAGTGACCGGAGCCGAACAAGCCTTGCTCTTCGCCGTCGAAGGCCGCGAAGACGATCGTCGCTGCCGGACGCGTCGGCGCGAGCAGGCGCGCCGCCTCCAGCACGCAAGCCACGGCCGACGCGTTGTCGTCGGCGCCCGGCGCGTCGAGGACCGCGTCGTTGCCGTCGCTGTTGCGGGAATCGTAGTGGCTGGAGATGACGATGGTCCCGCGGCTCGGATCCGTCCCGCGCAGCGTCGCGACGACGCTGGACACTTCGACCGCCCGAGGCGTGCGGTCGGTCTTCGGCTGGACGTACGAATCGAACGCGACCGATAGCCGGCCGCCGCTCGCCTTCGCGCGCTCGCGGAACTGCGCCGCGATCCAATCGCGCGCGACGAACACGCCGCGTGCGCCGCGGTCCGCCTCGGAAAACAGGTTGCGCGTGCCGAACGCGACCAGGTGAAGGTCGGTCGCGCGCAGCCGGTCGGCCGAGACCGAGGCGACGAGCGCTTCGATCGTCGGGTCGCGAGGCAGTGCCCCCGGCGCGTCGCCCGGCTGGGCGACGGCGCGTCCGGCGGCTAGCGCCATGGTCAGCGCGGCGAGCGGCGTGGAGCATCGGGTGAACCGGCTCACGCTGCCATCGTTACACGCCGGGAGGGGCCGCCCTTGCCCGGGGGTGACCCTAGATCGCGGCCGCCTGGCGCGGGCTCGAACGGCCTCCGCGCGACACCCGGCGCACGCCGAGATACCTGCCGACGCTGACGACGGTCCCTCCGCCCGGGATCGTACGGATCGCGAAGATGTCGCTGCAGCGCTGCATGATGTGCAGGCCGCGTCCCCGCTCGTCGTCTTCCGGCGGAAGCTCGGCCAAGGCCAGCACCGAGGCACAGCAGAAGCCGACGCCGCGGTCGCGAACGGTCGCGACGATCCGGTCGCGGGCGGCTCGACAGTCGATCTCGATCGGCGCGTCGCAGCACGAATGCTCGATCGCGTTCGCGAGGGCCTCGCCGAGCGCGGTCAGGAGTGCATCGCGGTCGTCATCGTCCACGCCGCGCTCGCTGGCGAACTCGGCGACTCCCTTCCGGACGTCCCGGCCGAAGTGGGGCTCGGGCGGAATGCGAAAGGAAACGGCGGTGACGTGGTCCTCCGCCGGCGATTCTTCGCCCAAGACCATCCTCCGTTCCACGCCCCAGAGTCTACCGCGCGGCGGCTCGACTGAAACCTGGGATGGGCCTGGGAACGCGAACGCCGCCGGATTCTGCGACCCCGCGCGGAACCCGGGAGCCATGGCCGCGGTCGTCTACGTGCTTGCGTGCGCCGACGGCTCCCTCTACACGGGATGGACCGTCGACCTCGTCGCCCGCCTTGCGGCCCACCGCCGGGGGCGGGGCGGGAGCTACACTCGCAGCCGCCGCCCGCTCGCGCTCAAGGCCTGGTGGGAATGCCTGGATCGGAGCGAGGCGCGCAGCCACGAGGCGCGCTTCAAGGCCCTCTCACGGGCTGAGAAGCTGCGCGCGATGGCCCGGGACGAGGTGTTCGGGCGGCGGCTGCGCAACGCCCCGCTGCTCGACCTGCCATCGCGGCGCGTCGCGCGAGGAGGAGCCATGGCTGCGCTGAGTCCGCCCTCCGGAGCCGATCTCGACAACCTCGCCGATGAGGCGAACCGAGTGCAGGCCCGGATCCACACGGCGAAGGGCGACATCGTCTTTACGTTCTATCCGCACCAGGCGCCGGTGCACTCGGCGGCGTTCATCAAGCTCGCTCGAGCGGGCTTCTACGATGGGCTGACCTTTCACCGCGTCGTTCCCGGTTTCGTCGTCCAAGGCGGTTGCCCCAAGGGGACGGGCACCGGCGGCCCCGGCTACACGCTCGACGCAGAATTCAGCGACCTCGCCCACGTGCGAGGGACCGTCGCGATGGCGCGCTCCGCCGATCCCAACTCGGCGGGATCGCAGTTCTACGTGTGCCTCGACGACGCTCGCTTCCTCGACCGCGAGTACACCGTATTCGGTCAGACGACGGCAGGGCAGGATGTCGTCGATGCGATCCGGGTCGGCGACGTTATGGAAACCGTGACGATCGAGCCCAAGGCGCCCTGACACTCACTCCAGGCGGAGCACGCCGTCGATCAGCCCGACCGCCGAGCCGCCCACCTCGATGCGCCGCGCGACACCGGACCCCGAAGTCCGGATCCGCAGCAAGCTGCGCCGCCCCATCCGGGTGCCCTGTTCCGCCGTGAGCTCGAGGGTATCCGCGTCCTCGACCAACCCGTGTGCGAGCACGAAGGTCGCGAGCGGTCCCGTCGCGCTGCCGGTGGCGGGATCCTCGATGATGCCGTGTTCCGGTGCGAACATCCGGCTGTAGACGCCCCCAGGGCGGACCGCAAACACGTAGACGCCGCTGGCCGCATGCTCGCCGAACACCGCGCGGGCCGCGCGCGCATCGAGGGATGCTCGATCGACCGTTGGCACGTCGCGGAGCGCGACGTAGACGAACGGATTCCCGGCGGAGGCGACTTGAACCGGAGCGTTCAGCAGGTCGGCGGTCGCGATTCCGAGCGCCGCGGCCACGCCATCGCGGTCGGCGAACTGTGGACCGAGCGTGACCGGCGGCGTCGTCAACCACGCCGTGAAGTGTTCGGCATCGTCGATACGGACGGACACGGGGCCGATGCCCTCTTCGAGGACGAAGCTGCGCCGGTTTGTCGCGAGCGCACCCGTCGCGTGGAGGACGTACGCGGTGCCGATGGTCGGATGACCGGCGAACTGCAACTCGGCGGCCGGCGTGAAGATGCGCAGCGTCCCCGCCGAGTCGTCGCGCACGGCCGGAAACACGAAGACCGTCTCCGAGAGGTTCAGTTCGCCCGCGATCCGCTGCATCATCGCGTCGTCGAGGCCGCGGGCGTCGTTGAAGACGGCGAGCGGGTTCCCTTCGAACGGTGTCCGGGTGAACACGTCGACGTGATGGAAGGCGTAGGCGCGCACGCAGCGGGCTTCGCCGCTCGCTCCGGCCGCCCCGCACCGAGCCCGCTACATTTGTGACGCACTCGTGTAGGGGGGCGCTCGGGTGCCCGCCAACCCCCGGGGCGATGCGCACCGTCATAGCGGTCCTGATTTTGCTGTTGGCCCGCGCCGGCGTTGCGAGCGCGGCGCCCCCGCTCCACGTGTTCTCGTCGGCTTCGATCTCGCCCGACGCCCACGACGTCGCCAGTCTCGAGAGCGACGATCTGCCGAATGCCGCCGCGCCGCCCTCGGCGATCATCGTCCTGTGGTCGACGGCGAGCGGTCCGCTGCACGTGATCGATCCGTGCGGCCGGCGCAAGGGGTGCCGCGTCGATGCCCCGGTGTGGGCCCCGCACGGGCACCAGATTTCGTTCGTCGTGCACGACCGCGCCACCGGGCACAGCGCGCTCGAGACGTGCGATACGGCCAAGGGGCGCACGCGCGTCCTCATGCGGTTCACCGGCGAATTGAACGCGCCGCGGTACGCTCCGGACGGGCACAGCATCGCGGTGCTCGCGACCGCCAACGCGCACAAGGAAGTCGGCGCCACGCGCGCTGGCGCGGCGCCCAGCGGCGCGATCGGCGTCGATGCGGACGTGCAGCGCATCGCCGTCGTCGATGGGCGGGGACGGATGCGCTACGCGTCGCCGCGAGATCTGTTCGTCTACGAGTACGACTGGTTGCCCGACGGCACGGGGTTCGTCGGTTCGGCCGCACACGGCAACGGCGATAACAACTGGTGGGTGGCCCAGCTGTACTCGTTCGTCGGCGGCAGCGCCGTGTCGTTGTACCGTCCGGCGCTCCAGATCGCGTCGCCGCGCGTCTCGCCCGATGGCAAGAGCGTCGCGTTCATCGGCGGTCTGATGAGCGATTTCGGCTCGACGGGAGGCGACGTGTACGTCGTCCCGATCGCCGGAGGGAGCGCGGTCGACGTCACCCCAAACCTCGCCGCATCGGCGACGTCGCTGTGGTGGAGCAGGTCGTGTTCCTGCGTCACGTTCACGGAGCTGACGGGTACGAGTGACGGCATCGCCGCCGTCGACGTCGATACGCACGCGATCGCGTCGTATTGGTCGGACGAGACGAGCATCTCTGCGGACGGATTCGCCCGCGTCTCCGTCGCGCGCGACGGCGTGACGACCGCCGTGATTCGGCAGGCGTTCGAGCGGCCGCCGGAGATCGCCGTCGGCCCGATCGGCGCGTGGCGCGATCTGACGCACGCGAATGCAAAGCAGGTGTCGGCGGGCCGCGCGCGCAGCCTGACCTGGACCGACGACGGGCGTTCGCTCGCGGGCTGGCTGCTGGAGCCGCGCTCGTTCGACCCGTCCAAGCGCTACCCGATGATCGTGAACGTGCACGGCGGTCCGTCGGCCGCATACGAGTCGCGCTTCGTGGGCCGGGGCATCCTGCGCGATCTGCTCGCGCACGGCTATTACGTGTTCTTGCCGAATCCGCGCGGGAGCTTTGGCGAAGGTGAGGCGTTCACGCAAGCCAACGTGAAGGACTTCGGATATGGCGACCTGCGCGACATCCTGAGCGGCGTCGACGCGGTCGAGCGGCGTGCACCGATCGACGACGATCGCCTCGGGATCATGGGGTACTCGTACGGCGGCTACATGACGATGTGGGCCGTGACGCAGACCCAGCGCTTCAAGGCCGCGGTGGCGGGAGCTGGGGTCGCGAACTGGCTCAGCTACTACGGCGAGAACGGCATCGACGAGTGGATGATCCCGTTCTTCGGTGCGTCCGTCTACGACGATCCCGACGTCTACGCGAGGAGTTCGCCGATCACGTTCATCAAGAACGTGAAGACGCCGACGTTCGCCTTCGTCGGCGACCGGGATGTCGAGTGCCCGATGCCGCAGACGCAGGAATTCTGGCACGCGCTCGTCACGCTTGGGGTACCCACGTCGTTCGTGGTCTATCCGGGCGAGGGGCATGGCATCCGCTCGCCGGCGCATCAGCGTGACATCACGGAGCGAACGCTCTCGTGGTTCGGGCGCTACCTCACGAAGAACTCGGCGCAGGAACCATAAGGCGGAAGACGGTCCCGCCGGCATACGGTCCCGCGGGGCCCCCGTAGCTTGTCGTTCCGTACAGGTGGCCCTCCCCGTCGCGGACCACGGCACTCGTCGGCATCCCACCGTCGGTCGCGTCGTCTTCGAACACGTGCAGGACGCGTTCGCGCCAGGTCGATCCGCTCGGCTCGAGCACGGGCGCACCGGCGAAGGGGATCGCGCCGTCCGGGGCGCCGGTGAATGCGTGGAGCACGCGCTCCGACCCGCCGCCGGCGACGGCCGGCATCGTTTGCGCAGTCGCCGCCGCATACGTTCCGGCAACGAGGGCGAGCAGCGTCGCAATGAACGCAAACCGTCGCGGCATTTGAGCTGTCCTCCGGCGCAGGGGTGGCACGTCAGCGCTCGTAGAGCGTCGCATGGACGGCGCGCGCGATGTGCCGGATCGCGCGCACGCCGAGCGAGAAATCGTCGAGGTTCTTCGTGAGCACGGCGAGGATGTAGGGCGAATCCCCGTACGGGTCGACGATCGCGATGTCGTTGCGCACCGCCGTGATCTCGCCCGTCTTGTTGGCGAGCGGTATGCCGTGTGGGATGCCGCTCCCGATCTTCTCGCGGTCCTCCTGCTGCAACATCAGGTCGATCATGTGCTTGCAGGCGAGCGGCGATGCGATCGTCCGGATCCCTTCGCGCCAACCCCGTTCGATCTGGTAGAGGAGGCTGCCCATGTCGCGCGGCGTCGAGACGTTCTCGCTGTGGTTGCGCATGGCGTGCACGTCCATAAAGTGCCGGCGCAGGTGGGTGTGGGTCAGCCCGAACGCCTGCGCCGTCGCATTGATGCTCTCGAAGCCGAGGAGGTCGATCAGCTGGTTCGACGCCGTGTTGTCGCTCTCGACGATCATGGCGTGCG
>Ga0302326_10015172_pt1 | contig 16226 bp, 8 predicted proteins | sample Palsa_T0_3_FD_202264 | JGI IMG/M metagenome (GOLD analysis project Ga0302326, IMG submission 202264) | Peat permafrost microbial communities from Stordalen Mire near Abisko, Sweden - Palsa_T0_3 | ecosystem: Environmental > Terrestrial > Soil > Palsa > Peat permafrost | place: Sweden: Abisko... | reverse complement strand
TGGGGTGCAACTCGTCCGCCGTACAATCGTGACATGAGCGCAAAAGAAGTCGTTGTCTTGTTTGGGGTGGTTCTATTTCTTGGGTTGCTGTCGTGTTTTTCGCAATCGAACCCTGGCCGTCACGAACAAATCGAATTGCACAGCCGGAAGGCTGCGGACTACCTAAAGGAGAACAGGCCCGATCTAGCAGCGTCCGAATTTAAAGCCATTCTTGCCATCGATCCGAAGAATGTGGATGCCCACGGCAATCTTGGCGCGGTGTTGTTCTTCCAGGAGGAATACGTGGAGGCAATTCCACAGCTGCGCGCCGCGCTGAAGCTGCGTCCCGCCCTGTGGAAAACCCAAGCTCTTCTCGGCATTGCTGAGAAGCGGACGGGTGACATAGAGGCGGCCCGCCGCGATTTGGAGAAAACGTTTCCCAACGTACCCGAGGAAAAGATTCGGGTTGAAGCTGGCATGGAACTGATCGAAATCTATTCCGGGACGGGCGACCTGGAGAAAGCCGCGGCCACCGTGAGTGGTCTTCGGAAGTCAGAACCTGCGGATGGAGCGCTGCTCTACACGGCTTATCGAATCTATTCCGATCTTGCCGACGAGGCGCTGCTCAGCTTGTCCGTGGTCGATCCGAATTCCGCCCGGATGCGCCAAGCCATCGCGCACGAACTGGCGAAGCGCGGGAACATCGAGGAAGCAATCGAAAACTACCGAGCGGCTCTCAAGCTCGATCCGCGGCTTCCGGGACTCCATTTTGAACTCGCCGAAATGCTCAGCACCTTGGGGACCAAGGAGAGCCGGCAAGAAGCCGAGAGCGAGTACAAGGCGGCACTCGAGGCGAACCCTCTGGACGAGCAGGCGGAATGCAGGCTGGGCGATCTCGCGCTTCAGGCAAATGATTTGGGTTCCGCCTCCGACCATTACACGCGAGCGGTAAAGCTGCATCCGAGCGACCCGGAGGCCAGCATCGGCTTGGCAAAAGTTCTGATGTCACTCGATCAACCGCAACGAGCCGAGTCGCTTCTCGAGCGCGCCCTCCAACTGGATCCCACCAGTGCCGTAGCCCACTTTCGCCTGAGCACGATTTATCGGCAGACAGGACACGCAGAAGATGCCAAACGCGAATTAGAGGAATACCAAAAGTACAAGGCGATGAAGGAAAAACTTCGGGAGGTGTACCACGACTTACATCGGGACCAAGTGGACGAAAAAACCGATCCCGTTCCTAAGAAATAGTCAGGTCGCTGCCGGAGGTTTTGTGAAATGAAGGCGCTTCTCGCAGCCGCGATCTGGCTCTCGGTTGTTCCCGTGTTCGCAGCCTCGTATTATCCGGCACGTCTGGACGACCGAAGAGCCGTTTACCTAACGCCCGACAATTTTCCCGTAAAGGGCGACGGAATCGCCGACGATTCCTCTGCGTTACAGCAGGCCATCGATACCGTTCAGGAGAAGACCAATCAGGGCATTCTGTTTGTACCGTCTGGCCATTACCGCCTGACCCAAACCATCTATATCTGGCCGGGAATCCGGTTGATTGGATTCGGAGCTACGCGCCCCGCGCTGGTGCTCGGAGCCGACACGCCCGGGTTTCAGCAAGCTCCCGCCTATATGGTGTTCTTCGCGGGCAGTCGCCCGGGCGCGGGCGCGATTCCACCCGATTCGAATCCAGGTACGTTCTACTCCGCGATGAGCAATATTGACCTAGACATTCAAGGCGGGAATCCGGGCGCCGTGGGTATACGCGCGCATTACGCGCAGCACTGTTTTCTGGCGCATATGGACTTCCACATTGGCTCCGGGCTGGCGGGGATTCACGACGGGGGCAACGTCGTTCAGGATGTGCATTTTTATGGTGGCGAGTACGGCATCTGGACTCGCAAGCCATCTCCCGGCTGGCAATTGACCGTGATCGACTCTTCGTTTGAGGGGCAGCGCGAAGCCTCGATCCGAGAGCACGAGGCCGGACTGACCCTGATTCGTCCGATCTTCAGGAATGTTCCGACGGCGATTTCGATCGATCCCGAATACTCCGACGAACTCTGGGTGAAAGACGGACGCATGGAAAACGTGACCGGCCCTGCCGTAATCATCAGCAACGAGAAAAGCGCCCGCACCGAGATCAACATGGAAAATGTCGTCTGCCGGAGGGTTCCTGTTTTTGCGGAGTACCGCGAGAGCGGAACCGAGATCGCAGGTTCGGCGGAACTATACCAGGTGACGACCTTCTCTCATGGGCTTCACTATGAGGACATCGGCGCGGTATCCACGATTCAGGACATCTATGAGACCGCGCCGTTAAGCGCGCTACCCGAAGCAGTGAAATCCGACATTTTCGATCTGCCGCCGATCGAGACATGGGTCAATGTTCGCTCCCTCGGCGCGACCGGTGACGGAGCGACCGACGATACCGAGGCGTTTCGAAAAGCCATCGCTCAGCACCGGGCGATTTACCTGCCGAGCGGCCAGTACCGACTGACCGACAGCATCGTTCTCAGGCCGGATACGGTGCTGATCGGCTTGCACCCGAGCGTCACCCGGATCTTGCTTGCGGATTCAACCCCAGCCTTTCAAGGCGTCGGTAGTCCCAAGCCGCTGCTCGAAACTCCAAAAGACGGGACAAATATCGTGAGCGGCATCGGCCTCTACACGAACGGAATCAATCCGCGAGCGGTCGCCGCGAAGTGGATGGCCGGCAAGGATTCGATGATGAATGATGTCCGCTTTCTGGGAGGCCACGGCACGATTGATCCGAACGCCACCGCGGAGGAGAGTTCCAAAGTATGGAACCAGATCTATAACGAAAACCATACTGCCGATTCCAATCCGAATCGCCGCTGGGACGCTCAATATCCCAGCCTATGGATCACGGGCGGCGGTACTTTCCTCGACATCTGGACACCCAGTCCGTTCGCGCAGGCGGGCGTATTGATTTCGAACACTTCGACCGAAGGACGAATTTACCAGCTATCGAGCGAACACCACGTCCGCAACGAGGTGGTTCTGGACCATGTGTCGAACTGGCAAATCTATGCGCTCCAGACCGAAGAAGAGCGAGGCGAGGAAGGTTTCGCTTTGCCGCTCGACATCCGGGATTCGAACAACATCACTCTGGCCAACTTCCACATCTATCGCGTGGTGAGCAGTTATCAGCCGTTTCCGCATGCGATCGCAGTCAGTAACTCCGGAAACATACGATTTCGGAACCTCCATTGCTACAGCGACAGCAAGGTGTCGTTCGACAGCGCAATTTACGATCAAACCAACAACATTGAGATACGACAGCGCGAATTCGCCTGGTTGACAATTTCCGGTCGTCCGGCACAAAGCCGCGCGACGAATCCTTCGCCGGTTCTGGCTGCGGGCGCAAAGATCGAGAAACTTGCGAGCGGCTTCTTCAATATTTCGGGCGGAGCCGTTGACACCGCCGGAGACCTCTATTTCGTGGACGCCCAGCGGCAAACCATCTACCGCTGGAGTGCCGCGACTCGTCAGTTGTCCAAGGTTCGCGACCATCCCTCGGAGCCGGTGCAACTGTTTTTTGATAAGGCCGGTGATCTGATTGTTATTTCCTATGCAGGGAAGGGAACCGTCTACAGCTTCAAGCCGGGCGCGACGGACGACGAAATGATGCTGTTAGAGCCCGTGCCGGCACGGCCACGCCCGGGAATGACCCCCGTCCTTCCCGTCGACTACTGGAGAAACGAAAACGATTTCCTCGAAACCATTTCCGGGACGAAAAAGTTTCAGTTCGTTTCTCCTGACGGCACTACGTTCTTCTCTGCGGGAAACGACTTCGTGACCGGCGAACTGTACTACGGCTCCAAATTGCAGGATCCACTGCGAGCTTTTGGCTTGGCGCCCGCCGTTCGGGCCGAGCCATATTACATCTCGGATGAATCCGGAGAGAAGACCTATGTCGCGAGCGTTGGAGCCGACGGGGCAATCTCGAACCTCAGGCTGTTTGCCGAACGGGGCGGAGAAAGCGTTACGGTAGACCAAAAGGGCAACGTGTACATCGCCGCCGGTCAGGTGTTCGTGTACAGCCGGTCGGGCGATCTCATCGATACCATCGACATTCCGGAACGGCCCTTGCAATTGTTGTTCGGCGGAAGTGATGGCAGGACATTGTTCGTTCTTGCGCGCAGTTCCCTGTATGCCCTGCGAACCATGGATCGAGGGCGCTGAAGAGGGCGCTGAAAAGATCGGATCTTTACTTTGCAACGACCACTCGAATATGCGGAGTTCGTAACGGAGGCTGTCCTCGGGGCGGCCTTGGTGATCGTGCTGGTATGCCTGCCGACTCGTTCCCTGTTTCCCGCGAACCGTCAACATCGGCCTGATTCAGCCGAAGGCAAGTCCGGTGCCGCCCCGGCAGCAGCGGATGTTTCATTGCCCCAGTTGGTCGACATTACCGGGTCGACCGGTATCAAGTTCGATCATCTTTCGAGTCCGGAGCAGAAATACATCGTCGAGTCCATGAGCGGAGGCGTTGCTCTCATTGATTATGACCGCGACGGATGGCCCGATCTCTATTTCACCAATGCCCAGAGCGTAGAGATGGCGCTTGCCGGAAAAAAATCGCGGAGCGCGCTTTACCACAACAATCACGATGGAACCTTCACCGACGTAACCGACAAAGCGGGAGTCGGTTACCCATGTTGGGCGATGGGCGCAATCGTCGGAGACTACAACAACGATGGTTGGCCGGATTTGCTGGTGACTTGTTTTGGCGGGGTGGTCCTCTATCGCAACAATGGCGATGGCACCTTCACCGACGTCACCAAGCAAGCCGGTCTGAGCAACGACTCGGGATGGGCGACGGGAGCGGCCTTTGGTGACTACGATGCCGATGGCTGGCCGGACTTGTTCGTGTCGCACTACGTGAATTTTAATCTGAACGATCTTCCGGCGTTCGGTTCAAGCCCAACCTGCAAGTTTCGCGGCATCGCCGTCCAATGCGGTCCCCGTGGATTGAAGGGATCTCCCTCCAATCTTTACCACAACAACCGCGACGGCACATTTTCCGATGTATCCAAGAAGGCCGGAATTGCCGACTCTCCCGATTCTTTCGGATTGACGGCGGTTTGGTCCGACTTCGATGGAGACGGTCATCTCGACCTTTTCCTCGCCAACGATGCCGGAAGAAATTATCTCTACAAGAATGACGGTACCGGGCACTTCACCGAAATCGGGTTTATCGCCGGAGTCGCGGTGAGCGAGGACGGGAATGAGCAGGCCAACATGGGCGTTGCGCTCGGCGACTACCAGCACGCCGGACGCGCTTCGATCGCCATTACACACTTTAGCGATGAATACGCGGTCCTGTACCAGAACCTCGGCGGAATGAGCTTTTCGGACGTCTCCTATGCCTCCGGAATTGCTGCGAGCACGACTCACTATGTCGGTTGGGGGGACGCATTCTTCGACCTGGACAACGACGGCTGGGTCGATCTTCTAATGGTGAACGGCCATGTGTATCCGCAAGTGGATGCTGGCGAGGCGGGAGCCAGATATCAGGAGCCGGCCTTGCTGTTCTTGAATCAGCGCAATGGCACTTTCAAGGACATAAGCAAGCTGGTCGGCCCGGACCTCCAAGTTCCGCGAGTTGGCCGCGGAGCGGCAGTTGGGGACTTGTTCAACGACGGCCGGATGGACATTGTCATCGAAAACTTAAAAGGCGCCCCTACCATTCTCCGGCCGCAAGGGGGCCCTCTCCATCATTGGATCGGCTTTGAATTAGAGGGCACCAAGAGCAATCGAGCCGCCTTGAACGCACGAGTAAGAGTGACCGCTGGAGATCTGGTCGAAACCGGTGAGGTGCTAAGCGGGGGCAGCTATCTCTCGCAGAACGATCTCCGACTTCATTTTGGCCTCGGTGGAAGGCAACGTGTGGACAAGCTCGAAATCTTCTGGCCGGCGGGAAAAGTAGAAATCCTGACGAACTTGGCGGCGGACCACTTCTACGATGTGAAAGAAGGCGAAGGGGTGGTTTCTGCAAAGACCGGACCGTAGTCTCGAAAGAATCAATTTGTGGAAGACCCAGAAAGATACTTTTGACTCAAGAGAGCGTATATGACCAATCTGACGTCGCGACGAAGTTTTCTCAAAATGTCCGCTCTGGGATTAGCGACAGCGGTTGTTCCTGACCTGGCCCAGCCCGCGAACGCGGCAGTCACAGTTACCGCATCCGGCAGCGAGGGGTCGAATCGGAGCCCCGAGATTTTCATTTGGACGACCTCTGGCGACGAACGTTTCGCCGCCGCTCCGCGTCTCGCTTGGCGTCCTGCAGTCGAGCCACCCCGAGCCGATCACCTGCGGCTGAACCCCAGCGCGAAGTTCCAAAAGGTCCTGGGATTTGGCGGTGCGTTCACCGATGCTACCTGCTACACCTTTAATCGACTCTCGCCCGCAACCCGAGAGCAGCTATTCCATGAGCTCTTCCATCCCTCGGAGATGGGCCTGAGCGTTGGCCGAATTTGCGTGGGGTCGAGCGATTACGCGGCGAAGCTTTACAGCTTCGACGAGGGCGAGCCCGATCCCGACCTGAAGAGATTTTCGATCGAACACGATCGCGAGTATATTCTTCCCGTATTGCGCGAGGCGCGAGCGGCGAATCCCGACCTATTCCTTTTTTCAACCCCCTGGAGTCCGCCCGGCTGGATGAAGTTCAACGGCACGATGCTCGGTGGCGCGATGCGCAAGCATTATTTGCCCGTGTACGCGCGATACTACCTGAAGTTTCTCCAGGAGTATGCCGCCGAAGGAGTCGCCGTGCAAGCGTTAACCACGCAGAACGAAGTGGACACCGATCAGGACGGCAAAATGCCCGCTTGCATCTGGCCACAGGAGTACGAGATTGAATTCGTACGCGACCATCTGGGGCCGCTTTTGGAAAGTAGCGGGATGCGCGTCAAGATTTGGATGCTCGACCATAACTACAATTTGTGGGGGCGTGCCATGTGTTCACTCGAGGACGACAAGCTTCGCAAATACTCGAATGCGATTGCCTGGCACGGCTACGATGGCACTCCCGACATGATGAGTAAGGTCCACGACGCCTATCCCGAAGCAGAGATGCATTGGACCGAAGGCGGTCCGGACTACACCGATACTGGTTACCTGACGGATTGGTGTAAGTGGGCCGGGACTTTCAGCGAGGTCTTGCGAAACTGGTGCTCCTCCATCACGGCATGGAACCTGGCGCTTGACGAGCATGGACAGCCGAACATTGGGCCTTTCCCTTGCGGCGGCGTGGTGACGATCGACTCCGAGACCCGAGAGATCACCCGCAGCGGGCAATATCTGGCTCTCGCTCATTACGCACGCGTCATCCGTCGCGGGGCACGTCGCTTTGACTCCCAGAGCGCTGCCGCCGATCTCGAGCACGTGGCTCTCGAAAATCCAGACGGCCAACAGGCGCTCGTGGTCACGAACCCGGGACCAGCCAGGACGATCGAACTGCGTCTCGGGAACTTGGCGGCTTCGGTTCCGTTGAAGGCAAATTCAGTGGCTAGTCTAACTTGGAGGTAGTGATCGAACGACTCGGAGCAAGCCGCGACCGGAACTAGTCCTCCGGCTGGCTCGCTCCTCGAAATACGAGCTCGTGCAGCGTGCTGATTAAGGCAAACATTGCCAGGCATCCCCCCAGTGGAACGAATAAACCCGCGCGTAGGTTGCCCGTTTCCGTGGACAACAGTCCGACGAACCAGGGCATGGAAGCGCCCCCCATTCCCGCGAGCGCAAACATAGACGCCCCGATTCGCCTCGACCTTAGGCCAAACGCCTTCACCAGCCAGGCAACCAGAATAGGATAGATCGCTGCCAGCCCCAATCCCGCTGCACTTACCCAGATTGCCACCCCCGCGAATGTTTTTACTTGCAACAGAAAGCAGATGCCGGCGACAGCCAGCGTCAAGCCGCTGCCGAGCAACACCCGTTCACGCCGTCGCACCGGTAGAACCGGTACGAGCGCTCGCCCCGCGAGCATTCCGCCCCAGAAAAACATGGGTGCCAGCGCCCACGAACCGCCAGAACCAGCATTCATTCGTTTCGCCAGTGCAGCAACCCAGCCCGCAACCGAGTTCTCGGATCCGACGTAGAGAAAAAACAGCGCACCCAGGCTCACGCTGCTTCTCGTGCTGATGTTCTGGTGGGGCGTCGAACGGAACTGCTTCTCGTCTTCTTCCTGTTCTTCCTGCATTGATTTCGATCCCGGCTCAAAGTTCATTACGGCGAGAACCGCAGCCGTGAGCGTCGAACATGCCGCGATTGCATACAGAAGCCATGAAATGGCCCCGTGCCTTTGAGCCAGCATCACCAGTGGCGAGCAGACAATCGCGCCGAGTCCCCACATCAAGTTCAGAATGCTCAGCGCTGCCACTCGACGCGACCCTGCAACTTCGGCCACCCACAGATTGGTGGCAGAAATCTCCTGCCCCAGCCCGCAGCCAAAAACTGCGGCGGCAGCCAAACCCATGGGATAAGTATCGAGGTTGAGCCCAGCCACGCCGACCGCGATCAGGCTGAAGCCACACACAAACGTGTGACGATATCCTCGTTCGATGAGCGGGCCGAGCGAAGCGACGCCCAGCAGCGATCCGCAAAACTGCGCGGTGAAAAATAGGCCGGCGCGCTGGTCGCTTAGCGACCAGCGACCAATGAGGATCGGCAACAGAGGGCCAATCAGCGTGGTCACGATACCGGTGACAACAAATCCGCCATGCAGCACAATGGATGCAGCCGAACAGATCGAAAGCGAAGCCGACTGATTTTGAATCGAGCTCATGCTGGACGCATTCTGCCGGAATGGCCGCCAGCAAGCAACTTCGCGGGCAAGAAGCAAAAAACAGTAGCGGCTGCGCGTGATGTTGTTCGCGCCTTTAGCGTAGCCTTGCGGACAGCTTGTCGAGAAAACCGCTCACTTTCCGAGCGAGGAGTGAACTGAATACCGAATCCGCTGACCTCGCCGAAATTCGGGAAGGTTAGCCCGCAGTCGCGTTCGCAAAAAGGCCGGCTTTTCCGCAGACCTGAAGACCAAGAGGAATGTGAAGGCTGGAAACAAGGGGAGGACGGTTTTAACTTTGAACCGTTACGGAAAGGCTCGGGCAAGCCCGGGAGGAGCGGAAGTTTGCTCCCGGGCTTGCCGAGTGAGAGTTTAGTAGTCCAGGGTTCCGCTGGCCGCGACCACCGCGAAGTGGCAGGTCGGTCCTCCGTAGCCAGGTATGCTTCCAAACCAATTTGGGTAGCTGAACTCGTAGAAGTTCGGAAACCCGTGGTAGACGGCGCCATTGGTAAACTGCGTTCGGGGGCTTGCGGGAAACTCCGCGCACGCATCCAAGTTGTACGCTTGCAGGGCGCCAAGGTAAGCGATGGTCCAATGTTGCCCTTTAACCCAGTAGGAACCCTCGGAGTAAGCACCGGTCGAATTATCCACAATCGCTACCTCCCAGTACTTCGTGGTGCCAGACTTAGCGGTCATCTGGGTGTAGCCGGTCAGCGAGTCCCCCGGATAAACATAGTCCGGCGTGCTGTAGTACGCCGCACTGGGGCCCACCAGGAAGGTTGCGATGGAGTAGTAATTGCCGCCGAACGCGCCATTGTAGCCGTACACGAGCGCAGCTTCCAGAAAGTACTTATAGCTCGCACTCCCGATGCCGTTGGACAGGTAAATCACTTGGTTGTCGTTCTCTGACGGATATGCGGGCACGGTCCAATTACTGCCCATGAAATCGATGTCATCGCTCGAACCAAGTTCTGAATTCCATTGGTCGTCTTCGACCCAGCCGTTGCCAATCTCTTCTTGAGCCTGGGCCTGGACGCCACCCTGAGCGCGTGCATCCTGACGTGCGACAATGGCTTTTTCTGGGCAGTCATCATAGTGAGCGATGAGTTCGCCTTTTAAGATCACATCGCCGTTAAGGTTGCCATCCTTCCCGACCTCTACGGTTGCGCCTTTGGGGATTTCGTGCACACAGTCTGGCCGGATGATCACACCGGGGAGATGCGCCCAACCCGGGTGGTCCGTGGTGGCCTGACTGGTCGTGGTCAGTTCCTGCGCGCTGGAATAAGTGGATAGCCCCGAAACGGCGAGGCCGCACATGACGATTGCAGCGATGGTTAGCGTGAACCGACTCGGTTTGGAGGTGTTTGAAGGTTGGATCGAATGATTGCTGACTAGCGTGTTTTTGTTCGTCGTTTTCATTTTCGTTCTCCTAAAGTAGGTTTGAGCGTTCACCAAGTAACGCGACAAGGCAAGCAAAGTGGGGTCACGACTCGATCGTTGCTGCCTGTACGCCCATCGAATGGCGTGAGGTCCTGTGACGACGAGGACTTCGATTGGGCTGAAAACAAAAGGGTTATCGCAAACTCAGGGGTTGTGGATCCCTCCAAACAGCGGCGGACGGATGGAACGGTTGAGCTCGGAGGAGAGCCGGGATTCCCCAGCTGTCGAGCCCTATGCGGAAATCGGGCCAAACCAGGCATCAATAAAATCGAGGGGAGAGAACTCGAAAGCCGGAAGCCGAGAATGATTCTTCTACTTTCCCCGGGTTGATTGCGATCTCCTCCACGATATTCTCGACGAAAGATGTTCGGGCAAATGTTCGGGCGAAAAGCCCGGCCAGAAGAATCCACCCAGAAAAAAGGCGGGGTGGCGATCGCAGAATGAGCCGTCGAAGAAGCCGCACGCCAGTGTTTTGAGGACATTGGATCACCGAGGCCGCGCCAACCTAAGTTTCCTTAGCCAAAAGAAGCGGTCCGGCGTAAACTGTCTCGTCCTGCTATGAGCGAGAATCAGGAAGTGACGATGTTGTTGTCCGCCCTGACGCGGGGGGACGATGGTGCCGCCTCGAAGCTCATCCCGGTGGTGTACAACGAGCTGCGGAGGCTCGCGGGCAGCTACATGCGGCGGGAGCGAGTCGACCATACCCTGCAGGCTACGGCTCTGGTGAATGAAGCGTATCTGAAGTTGATCGAACAACGATCGGTCAACTGGCAGAGCCGGGCGCATTTTTTTGGGGTCGCTGCCCAGTTGATGCGTCGTATCCTGATCGATCACGCTCGGGGACATTCGCGGCAGAAGCGCGGCGGAGAACAAAAGAAAGTATCGCTCGACGAGGCATTCGTCTTTTCTGAACAGCAGGCGGACGCACTGGTGGCGGTCGATGATTCTCTGAATCGCCTGGCCGAGATTGATCCCCGGCAGGCCCGTGTGGTCGAATTACGTTTCTTCGGCGGCTTGAGCGTCGAAGAAGCGGCCGAAGTGCTTGGAGTCTCCCCTAAGACCATCAAGCGTGACTGGAGCGTTGCGAAGGCCTGGCTCTATGCTGACTTGAAAGAGCGCCATGGGATTGACGCCGCAGCAATGGGAGAACGTCAAAGCGCTGTTTGAGGCGGCGCTCGAAAAAGCCCCTGCCGCTCGAACCTTGTTCCTTGCCGCAGCCACGCCGGATTCCGCTGTGCGCGCCGAGGTCGAGCGGTTGCTGACTCACCACGTCGAGTCGGGCGGCCTCCTTTCCCGGGCCGCGATTCCGGTGAGAACATCCAGGTACAAATCCAGTGTCCCGAAACCCAGACAGTCTTTTCTTCCCGACGCTTTAGTGGCCGAGCGCTTCCGCATCATCCGCTTCCTGGCGCGCGGAGGCATGGGCGAAGTCTACGAAGCCGAAGATATCGAGCTGCACGAGCGCGTGGCTCTCAAGTCCATCCGCAGTGAACTGCTGAGTGATGGCAAGGCGTTGGATCGCTTCAAGCGCGAGGTTCACCTCGCCCGCAAGGTAACCCATCCGAACGTTTGCCGTGTCTTCGAGCTGTTTCGGCAGCCTGGTTCGCCGGCCGGAGGATCTACCGGCGGTTCGGTCGTGTTCGTCGCCATGGAACTTCTGGAAGGCGAAACCTTGGCCGATCTTCTCCGGCGCCAGCCGCGTCTGAGCATAGCTGACGCCGGGCCGATCGCCCTGCAGATGGCGGCGGGCCTCGGAGCCGCGCATTCGGCGGGCGTTCTGCATCGGGATTTCAAACCCGCCAACGTGGTGCTGGTCCCGAAAGCCGCGGGAGTGCGGGCAGTGATTACGGATTTCGGCCTCGCTCTGCGTTCGAGTCAGGCGATCAGTGACCCAGCTTCGGTAACTGGAACCGGGGAGGTGATGGGCACGCCGGCGTTCATGTCGCCCGAGCAGGTGGAAGGAAAAGATCTGACGCCCGCCTCCGACGTCTATTCGCTGGGTTTGGTCCTTTATCAGATGGTCACCGGAACCAGGGCTTTCGAAGGTAATACGCCTCTGTCGGTCGCGGTCCGGAGGCTCAGGGAAAACCCAGCCCCGCCGCGTATGTTGGTTCCGGATCTTGACCGGCGCTGGGAGTCGGTAATCCTGAAGTGTCTCGAGCGCGAGCCGAAAGCCCGCTTTCAAAGCGGGGAAGAAGTGGCCGACGCATTGCGAGGGGACGCCCGTTCCATCGGGAGGTGGAGCTTTGAGCCTCGCATCGTGCTTGCAGCGCTCACCCTGATCCTGGCGATCGTCGGAGGCGCGGTCCTGCTCCCGAGGATACGTCACCGCCCTCCTGCCGCCCTGGATATCGCGGCCAGGATCCAGTCGTTTGCCGCTCGGCCATCGATTGCCGTGCTTCCGTTCCACAACCTTTCGGGCAGGCCGGACACGGAATGGGTCTCGACCGCTCTACCCGAAATGTTAACCGCAGAGTTGGCGGCGGGCGGCAGACTGCACACCTTTCCTGGGGAGAACATTGCCCGTGCCAGCGCGGACCTCAGATTGACAGGCGTACAAACCCTGGCTCGTGACACCCTCGGACAACTTCGAAAGTATTTGGGAAGCGACTATGTGGTGCTCGGATCGTATCTGGACCACGGAAGCGCAGCCGAAGCACAGGTTCGCATTGACCTCTGGCTGCAGGACGCGAAAACCGGCGAGATTGCTGCCACCTTCTCCGAAAAAGGAAACGAAAGCGATCTGGATGATCTGGCAACTCGAGCCGGCGCCGCTCTCCGGCAAAAGCTTGGGGTAGGAGAAATGACGCCCGCGGACGCAGCGCTGGCACGAGCTTCGTTGCCATCGAATCCCGAAGCGGTGCGCCTGTATGCGGAAGGCCTGGCGAAACTTCGCGTAGCCGATGCCCCGACGGCCCGCGATCTGCTGCAGCATGCGGTGGCTGCAGATCCGAATTATGCTCTCGGACACTCCGCACTGGCGGAGGCATGGGCTGCGCTAGGCTACGACCCAAAAGCCCGGCAAGAATCGAGGAAGGCGCTCGATCTTTCCGTTGGACTTTCCCAAGAAAAACGCTTGTGGATTGAAGGCCGCGACTGGGAGTTGAATGGCAAATGGGACAAGGCAGTCGAAATCTACCGCCGGCTCTTCGAGTCCTCTCCCGATCATCTCGAGTACGGCTTGCATTTGGCGGCCGCACAAAAACAGGCTGGAACCTTGGACCAGGCTCTCTCCACGCTAACGGCGCTCGCGAACTTGTCTGCTCCCGATCGCGACGATCCTCGGATCGCCCTCGAGCAGGCTGACGTCTTCGACATCAAGGGGGCGTACAAGGAACAGCAAGCCGCAGCCGAAAGCGCCGCCGCCCGCGCCCGCGAGCTGGGTGCGACACTGCTTCTGGCGCGCGCTCTGAATCAGCAAGCGCGTTCGTTCGAAAAACAGGGGAAGCTCGATGACGCGCTCAGCAGCGCGCTCGAAGCCGAGCGTATTTCCGAGCTCGCAGGCGAGCGCTCCGAAGTGGCGAAAGCATTGACCATTACCGGCATTATTCGTTTTGACCAAGGCAATTTCGCCGCAGCTGCCAACGCCTACAACCGCGCGCTCGACACGCAGCGCGAGATCGGAGACATGCACTCGATCGCTACCACGCTCAACAATCTTGCGAACGCCTTGGGCCAGCAGGGAGATCTATCTGGTTCGATCAAGATGTTGAACGAAGCATTGGCCACCTTCCGCGAAGTCGGTGACAAGCACAGCGCGGCAGCCGTTCTCGGGAGTATCGCCGCGCGCACCCTGCAGCAGGGCAACCTGAAACAAGGAAAAAAAATGCTCGAGGAGGGGCTCGCGGCATCGCGGGAGATCGGCGACCGGGAGCGGACCAGTACGGCGCTTTACAACCTTGGAGAAGTGCTTCGCTGGGAGGGCGATTTGAAGGGCGCTCGCAAGATGTACGAGCAGGCCGAAGCCCTGTCGCAGCAGATCGGCGACCAGAGCGGAGTCGCTTACGCACTCTACAGCCTGGGAGACGTATCGACGGCGGAGGGACTTTTCGTCGCCGCTCTTGATTTTTACAACCGATCGATCACGCTGCGAACCCAAATGGGGGAGAAGGGAAATGTCGCCGAATCACAGATGGCTCTCGCCCTGCTCCTGTTTGAAGAAGGAGACGCCATCGGGGCGGAGAGTTCGCTGCGAGAGGCCAGAGAGGAATTCCGGAAAGAGGGGATCGGGGATGATGAGATCCTTGCGAGCACCTTGCTCGGGCGGATTTTAATTTCGCAGGGAAAGTTGGAGGACGCGCAGAAGGAGGTTGCGGGTCTTCACGATTTTCTGGCCAAGAGCCAGGATTTCTCGGTTCACCTGAGGGCTTCGATCGCCGAAGGACAGATCGCCGCCGCCGAGGGACGGCCGCAGGAAGCAGTTGAGATTCTCGAGAGCACAATTGCAAGCGCCAGGAAAAGTGGCTATCTGGGATATCAGCTCGAGGCACAGCTCGCACTCGGCGAAGTGGAAACAAAATCGGGAAGAGTCGGTGCGGGGATGAGCCTGCTGGCGGACGTCCGAAGACAGGCGCAGCAGAGCGGCTTCCAATTAATCGCGTACAAAGCGACGCGTTTGTCCTGGAAACCAGGGACCGCCCTAACAAAATAGCCGCCATTCAAGAAAATGGCGGCTGGGTTTTGAGATTTTAGGTTTTTCTCCGGACAACTGTTCCCAAGAGGCGCCGCAGGTGCGGGGTATCCTTGCGTTCCGCACCCACCCCCCTACTGGATTTCTAAGCGCCGTTGCAAGGTGAAGGTGTATGCGGACTGCTCGGCGAGCAGAACCTCCCTTTCGTCCCCCGAAGCGCGCTTCACCAGACCCTTCATGAATCTTCCCACCTTGTTTTTGCCCTTGATTTTGGGGCCAAAACTCCGGGTCGAAGTCGCCAGGTGCAGCTTCGCGTTATCCACATTGACCGAGATGAGCTTCAGTTGCAGATTAGCCTCGCCCGCGAGCGCTCCCGCGGGTCTGGCGGAGACAACCTTGCCGGTGACGCTCGCGCCTGCGGCTATCACGGTCTGACCGTCAATGACGACATCCCGATCGAGCGTGGCCGAGAAGTTTTGGCCCGCAACGCTGATCCTCGAGCCCAGATCTTCGCCGACGCGAATCGTCAGCGCAGTTCCAGCGGGAACAACGATTGGTTGTGGCGCGGGCTGTGCATCTGCAGCGGGCGCATCCGCGTCGGTTTGCGTTTGAGAAGCGTCATCCGCTGGCGCGTCTTGTCCAGCGTCCGAAGCCTGCGCATTAGGGTCGGCAGGATCAGCTGGCTGGACTTCGGTCTGCGGGCTGCTCTGTGCATCGGCCTGTACATTCGAAGCGTCTGCCGGTTGGCTTGGCGTCGTTGCTGCATTTTGTGAGATTGTTGGACCGTTGTTCGCCGCGCGGCGGTGGGATACTCCATCGAATACTAAAGCCGCCACAAGAATTCCTGTCAGAAGCACGAATAGTATGATTGCTCTGCTGTTCATAACGTCCTCCTTTTAAATTTTCAGTGATTAAGTCTCTCTGTAACTTTCCTCAATCTTTTGCCGCGCCAACTCGTTCGACCCTGGACTCAGCTCCTGTGAAAAGTCGCCGAGTTGGCGCGGTACCATTGCTAATACTGCAATGAATTGCTACCTTCCCTTGCCCCTGCCACCCGACGACCGACCACCACCGGAGTGACCAGCAGAAGCGGAAGCCGAGCGGCCAGCGGAAGCCGAGCGGCCAGCGGAAGCCGAGCGGCCAGCGGAAGCCGAGCGGCCAGCGGAAGCCGAGCGGCCAGCGGAAGCCGAGTGGCCAGCGGAAGCCGAGCGACCAGCAGAAGCCGAGCGACCAGCGGAAGCCGAGCGGCCAGCAGAAGCCGAGCGACCAGCAGAAGCCGAGCGGCCAGCAGAAGCCGAGCGGCCAGCAGAAGCCGAGCGGCCAGCAGAAGCCGAGCGGCCAGCAGAAGCCGAGCGGCCAGCAGAAGCCGAGCGGCCAGCA
>Ga0302326_10015171_pt1 | contig 16227 bp, 15 predicted proteins | sample Palsa_T0_3_FD_202264 | JGI IMG/M metagenome (GOLD analysis project Ga0302326, IMG submission 202264) | Peat permafrost microbial communities from Stordalen Mire near Abisko, Sweden - Palsa_T0_3 | ecosystem: Environmental > Terrestrial > Soil > Palsa > Peat permafrost | place: Sweden: Abisko... | reverse complement strand
ACCTTGTCGGTCAAAACCTGCCGTCCGCTGAGGTAGCCCTTTGCGACAAGCGTCCCCTTGGCGTAAGGGACCATCCACTCCAGGTGTCCGAGGCGTGGCATCGGCTTCCGCCCCATGCTGGTGCCGTTCAGCAGGAGTTCAACTTCATCAACGTTGCCGTGGACCCACACGTCAATAGGCTGCCCCTCCTTGCCTCGCCAATTCCAGTGAGGAAAGAGGTGGAGTGACGGGCCTACCTTCCACCAGGAACGGTAATAGTAGAAGTTATCCTTTGGAAACCCACACAGATCGAGGATACCAAAGTGCGACACCGTGTTCGGCCACCAGAATGGCGTGGGCTCTCCCCGATAATCGAAACCGGTCCATTGAAACTGCCCCGCCACGTACGGCCGTGCGGCGTAGTAGGGCACCGACTCGCCGGCCAGTACGCTCCAATCCAGCTTATTTACGTCGTATGCAGAGAGAAGCCCCTTCGCTTTGTCCGTGACGTAGACTCCGCGCGCCGAAACAGTCGAACCATCCTCCGTTCCGACGGAGGGTTTGTCCGGAAACTTGGCATGATAAACGTCCATATTTCCGTGGGTGAGATAGTTGAAGCCCATCACGTCGATAACGATTGAGGAGCCCTCGCCCCAGTTGCTGTTGATGGCCTGCGTGATTCGCCGCGAGGGATCGGTTGCTCGGGCGACCGCCTGCATGGTTGAGGTGATCCGCGCTCCCTTGTCGCCCCACTGGACGTTCCATTCCTCGTTTCCCAGCGACCAAAGGATCACGCTCGGGTGATTGCGATCTCTCCGGATGAGGTCTCGCAATCCGTCGAGTTGCTGCGGGTTTGAGCCGAACTCCCGGTTTTCGTCCATAACGAGAATGCCGAGCCGATCGCACGCGTCCAACAGGGCAGGATTGGGCGCGTTGTGGCTGGTCCGCAGGGCGTTCACTCCCATTTTCTTCAGTTGCTCCAGCCGCCACGCGTCCAGCTTGTCAGGAATGGCAACTCCCACGCCGGCATGGTCTTGGTGATCGCAAACTCCCTTGAGCTGGACTCGCTTGCCATTCAGGAAGAAGCCCTTATTTGCATCCCACCGAAGGCTGCGAATGCCGAAAGGCGTCTCATACCGGTCGACTTCCCGGCTACCTTGGCGGATCGTGGTTACGAGTGTGTACAGGGAAGGTGTTTCGCACGACCAGAGACTGGGTTCGCCAACCTCCAGGGTCGAAGGCGACTCGACACCGGCGCCCGGCCCGAGGTCAAGTCTCTTGGACAACGTCTGAGCCACCCGCTTCCCCTCTGGGTCGATGATCTCCTCGGAAACTTCGCACCACGTCGGTGCGTCGGTGTCGTTCTGAATAGTGGCGCGTGCGGCGACCACCGCTCCGTTGCTCTTGATCTCGGTTGTAACGAACGTGCCCCAGCGAGCTACGTACAGCGGCGCCGTCTTAGTGATCCACACGTGGCGGTAAATGCCCGCCCCCTCGTAGAACCATCCCTCATTGTCCGTCGCGTCGACGCGGACCGTCATCACGTTTTTGCCGCCGTAGTTCAGGAGGTCGCTTAGGTCGTAGCCGAACGGTGTGTAGCCGCTGGCGTGCTGTCCAAGGTAGAAGCCATTCACCCAGACCTGCGAGTTGCGAAAGACGCCATCGAAGTCGACTGCGATGCGACGACCCTTGTCGGCTGCCGGCATGTCGAACGACTTGCGATACCAGCCGATGCTTGTCTCCGGAAAGCGGGGTCCAAGCGCCTTGAATCCGTGATTTCCATCGGCTCTCTCGTCGAAGGGCAGCTCGACCGCCCAGTCGTGGGGAATGTCGAGACGTCGCCACTTTGAGTCGTCAAAGTCAGGCTTCGCAGCCCCTAGCGCGCCACCCGCCTTGGCGAAGTAGCCAAACGTTGTGCCTGGCGGAAACGGGTCGAAATCCTTAGCTCGGTCGGAAGCGTTGCCGAACGCAAATCGCCAATCACGATCAAAGAGCAGCCGCTCACGGGGGGAGACCACGAGGGCGAGCGGAACAAGCAAGCAAGCGACCATCGGAGTCACTTCGAGAATTTACTCGGGCCGGTAGACCCGGCACCGTTCGCCGGCGGGAGTCCCGAAACTGGAAGGCACTGGCCACCGTATCGCCGCCGTCCCGCTGGTCAACGTTCGGAGGGGCCTCGCTCCATCACCAGATCTTCTCCGATCGATTCGTCATGGTCGACCAGGTTGACTTGAACTCAGCGACCGGCTCTTCGCAACCCTCTCCGCGTCAGGTTGTGCTGCCCCGGTAGAAACTTACGGGCAAGCATGTCACATCCGGGAAGGGGGTGCCTTCAATTTGCGACCTTAGGACGAAAACAGCTTCCTTGCCGACTTCATGCCACGGCGCCTGAATCGTTGTCAGATCATGAGGTCGCCGCCGGTGATGGAACCCGTCGAACCCCACAACGGCGACATCGTTTGGGATGCCAAGCCGGTGGACGGTGAGGCTATCGCAAATCGCCTCGGCCAGAGCGTCCGACCATGCCATAACTGCGGTCGCCCGATTCTTCTGCGCAGTCAACACGCTCAGATCTGAGTCCGAAATGGCGTCACCGGCGCCCTCCATGCCCATGGTGACCGCAATTTGCAGATTGATGCATCTGCGCGCGAATGAGTCCACCCGAGCAGCGGCGGACTGCAACGGGAAACGTGTTTGCTTGATCAGCACGTGGCGGTGCCCCTGGGAGACGAGGTGATCTGCAAGGAGTTGCCCACCTCGGACATCGTCCACCGTCACCGAAGGAATGTTTTCGAAGACATCGCCCACCGCAACTGTAGGAATTCGCCGATCTCCAAGAACGGAAAGAATTGGATCGTCGGGTTGCAGGTGAACGATAAGACCGTCGAGAGTGTGCCCGCGTACAAGATCCGTGATGCGCGGTTCGGTGACCCCAGATGTGTGCACGACGGTGTCATAACCGAGTGTCTCCGCACCCTCAAAGACTCCGCCAAGAACCTCTGCAAAGAAAGGGTTTCTACAGTCCAACCTCGATCGTCCTGAATAAAATCCGATGCGGTCGGCCTTTCCGGTGACCAGCATTTGGGCCAAGATGTTGGGACGATAGCCTAGTTTCTGGGCCATGTCGACCACCCTGGTACGTGTCTCTTCAGATACCCGGGTGCCGGAATTGGCTCCATTCAAGATAACGGAAGCGGTGGGCCGGCTAACCCCGGACGCGGCCGCAACTTCCGCAAGCGTGATCGAGCGCCGTCTCGTCGGATGGCGAGAGTGGTCCACACCCTATTATCACTGACCCACCTACCATCGGGTGAGGTTTGCGCCCCACACAAGACCTGCCCCGAATCCGACGGTCAGCACGATCATGCCCGGCTTGAGGGCGCCGGACCGGTGGGCCTCGTCCAAGGCGAGGGGCACCGATCCGGCGCTGGTATTGCCGTATCGGTCGACGTTGATGAACACCTTCTCCCAGGGAAGCTGAAGTCGCCGTGCGGACGACTCGATGATGCGCAAATTGGCCTGGTGCGGGACGAACAGGTCGACCTCGTCGGCCGTCATTCCGGCCTTGGCAAGAACCGCCTCACAGGCGTCTCCCATCGCGTTCACCGCATACCGGTAGACCTCCTGGCCGTTCATCTTGATGTGGGAGCTCTTGTCCGCGCTGTCCGGATCGCAAAACGGGTACTTGTTTCCACCGCGCTCCATAATGATGTGTCGGAAACCGCGGCCGTCCGCCTTGAGTACGGTGGCGATGAGCCCCCGTTGCTCGTTGGTCCGGGCTTCTAATACGCAGGCGCCGGCTCCGTCTCCGAACAGAATGCAGGTGCTCCGATCGGTCCAGTCCATCTGCTTGGTCAGGCAGTCCGCCCCGATCAGCAGGGCCGTCTTTATCTGTCCCGTGGCGATCAGCGCGCCCACGTTACTCAGCCCGTAGATAAATCCCGCACAGGCTGCACTGATGTCGTAGGCGCCCGCAAATTCTGCCCCGAGTTCGCCTTGAATCTGACACGAGGTCGCCGGCCAGATGTGATCGCCAGTCACCGTCGCCACCACGATCAGATCAAGTTGCTTCGGCTCGATTCCCGCATCCTCGAGGGCCAAGCGGGCCGCTTCCACCGAAAGGGTGCCGGTCGTCTCCCCCTTCGAGCAAACTCGGCGTTCGCGAATCCCGGTTCGTTGGACGATCCACTCATCCGAGGTGTCCACCAGGGACTCGAACTCGTGATTTGTCATCACTCGCTTCGGGGTAGCGGCTCCCGTGCCGGTAATCACCGCTCGGGTGCCGGAAAGTTCAGTCATCTAAGTTGATCGTATCCCGAATCGACGCGACGAGGCGGTTGTCGATTGCCGTCTGGGCCATGAGGAGCGCGTTCTTAATCGCTTTTGCGCTGCTGCGCCCGTGGCAGATTAGGCAGAGGCCGTTTAAACCGAGCAGGGGCGCACCGCCCTGTTCCGCATAGTCGGTCGTCTTTTTGAGCGGCGCGGTTACTTTTGCAACCGGCCAATAGAACGCCCTGAGCAAGGGGTTCGTGGGAATCTCCTTGCGCAGCATGTAGGCGATCATCTCGGCGACCCCTTCGCTCGTTTTGAGCACAACGTTCCCCACAAACGCGTCGCACACAACTACGTCGCAGGGCCCCCTGAACATGTCCTTGCCCTCGATGTTCCCGGCGAACCATGAACGCGCGGAAAGAAGGGAATATGCCTGCTTCGCAAAGGCGTTCCCCTTGCCAGGCTCTTCTCCTATATTAAGGAGATGCACGGTTGGGTTTTGGCGGCCCATGATGGCTTTCGCGTAGGCGCGACCCATCACTGCGAACTCCACCAAGTGCTCCGGGTCCACATCGGGGCTGGCGCCTGCGTCTAGCAGCACAAAATTGCCGCACCGGTTGGGCATCCGGGTCGCTATGGCGGGCCGGTGGATGCCGGGAATCTGCCGCCAGACCAACTGTGAAAACGTGCTCGCGGCTCCCGTGTTCCCGGCCGAGACCATCGCCTCCGCCCTGCCGTCGTGGACCAGCTTCGTCGCGATCATTAGGCTGGAGGACTTCTTGGAGCGGTAGGCGTCGGTTGGTTTCTCGTCCATCTCGACCACATCCGGCGCTTCGATCAGTTCCAGGATGTCCGGCAATTGTTTTGGTAGAAGGGGCGCGATACGGTCCGTCTTGCCAACCAGAAAGACCTTCTGATGGAGGAGAGGCGCCGCCTGCAGCGCGCCCGCGATGATCTCCTCCGGGGCGTGGTCACCCCCCATCGCATCGAGCGCAATGCTCAACTCGGCGCTTCATCCTCCAGAAGATTGGCGAGACCGCTGAACTGAGGGTTGATTCGAGACTTGCCATCAGCGTCCTGTCCTTGCCGCTCGGCAACTGGGCATGGACCGTCCCATCCGAACTCACAGAGTGCCTGGGTAGGTATGGCAAGAAGCAGGCCCTGTCGCAGCAGGTTTTCGACGATGAGCGAATTTCCCTCGAAGAGTGGGAATGGCTCGTCCGCCACTACCTTGGCAAAATCTTGGGCGCTCAGGCTGCTTGGAATACCCTCGACGGCAAACTGCTCTTCGATTTCGAACGAGATGTTGGATTCCAGGGGGGCCGTGCATCGGGCGCACTCCACCACGATTCGGGCACTGAAGGTTCCAGTGACGAGAAGCACGTTACCGGTACTCGTAGCCTCCAGATAACCTTCCAGCGGCGACAGAAGATCGACGTCTTCTTCGTCGGGCAATTCGGTGGCGATGTCAACTGCCAGCCTCCGACCCGGATGCTGCAAGACATCGTTTAGGTCCAGGAGGTCTTCCCGTCTCATCGGCCCGCGCATTTTACCCACGGGGGTGAGAACGTGAAGGTTGCGAGGACAGTTGCCGATATTCTAAGTGTGCAGGATGAACGCCAGATAAATTGCCGGGAAGCAGATCTTGCCTTGGCTCACGTCCGAACAACTTCTGCGCTCTACTTTGCCCAGAGTCAGCTTCGTAAAATCTCTGCTCTGATCGGGAGGGACACTCCTGCGGGCGTGATCGTGCAGCGGATTGTGGGAAGTGACACTCAACTCAATGAGACGATTTCCTGGATCCTGGGCTCTATGTGGCAGTTGGAAGGCGGTGGCCTGGACTTCAAGACCCGGCTCTCGAGCGCAATCGAGTTCTTTGGATGGGACATCGTGCGGGAAGTGATTTGCTTCGCCATGCTGCATCAGGTTCATGCGGAGTTGGGGCCGAAGGCGTTCGCAAGCTCGGCGGACCTTGACGCCTTTTGCTTGGGAACTTTGACCGCCGGAGCCTTTGTGGGCGCCGACCCATTCTCCGCGATGCTGTGCAATGTGGGAGTGGCCGGCCTGTGCGGCATCGGCGGGTTGAAATATGCGGAGATGCGTCAGTCACTAGGAGATGCACCGGAGCAACTCCTCGACGCCGAGACTGCTGAATTCGGGTTCGATCACGCGTATCTGGGGGCGGCTATGCTGATGGAAGCCGACATTTCCCAATCCATCGTGAAGAACGTCCTTCGGCACCCGGACAGTGGCACGGTGCTTTGGTTGGCGGAGCAGTTAAGCACCGAGGCCGGAGTAGGCGGCGGCCTAGGGTTGGCAAAACCAGACCTGCGCGCCATGGCGGTCGCCGGTAGCCGACTCGGGGCCAAGAAGATCGAGCGCATTCTCCGCGCGGTCAAAGAGGCGTCCGACTTGCCACGCCACGTGTTCGCCACCGTTCAGTTCTCGGCCGCATAGTTCGCCGGGTTGAGGACATTTGCGATCAGCCCGCCTTTTTTTGAGTTAGACCGATCTTTTCTCCATAGCAAGATCGTCCACACTGCGGCGCGCAAAGTTGCTATACTTGACCGCGACCGGCATGGCTATCTGGTTCGCATCGTCGACCGAGGTGATTCTTAGTTTGAAGTATTGGGCGTACTTGTCTGTAACTGCTGCGGCTTTAGCGGCAATTGGGGGTTGTGGCGGAAGCGGGACAAAGCCTGCCACCACGACGAAAACCGGCGGCGGAACGACCACCACCGGATTGGCGGCAACGGTGAGCATTCCGAGCGAAGGTGAGGCCCTTGTGTATGTCTCTTACCTAACCGGCGCTGGGCGAGCTCCGGGTGACCTCTTCATGAACATGGAGAATGTCGCCATCTACGACGACTACGATAAGATCCAGGCAGCTCGCACCGATTTTTCCCCGCTCAAGCTCCACTTGGCAGCATTCACGCTGCAGTACGCGGCAATCGACGTGCCCACTGCCGGCGTCAACAGCTATCTCTTCGACCAATACATCTTCAACCCGTACACGTTTGCAGTTGAACAGTCGAACGGGACGGTCGGTCTCAACCCGGGTGATGCTGGAGTGTTCAATCCGGATCCGGCGCCGAACCAAGCCAATTTCCCTGGGTTCGTGCCGATGCCGACAAATATTCCGTGTCACCTGCAGGTGTTCCCCGGCCGCGATTCGACTCTGCCGATATTCGTCGACGACACGATGTTCTCGCAATCCAGCTCGACGACCTACGCCTTTAACTATCCGCAGTTCTCGGCGATCAATCTGCAGCCCACCTCGAATCCTGCCACCAACCAGGTGCTGACCGGATTCCTCGCGGACTACGTACAGTTCGACCTGAGCCACATGGCAGCCGGCGCCATTCCGAGCTTGATGGTAAGCGGGAAGAAGTCAACTCACTGGTACATGTCGGGCGACAACTACGCGATGTCGGACGACCCGAACCAGTCCACCCCCGGCAACTTCGAGGAGCTCACCTTGGACCCGGCGAACCCGTTGGACGGCTATATGTCGCAGCCGGGTCAGATCAACGTCTCACAGTCTCAGTTCGGAGGTTTTCCAAGCGCAGGCTTCCCTGGAACGTATGACCTCCGGCAAGCCAACCCGTCGGATATCACGGGTGTCTCCAAGATCACCAGCCTTTATGGTCGATGGCGATCTCTTCCCAGCCTCGTGAACCTGGAGAACACGACGTTCGACATAATTCTCTTCCCGAACTCCTACGAGACGTACACCTTCAATTCACCGACCGACGTTGTGGCAATCGTTCACAACGGTCCTGACCCAACTCAAATCACGAACATGTATGTAGGCTACGCCTACTACACAGGTGGCAGCGGAAGCGCAAAGGCGGCGGTCACCCTATTCCCGCTTACTTCCTTCGTAACAGGCGCGACGACGGGCGAGATCACGTACGATCTAAGCAGTTTCACCGGCTCTTCCGGCACTGCGACGGTCAACGAGCCGTCGATTCGAAACGGCCAGTACTCGCTGGATAAGAGTTCTGCCAAGCCGCCGGCCGGTTTCCAGAGTTCTGGAACGTTCGTCGTATTCCGCTAAGCATCGGATTTGATTAGAAGGGGCGGCCCAATTTGGGTGGCCCCTTTTTTTTATGCCAATCGCGTGTGTCGGTGCGGCGTAGGTATCACTAGTCGTCCAAGATGAAGCCCATCCTCTGTGGAATAGAAACCGAATACGGTCTGCACATGGAGGATTCCGGGGCCGACCGGCAGGTGGAAGATGCAATGGAGTTCGTCCGAGGCTGTCCGGAGGCCGCATTCGTCGGCTGGGACTACCGGTTTGAGTCTCCCCGAAGCGATTTGCGAGGGTTTAAGCTGAGCTCCCTTGCCTTCGACCCTGAAGACGCGAAGTACGACGCTGGGAAATCCTACGGAAGTTCCGCCGACATCCGATCGGACCGGGTGCTCTGCAACGGGGCAAGGTTTTACAACGACCACGGTCATCCGGAGTATTCGACGCCGGAGTGCCGCTCCATCTTCGAACTGGCCATGCATGATCGCGTTGGTCAGGACGTGATGTGTGCGGCGGCTCGCGCGATGACCGAGCGGACCGGTCGTCAGGCGTCAATCTACAAGAATAACACCGATTTCCACGGGGCCTCGTACGGAACCCACGAAGGTTATCTCGTCCCCCGCGAGCTGGGCTACCAAAAAATCTACGACGCGGTGACCCCGATGCTGCTTGCCAGGCAAATCTTAACTGGCGCCGGAAAGGTTGGTGCGGAAAGTGGTAAGTCGGCGGTTTATCAACTAAGTCAACGGGCAGATTTCTTCGTCGAGCCCGCCAACGCGGAGACCCTGTTCCGCCGCCCCATCTTCAACACGCGGGACGAGCCGCACGGTGACCCGAGGCGGTGGATACGGCTTCATGTGATCTCTGGAGACGCCAATATGATCCAGGTCGCAACGGCCCGAAAGGTCGGCTTGGTCAAGCTCGCACTTCAACTTGCTATCACCGGCAACGCGCCGGTATGGAAGCTCCGGGATCCCGTTCAGTCGTTCCAAAGCGTCAGCCGGGATGAATCGTTCAAATTCGAGGTCGCGCTTGATAACCGGAGTTGGACCACCGCCCAAGAAATCCTGGAGTCCTACTTTGCGGCGGGCGAAGCCACCCTGGAGCTTGACCCTGAGACGACTTGGGTAATTCAAACCTCGCGCCGGCTTCTGGGGGAGCTCAGTGCCCGCTCGTCTTGTCTCGCCCGCGAGGTGGACTGGGCCGCGAAGAAGTCGATGTTGGAGCAGATCCAGGCGGAGGGCGGTCTGAGCTGGCGAGACCCCGGGCTTCAGTCGTTCGACCTCGAGTACCACAATCCAGACCCCGACGAGGGGCTCTTCGGCGCGTTGCTCGCAATGGATGAGGTCGAGCCGGAGGCTTCGCCATCCGAGTTGGCGGCGCGCCGAACTCAAGTCTTCGAGCCCACCCGCGCGAGGGCACGGTCGATTGCGGTCACGAAATTTGCCGATGCGATCGAGTCGGTGAGCTGGGGGAGCCTAGTTTTGCGCACTTCCTCGGGCGTTGTTGACCTTTCGCTTCCGCCGGATGCAGACTATCCTTCGGAACTTGGCGATTGCGCTGACGTAGGAACATTCGTGCAAGCGCTACAAGGCATTCATGACTGACGGAGACCGACTTACCAGACCCCTTCCCGCCGACCCAGTTCGAAAACTGGGAGACGACGGCGGCCCTTCATCGCCCGACGTGCGCAAGCCGGACGGCGGAAATGAACTGCTCCGCAGGATGAAAAAGGTCGACCCCGACCAAGCAAAGAAGTACAGGCAGCGATCCGGGGAATGACGGAGTTTGCGGAACTGGTCGGCTTCGGCCGGTCATCGTCGGTCGTGCCGGTAGGTGCGCCGGAAGGTTTTGAGACGCACGGCACGACCGTCATGTCACTTCGCTTCAACGGTGGAGTTTTGACCTTGGCGGACCGGCGCGCCACCGCCGGGAACCTCATCATGTATGACCAGGCGGAGAAGGTAATCGCCTTGGACGACACCACGGTGGTTGCAATTTCGGGCGCATTCGCGAAGTCGGTCGAGGTGTGCCGCTTCCTCAAGCACTCGTTTAAGTACTACCGCCGGTCGGTTATGCATGAGATGTCCCTGGAAGGCAAACTCACCGAGATTTCACGAGCCCTGGCCGGAAATGCGCCCATGGCGATGCAAGGAATCGGGCTGTTCTTGCCCATCGTGGCGGCCTATGATCGGAAGAAGGAGTTGTTCGGCGTTTACTTCTTTGATGGAGCGGGCGCGAGGTTCCAAAACGGCTCGTACGCGTGCGCCGGCTCGGGGTCGGAACGCATCCGAGGGGTGTTCGAGTACATGGTGCGCAAGAGCGGGCGGTTTGAAGAGCGTCCGTACCAGGAAGTGATGCAGGATGCGTTCACCATGCTCGACATCGCGGCCGATCTCGACTCCGCAACCGGCGGCTTCAACAAGACCCTCCCGATTGCACGGGTGCTCGATCGAAATGGCAACCGCGAGGTCGGCGAAGCTGAATTACGCAAGTTTGCTACGGTAACTTTGCAGTAATTCAAGCCTTCGCGGCGGCTCGCTCGTCTCGAGCGGTCTGTTTGATTTCGTTCCACGGAAAGGACCGCTGCATCGGGAATGGTCGCGCAGGAAGGCCGCCTGTCATGATCAGCGCTCGTCGCGGCACGTCGGAAACGTTGGGGCCTGCGTAGTGGGCGCACCGATCGAGATGGATGGTGACGCCGCCGGGCGGTAGCGGACAAGCGACCGCATCCTTGAGAATTGTCGTGTCAACCATCTCCAGGCCGTGAATCCGAATGTCCCCGCCGATGCTCTGGTGAGGCACGACCGGCCACCGGTGGCTCCCTGGCATGAACCAAAGGCAACCGTTCTCCACCGTCGCTTCCTGCAAAGGCATCCACACCGAGATGCTCTCATAGGTGAGCGATGGATCCCAATAAGCCTCGTCCTGGTGCCAGGGAGTGGGAGCGCCCGCGCCGGCCGGTTTGAAAATGGCGTGCCCGACGCTGACCGACACATCTGGCCCAAGCAGTTGCTTCACGATTGCGTCGACGACTTTGAGATATTGTCCCTCGTTCAGTTCCGGCGCGTATTTGGCCGGATTCAGGATTTGCGGAAGCGCGGCGGTCTTTCCTTCCTCATCGGCCCCCGCCAAGTCGAACTGGTCGCCACTCTCTCGGCCGGCGCGGCTGGAAAACAGCTTGTCGTACACGTCCCGGAGCCAACTCAACTCCTCAGGAGAACTGACGGGCTCTGCGATTCTTAGGAATCCGTCCAGGTGAAAACGGCGAATCTGGTCTTCGGTTAGCTTCATTGCGTCTTGTCGTCCGTTACGGAAAAATGCCGCGCTTGACGGTCGCGTCGGCGACCCGCTTCACGCCGATAATCAGGGCGCCCGTGCGCATATCAGTCTTGTGGGAGCGGGACATCTGCTCCACCGCTTGGTAGCTATTCCTCATGATCCGGGTCAAGCGGTTGTTAACCTCGTTCTCTTCCCAGAAGAAGTTCTGAAGGTCTTGAACCCACTCAAAGTAACTGACCACGACGCCGCCGCTATTCGCCAAGATATCGGGTACCACGAACACCCCTTTGTCGCTCAGGATGTGGTCCGCCTCCGGCGTGCAGGGGCCATTCGCCCCTTCGACAATGATCTTGGCCTTGATCTTATCGGCGTTCTCGACTGTGATTTGGGCGGCGATCGCAGCGGGAATCAACAGGTCGCAGGGAAGTTCCAGTAGCTCGTGGTTCGTAACCTGGTCGGCATCCTTGTACTCACGGATTCCGCCCTCGCGACCCTGGTATTTGTCAAAGAGCTGGTCGATCGGCAGTCCCTCTGGGTTGTAGATACCGCCCACCGCGTCGCTGACCCCCACCACGGTTGCACCAGTTTCCTGAATCAGCTTGGCGGCGGTCGCCCCCACGTTTCCGAAACCTTGGACCACGACTCTGGCCCCATTCAAGTTGAGGTTACGGCTCTTGGCGGCTTCCTCTGCCGCGACGCACACCCCGCGTCCGGTCGCTTCCACGCGACCCTCCGATCCGCCGAGCTCGATCGGCTTGCCGGTGACTGCGCCGGGCATCGTGTAGCCGGACTGCATGGACATCGTGTCCATAATCCAACTCATGACCTGGGCGTTGGTGCCTATATCGGGCGCTGGGATGTCGCGACGCTCGCCAAGCATCGAATTGATCTCGGTGGCATAGCGCCGGGTCATTTTCTCCAACTCACGCCGGCTCAGCAGCTTTGTGTCAACTTTTACCGAACCCTTTGCGCCTCCAAAGGGCAGGTTGGCGACCGCGCATTTCCAGGTCATCCACATTGCCAGAGCGCTGGTCTCGTCGACGTCCACATCCGGATGGTAACGAATACCTCCTTTGGTCGGACCGCGGGCGCTGTTGTGTTGGACCCGGTACCCCTCGAACACCTTCACCTCGCCGCTGTCCATCACAACCGGAAACCGGACGATTAGGGTGCGTTGAGGGTGGGAAAGGACCTGGTGAAGGCCGTGGTCGAGATCGAGATAGGTGGCCGCGATCGCGAGTTGCTCGCGAGCCATGTCAAAGACATTAAATGCTGTGCTCATGATTGCTGCGCCGCTCACATCCGGTCTCCAACCGGTTTCGCGACGATCTTGTTCAGTAGCGCATACACAGGAACCGCGATGACTCCGTTGTACACCGACGAGGCGAGCGTACCTCCAAGGTACGAGGCCAAGGGGCCGTGATGGCCCCCGAGAAAGAGAAACAGGAGTTGAACTGCCAGCGACCCGAAAAAGACTGCAAACGCGGCGACGGCGACGTTAAGCTGAAGGTCCAAATTGCTGAACCACCCGATCAAAAACCCAATCAGCGTTCGCGTCAACACGAACAGGGTGAGGTCTGCGCCGGTGAGCGCGCCCGTCACGAGGCCCGCCCCAAATCCCAGAAGGCACGCCCCGCGCCGGTCGCTGAAGAGGCCAAGGCAAAACGCCAAGACGAGTGGAAAGTCCGGCGAGCTTATATAGTTGAGATGGGAGGCAAGTCCAAGCTGGAGGACGTCGCCGACCCACAGGCAGACAAGCCCAATCAAGACCCCACCGATACCCTTCATTCCAGAACTTGAACCTCACGAAGCGTTCCCAGATTGAAAGCGGGATCGATTGTCGCCTGGCGCGTTCCATAATCAGGGTCTTCCGCCACTGAAATCACCCGGCCGATCGGTATCCCGTAGGGGAGTCGGCTAGAAAGGCCCGAAGTAACGATCTGATCGCCGGAGGCAATGGGAGACGAGGGGTTGAACATCGTCATCGTGAGGGTGGGCGCCCCCCGTCCGCTGATTAGGCCATATTCAGGGGGCTTTCGGCTGCCGTCCACCCCGCCAAACTTTAGGTTGAACGACGTGATGAGGGCAGCTTGGGATTCGCTTCGCGACACGGTTTGAACTAGCGCAACCAGCCCTTGGCCGTTGACCACCGGCATGTTCGGCGCAACCCCCAACTCGGTCCCGCCGCTCAACGTGATAAGGCCCTCGTTCTGGGCGAAGTAAATCACCGAAAGGGCGACTCGCTTGCGGCCCGGGCTGATCGGCACTGAGTTCAACTTTTGGAGTTCCTCAATCCGCTCTTCGAGTAGGTCGACACGCTCCTCGTAGAGGTCCTCCGCGGCAAGTTGGTCTTTGAGCGCACGGTTCTCGGCGGTCAGCCGGCGCGCATTGAGCATCCCCACAAAGAAGTCATGAGTTCCGTCGCAAAGGTTGGATAGCGGCATCGAAAGCGGCGCCGCGATCCGGCTGATGGCGGTGTCGACGAAGTCTTTCCGGCCCGCCGTGCGCGCCAGCGTCTGCAGGTGCTGCAGCCCGCCGCCCAACGCGATTAGCGCGCCTAGCAGCACGAAATCCAGCCAAGGCGAGCGTTTTCTGTCTACGCGCGTGACGATCTCTCCAGCATCTTACGGATTAATGGGTTCTCGTGAAGACCTTCCACTACGATGCCGGTGCCGATCACAACGCAGCTAAGGGGATCTCTCGCGATATGGACAGGCATCCCTGTCTCCAGGTGGATCAGGTGATCCAGTCCGCGAAGAAGCGCGCCTCCCCCCGCCAAGACTATTCCCCGATCCATCGCGTCTGCCGCCAGTTCCGGCGGAGTGGCCTCGAGAGTCAGCTTGATCGCTTCCACGATGGCGTTGAGAGGCTCTTGGATTGCGAGTCGAATCTCCTCGCTTCCCACGATGGCACTTCGCGGAAGGCCGCTAACAAGGTCGCGGCCCTTGACCGTGCGGGTCAGTTCCTGCTCCAAAGGATAGGCGCTCCCAATTTCGATCTTAGTCTGTTCCGCCGTGCGGTCACCAATGAACAGGTTGTAGGCGCGTTTGACGTACGCCGAGATCGCGTCGTCCAACTCATCTCCAGCAACCCGGATGGACCGCGAATGGACGATGCCACCGAGGGAGATCACCGCGACCTCGGTGGTACCGCCGCCCATGTCCACGATCATCGATCCCGCCGGCTCGTCGACTGGAAGTCCGGCCCCGAAGGCCGCCGCCATAGGCTCCTCAATCACGAACGCCTGATGCGCTCCCGCGTTCCGGGCGGCCTCGATCACGGCTCGCTTTTCGACCTCCGTCACGCCGCTTGGAATGCCCACCACAACCGTTTGTCGAAGGACGAACCGGCGACCGACTCTCCGAATGAAGTGCCGGAGCATCTCCTCCGTCTGCTCGAAATCGGCGATGACGCCGTCTTTCAACGGCCTGATCGCAACGATATTAGCGGGCGTCTTTCCGATCATCCGCTTGGCCTCTTCGCCCACCGCAAGCACGGTGCCGGTATCTCGGTTGATCGCGATGACGCTGGGCTCGCGAATTACGACCCCTTTTCCACTTACATGAACAAGCGTGTTCGCGGTCCCGAGATCGATTCCAATATCGCGACCAAAGCGGGAGTGGAACGAATGGTAAAGCCCGTGCTTGCCGTTAAGCTTCATTAGGATGAGTTGGCGGCGGGGGGCACACGCTGCTCAACACTCCACGCACCGTAAGGAGTGTACTCAGACTGCTAACAGGATTGTTCCGGCTATTTGCCGGCGCCCATGCCCATCATTCCTCTCTTTCCGGCACCCATCCCGGGCATTCCGCCCATCATTCCACCAGGCATGCCGCCCATCATCCCGCCCATTCCGCCGCCGCCGTTACCGCCACCGCCGAGGCCGTTCGCGTAAACCACGGATCCGGCAGGTAGCTTGGGAGTGCTCACATCAACCGCAGTCGGCGCGGCCGGCGCGCTTGTCTGCGGCTGGGTCACTGCAATCAGAACGATTGCGATAATGCCAACCACGGCGGCTGCGACAGAGATGATCAAGTCGTTCTGGTTCTTCATCGATGGTCCTGCCTAATTGTGACGCGGTCTCGTGGGGCGAATGTTACAGCCTCAGTGTCTGAAGTGCCGCGTTCCGGTGAAGCACATCGCAATTCCCAACTCATCCGCTTTGGCAATCACGTCCGGATCCTTCTTGCTGCCCCCCGGTTGTACGATGCAGGCGATCCCCGCTGATGCCGCCGCCTCGATGCTGTCCGGGAAGGGGAAGAACGCGTCGCTCGCCAGCGCGGCTCCTCGCGCCGCCTCACCGGCTTGCTCCAGCGAGAGCCGGACGGACTGGACTCGATTCATCTGCCCGGCGCCCACGCCCAAGAGGCGATCGGCCAGTCCGACCACGATCGCGTTGGACTTGACATGGGGGATGACCCGCCACAGGAACTTCATCCCCGCGAGTTGAGCCGCCGTTGGAACCAGCGTGGTGACGGTCTGCCACGCGTTGCCGGGATCTTCGTCCGACTCTTGGGCCAGCGCACCGCCTCGGAGAGACTTGATTAGGAGCGTCTTCTCGGCAGGCGGCAGCGACGCCTGAACCAGGCGGACATCTTGGCCCCAGCCCTTTCGGTTCTTGAAGATTTCGAGTGCCTCGTCTTCATAACCTGTCCCAATGA